>ERZ827492.447-NODE-447-length-39583-cov-7.337533_pt1 | contig 39583 bp, 30 predicted proteins | sample MGYA00519704_ERZ827492 | MGnify/ENA primary metagenome ERZ827492 (study PRJEB31778, sample SAMEA3449325) | human gut metagenome | biome: human gut; feature: human-associated habitat; material: faeces | place: United Kingdom | collected 2010/2012 ... | reverse complement strand
CGGTTGGCGCGCTCCTGGACGTTGTTGGTGCGGAGCTTGGCCCAGTGCGCCCTGGGGAAGGCCGTGAACGCCAGCGCGGAGTCCTCGGCCTGCTCGAAGACCTCGCCGGCCCTGGCGGACACCGACGCCACCCAGGGCGCCGCCTCGGCCCACACGCAGCGCGCGAGGTCGGGGTCGTCCTGGTAGACCGCGGCGTGCACGAGGTCCCTGACGGCCGCCTTGGAGTCCTCGGGCCTGCCCGAGCAGGCGCTCTGGAGGTTGCGCTGCAGGTGCGTCACGCAGCGCTGCCAGGCGCAGCCCTGGAACAGGCGCGAGACGGCGGCCACGAGCCCGGCGTGGCTGTCGGAGACCACGAGGCGAACGCCGGCCAGCCCGCGCTCGCGCAGCCCGCCGAGGAATGCCGCCCAGGAGTCCTCGCTCTCGGTGTCGACCACGTCGCAGCCCAGGAAGTGCTTGCGCCCGTCGGCGCCCAGCCCGATCGCGGTCACGACGCCCTGCGAGACGACCGACGAGCCGACCCTGCAGCTCATGTAGGTGGCGTCGAGCCACAGGTAGCAGCACGGCGTGCCCGAAAGGTCGCGGCGGCGGAACTCCGCCACCTCGGCGTCGAGGTCGGAGCAGAGGCTCGAGACCTCCGAGCTCGACAGCGAGGATATGCCCAGCCTGGACGCCACGCGCTCGACCTTGCGGGTGGACACGCCGCACACGTACATCTCCTGCACGATGGCGGCCACCGAGGTGTCGACGCGCGACCATCGCGCGAGCATGCCCTCGGGGTAGTAGGTGCCGTGCCTGAGCTTGGGTATCTCGAGCTCCACGTCGCCCACGGCGGTCTTGAGCGACCTGGGGCGGTAGCCGTTGCGGCTGTTCTCCCTGCCGTCGCTGCGCTCGTTGCGGCTCGCGCCGCACATCTGCTGGGCCTCGGAGTCCATCAGCGCGTTCATCACGCCGCCCAGCACCCTGCACGCGAACTCGCGCGCGTCGCCGCACTCCCGCCAAAGCCTCGCCGCCTCGAGGGCCTCGTCGCGGCCGAGGCGCAGTACACTCTCTTCTTGGGGCATCGCCTTTCCTTCCATTCGTCACCTTCATTACTCCAACGACGAATTCTAGGCGGTGTCCCCTCCCTTTCAAGAAAGAGAAGAGGCGGGGCATGCCCCGCCTCTTACACCACATCTCTGCGCGCTACCTTCCTGGGGAACCGACAATAGCCTTAGGGTCCCGCGCGACGCCACTCCCTCTCGGTATCCGCCGACGTTCCCCCATATAAAACCTGCCAAAATAAACCTGTCCCTTTTGGCAGGTTTCGGGGTGGCAAGGGCTTGCACTTTAGCGTGCGACAGCGGATAATGCCGAGCATTCGAGAATACGCTTATTGCTCTTTCTATAGATTGAGGAGGCCCCTATGGCCATGGAATTCAAACGCAGGCTGCCGATCCCCATGGAGATCCGCGAGGAAATGCCGCTTTCCGCCGAGCTTACCGCTAAGAAACAGGCATTCGACTCCGAGGTCGCCAAGGTCTTTACCGGCGAGGACGCACGTAAGGTGCTCATCATCGGCCCGTGCTCTGCCGACCGCGAGGATTCGGTGCTCGAGTATATGAACCGACTGGCCAAGACCGCCGAAGAGGTCAAGGACAAGCTCATCATCATTCCGCGCGTCTACACCAACAAGCCGCGCACCAAGGGCACCGGCTACAAGGGCCTGCTGCACAACCCCAACCCCGAGGCTCCCGACGACCTGCTCGAGGGCGTCAAGGCCATCCGCCACATGCACCTGCGCGTTATTGAGGAAACGGGCTTCTTTACCGCCGATGAGATGCTCTACCCGTCCAACTACCAATACCTCGTCGACTTGCTGAGCTATGTTGCCGTGGGTGCACGCTCGGTCGAGAACCAGGAGCATCGCCTGGTGTCGAGCGGCATTTCGGTACCCGTCGGCATGAAGAATCCCACTGCCGGCTCTACAACCGTTATGCTCAACTCCATTTACGCCGCGCAGGCGCACCAGAGCTTCATCTTCCGCAACTGGGAGGTCGAGTGCGACGGCAATCCGCTCGCGCACGCCGTTATGCGTGGTTACATCGGCCTCGATGGCCGCACCTACCCCAACTACCACTACGAGCACCTCGAGCGCCTGGCCGAGCGCTACACCGAGCACGCCGGCTATGCCAATCCGGCAGCGGTCATCGACTGCAACCACGACAACTCGGGCAAGCGTCCGCTGGAGCAGTATCGCATTTGCAAGGAGGTGCTCGACAGCTGCCGCCGCAACGAGTCCATCTCCAAGCTGGTCAAGGGCTTTATGATCGAGTCCTACCTGGAGGACGGCAACCAGCCGGTCGACGGCGGTGTCTTTGGCAAGTCGATCACCGACCCGTGCCTGGGCTGGGAAAAGACCGACTACCTCATCCACGAGATCGCGGAGCGGGTTTAGTTACGCGGTTTTACCAAACGCCGTAACGGCTCGACGCTGCGCGGGCCGCATTTGGACAATCTGACGTTCAACTTCAAGCGCGCGACCAGAAGGTCGGCGCCCTTTCGTTTGATGTGGCAGTTAGGGACGCTCCTTTTCTGCCGGCAGTTTGGGACACTCCTTGGGTAGCCGTTGGGGACGTCCCCAACGACTATCTGGGCAAACGTCCAAACCGCCGTAAGGGAGTTGCCTTCCCTCGCGGCGGTCTTCTAGCAGAAAAACCAAGTGAGTAGGCTTTTTGCAGGAGTCTAAGCACACCCTAAAACGCCACGGCTCTGACCTGCGGTTTTATTGAGCATTTGTCGCGATGTGCTCGGCAGGTTCAAAAAAGTCTACTCACTTGTATCTGAGACGCACCAGATTGGCAAAAACCGCCGCGAAAGGGCCCCTGGTCCCTTCGCGGCGGTCATACGCCTCTGATTTTGCGACCGTTTTGCCCGCTTGTTACTCGCTGTAGCGGGTAGCGATGGCAGCTTGTACCATGCCGGCGCTCATGAGGTAGGTCACCAGGAAGTAGCCACCGTATGCTGCCAGGAAGATTGCGCAGGTGAGGCCCACGGTGCCGCCGATGCTCATATTTCCGAAAATGCTCACCAGCTCGATGATCACCTTAAGTGCCACAAAGGAGTGCGCCAGGCCCACTGCCAGCGGGAACAGGAAGAATACCGCTTGCTGCGCCATCACCGAATGGCGGATCTGGCGGTCGTCGCAGCCGATCTGCGCCAGCACGCGATAGCTGCGGCTGCCGTCGGCCACGTTGGAGAGTTGCTGGATCGACAGAATCGCCGCGCATGCAACGACCAATACAAAGCCGATGTAGATGGCTAGGTAGCTAATAAGACCGTTCATTTGCGCTGCTTGCGTGTACATCTCGGAGCGTGTGATGAAGATTCCCCATGACCCCGGCTCCTTGCCGTCAACGAGCAGATTGTCGAGCACAGTGTATTTAATGCTCTCGTCTGCCTCGGTCGTATCCATCCCCTGTTTGTAATTAACGAGCAGGCTACTGGAATACGGCTGCAGATTAAGCTGGGACAACAGCTCGTCGGCAACGACGACGGTACCCGGATTACTGCCCATCGCCGAGTTGGCGATGGCCGCCGTATCTTCGTCCGACTTATCGGTTGCGGGCTTGAGCGTATGCCCGCCCAAGGTAAGGGCATGGCCGCCAGCCATATACTTGGTGTACAGGTCGACCAGCTCGCCGCCCATATCACACGTGAGCAGATACTGGTCGTGACCGATGTGCACCGGCTCCTCGCCCATCATCTGACGCAGTTTGTTGTACTGGCTCGCCGGCGTCACAAACAGACCCATCGTATCGGCATTGCTACCCCCGAACGCCTTGGGAAGCTTTTCGCCCATGGTCTTGCACATCTCACTTGGAGTCACCGAAGGATTCGAGCCGCCAAGCGGGTAACTCAGATACGAATCGATCTGAACATGCTCACCGGCAACATCGGCGATATTGACCTTCTTGCCGGTCTCGTCGTTGTTGTCCGCCGACTTGCCCTTGCCGTGCCATGCGGAGTACAAATCGACCGTTGTATCGGCTAGCACCATGCGGTCGGCTTCAGACGGATTGACATATTCTTTATAGTAGTCGAGCGTATCGGGCGTGTAATAGACATACGTCTGTGACACGTCAACAGGGTTATAGCGCTCCAGGTTTTCGTTCATCACATTGGCAATCGACATACCGCACGTCACCGAGGTGATGGCCAAAAACAGGAGCATCGCGATGACGCCCATCGAAAAGCACACCGTGTTGACCTTGGCCGCAAGCTGGCGCACGGTAAACATGTTGAGGCCGCGCCAATACACGCCGCGCAGGCTCTGCAGCAGCTTGATGAGCATGCCCGAGAGTCCCCAGAACAGGGCAAAGGTGCCCACGGTAACCATAGCGGTCGTAATGCCAAACTGGTTCATGGCCTCTTGCAGCTTGCTGTCCGTCGCGGTTAGCGGGAACCCATCACGTAGCAGACGGTAATAGGCCACGCCCACAAGCACCACGCCCACGGCAAAGATGGCAATCGCAATCCAGGGGTTGCGCGTCTTGATGCTCTCGTTGCGACGCTCGGCACCCATAAGCTCGATGAGTTTGGTACGACGCACGGCGCGAAGGTTCAGCAGTAGCGTGAGCACAAACATTACGAGCATGCAGGCAAGGGTCAGATTGAACGCATGCACCGAGAAAAAGAAGTGGAAATTGGCAATCTGTGTCTTAAAGAGCGAGGCCGTAAAGAACGTCATGAGCTGGGAGAGTCCCATACCCAGCACAATGCCGGCGACAAAGGCCACGACCGAGACGATCACGGTCTCGAGCGCCATGATCGTGGCGACGCGCCCGCGCCCCATGCCGAGCACCTGGTACAGGCCAAACTCCTTCTTGCGGCGTTTCATGATGAAGTTATTGGCATACACCATCAAAAAGGCCATGACACCGGCCAAAAAGTACGTCAGGTCGCCGAGCATGCTGCCCATAACCCGCGCCAAGCCCTTTTCATCGATTCCGGCGATGTCGACCTGCATCGAGATGGTGTTAAAGGCATAGAAGACCGTGACGCCCAGGGTGAGCGTCAAAAGGTAGACGAGGTAGTCGCGGCCGGCGCGGCGGACGTTGCCCCAAGCGAGTTTACAGAGCATCGGAGCCCTCACCGCCCATCATGGCAACGACCTCCATAATGCGGTCGAAGAACTCTCGGCGGTCGGTGTCGCCGCGGCGCAGCTCGGTGAAGATCTTGCCGTCGCGGATAAACAGCACACGGCTCGTGTAGCTGGCGGCAAAGCTATCGTGCGTGACCATGAGCACGGTAGCGCGTAGGCGGCGGTTAAGGGCCTCCAGGCTCTCGAGCAACAGGCGGGCGCTTTTGGAGTCGAGGGCGCCGGTAGGCTCGTCGGCCATGATCATGGTGGGGTCGGTGACGAGCGCGCGAGCCGCGGCAACGCGCTGCTGCTGGCCGCCGGACATCTGGTAGGGATACTTGTCGAGCACCTGACTGATGGACAGGCGCGCTGCCACATCCTGCACGCGGGTCGAGATCTCTGCCGAGTTTGTGCGGGCAATGGTGAGCGGCAGGGCGATGTTCTCGCGTGCCGTGAGCGTATCGAGCAGGTTGGAGTCCTGGAAGATAAAGCCGAGCTCCTCGCGGCGAAACTGCGAGAGCTTGGCCTGCTTCATGCGCGTCACGTCCTGCCCGTTGATGCGGATCGTGCCGCTCGTGGCGCTATCGATGGTCGACACGCAGTTGAGCAACGTCGACTTGCCCGAGCCCGAAGCGCCCATGATGCCCACAAATTCGCCGCGGTTGACGGTAAAGCTGACGTCGTTGAGCGCACGGGTCACGTTGCCCAGCGCTCCATATACCTTTTCGAGATGCGCGACCTCCAGTACCGGGGTCGCCATGTGCGTGGTTTGCATACCGAGTCCTTTCTTGCGATTAGTCTACGGCATCTATAGTCGCAAGAAGACGAGTCGGCTACCATCGATATGGCTTACGCTTGCCTTACCGTTGTGTAAGGTAGGGGTAGTCTTTTTGGGACGGGGCTTTTTTAGCTACCCCATCCGAAGCCTTCGAAGCATGAGGCCGCATTTGACATAGGGCAGCTAAAAAAGCCCCGTCCCAAAAAGACTACCCTGCCACGTGTTGATGCTAAGAGAGGACTCCTGTTGAAGACTGTTCATGTTGCCGCTGGGATCATTCGGAAGGAAGGATCCGATGAGCTGCTTGCCGTGCAGCGCGGCTACGGCGACATGCAGGGACTTTGGGAGTTCCCCGGTGGCAAGCTCATGCGCGGCGAGACACCCGAAGACGCCGTACGCCGCGAGCTCATGGAAGAGCTGCAGGTGAAGGTCACCAACCTGCGAGATTTCTATACCGTTGAGTACGACTACCCCGATTTTCATCTCTCCATGGAGTGCTACTACTGCTCGCTGGCTAAAGAGTCTGGCGAGCCCCAGAAGCACGACCGCCAGCTCGATATCCGCTGGATTCCGCGCACCTCGCTTGCCACGGTTGAGTGGATGCCCGCCGACAAAGGGCTTATCGATGCTCTGATTGAGTTGAAGGAAGATCGGCTTGAGGCCAACGGCACTGCCAACGACGCCGAGGCCACCACGAACGACGAGCCCGCTTCCAGGCCCAAGCGCGCACCTAAGCGCCGCAGCAAAAAGCGTCCCAAACCAGGTCTGCTCGACGGCATCGATACCTCGGACCTTTCCGCTGACGAGCGCGAACTGGTGCGCCGTCGCGCCGCCATCAAAAAGTCCATGAAGGGCAACAAGCGTGCGAACACCAAGCCCGAGCTGCTCGTTCGCCAGCGCCTACGGGCCGCGGGCCTTACGGGCTATCGTTTGGAATGGAAGGTTCCCGGCAAACCCGATATCGCCTTCCCCGGGCGCAAAATCGCCATCTTCGTCAACGGTTGCTTTTGGCACCGCTGCCCCAAGTGCAACCCCAGTCAGCCCAAACGCAATGTTGAGTTTTGGGAAGCAAAATTCCGTCGCAACGTCGAGCGCGATCGCGCCGCGGTGGCAGCGCTCACTCAAATGGGCTGGACACCCATAACCATCTGGGAATGCGAACTCAAAAAAGACCGCATCGACGCCACCATGGAAAAGGTCATCGAGCAGGTGCGCGCCGCAGAGCTGCAGCGCTAACAGCAAACATTCACACGCTCCGCACGTCCGCGCCACAATCCTTAGAAAGCCCTTAAGCTCAAAACCTTTCAAAAGTGTTATTCGATACCTCTGACCTGCAGTTTCATCGTAACACCAAACCAGGTTAAGCCTTTCTTTAGCGCTTCTTTGCAGAAGCCGCGGCATAATACTGCCAACGCACGGGACCTAGCAGCACACCCCGTGCGCAACCTTTTGGTGGATATCGAGGAGGCCGCATAAGCATGCATTCTTCCAACGACGCAGCACAGCAGCCATCCCTAAATCATGCAAACCTTTTCTCCTTCCCCCCGACACAGAGAAACGGCCTCCTCGACTCCCCCACCACAAAAACCAAACGCTCTGCAGACCAACACCTCAACCTGCAGACATCCTTCGAAAAACTCCAAGCCTCACTAGACCAGGCATTCCCCAACCAAGCCCGGGCATACTAATCCCCCATCAGCAAAGAAGCCCTAACGCCCCACCCATTTCCGCCCTAACGCCACAAGGGCGACGACCTCGAGTAGGTCAACTTGGGAGGGACGAGGGCTTAGTCCCCCAATCTTTCCGCAGGGGGCAAAAAGCCTCGCCGCACGAAGTGCGCAGCGAGGCTTTTTGCATGCCCGAGGACGATTGGGGAACTAAGCCCTCGTCCCTCCCCGGGATATGTAGCGAGTCGGAGTACCCTTGCTGTTACTCTGCTTTGCCCACAGAGTTGAGGTTGGTCATGCGAATCTTAACCAGCTCGGTGATCTCACGCATGCCCTCCTTGGCCGGCTTCTTGGGGTCGAAGCAGGCGGGGTTCTCGGCCATGTAGGCCATGAAGCCCTTGGTGTAGGCCTGACGCAGCTCGGTGGCGTAGTTAACCTTGCAGATGCCGTTCTTCACAGCCTCGGCAACCTGCTCATCGGGCACACCGGAGGTGCCGTGCAGGACCAGCGGCACGTCGACGGCGTCGCGGATGGCCTTGACCACGGACTGCTCGATGTGCGGATCGCTCGTGTACACACCGTGGCTGGTGCCAACGCCAATGGCCAGCGAGGTGCAGCCGGTGCGCTCGACGAACTCCTTGGCCTCGGCCGGATCGGTGTAGGGGCTCTCGCCCTCAACCGCGGGACCGTCGTCCTCCTTGCCGCCAACCTTGCCGAGCTCAGCCTCGACGGGCACGCCCATGGCGCGGCCAGCGTCGGCGACGGACTTGGTCAGAGCGATGTTGTCCTCGAAGGACTCGTGCGAGCCGTCGATCATGACAGAGGTGTAGCCAGTGCGGAAAGCCTGCATGCAGCGGTCATAGCCATCGCCGTGATCGAGGTGCAGAGCGACGGGCACGGAAGCGCGCTCGGCGGCAGCCTTGACCATGCCGTAGAAGTAGTCCAGACCAGCGGTCTTGATGGTGCCCGGGGTGGTCTGCATGATGACGGGGGACTTGGTCTCCTCGGCAGCGGCCAGAACGGCCATAACAAACTCGAGGTTCTCGACGTTGAACGCGCCAACGGCGTAATGACCGGCCTGAGCGTCCTTGAGCATCTTTTCGGTGGTAACAAGTGCCATGAGCGTTTGCTCCTCTCCCTCGCCCGCATCTGGACATCGGGCGTAGTTGTTCACAAGGCGTTTTACCTTGCGTTTTACTGCGCTCATTGTATGAAATTCAGCGTCTTTGCACGTGCGAGATATTGAGCCCATGCAGGTCAATACCGTCGTTTTTGAAAAGTAAACGGAAGGAATTGGAGCCGAGTGGGCGTGTTCGATATTGAATTTTGGGCGTTGAGCGTCTTTCTTTTATAGAAAAGATAAGTAATCGAAAGGTGTTTTCTTACTCAAAAAGAAAATGAACGAAAATAGAGTCAACACAATTCCTGCAAATCTAGCCGAGAATGGAGCAGACATGACCCAAGCTACCAACCGTGCTTTTGCCGACGAACGCCGCGCCGCCATCATGGAAATGCTCGAGCACAACGCCTCGGTGCAGGTAGCAGAAATCGCCCAGACCTTTGGCGTGTCCTCCGTCACCGCCCGCGCCGACCTGGACGCGCTCGCCGAAGCAGGCAAGCTGCGCCGCACACATGGTGGTGCCGTTTCGCTTCACAAGCGCCTGACCGTCTCCACGCAGGATCGCCGCATCAATGTCAACGTCGCCGCCAAGCAGGCCATCGCGCAAAGCGCCATCGAGCTCGTCAATGACGGCGACACGCTGCTCGTCGACTCGGGCACCACGGCGCTCGAGTTCGTCCGGCTCCTTGATCAGCGCGACGGCATCACCGTTATCACGGCCGACATTACCATCGCCGATTATATTGACGAGAGCATGCCCTCGGTCGATGTCGTCATGCTGGGCGGGGCACTGCGCAAAGGTCATCGCTATCTGTACGGCCCACTTACCATGCAGGCTCTCCAAATGGTCCACGCCGATCTTGCCGTCATGTGCCCTGGCGCTTTTGTTCCCGGCTGCGGCTTTACGACCGACTTTCCCCAGATGGCCGAGACCAAAACAGCTATGATCGCCGGAGCCCATCAAAGCGTCGCCCTCATGGACGCTAGCAAGGTTAACGGACGCGGCATGTACCGCTTTGCCGAACTGACTGATGTCGACACCATCGTGATGGACCGTGACCCCGATCATGCCGTCGCCACCTCAATCGCCGAGGCCACCGACAGCGCACGTCCAGCCCTCATCATCGCCGGCGCTTAAACAAAAACCACCACAAAGGTGCCTGTCCCCTTTGTGGTGGTTGTGATGGCTGAGCGTCAAAAGTGAGCGTGTCGCTACTTGGACAGCTCGTCGGCGAGGGCCTCGATCTGGGCGCGCGAGGCTTCGTTGAGCGAGCCCAGCACAGTCACCTTGTTCTGCGTCAGGGTGATGTCCTTCATGCCCTCGAGCTCCTTGGTCATAACCTTGGCAGCCGCGGGTGCCCAAGAGCCGGCCTCGACGAGCGCCACCGTACGGTTCTGGTAGGCGTGCTCGGCGAGCGTATGGATGAAGGTGCTCATGCACGGGAAGATCTCGCCCTGATAGGTGATGGAGGCGAGCACCAGACGGTCGTAGCGGAACGCATCCTCAACGGCCTCGGCCATGTCGTCACGAGCCAGGTCAAAGACGGAGACCTTCTGGCCGCGAGCCTCAAGCGCAGATGCGAGCTCCTCGACGGCAGCCTTCAGATGCCCGTACACGCTCGCATAGGCAATCGTGATACCCTCGTCCTCGGGCTGATAGCTCGACCAGGTGTTATAGGTGTCGAGGTAGTAGCCCAGGTTCTCAGTCAGCACGGGGCCGTGGAGCGGGCAGATAATCTGGATGTCCAGGTCGGCGGCCTTCTTGAGGACGGCCTGCACGAACTTGCCGAACTTACCGACGATGCCAAAGTAGTAACGGCGCGCTTCGCAAGCCCAGCCCTCGGGATCCTCGATGTCGTTGGCGCCAAACTTGCCAAAACCGTCGGCACTAAAAAGCACCTTGTCGGTGGACTCGTAGGAGAAGAGCACCTCGGGCCAGTGAACGTTGGGGGCGCCGATAAAGGTCAGGCTGTGGCCGCCCAGGTCGAGAACGTCGCCCTCTTTGACGACCATCTTACGCTCGGGGAAGTCGGTGCCAAAGTAGTTGACCATCATGCGGAAAGCACCCATGCTGGCAACAATCTGCGCCTGGGGATAGCGCTCCATAAAGGCGGCTATACCGGCGGAGTGATCGGGCTCCATGTGATGGATAACCAGGTAGTCGGGCGTACGTCCATCGAGCGCAACCTCGAGGTTGTCGAGCCACTCGTCGACAAAACCACCGTCGACCGAATCGGCGACGGCGATTTTATCGCCCAAGATAACGTAGCTGTTGTATGCCATACCGTTCTCGGACACGTCGTACTGGCCCTCGAACAGGTCAATGTCGTGATCGTCGACACCGATGTAGCGGATATCCTTGGTGATCTCCATCAGGCAAAGCCTCCTAGATAGACAAAAGAACCCGTCTATCATAACACTCGGCAGTATCCCAACTGTTATCTGCCAGCATCCATACCGATTGTTATTGAAATACGATAAATCGCCGTTTACCTGCGCAAACTATGAGTGTGGTATCGCCGTGCTATGCCGAATAATGAGCTGGCCGGGAATACGAATGGCAACGGTTTTGCCCGCCGTACCCGCCTCGGGAACCGCATGCTCAAACACCTCGCGTCCGCGCTGATGTAGATCGAATCGCACGGTCGTGAGCTCGTTGTGTGCTACAAAATCATCGAGCGAATCATCGACGCCCACCACGCTCACGTCCTCGGGCACGCGCAGACCGCTATCACGCAGCGCGGCAATCGCGCCATTTGCCATCTGATCGTTTGCCGCGTAAATCGCCGTCATGGTGCGATCGTGCTCGGCCAGGTACCTGCCGGCCTCGTAGCCGCTGTTGGCAGACCAGTCGCCCTCGAGCGGCACTGCCGGCTCGATGTGTTTACGCTCGAGCGCATCCTGCCAACCGGCGCGACGAAATTGTTCGTCGACCGAGAACGACGGGCCGCCAATATAGCGAATTTGCTCGTGCCCCAGCTCAAACAGATGATCCATAAGCAATAGCGAGCAGCCGTAATGGTCGGAATCGACCGTGGTCACCCGCGGATGCGCGTACATGGTAACAATGACCGTGCCAATGCCTGGCAGTGGATCAAACGTCTCAAAATCGGGCGCCATGCGACTCATGCCGATGATGATGCCGTCCACCGGCAGTGCGGCCATACGACGCGTGGCCTCGGCAAGCGAAAACTCCTCGGTCTTGGACATCTCGACCAGCGTGATGGCGCAATTATGCTCGCGAGCAGCGCTGGCGATGCCGTCGATCATTGAGAGGTTGCCAAACTTGGTGACATCGTTGATGCATAGGCCGACCGAATGGTAACGGCCGTCGCGCAGCGAGCGACCGGCATAACTCGGACGAAAGCCGAGCTCTTGCATCGCGGCCTGCACGCGCTGGCGCGTCTGTTCGTTAACGTTGGGCAAGCCGTTGGCGACGCGCGAAACCGTCTGCTGCGAAACGCCAGCAGCGCGGGCGACGTCGGCCATGGAGACCGGACGCGTACCTGTATCGTTGGACGGGCGCCTTGCCACAGGATCACCTTCACCCTTGCGAGATCTGAATAGCGTGAATGCCGGCCCGGGCAGAAATACATCCCGCGCCGAGGCCCGCTATCGTCGGACGCATGTTAACGTACTCTACTTTTTCTATCTGCATCTCTTCTGCTTTATAAGTCCATACGGCAGTACCGTTCACGGCTGTATTTCTACCGATTACCAGATTCTCAAAAAGTGACAAGCGATGTGTTATGAGTACGTTAACATAGCCCATAACGTGCGGTATCGTGAATACTTGGTTCATGCCGCTTTAAGTTGTTAACGTACTCATAACGACGCAAAACCCACCCGGGCGCGCCAAGGAAAGGACTCCCATGACCACCCCCGACGAAAAGACATTCGCCACGCTCACCAAGCTGTTCGAGGAGGAGTTTGGCCCCATCGGCGACCGCCAGGTGCTCTACGTGCACGCGCCCGGCCGCTCCGAGATCAGCGGCAACCACACTGACCACGAGGGTGGCCACGTCATCGCCGGCTCGCTCGATGTCGCCGTCGACGGCATCGCCGTGGCAACCGATTCCAACAAGGTTCGCGTAGCCGACGAGGGCTATCCCACGTTTGAAATCGCGCTCGACACGCTAGACGTTCAGGAGTCCGAGAAGGGCACGTCCGCGAGCCTCGTCCGCGGCATGGCCCACGAAATCGCTGCTCTGGGCGTTGAGCCCCAGGGCTTCGACTTCGCCTTCACCTGCTCTGTCCCCTCGGGCGGCGGCCTTTCCAGCTCTGCTGCTGTCGAGGCGGCATACGGTCGCACCATGGAGACGCTCTGGGGAGCACCCGCCATCGAGCCCGTCGCGCTCGCCCAGATGAGCCAGCGCACCGAGAACAACTATTACGGCAAGCCCTGCGGTCTGATGGACCAGGCCGCTGTGTGCCTGGGCGGCCTCGCCTACATGGACTTTGAGGACCAGGCTCAGCCTAAAACCCAGAAGCTCGAGCTCAACTTTGAGGATCACGGCTATGCGCTCGTGCTCGTTAAGGTCGGTGCCGACCACGTGGCCGCCACCGACGACTACGCCGCCGTTCCGCGCGAGATGCAGGACGTCGCTGCCGAGTTTGGCAAAGCACGCCTGTGCGAGGTAAACGTGGCGGACTTTGACGCCAAGCTCCCCGAGCTGCGCGCCAAGCTGGGCGACCGCGCCTGCCTGCGCGCCGTTCACTACTGGTACGAAAACGGCCTGGTCGACAAGCGCTGGGCTGCCCTGAACGCCGGCGACATCGATCAGTTCCTGGTCCTGACGCGCGAGTCCGGCGCCAGCTCTGCCATGTACCTACAGAATGTCGTTGCCAAGCTGGGCTCCGAGCAGCCCTCGATGTATGCCCTGGCACTGGCCGAGCACGTGCTCGACGGCCGTGGCGCCGTCCGTATCCACGGTGGCGGCTTTGGTGGCACCATCCAGGCCTTCGTGCCGCTCGACCTGGTCGACACCTTTATCACCAAGATGAACGGCTGGCTGGGCGAGGGCTCTGCCCGCCACTACGCAATTTCTGACAAGGGGGCTTACGCGGCATGGCTGTAATGACTGACGTGCGCGAGGCTGCGCAGAACCTGATCGAGTACGCTATCCACCGATCGATGATCGGACAGGACGACCGCATCTGGGCCTACAACACCATTCTGGAGTGCATCGGCGCCACGGGCCCCGCGCTCGACATGGCCTGGGCGCTCCAGGTTGAGAAACTCTCGCTCTTGCACCCCGATACCCTGCCCGACTTTGACCTTGAAGGCACGCTCGCCGCGCTTGCCGAGGCCGCCGTTGCCAACGGCGCCGCCGAGGACACGGCGTCGGGCCGCGACCGTATCGCCATGCGCATCATGGGTGCGCTCATGCCGAGGCCTTCGGTTGTAAACGAGGAGTTCAACGGACGTATGGGCGTCAACGAGCCTCGCGCCGCGACCGACTGGTTCTACGGCCTATGCTGCGACGCCGGCTACGTGCGCCGTGCCGCCATCGCGCGCAACATCAAATGGCGCACCCCCACCAACTGGGGTGATCTTGAGATCACCATCAACCTGTCCAAGCCCGAGAAGGACCCGCGCGATATCGCCGCGGCCGGTGCCGCCAAGAACACGGGCGAGAAGTATCCCGCCTGCCAGCTCTGCATCGAAAACGAGGGGTATCCCGGACGCTCCGCCGCAGCCGACGGCGGCGCTCACCCCGCCCGCCAGAATCTGCGCGTAATCCCCATCCAGCTCGACGGCGAGCGCTGGGGCTTCCAGTACAGCCCGTACGCGTACTTTAACGAGCACTGCATTGCCATGAGCTCCGAGCATCGTCCGATGCACGTCGACCGCAAGGGTCTGACCTGCCTACTCGACTTTGTCGACCTGTTCCCGCACTACTTTATTGGCTCCAACGCCGACCTGCCCATCGTGGGCGGCTCAATCTTGTCGCACGACCACTTCCAGGGCGGTGCGCACGAGTTCCCCATGATGCATGCCGCCGAGGTCTCGCAGTTTAGCGTGCCCGGATTTGACCAGGTCACCGGCACTGTGTTGCAGTGGCCGCTCTCGGTGCTGCGCCTGCGCTCGCATGACCGCGCTCAGCTGCTCGATGCTGCCGAGAAGATTATCCTGGCATGGCGCGAGTGGACCGATGAGTCTGTGGGCGTCATCGCGCACGCAGCGGATGGCGTGGCCCACAACACCGTGACGCCCGTCATCCGCCGCGTCGACTCCCGCGGCAATGCCGGCGGCGAAATCTACGAGGCCTACCTGGCGCTTCGCTGCAACATCACGACCGACGAGCATCCGCTGGGCGTGTTCCACCCGCATGCCGAGTATCACCACATTAAGAAGGAGAACATCGGCCTGATTGAGGTCATGGGCCTGGCCATTCTGCCGCCGCGCCTGGTTCCCGAGCTCGGCGCTGTCCGTGAGCACCTGCTGGCGGCCAAGGCCGATGCCAGCTACGACCTTGCCGCCGCGCTCGAGAGCGACGACCTTTGCCGCAGCCACGCCGCATGGGCAGAGGACGTCTTTGCCCGCCGCGCCGATGAGCTCACGGCCGACAACGCCATCGATATCCTGCACGAGGAGGTCGGCGTGGTGTTTGGCCACGTGCTCGACAACGCCGGCGTCTTTAAGTGGGACGAAGCCGGCCGCGCCGCCCAGCAGCGCTTTATCGACTCGCTGTAATGATTCCTTGGGGACTGAGGAAAACGGATCATTTCGTCTTCAATAAAACGGCGCCCGCCGGCAACATCGCCGACGGGCGCCGTTTTTGAGTGTAGTCGTCGGGGACGTTCTTAAACGACTAGTCATTAAAGAACGTCCCCGACGACTAATGACTCGAGCGTGGAAAATCTCCCACTTTGAGCTCGTATGGGCACCAAAAGCGGGAGATTATCCACGCTCATTCTATTAGGAGTCGCAATCGCTACAACTCTACGACCTCAACGCTGTTGTAGATCTCGTCCCAGCGGTCCATGACCAGGTGGCCGGTCTTGGGATCCATGGCGTTGAGCTTGCCGCAGGTATTGGCGGTCTTGAGCACCGTGACATCGTCGGCGCCGGCAGCAATGGCATGCGCAAAGCCGGCGATGGTCGAGTCACCGGAACCCGTCGCGTTCACAGCCGCAATCGCGGGCGTCTTGGCGCGGAACGCGCGGCCCTCATGGAAGCCCACCGAACCGGCAGCACCCATCGAAACGACAACCCAGGGAATACCGGCAAAGCGGCCATCGGAGGCAAGCGCCTCGCGCAGGGCATCGACATCGTCGGTCGTAAAGGACGTACCCAGCAGGCCGTTAATCTCGGTCAGGTTGGGCTTTACGAGCTCAGGCTTAGCGTCGGACTCCAGCGCGGCCTCCAGCGATGCACCCGAGGTGTCGAGTAACACCTTGGCGCCCGCCTCCTCGGCGATCTTGACGAGCTCGGCATAGTAGCCGGCATCGACGCCACGCGGCAGCGAACCCGAAAGCGTCACGACGTCCGCCTTCGCTGCAAGCTCGGCGAACTTGGCCGTAAAGGCCTCGAGCTCGGCAGGCGCAATCTGCGGACCGCTCTCCAGCAGCTCGGTCTGATTGCCCTCGTGCAGAATATTCAGGCAAATGCGCGTCTCACCGGCGATGGGCACAAAGTCGTTCTTGACGCCGTCGGCATCCATAAGCTCGGCCATATAGGCACCCATGTGGCCGCCGAGCAGGCCGGTCGCGAGCACGTCGTCGCCCAGCTGCAGCAGCACACGGCTCACGTTGAGGCCCTTGCCGCCAGCGGTCTTTTCGGGCGTCACACGGTTCACGTCGTCGATGATCAACTTGTCGAGCTGATAGCGCGTATCAATCGACGGGTTCATGGTAACGGTCAGAATCATATTGAACTCCTGTTTCCGGGGCACGACACGCGCGGCCCCAAACATACGATAGCTCGTTAAAGGATCTCGATCTCAAAGCCGCGGGTGACGGCCTCCCCCGGCTTGGCAACCAGGCAGCCACGCTTGTGCTCCAGAATATCGTCCTCGTCGGAGCAGGTGGACAGACCACCCCACGGTTCAACAGCCACAAAGTCGCCCTCGGGCTTGCTCCACACAATCAGGTACGGCATATCGGGGAACGTCAGGCGCACGCCCTTGTCCTCGGTTTTCTTGGTCAGCGTAACCACGTGGCTCTCGAGCACATCAAAGATGGTCTCGGCGAAGTCGAAGAGCTCATGGGTAAGCGGCAGATCGTGGCCGACCATCGGGTTCTTGCTACGGTGCTCGACATCGATCAGGCCTGTGGAGGGAACAGCGGTGCAAAGCTCGGTCGCCTCACGCTGATCGAAACGAAGTTCATAGTCGTCGTAGGACTCGCCCTCGTCGAGCGGGCACTTAAAGCCGGGGTGACCACCCACAAAGAATGGCATATCCTCGATGCCCTCATTGGTCACCTCGTACGACACGGCCACCTTTTCCGAATCGATCGTGTAACGAGCAACGATCTTAAACGGATACGGGTACTGCTCGAGCAACTCGGCATGGTCGGCAGAGCTTAGGCTCAGCGCAACCATGTTGTCACTCTGCTTCTCGAGCTTCCACTCCTGCTTGCGGGCAAAACCATGGCGGGCGAGCTTGACCTCGCGACCACCCATAGTCATCGCGCGACCGTCACGAAGGCCGCCGCAGATCGGGAAGCAAATGGGTGCCTGGCCCGACCAGACCGAAGAATCACCCTGCCACAGGTACTCACGGCCGTTAGCCGCAATAGAAGTGAACGACCCGCCCGCCGTGCTCAGTGCTACGCGGATAGAACCGTTATCAAGAACAAACTCCATAGGAGCCTTCCCTTTCTTACGACAGCCCGCCAAGTCAATAGGGCCGATAGAAAACCGGCCCGCGCCCCCTCACAGAAACGCGAGCCGTCAACGGGCTAGTTAATTACGCCGGATACCCGCTAATCATGGTATTCGCCGCGGTCCCACTTCTCCAGGAACTCGTCAAAGAAGTGCGGGTCAGCCTGAGCCTCGGCGTCGGCCTTGTTGCAGGCATCGATCTTGGCGATCAGGGCATCGTGCTCGGGGGTCTTCTCGTAGGGCTCCTCCAGGAAGGCAAGCATAATGTCGGCCATCAGGAACTCGCCGGTGATCTTGCCGCCAAAGCCCACGATGTTGGCGTTGAGCTCGCGACGGGCATACAGGGCAGAGGTCATGTCGCGAACCAGGGCGCAGCGGGCGCCGGGAACCTTGTTGACGGCGTTAGTGATGCCGATGCCGGTGCCGCACAGGGCCACGCCAAAGTCAGCCTTGCCGCTGGCAACAGCCTCGCCCACGGCCTTACCGTAGATGGGATAGTGCGTACGGGTGTGGCTGTAGGTGCCGCAGTCGAGCACCTTGTAGCCAGCCTGCTCCAGGCGGTCGGCCAGATAGATCTTCTCGTCCGTAACGATATGGTCGCAACCGATTGCGATGGTCTTCTTCATCAGAACGTCCTTTCGTCTGAATTCACAAGTTGAGGTAGAAGTTCGAGTTCTCGGTGGCTCTCGTTAGGCCATCTTGTTGAGCATGTCGACACGGATCTGGTGACGGCCGCCGGCGTACTGGGCACGCAGGAACTCGCGGGCGATCTTCTTGGCGACCTCGGTGCCCACAACGCCCGGGCCCATGGTGACCATGCGCGAGCCGTTGTGCTCGCGGGTCATGTAAGCGGAACGCTCATCGGAAATGTTGGCGACGACCATGCCCTTGATCTTAACGGCGGCCATATAGGAGCCGACGCCGTACTTATCGAATGCGAAGCCCTGGGAATCCTTGTGCTCCAGCAGGTCCTTGGCAACGGCGGTCGCGGAATCGACAAAGTCCGCGGCAGGGGTCTCGGAATAGTCGACGACCTCGTGACCGTCGGCGATGAGCATCTCCTTGATGGACTCCTTCATCGACATACCGTCGGCATCGGAAGCGATTACAACCCTCATGACATCCTCCTTGAGAGATACGCTGGCGCGTAGTTTCTGTTTGGAAGTGTTGAATCGCGATCAGGTCCGGGCATCTGAATGTGCGGTTCTTCACTGTTCATGTTTATTTGAACACATTCGAACATCGACTGCAACAACTATTTGTTTGTCTTTGTTCTTTTTTGAACAAAGACCGTTCACGGATGATTGTTGACCGTTTGGGATCAGGAACGGCCGGGCTTACCACGTATTCAACAAACAAAAAGGCGGCCGAGAACGCATCTCGGCCGCCCTTCGGCGGTATGCCCTGGTATATACAGCTGTTTTAGCTACTCGGACTGCCCTCCCTTTTTGGCGTGCTTGGACGGAGCGCTCAAGAAACGACCCGTCAAATAGTTCGCTGGACCGGAAATATCAATCCCCAGCAACACGTGCCCCAGCCACAAAAACGCCGCGAGCACCAGCAATGGGATAACACACGAGGTCACGATCATCACGATGACGCCTTCGATCAGATCGGTCACCTGTTGCACAATCTCATCGGTCATCTGCTTGGCGCCGCTGGTCACCGACGTGACAAGACCCGAGGCGCCGTCGGCAAGCTGCTCAAGCACGTTCTTGGACTCTGTGGACTCGACCTTTTTCTTGCTTGCCTTGGAGTTATCGCTATCTTCCGCACTCGCAGCGTCAGTCGCCTTTTGCTCAGCCGCTTCGATGCTCACTCGATACGTTTCGTCGACCTTTTGCGACACCCATACACTTGCAGGCACCAACGCCATGCCGATCATGGCGACCACCAGCACGCGCGTCGCCACGCGACGAAGGACGGCGCTGGTGCTCCAGCGTCCGTGAATGCCAAGCGACACCGCGAAGAGTACGAACGAGAACGGGATCAGGATGCCCAGACCAACCGACCACAAAATGGTCAGCAGGTATTTCTCGAGGTAGAGCACGGCAAGCACGATACCCAAGTTACCCGAAAGCTGCGCGAGCTGCTCGGCAACCGGCGTACCCGTATCACCCGGCAGCGCGGTAATACCCGCAGACAGCGCCACGCACGAGGTCGTGAGCGCCAGTACGTTACCTTTCTTTTGATCGATGACCTCGATGGTGGAGTCCCAAGTTTTGGTATCGGCGAAATGCGGACGAGCTACAAAGCCCGACAGCAGCGCCAGTACTACGAGCGCAACGATAAAGCCAATCTGCAGCTTTTTGTTTGCGCACACGACATCGGACAGGCTGGGCTGCAGCTCGGTTACCGTCGTGTGCTCGGTTATCTGGACAGGACGCCCATGAGCCATCTCGTGCGTGCCTCTCTTTTGAATCGATCCATTGTCCGGCATTTGGATACCTCCTCATTCCGGCCTGTATTGCGGATGGAAGTATACCCACCCAGCGAAAAACCGAACGGGAGGGCGTGCAGAAGCTCCATAACGCTGCTAGTCGAATAGTGCCATTTCAAAACTATGCCGGTTTACTACGATAAAACCGATAGGACCGACCACATTTGCTATTAGTAGAAAATGACAAGCGTTCTACCTGCGGTTTTGATAACGCTGTTCTTTCCATAGTTGAAAGAATGCGATTCATCGTAGTAAACCGGCATAGTTTTGTAACCGACAGGCCGATTCGGCAGCGCAGCAAACCCAATAACCCGTTTTCTTCCATCCTCAAAGGATCAAATGCATGGCAGGAGTGTCCCTAACTGCCGGCAGATAAGGAACGTCCCCAAGTGCCGGGTAAAAAGAAAAACCCTGCCGCGGATAGCGGCAGGGCTTTTGGAAGGGGGCTTGGTTGTGAGGGCCCGTTAGGCGAGCTTGGCCTCGAGCTCAGCGATGCGCTTGTAGGCATCGATGGTAAAGCGGGCCTGCTTCTCCAGGATCATGGTGGTCATGAGAGTGTCCTGAGCATGGGCCATGATGAAGGTCATCTCCATCTCGCCACCGCCGGCCTCCTGCGAAAGCAGTTTGGTCTGCGTGTCGTGGGCACCGATGAGCGCATCGCTGGCATCCTTGTGCAGCTGTTCGGCCTTCTCAAAGTCACCCTCGCGAGCAGCATCGAGCGCTGCAAGCAGATCGGTCTGGGCGTCACCTGCGTATGCGACAATCTCGAATCCAACCATCGAGATTTCTTCTTTGGTTGCCATGTTGCGTTCCTTTCACATATGAACCAATGGAGAGCATCGCGTCCGGGCATACGCGTTGCGTTCTGTATGACAGAAACATTAACATTCAAACAAAAAAGAACAGCGCAAAACGTAATTTCGAACTATGAACGGTCACTTTTCGCCCGTGAACGGTTTTTAAACCAATCCGAACAATATCAAACACAATTATCAGCAACCCAAACAGGTCCGCACCCTAGCGTACATCGCGCACCGTATCGCCCTCGACGAGCTCGCCCGGAAACAGCCTGTGCTCCACACCGGGCGCAACGCCCTCGGCGCCGGCAATCTTGTCGACCGCCCACATGCCGACGCGCTTGTTGTCAAAGCGCACCGTGGTCAGGCGACGGTCGGGCACGATATCGCCCAGGCTGTCATCAACACCCACCACACTCACGTCCTCGGGCACGCGCTTTCCGCGCGACTCGAGCCCGCGAATGCAGCCGTAGGCCATGGCATCGTTGGAGGCATAAATGGCCGTGCAGGTCGGATCATCCGCAAGCACCTGGCCGGCGGCATATCCACTCTGCGCCGTCCAGTCGCCACGGACGAGCTGCGGTGGCTCAATGCCATGCGCACGCAATGTCTCACGCCAGCCTTCCTCGCGCCGCATGCCCGAAAGCGAGCGCTCGGGGCACGAGATAAAGTGCACGGTCTTGTGCCCCTGTTCCAGCAAGTACTCGACCACCTGGCGCGAGCAATCGAACTGGTCGTTATCGACCGTCGAGCACAGCGGGTGCTCCAACATCGTAACGAGCACCGTCTGCATGCCGGGCAGCGGCTCGAAGGTGCCAAAGTCCGCCGGCATGCGGTTCATAATCACGACCATACCGTCCACCGGCAGTGCGCTCATACGCGACGATGCGCTCTCGAGGGTATAGGGGTGTCCATCTACTTTAGTGAGGGTGATGGCATAGCCGTGTTTGTCGGCCGCGGCGGCAAAGCCCTCCATACGGTCGAGGTTGCCGGTGCCGGTAATGTTGAACATGGCGACGCCGACGGTCTTAAACTTACCGCGGCGCAGCGATCGACCGGCAAAGTTTGGGCGATACCCCAGCTCGCGCATGGCGGCACGCACGCGTTCCTTGGTCTCGGGGCGCACGCTGGGCGAATCGTGCACGGTGCGCGAGACCGTCTGCTCCGAGACGCCCGCGAGACGCGCCACATCCTTAACGGATACCGATTTTTTAACAGCGGCCATAGGTCGATCTTTCTATGTCAACGATGCCATTGATGGCACCTTGCGCAGTCATTTTTACCGCCTTCAAGTATATCCAACGCCTCCCCCACCATACGCTCACCACCCAAAACCTACCGTTCACCGACATTTTTGCTTCCCCAAACGGCTTTTGTCGACCAAATGTTAACGTTGCCATTGTGCAAACACAGAGCCACCGGGCGGCTCAAACGTTTACGCGTAAGGAATCGACGGTTCGCAGGCACAGGAACCACCGGTTCGCTTCTTTTTTTGTGTCACAAAATGGCAACGTCAACATTTTGGCAACCGAAAGTCAAAAGCTACCATCGTTGCTAACCCACCGACTCTTAGGAGCATTGCATGGAGCAACTCATCGCCATCATCGAAAAGGGCCAGCCCTTTTTCAACGCGATCGCCCGCAACAAGTACCTCAAGGCGATCCGCGACGGCTTTATCTCCGTCATCCCCATCATCATCTTCTCGTCCATCTTTTGCCTGGTAGCCTCGGTCCCCAACATCTGGGGTTTCTACTGGCCCGATGACATCAACAACGCCCTGTGGAAGTGCTACAACTACTCCATGGGCATCCTGGCCATCGCCTGCGCCGCCACCACGGCCAAGCACTTCGCCGACGCTCAGAACCGCGATCTGCCCAAGAACAACCAGATCAACTTCATCTCGTGCATGTGCGCGGCCATCATCGGCTTCTTGCTCCTTTCGAGCGACACGATCGCCACGGACGCCGCCAGCGGTTTCAACACCACCTACCTTGGTTCCAAGGGCCTGCTGACCGCTTTCATCGCTGCGTTTGTGACTGGCATCATCTACAAGTTCTTCATTAAGCGCAACATCACCGTCAAGATGCCCGAGCAGGTTCCGCCCAACATTTCGCAGACCTTTAAGGACATCATCCCCTTCTCCGTTTGCATCACCGTCTTTTGGGTCTTTGACATCGCCTTCCGCGCTGCTTTTGGCTTCTGCTTTGCCCAGGGCGTCATCCAGGTGTTCCAGCCCCTGTTCACCGCTGCCGATGGCTACATCGGCCTCGCTGTGATCTACGGCGCCATGAGCCTGTTCTGGTTCGTGGGCGTCCACGGCCCCTCGATCGTCGAGCCCGCCATCGCCGCCGCCCTCGTTGCCAACATGACCGACAACCTGGCTGCGTTCCAGGCTGGCCAGCACGCTTCCGCTGTCCTGACCCAGGGTGCCCAGTACTTCGTCGTCTGCATGGGCGGCACCGGCGCCACGCTCGTCCTGGTCTTTATGTTCTGCTTCCTGGCCAAGTCTCAGGAGATGCGCGCCGTCGGTAAGGCCGCCATCGTCCCCGTCTGCTTTGCCGTCAACGAGCCGCTGCTGTTCGCCGCGCCCATCGTGCTCAACCCCGTCTTCTTTGTCCCGTTTGTCTTTGCCCCGATCGCCAACATCTGGATCCTCAAGATCTTTATCGACTTCTTGGGCATGAACGGCTTTATGTACACCCTGCCCTGGACCGTCCCCGGCCCCATCGGCACTATCATGGGCCTGGGCTTCCAGCCGCTCGCCTTTGTGATGCTCGCCCTTATCCTGGTCGTCGACTTCGCTCTGTACTATCCGTTCTTCCGCGCCTATGACGCCCAGAAGTGCGCCGAGGAGGCCGAGATCTCCCAGGAGGAGCTCGCCGCCAAGAACGCCGAGAAGGCCGCCAAGCTCAACGACGCTTTCCAGGGCAAGGCCGACGCCAAGAGCGTTGCCGCCGGCGCCGCTGCCGAGGCTGTAAAGACCGATGCTCCCGCCGCTGTCGCCGTTGAGGCAACGACCGCCAGCGACCTCAACGGCAAGCGCGTACTCGTGCTCTGCCAGGGTGGCGGAACCTCGGGCCTGCTCGCCAACGCGCTGGCCAAGGCCGCCAAGGAGCGCGGCATTGATCTTGAGACCGCTGCCGAGGCCTATGGCAACCACGTGGACATGCTCCCCGACTTCGATCTGGTCGTCCTGGCCCCGCAGGCCGCAAGCTACCTGGCCGACCTGCAGAAGGACTGCGAGCGCGTGGGCAACAAGTGCGTCGCCTGCCGTGGCAAGCAGTATATCGAGCTCTCCCAGAACGGCGATAAGTCTCTCGCCTTCGTCTCCGAGCAGCTTTCGAAGTAAGTAACGCTCAGGGCCAGCCGACCATCCACAGCCGGCTGGCCCTTCGATTTAGACGATTGGATCATCATGTCCGTTAACCCTGCTAGCGTCACCAACCCGCCCGCGCAGTTTCCCGAGGACTTTGTCTTTGGCGGCGCCACCGCTGCCTACCAGGTAGAGGGCGAGACCCGCACCCACGGTAAGGGCAAGGTTGCCTGGGACGACTTCCTGGAGGCCCAGGGGCGCTTCTCCCCCGATCCCGCTTCGGACTTCTACAACCAGTACCCCGTCGACTTGGAGCTGTGCGAGGAGTTCGGTATCAACGGCATCCGCCTCTCCATCGCCTGGAGCCGCATCTTCCCCAACGGTACCGGCGAAATCAACCCCGAGGGTGTCCAGTTCTACCACGACCTCTTCGCCGAGTGCCACAAGCACCACGTTGAGCCGTTTGTCACGCTGCATCACTTCGATACGCCGCTTCCCCTCTTTGAGAAGGGCGACTTCCTCAACCGCGAGACCATCGACGCCTTTGTGGACTTTGCCACCTTCTGCTTTAAGGAGTACGCCGACCAGGTAACCTACTGGTTCACCTTTAACGAGATCTGGGCCGACGCCTCCAACACCTACATTGAGGGCACCTTCCCCGGTGGCGTCAAGGCGCATCTGGCCGAGGCCTTCCAGTGCGAGCACAACATGATGCTCGCCCACGCCAAGACAGTACTGGCCTTCCACAACGGCGGCTTTAAGGGCAAGATCGGCGTCATTCAGTCGCTGGAGTTTAAGTATCCGCTCAACGAGAACGACCCCGCCGACATCAAAGCCGCCAACAACGAGCACGTGCTGCAGAACCAGTTTCTGCTCGACGCCACCTTCCGCGGCGACTATGCCCCCGACACCCTCGAGTGCGCCAACCGCCTGGCTGCCGTCTCAGGCGGCACCATCGAGATCCTGGACGAGGACCTCGAGATTATGCGCGAGGCCGCGCTCTACAACGACTACCTGGGCGTTAACAACTACCAGTGCCGCTTCTTGAAGGCTTACGATGGCGAGAACGACCTGCACCACAACGGTACGGGCGAGAAGGGCACCGGCCGCTGGCGCGTTAAGGGTATTGGCGAGCATGTGAACAAGCCTGGTATCCCCACCACCGACTGGGACTGGATCATCTATCCCGAGGGCCTGTTCGATCTGCTCGTCTACATTAAGCAGCGCTACCCCAACTACAAGCAGATCTTCATCACCGAGAACGGCATGGGCTACAAGGACCCCTACAAGGACGGTTTTGTGGACGACCAGCCGCGCATCGACTACATCGAGCAGCACCTGCGCTGGTTGCTCAAGGCCATGGAGGTTGGCGTCAACGTAGGCGGCTACTTCCTGTGGAGCCTGCAGGATCAGTTCTCCTGGACCAATGGCTACAACAAGCGTTACGGCTTCTTCTACGTTGACTTTGAAACCCAGAAGCGCACGCCCAAGGCAAGCGCCTACTGGTATAAGCACGTGGCGCAGACCCGTCGTCTGGACTAGCGGCTTGCGGCGAGCGGTTGGCGGAGTTGCACCGCCCACATAACCTGTCCCCATTTCTCAGCCGGGGGCGGCACGTCACACGGCGCGCCGCCCCCGGCCTTTTTGGGCGGTTCGGGGTCCGTTTGTCTCAATCTGTAACATCTAGCCGAGTTTTTGGGTCCTAGCTGTTACAGATTGAGACGAACAGGATTGCTCTTTCCGAAGAATCTAAATCTGTAACACGTAGCCCGCTTTTGACCGTCTACCTGTTACAAATCGAGACAGACGGAGTAGGACCTAACCCCGTATGTCCCTAACAGTCGAGCGTTCGACCAGCGTGCTCGGCACATGAATCGCCTCGATAGACGAGCTCTCTCCAATCGCCGCCTCAAACGCAAGCTTACCGACACCGCGCAAATCAAATCGCAGCGTCGTCAGCCGATTGTGAGGAACAAGTCCCTCGAGTGCGTCGTCGATACCAACCACGCTCACGTCGTCGGGCACGGACAGGCCCGCGTTCTTGAGCGCGGCGATAACGCCCAGCGCCATCTGGTCATTTGCCGCAAGCACGGCAGTCGGCGTCTGCGACCCGCCGGCAAGCACCTCGGCCGCAATCCGCTCGCCCATGGCGTACCCACTGTCCGCACTCCAATCGCCACGCAGCATCGGAGCGGCATCGACATGAGCACGACCCAGCGTATCGCGCCAACCGGCCTCACGAAAACGCGAGGAAATCGAGTTTTCCGGACCCGCCACAAACCGCATATTCGAGTGACCATGTTCCAGCAGATAATTGGTCAACAGCTCGCACGAACCATACTGGTCGGAGTCGATCGTCGTGCAGCGCGGATGCGCATACATGGACAGGATGACCGTTCGCACTCCCGGCTGGGGAACAAACTCCTCAAAATCGGGAGCCATGCGGTTCATGTTGAGAATCATGCCGTCGACGGGTCGCTCGACCATGCGGCGCGAGGCATCGGCAAGTGCATAGGGCTTGTCGCCGCCCATCTCGATCATAGTGACGGCAAAATCATGCTCGCGCGCCGCTTGCATGATACCCTCGAGCGTCGCCAGGTTACCGACACGTGTGATGTTGTACATGCACAGGCCAATAGAACGATACGACCCGCCGCGCAACGCCGCTCCAGCAAAATTGGGACGAAAGCCCAGCTCTTCCATGGCGGCCAGCACACGCTTGCGCGTCTTTTCCGTCACGTTGGGCATACCGTTGACCACGCGAGACACAGTCTGGCGGCTCACGCCAGCGAGCGCCGCAACCTCTGCCGCGCTCGCCGAACGACCATTCCTTGTCTGCTGATCCATGCCTTCCACGCTAACCTGCTTCCCAACTATTCCCCGCGCCCATGGCGCATCGTACATACATTGATAACGTGCTCATGATACCCGAGCCATATACCACAACATGAAAACTTCTGTCAATCAAAACCGCTTACCGAACAAATACAACCGTTCGCAGCTGTTTGAAGTTGTTTTGTTTCTATACATCCCAGCCGGATGTTAACGTGCTCATTGTCAAATGTTCACGTGCTCATTTTGGTTCTAATCATTTTAAGATAGTGTTTATCGGGCTTTTTCACCGCTGAACGCTAACCAGGGAGCCTCCTGAGCGCAAACGCACAATATCGAACAGCGAGACGAGAGGATGTATGCATATGTCTTTGCTAAACCGCGTACAGCAGCTGCCGAAGGGCTTTGTTTGGGGCGCCGCAACCGCCGCGTACCAAACGGAAGGTTCCACGAAGGTGGCAGGCAAGGGTAAGACCATGTGGGACGATTACCTTGTCGCCCAGGGTCGCTTTTTGCCCGACCCGGCCAGTGATTTCTACAACCGCTACGAGGAGGATATCCGCCTTTCTGCCGAGCATGGACTCAACGCCATTCGTGTGTCCATCGCCTGGACCCGCATCTTCCCCAACGGCGACGATGCCGAACCCCTCGCCGAGGGCGTTAAGCACTACCACGAGCTGTTCGCCTGCTGCAAAAAGTATGGCGTCGAGCCCTATGTGTCCCTGCATCACTTTGACTCCCCCGCCGCCCTGTTCAACCAGGGCGACTGGCTCAACCGCAAGACCGTCGACGCCTATGTGCGCTATGCCGAGTTCTGCTTCCGCGAGTTCCGCGAGGTCAAGAATTGGTTCACCATCAACGAGCTCATCAGCCTCTCGCACTCCCAATACATCCAAGGCAACTTCCCGCCCAACCATCACTTTGATGTGACGAGCGGCATCCAGAGCCAGCACAACGAGCTCGTTGCCCACGCCCGCGCCGTCAACCTGTATAAGGATCTTGACGAGACCGAGCACCTGGGCGGACGCATTGGCATGGTCAACGTCCTGACGCCGGCATATCCTGCCACCGACTCGCCCGCCGACCAGCACGCCGCCGACCTGTACAACGCCTTCTACACCGACTTCATCATGGACGGCGCCTTCCTGGGCCACTACTCCGCGCGCACCCTCTCACTCATCAACGAGATTCTGCGTGCCAACAACGCCACGCTTACGGTTGAGGACAGCGACATGGAGGAGCTCGCCAAGGCGGCGCCCCGCAACGATATGTTCGGCCTCAACTACTATCAGTCGGCGTTTATCGCCGCCTACGATGGCGAGTCCACCAACAGCTTTAACGGCACCGGAGACAAGGGCACCTCGTGCTTTAAGTTTAAGGGCGTCGGGCAGCAGGTCGATATGCCGGGTATCCCCACCACCGACTGGGATTGGCTCATCTACCCGCAAGGCCTCTACGACACGCTCAAGCACATCAGCGCCACCTATCCCAACCTCCCCGTCATCTATATCACCGAAAACGGCCTGGGCCACAAGGACCCCGAGCCCGACGCAAACGGCATCGTCGCCGATCCCGAGCGCATCGACTTTGTCGACCAGCACATGGAGAAGGTGCTCCAGGCGCGCGCCGAGGGCGTCGACGTCCAGGGCTACTTTATCTGGAGCCTGCAGGACCAGTTCTCGTGGGCCAATGGCTATAACAAGCGCTACGGCCTGTTCTACATCGACTTCGACACGCAAAAACGCTACATCAAGCAGTCGGCACTCTGGTACAAGGAGCTCGCCGACACTATGGCGGACGCGCAGTAGCGCATCGCCTCGCTTTCCCCCGAGAAGGGAGCGGCCCTATGCGATACAAACCCAGCCGCTCCCCTCTCTCCCCCTGGGACCGGCCCCGCCTGCACCCGGGCTTTTAGCAAGCGGGAGACCATATAGGTTTTCAACGTCCATGCCATTAAGATTTCATGCAAAGAGGAGCGTGAACTATGGAATCGATCGTTAAGTTCTTGGAGAAAGGTCAGCCGTACTTCGACAAGGTCTCTAAGAACATCTACCTTCAGGCCATTAAAGACGGCTTTTTGGCAGCAATGCCCATTATCCTGTCTTCTTCTGTCTTCCTGCTTATTTCGACCCTGCCGAGCGTTGTCGCCACGGTCGGCGGCTTTACGCTGCCCGACTGGTGGAACGTCGACGTCGTGAACTTCTGCAACAAGGTTTACAACTTCACGATGGGCGTCGTGGGCATCATGGTCGCCGGCACCACCGCAAGCGCGCTGACCGGCTCCAAGAACCGCCGCATGCCTGCCGGCAAGGCCATCAACGCCACGAGCACCATGGTCGCCGCCATGTGCGCTATGCTCATCTTGGCCGTTACCCAGACGAGTGCCAAGATCGACGGCGCCGATGTCTCGGTGTTCTTTACCGACAACATGGGCACCAAGGGCCTGCTGAGCTCCTTTGTCGCCGCATTTGCCACGGTCAACATCTATGCCTTCTGCATTAAGCGAGACATCACCATCAAGCTGCCCAAAGAAGTCCCCGGCGCCATCGCCCAGAACTTCCGCGACATCTTCGCCTTCAGCTTCTCCATCCTGTTTGTCGCCGTCATCGACGTTATCTGCCGCACCTGCTTGGCCGTCCCGTTTGCCAACGTCATCTCCACGCTGGTGAGCCCGCTGTTCGCCGCTGCCGATTCCTACGCCGGCCTCGCCCTAATCTGGTTCATGATCCCGCTGTTCTGGTTCATGGGCATCCACGGCCCCTCGGTCGTTAAGCCTGCCCTCAACGCCGCGCTGTTTGGCAACATCACCACCAACCTCGCCACGCTGCAGGCCGGCGGTCACCCCGCCCTCGCCCTGACCGAAAACTTCGGTAACTACATCGGCGAACTCGGCGGCACCGGCGCCACGTTCATTGTCCCGATCATCTTCCTGCTCTTTATGCGCTCCAAGCAGCTCAAGGCCGTCGGCAAAGCCTCTGTCGTGCCCGTGATGTTCGCCGTCAACGAGCCGCTGCTGTTCGCCGCGCCCATCATCCTCAACCCGTACTTCCTGATCCCGTTCCTGTTTGCCCCCGTGGCCAACGTCCTCATTGGTAAGTTCTTCATCGACTTTTTGGGCATGAACGGCTTTATCTATGCCATGCCGTGGGCACTCCCCGGACCGATCGGCACCTTCATCGACACCAACTTCCAGCCGATCTCTCTGGTCCTGGTTGTCGTCCTGCTGGTCGTTGACTTCTTGATCTACTACCCGTTCTGCAAGGCCTACGACAACGTCCTGTGCAAGCAGGAGGCCGAGACCCTGGCCGAAGAAGAGGCCGAGGAGACCAAGGCCGTCAAGACCGCTGCCGCCCCCGCCGTTGAGGCTCCTGTTGTCGAGACCGCTTCTGCCACTGAGGCCTCCGCAGCTCCGTCCGCCCTTAAGGGCAAGGATCTGAGGGTTCTGGTTCTGTGCGCTGGCGCCGGCACCTCTGCACTGCTCGCCAACGCGCTTAAGGAAGGCGCCGACGAGCTGGGCATCGACATTACCGCCAACGCCGGTGCCTACGGCAGCCACTACGCCATCATGGACCAGTACAACGTCATCGTCCTGGCTCCGCAGGTTCGCACCTATTACAACGAGATGAAGGCCGACACCGACCGCCTGGGCATCACGCTGCTGTCGCCCAAGGGCAAACAGTACATCGACCTCACTAAGGATCCCAAGGGTGCCGTCGCCTGGATCGAGGAAAACCTCGAGGCATAAGACGCTGACACCACCTGCCGCTTGCAGACAATAAATGGCCCGTGCATCGATGTGTGATGCGCGGGCCATTTTGTTTAGACCGCACCCGTCCTCCTGTTCATCTCAATCTGTAACATCTAGCCGAGTTTTTCGGTCCTAGCTGTTACAGATCGAGATGAACGCACAGGCCAAGCCGAAAATCTCAATCTGTAACATGTAGACCACTTTTGACCGTCTAGTTGTTACAGATCGAGACAAACGGAATAGGCCGAGCACGTCTACGCCCGCAAGTCCTTTACGCTGGAACGCTCGACCAACACGCCCGAGACGAGCGTACGGCTTCTGGAGCTCGGAGCTTCCAGGCCCGCGACGACCTCGTTGAGCGCACGGACGCCCAGCTCGCGGTGGCGAAACTTCACCGACGTCAGAATCGAGTTGGGAATCGTCTTATAGAGCTCATCGTCGAAGCCGATCACGGACACATCATTGGGCACACTGAGCCCTTTGTCACGTAGAGCCATCATCACGCCGTTTGCCATGCAGTCGTTAGCAGCGAGGACCGCCGTGCAATCGGGCTTATCGGCAAGCACAAGGCCCGCGGCATAGCCACTATCCGCATTCCAATCGCCTTGCAGAGGCTCGGGCGGCTCAATGCCACGCGCCTCGAGTGCCGCACGCCAACCTTTCATACGGCACTGGCTCGACAACGACTCTTTCTTACCAGAGACGAAGTACACGTTTTTATGCCCGTGGTTCAAGAAGTACTCGCACGCCATGCGCGCGCCGCCCTCTTGGTCGTCACTGACGGTGGAGCAGGTAGGATGTTCCATCGGTGTGATAATCACCGTCTTGAGGTCTTTCGGTGCCTCAAAAGTATCAAAGTCATCGACCATCTGACGCAGGTTGAAGATCATGCCATCAACAGGCAGCTGCGACATCCTACGCGCCGCTTCGGCAAGGGTCATCTTCTCCCCCGCCCGCTTTTTGATCATCGTGAGCGCAAAGCCGCGTTCTTCGGCGGCATCTGCGATACCGTCAATCATGTCCACGGCACCGCCCGACAAGTGGAACAGCACCACGCCAATGCACCCGTAACGGCCCAACTTGAGCGAACGCGCGGCAAAGTTGGTTCGAAACCCGAGCGCCTCCATTGCGGAATGAACCTTATCGCGTGTCGACTCTCGCACGCTATCGGGCTCGTTGATCACACGCGAAACCGTCTTGAGAGAAACACCCGCAGCAATCGCCACATCGTTCATTGAGACATTTTTCTTGTCCATCGTTGCCACTACTTCTCCAGTCGGTTTTGCATCGCTTGCTTTTTGCGTTCTAGCATACACTACCTGCCCGACTGACAAATCAACCGTTTACCGGACAATATCGACCGCTCACCCGTATATCCTTGTTGCTCTTCCAAAAATGTCTTACGTTGTCATTAACGAAATGACAACGTTGTCATTTCGCAATGCCTTCCTTAAGCAGGAAGGTTTCCGGGCAGTCCTGACCATCCATCGACGACCAGTTCCATCCACATGCATCGCGCATCAAGTAGCAAAGGAGCTCTATGGACGCCATCGTAAAGATGCTCGAAAAGCATCAACCGTTCTTCGAGAAGATCTCGAGAAACATCTACCTCCAGGCCATCAAAGACGGATTCCTTGGGTGCATGCCCATCGTCCTTACCTCTTCGATCTTTCTGCTGATCGCCACCCTTCCCGGCGTAGTTGGAATCACGTTGCCCCAGCCGCTCATCGACTGGTGCAACAAGCTGTACAACTTCACCATGGGCGTCATGGGCATCATGGTTGCCGGCACCACCGCCAAGAACTTTACGGCTTCCATGAACCGTCGCATGCCCGCCGGCAAGGTGCTCAACGACGGCTCCACCATGGTTGCCGCCCAGTGCAGCATGCTGCTGCTCGCTGTTACGCAGTTCACCACCAAGTTCAACGGCTCCGAGCTTTCTGTCTTCGATTGCACCAGCATGGGTACGCGCGGTCTGTTCTCGGCCTATATCGCCGCGTTCATTACCGTGTGGGTCTATAAGTTCTGCGTCTCGCGCGATCTGACCATTAAGCTGCCCAAGGAGGTTCCGGGCGCCATCGCACAGAACTTCCGCGACATCATCCCCTTCGGTGGCGCTGTCATCATTTGCGGCATCATCGATGTGGTTGTGCGCAACCTCATGGGCGTTCCGTTCTCCGAGCTGCTTATCAAACTGCTCTCCCCGCTCTTCACTGCGGCAGAGACCTACCCCGGACTCATCCTTATTCAGGCAGCCACCGCGTTCTTCTGGTTCATCGGTGTCCACGGCCCTTCGATTGTCCAGCCGGGCATCGACCCCATCCGTCTTGCCAACCAGGCCGAGAACCTGCAGGTTCTGCTGGCCGGTGGCCACCCCGCCCACTCCCTCACCTTTAACATGTCGCTCGTGGGTGAGTTCGGCGGCACCGGCGCCACGTTCATCGTTCCGCTTCTGCTGATTCTCTTTATGAAGTCCAAGCAGCTCAAAGCCGTCGGTAAGGCCTCGATTGTTCCTGTTGCCTTCGCCGTCAACGAACCGCTGCTCTTTGGCGCGCCCATGATCCTCAACCCCTACATGCTCATCCCCTTTGTTGCCGCCGGCTGCGTCAACGTAAGTGTTGCCAAGTTCTTTATCGACAACGTGGGCATGAACGGCTTCTCCTTCGTGGTGCCTTGGGCTACCCCTGCCCCCATCGGCATCTTCATCACCACGAACTTCCAGCTTATCGCCCTGGTATTTGTCGCGATCATCATCTTGCTGGACGCCATCATCTACCTGCCGTTCTTGAAGGCATACGATAAGCTGCTCTGCGACCAGGAAGCCGAGCGCGCCGCCGAGCTGGGTCTCGAGTCCGATGGTGCTGCCACCATCGCCGCCAGCACCTCTGCGCCCGCTGTCGAGCAGGCCACCGCTGCCGTCGAGCCGACCGCCGCTGCCGCTGACAGCAAGCCTGTCGCCGATCAGCCCGAGCCCGCTGCCGATGCATCCGCTAAGAAGGATGTCGACGGTCTGAAGGTCCTCGTCCTGTGCGCCGGCGCCGGCACCTCTGCCATGCTTGCCAACGCCATCAAGGAAGGTGCCGCGCAGACCGGAGAGAACATCGCTTCCTCCGCAGGCGCCTATGGCCAGCACACTGCCATCATGGATCAGTACGACGTTATCGTGCTTGCCCCGCAGGTCCGTAGCTACTACAACGACATGAAGGCCGACACCGATCGCCTGGGCATTAAGCTGCTCGCCCCGCGCGGTAAGGAATATATCGACCTTACTCGCGACCCCGCTGGCGCCATCAAGTGGCTCCGCGAGAACCTCGACTAGGTTCCTCCCTCTGTTGGTGCCCGGATCCCCAGTTCGGGCACCTCTCCCTATTCGAATCCCACAGAAAGGATGACTCATGACCAACCCCATGCAGTTCCCCGACGGCTTTGTGTTTGGCGGCGCCACCGCTGCTTACCAGGTTGAGGGCGAGACCCGTACGCACGGCAAGGGCAAAGTGCCCTGGGACGATTTCCTGGCAGCTCAGGGTCGCTTCTCCCCCGATCCCGCAAGCGATTTCTACAACAAGTACCCGGTCGATATCGACCTGTGCCAGCGCTTCGGCATCAACGGTATCCGCGTCTCCATCGCTTGGAGCCGCATCTTCCCCAACGGCACTGGCGAGATCAACCACGAGGGTGTCGCCTTCTATCATGAGCTTTTCGCCACCTGCAACAAAGCCGGCGTTATCCCCTATGTCACTCTCGATCACTTTGATACGCCCGAGGCCTTTTACCAGGACGGCGGCGAGGGCTTCCTGACGCGCACGACGATCGACGCCTTTGTCGAGTACGCCAAGTTCTGCTTTGCCGAGTTCACCGAGGTCAAGCACTGGTTCACGTTTAACGAGATTCCCGCAACCGCCGAGGGCAGCTTTATCGTCGGCAACTGGCCGCACGGCGAGAAGTATCGCCTGGACAAGGCCTTCCAGCTCATGCACAACATGATGGTGGCCCACGCCAAGGCCGTCGTCGCCTTCCATGAGGGCGGCTTTGAGGGTGAGATCGGCATTGTCCAGAACCTGGAGCCCAAGTATCCCCTCGATCCCAACAACGCCGCCGACTGCGAGGCAGCTCGCATGGCCGACGTCATCAACAACCGCTGGGTACTCGACGCCACCTTCCGCGGCCACTATGCAGCCGACACCATGGAGGCTGCGACCAAGCTGGCCCATATCGCCGGCGGCGAGCTCGACGTCCGCGACGAGGACATCGCCGCGCTGACCGCCGCGCTCCCCTACAACGATTGCCTGGGCGTCAACACCTACAAGTGCCAGTTCCTGCGTGCCGCCGAGGGCGAAAACGACATCAACCACAATGGCACCGGCGACAAGGGCTCCTCGCGCTGGTTCCTCAAGGGCGTGGGCGAGTCATGCGTGCGCGAAGGCGTACCCACCACCGATTGGGACTGGATTATCTATCCCGAGGGTCTCTACGACCTGCTGCTCCGCATTAAGAACGATTACCCCAACTACAAGAAGATCTACATCACCGAGAACGGCATGGGCTATAAGGACGACTTTGAGGACGGCTTTATCGACGACGCCCCTCGCATCGACTACATGCGTCAGCATCTCGCGTGGATCCTCAAGGCAATCGACGGCGGCGTAAACGTCGACGGTTACTTTGTATGGTCGCTGCAGGACCAGTTCTCCTGGACCAACGGCTATAACAAACGTTACGGCCTGTTCTACATCGACTTTGAGACCCAGAAGCGCTATCCCAAGGCGAGCGCGTACTGGTACAAGAACGTCGCGGAGACTGGCCTGCTCATGGCCTAGTTTCCGCCGCATACCCCCTGTCGGCCGCATGCGAATCCCTCCGCGGGTTCGCATGCGGCCTTTTTTGTTTTTGGTGAGCCCGTGCAGGCCGTTTGTCTCAATCTGTAACATCTAGCAGGGATTTTCGGTCCCAGTTGTTACAGATCGAGATGAACAGGGCACCCGGTTCGAAATATCTAGATCTGTAACATCTGACTCGCTTTTGGCCGTCTAACTGTTACAGATCAAGACAAAGATAACGGCTGGGTAGACAAAATCTCAATCTGTAACACCTGGTCGAGTTTTTAGGTCCTAGCTGTTACAGACTGAGACAATTTGATAGTGGAGTCCTCATTTGCGCGTCATATCGCGTAGCGCTGACGCGCTGATTCCCCACGATGACAGGAGGCAAAAGTCCTCCCGCAGCGCTTGTTGGCAATCCCATAGCGTTAGCTAGCAGATGACCTGCGTGTGCTCCTCGATGGCAGCGCGGTCCTCGGCGGCGATACCCGGCTCGCACACCACGGCATCCAGGCTGTCCAGGCGGCAGAAGGTGTAGAAGTCACGCTTGCCGATCTTGCTGGAGTCGGCGATCAGATAGCGCGAGTCGGCCTTGCTAAAGGCGAGCTCCTGGATACGACCCTCGTCCATGTTGGACGTAGATACGTCACCGTCCAAGATGCCGTTGGCGCCGATAAACGCTGCATCGATACCCAGTGCACGCAGGGTATCCTCGGCCGTTGGTCCCACAAAAGCGGCGGTGCGGCGACGGTACATACCGCCCACGAGGCACAGGTCACAGTCTTCGCGCGCCTCGAGCAGGTTAAACACCGAAAGCGAATTGGTCACGATACGCAGGCGAAACGCCGGCAGCATCGAGGCCATCTGCTCAACCGTAGTGCCCGTACCCAAAAAGATGGTCGAGCCTTCCTCGATAAGCTCCACAGCACGGCGCGCAATCTGCAGCTTTTCCTCGGCATGCTTAGTGCGCTTTTCGCTGTGCGAATACTCGTGGCGCAACATAGCGTGAGGACGGCCCTGTGCACTGCGGGCTCCGCCGTGCACGCGCTCGATCTCGCCCAGGCTCGCAAGCTCCTCAAGGTCACGACGAATCGTCATATCCGAGACACCTAACGCATCTGAGATCTCCTTAACCGAGACCGTGCCCTGCTCTTCGAGCAGCTGACGAACCCTATCCTGTCGCTCTGCCTTAATCACGATGAATCCTCGCCGTTCTTTGCGCGCATATCATTCAAACAGTAACGAACAAATTGTATCAGACTCGTGCGCGTCAAAAATGAACGCCCGCACAGCTCCAATCATCACTTTTTTGAGAAAAATACCCCCTGCTTTAGTGGGGTGTAGTGATAATCTCGCTTGTTCGCGCTACAGTTTGTCGGAAATACCTCGATGTTAGGAACCAAATGATCACTTCCGAGCTTTTCGGCACCGCGCCGTGCGGTACCCCCGTTCATCGTTACACCCTCAACGGGCCCGAGATCTGCGTTCGCATTATGGACTATGGCGCCACCGTGCTGGGTATCGATGTGCCCGACATTCCCGGCAACGTGCGCGATGTGGTGCTGGGCTTCGATAAGCTCGAGGATTACTTTGACAACCCCGCCTGCTTTGGCGCGACCATCGGCCCCGTGGCAAACCGCACCGCGGGCGCCACGATCACCATCGACGGCACGGACTGGCATATGCCGGCCAACGAAGGCGCCAACAACCTGCACAGCGATCTTGAGCATGGTCTGCACAAGCGCGTGTGGGATGTTGAGCTCGACGAGACTCACAACGCCGTGCGCATGACCACCTCGCTTGAGGATGGCGAGCTGGGTCTCCCCGGCAACCGCACCTTTACGGCCGTGTTTACCGTGACGCGCACCGGCGTCTTTCGCATCGAGTATGGCTGCGAGAGCGACCGCGCCACCTACGTTTCCATGACCAACCACACGTACTTTAACCTTGCCGGCCATAACGCCGGCATGGACTGCGAACACTTCTTTGTTGCCAACGCTACCCACTACCTGCCCATTGATGACCAGAACATTCCCACCGGCGAGATCGCTCCGGTCGAGGGCACGCCGTTTGACTTCCGTGAGCTGCGCCCCGTCGCGCCCGGCATGGAAGCCGACAACCCGCAGATTAAGCAGGCGCGAGGCTATGACCACTGCCTGTGCATCGATGGCTATCAGTACGGCCGTAATCTGCGCCGCGCGATGCACGTCGAGGAGATGTGGACCGGTCGCGAGCTGGACTACTACACCACCGCACCGGGCGTTCAGCTCTACACCGGCAACTGGCTGGGCGACGAGCATGCCAAGGACGATGCCAACTATGGCTGGGGCGCCGGCTTTGCCCTCGAGGCCGAGATGTACCCCGACACGCCGCACCAGCCGTTGTTCCCGCAGGGCATTGTGGGCCCGGGTCACCCCTACAGCAATGTGATCGAGTACCACTTTATGAGGCACTAAGCCCACAATGCAACATATTGCACAGCAACGCCCGCCGGCACCACCGCCGACGGGCGTTTTGCTATCTAGTCATTGGGGACGTTCTTAAATGACTAGTCGTTGGGGACAGTCTTTAACGTTTGGCAAGAAAGACTGTCCCAATCTGCCGGCACTTGGGGACGTTCCTAAAAGGCCGGCACATAAGGAACGTCCCCAAGTGCCAAGGGTGTCCCGCTTGACTAGTCATTTAAGAACGTCCCCAATGACTAGTTGGATGGGGTCGGGATTGGAGCTGGGGAGGTAACGGATTTCTAGTTCTATGCCGAGCTTTTGCAGCTCTTTGAGGGCGACGATGTCCGCATCGTCTATGGCGACTGCGGGCGTTACAGAGCGTTTGCCCTCCCCTGTCTGCATATGGCCAATGCTGATCTTGGTAATCGGCACACCACCCTTAACTAGCGCGAGCGCATCGACGGGTGAGGCTACCATGATCAGAATCCATTGACGCGGCGTTGCGGTATGAATGATGTCGATAGTCCTTTGCACCGAGAAAAACCTTGTCCAGACGCCTTCTGGCGCCGCCGCCCTCATGGGTGCCCATTGGCGCGAATCCGCCGCGATCTCATCGTTGACGATTAGGACAAGGTTGGAACCAGTCGCCTCGTTCCACAGCTCAACGTCTTGCCCGTAAATGAAACGGTCGTCGATACGCGTGAGAAGGATCTTGGGTTGAGCCATGGCTGCCCCATTCTGTTTGAGACCCGTAAGAGCAAGACGTCATGTCTCCAATATTAGTGCATTTAAAGTGAGAAAAGCCGTCAGAACACTTGCGCGGATTTGCGATGTCCCGTATCATAGACAGCCGTTGACGCCTCAGTTGCGTCACCACATGGCCGCCAGCGTAGCTCAGTTGGTAGAGCACCGCTCTCGTAAAGCGGGGGTCACCGGTTCGAGCCCGGTCGCTGGCTCCATTGCATTTGTGCAGCTCAGAAGTTTAATCGCTTCTGAGCTTTTTTCTTTTTTCTCCGTATTTCTCATCTTTGAGGAGTGAAAACGGGGTGAAAAAAATCTTAATCAATTCGATGCGCGTGCTTGTCTACATATCATCCGCATAAGACCCCAACTTAAATCGAGTTGCATACGGGATAGACGCCCGGCAACATGCCGAAAAATACGGGTCAACGCTCCAACCGACATAGAAAAAGGCCCGCACCCCAAACAATTCGCATTCAGGGTACGGGCCCATCGCAAGAGGCAGCCGTGCTGTTATCAGTGCTTAAAGAGCGAGGCCATCAGATCGGCGTTGGTCTTCAGACGCGCAGCCTTCGCACCGTCGTCTTTCACCCATGCGCCGGGTGCGCCTTCATAGACATCGCCCTCGGCACAGCCCTCAGGCATGTCGGCCAACGGTACATCCATAAACTTGGTGCCGTCGACCTCAAGGACCGCCATATCGCCTTCAATGCGGTCAACGATTGCCTGCATATCGTCCTCCCTTAGGGATTGCAGATGCCGCAGGGCTCATATCCAGAGGCTTGCGCCTGCGACTTCGTCATTTCTGTCACGTTGCTGCCGGCCTTCTTCGTGGTGCGGCAACCAGGACGATGGTACTTACTTCCCGTCGGCGTGATGACGACCGTTTCGTCCTGTCCAGAATCCGTTGTGGCCGGCGCTTGTGCCGGCGCGG
>ERZ827492.440-NODE-440-length-39989-cov-6.275304_pt1 | contig 39989 bp, 32 predicted proteins | sample MGYA00519704_ERZ827492 | MGnify/ENA primary metagenome ERZ827492 (study PRJEB31778, sample SAMEA3449325) | human gut metagenome | biome: human gut; feature: human-associated habitat; material: faeces | place: United Kingdom | collected 2010/2012 ... | reverse complement strand
CCGTTGTGGACGCCGAGGAGGAGGCCTATTTCTTCCGCCTGTCCAAGTACGCGGACCGCGTGCGTGACCTGCTCGTCAACACGGACTTCCTGCTGCCGCGCTCCCGCGTCAACGAGATGGTCCACAACTTCATTGACCCGGGCCTGGAGGACCTCTGCGTCTCCCGCACGAGCTTCAAGTGGGGCATCCCCGTTGACTTCGACCCCAAGCATGTCGTGTACGTCTGGATCGACGCGCTGTTCAACTACACGACGGCGCTCGGCTTCATGAACGACAAATATCCCGACAGCGACTACGAGACCTTCTGGCCTGCCGATGTGCATTTCATCGGCAAGGAGATCGTCCGCTTCCACTCCATCATCTGGCCTGCGATGCTGATGAGCATGGATATGCCCCTGCCCAAGCACGTCTACGGCCACGGCTGGCTGCTGCTGGACGGCGGCAAGATGTCCAAGTCCAAGGGCAACGTTGTTGACCCGTATCTGCTGGCCGAGCGCTACAGCGCCGACGCGCTGCGCTACTTCCTGCTGCGCGACTTCCCGTTCGGCTCTGACGGCAACTTCTCCAATGAGCTGCTCATCAACCGCATCAACATGGATCTGGCCAACGACCTCGGCAACCTGCTGAGCCGCACTACCGCTATGGCCGACAAGTACTTTGGCGGAAATCTGCCCATTGAGCAGGACGAAGGCCCCGAGGACGCCGCGCTGCTCGAGAAGGCCAGGGGTCTGCGTGACCGCTATGAAGCCGACATGGAGGCGTATGCCTTCCAGAATGCGCTGGCTGACGTGTTTGAGGTCATCGACAACGCAAACAAGTATATCGACGCCACCGCGCCGTGGGTGCTGGCCAAGAGCGAGGACACCAAGCCCCGTCTGGCCCGCGTGCTGTACAATCTGGCCGAGACGCTGCGCATCTGCACCGTCCTGCTGCAGCCGTTCATGCCCACCACCTGTGAGAAGATCTTTGCCCAGCTGAATGTGGAAGCTGATGGCAAGACCTGGGACAGCGCCGCCGCCTTCGGCACGCTGCCCGCCAACGCCACCCTGCACAAGGGCGAGAACATCTTCCCCCGCATCGACGCCGCCAAGGAGCTGGCCGAGCTGGAGGCCCTGGAGGCTGCCCAGAAGGCCGCTGCCCAGGCTGCCAACGCCCCTGCCGAGGAGAAAGAGGAAAAGCCCGCCGAGAGCAGCGCGGCGTCCGCGGAGCTCATCGGCGAGCATGAGGAAGAAATCACGTTTGATGACTTCTGCAAGGTCGAGCTGCGCGTGGCCGAGGTCCGCGCCTGCGAGCGGATGAAGGAGAGCAAGAAGCTGCTGCACCTGACCGTGTTCGACGGCGAGCGCGAGCGCTGCATTCTGTCCGGCATTGCCAAGTGGTTCGCGCCGGAGGATCTGATCGGCAAGAAGATCGGCATCGTCGCCAACCTGGCCCCGCGCCCGATGATGAAGGGCAAGTACGTCAGTGAGGGCATGATTTTTGCCGCTGACACCGACGTGGACGGCGGCTGCTCCATCGCGTTCTTCCCCGACAGCACCCCCGCGGGCGCACGCATCCACTAAGGTGAAGCATGCAGAAATCTAAACTCGACCAATTCTTTTCCATCCCGGCGGCAGCGGTCCTGATGGCCATTGTCTGCAATGTGCTGTGGGGCTCGGCGTTTCCGTTCATCAAGCTGGGCTACCGGCTGTTCGCCATTGATTCTGCCGATACCGCGTCGATTTTGTGCTTTGCGGGCGTTCGATTCATGATAGGCGCGGCGCTGGTCTGGCTGGCCGGCCTAGCGCTGAACCACCGTCCGCTGCCGATGCCGCGCGGCAAAACGCTGGCCTCTGCCTGCGGGCTAGGTCTGTGGCAGACCGCGGCGCAGTATATCTTCTACTACTCCGCCGTCGCGCTGCTGACCGGCGCTATGGGCGGCATCCTGAACAGCACCCAGAGCTTTATGGGCGTCATTCTGGCGCACTTCCTCTACGGCAATAAGGATCGCCTGACCCCGCGCAAGGCGCTGGGCTGCGCGCTCGGCTTCGGCGGTGTGCTTGTCGCCACGCTGGGCAACCACGGCGGCGGCAGCGTCAAGGGCATGGCATTTATGCTGATCGCGTCGGTCATCTTTGCGCTGGCCGGGCCGTGGAACAAGGCCGTCACCCAGCACGCGGACAGCTTCTCGGTCAGTGTGCTCAACCTTGGCGTCGGCGGACTGGCGCTGGCTGTTCTGGGCTTTGCGATGGGCGGCGGCCTGCACCCGCAGAGCGCCGCCGGTATCCCGGTGCTGCTGTTCCTTGCGTTCATCTCAGGCGCGGGGTATGTTATATGGGCGCTGCTGATGAAGAACAACCCGGTGTCCCGCATCGCGGTGTTCGGCCTCATCATCCCCATTATGAACGTCCTGCTGTCGGCGCTGCTCAACGGTGAGCCGCTGTTTGAGTGGAACTATCTGGCCGCGCTGGTGCTGGTCTGCATTGGCATCTTCCTGGTCAACCGCGCCCCGCAGACGCAGGAGACAAAGGCATGAACAACATTTTTGACACCCACGCGCACTATTCCTCCCGCCAGTTCGACGCAGATCGCGCCGAGCTGCTGACGGCGCTGCCCGCGGGCGGCGTGGTCGGTGTGCTGGAATGTGCCACGCATTCCGGCGATGCTGCGCAGGTTTTGGAGCTGGCGCACGCCGCGCCCTACTTCCACGCCGCGCTGGGCATCCACCCGGAGAGCCTGATCGAGGAGGACGCCGCCACGGTGGCCGTCTACCACGGGGACTGGCGTGCCGAGCTGGCCGCCATGCGCCCGCTGTTTGCGGACAAGGCCGTTGCGGCGGTGGGGGAGATCGGGCTGGACCATCACTGGCCCGTGCCGCGGCAGGAGCAGTACGACCTGTTTGAAGCACAATTGCAGCTTGCCAAGGAGCTCGACCTGCCCGTGTCGGTCCATGACCGCGAGGCCCACGCCGAAATGTACGAGCTGCTGCGCAAATACAAGCCCCGCGGCGCATTGCACTGCTACAGCGGCAGTGCCGACGACGCGGCCTGGCTGGTGGATCAGGGCATGTACCTGGGCTTTGGCGGCGCCGTGACCTACAAGGGCGCGAAGCGCGCGGCCAGGGTGCTGGCGGCCATCCCGCATGACCGGGCCTTACTGGAAACCGACTGCCCCTACATGGCCCCCGAACCGGTGCGGGGCACCCGCAACGACAGTCGTAACATTGTCCATGTCGCCGCGTACATCGGCACGCTCTGGGATATGGACGCCCAGGCCGTGCTGGACCAGACCGCGGCAAACGCCAGGGCTTGCTTTGGCGTGTAACCTTTTTGGTATATTCGGTATGGCAAAAATCTGTAGGGGCGAGCATTGCCCGCCCCCACATGACAACATGCCGCGTATGTATAAACAAATTTTTCAGGAGTGACTTACTATGAAAGCACGCATCCCTAAGCATCGCGAATTTATCATTGATTTCCCGCAGGATATGGACCAGGCCAAGGCTGACGAGGGCTGGAACAAGCTGAACGAGATCGTCGAGGAGTACAAGAAGGCCCACAACGGCCAGAGCGTCTACTCTGCGACCTTCATTGAGGACTGCGAGCCTGCCGTCAAGAAACTGCAGGAGGAGTACGGCTTCAAGTACACGATCCAGGAAATCAAGTGATTTGCACCGGCGGACAACTGCGTCCGCCGGTTTTTGGTTTACACGCATGTAGGAGAAGGGGAGGACAAGATGGCCGCAAAGACTGTGATACGCCCGGCGGCGGAGGCGGATATTCCCGCCATTCTCGCGCTGTACCGCCAGCTGGACAGCGCTTTGGTAGCGATGCAGCCGGAGTTTTTCTGCGAGGGCCCGCGGGAGGAGGACGAGATCCGCAAGGCCATCCGTGCCGACGACGCGGATTTCCTGCTGGCGGAGCGCGACGGCGCAGTTGTCGGCTTTGCGCTGGTCGGCTACGCGGGCTGGACGCCGGAGTTCAGCTGTGTTTTGCCCCACCGCTATGCGCGGCTGGAAGATCTGGCCGTGGACGAGGCCGTGCGCGGGCAGGGCGTTGGCGGCGAGCTTTTGGCTGCCGCCAAGCGCTGGGCACGCAACCGGCGTTTGGAGTACTTAGAGCTGAACGTGCTGGCCCAGAACGAGAACGCTATCCGGCTGTATGAGTCGCAGGATTTTGTCGAGGCGACGAAGGTTATGCGGTGTATGCTGTGACAGAGAACGGGTGCCCCCCGGAAGGGTGTTCTTTCTTTTGCCAACAAAAGAAAGAACCAAAGAAAATTGCCGCTGTTTCGACGTGGTGCGGGGTTGTGCGCGTGGAGCCACAGTTGAGCGCAGCGAAACTGGGGAGCGCACAATGATTGCCCCCGCGGGGCAATCAACCGCAAGAGCGTGTTTGCGAAGCAAACTGGCGGCGCTCGTTGTGCGCCGCCAAGTGGGACCCGCGACTTGGGGGCTGCACGCCCCCAAGACCCCCAATAAGGAAGTCGGAAGGCCCACAGGCTACGCGAACGCAGTATTACTGTTCGCGCTTAACGCCTGTGGGCCTTCCTCCGTTTTAAAATTCGGGAGTTCCCCCGAACCCCCGCAGGGGGGAGGCAAAGGCCCCCTTGTCAAAGGGGGCTGTCACCGTTAGGTGACTGGGGGATTCCGACGGGCTATGCGTTGCAACCCGTTCCCGGGCAACCTCCGCACACTGCAAAGGGGCGGGCTGCCGCCCTCCCTCGCCCCTCTCGTCCGCAACCCATTCACGCTACCTCGCCATTGCCACCCCTTTATCCTTTGCATCGTAGGGAGGGGTCTTGACCCCTCCGCCGCCTTCCGGCCAACTCCCGCTAACAGGTAACCCGTAGGGGGAAAAATTCATCCCTCCCGCGTACCTTCCGCCGCCGCTCACCTCCGCGGGGCGTCGGGGACGCCGCCCCCTACAGCGGCGACCCGTAAGGCTTCTCATTGCCGCCAACCTCAGCGGCGGCCTGGGGGCAGGCCGCCCTACATCCATTACAAATCCCACCCACGCCACCCCGTAGGGGCCGGGCATGCCCGGCCCGCTACCTCGCCATTGCCACCCCTTTATCCTTTGCATCGTAGGGAGGGGTCTTGACCCCTCCGCCGCCTTCCGGCCAACTCCCGCTAACAGGTAACCCGTAGGGGGAAAAATTCATCCCTCCCGCGTACCTTCCGCCGCCGCTCACCTCCGCGGGGCGTCGGGGACGCCGCCCCCTACAGCGGCGACCCGTAAGGCTGCTCATTGCCGTAAATCTCCGCGGCGGCCTGGGGGCAGGCCGCCCTACATCCCACTTTACTACATTCCGCAGCCGCAGCCTCCCGTCATATCCCGCTGCCGTTTAACCACCTATACCAAACAAAAAGCCGGGGCGAACATTTCGTTCGCCCCGGCGGTCTTACTTCTTCGGAGTCATAGCCTCATAACCCTTTTCGTTATTTTTCGGACTGCTTCCGCATCGTCATGGGAATCATCCTATCTTTACGCGAATTTTGTTTGCCCTTTCAAGACCTTAACTAACTGTTCATTGGACTTACCCTCTGGTTCGTTATTTGCTTAAAAGCATTTGTGGAACGGAGTAATGTTCGTTATTAAGATCGTTCTTGGGGTAATGGGTCTGATGCCGAGGACCAAAGCCTCTTAACTCTAGTACATTGGAGTATCTCCTTATGGATCAGGTGAAGTTCAGGTACATCCTGTTCGGCGGAGTGGTGACGGTCATCTCTACCAGCCTTCTTTCATCCTAATCTATATCTCATGCGGGGGTCTGTGTTTTGACGGCCCCTGAGTCTGCTAAATAACTGCTAAGCAACCGTGCATCGCTGTTTTTAAATCTTTTACAAGTTATGACTTGCGGCTTCGGATGCGGTTCTTGCGTTTTCAGCAGGCCCAGGCCCGCCGGTGATGAATGGGATCTTTGAAGTTTGCCATTGGACTTGAGCCTCCTTCCTTACGAAATACTGCCGGCGGCCTTTACAATTTCTTTCCGGTCTCTTCCTTTGCCCTCGTGCTGCTGGATCGGAGTCCCTGAAGTGCTTCCTTTTTCACTCCCCGAATTTGGGCAGCTTACGGAAAATCTTCTTCAGGATGTCGATCTGTTCACGATGGGACTTTGCTGAAGAGCCTTTTGGAAAGTGGCTTCGCTTGGAGTTCTTATCTCCTTATCTCCGGCTGTTTTCTTTCTGTGACTATACTATACCACAGCCCTAAGGTTTCGTCTATTCGCAGACCGCACAACCTTTATATGCAATATTTGTGCATAATCAGGATTGAATAACACATAGTAAAAGTGGTATAATAAATATGTTGGGCGCGTGTACGCCAAAGCAAAGCCGCCGCTTCTTTTTCCGGGAAGCGGCGGCTTTTTGTTGTATTGGCTTCCCCTTTGGGGGAAGCTGTCAGTGGCCCCGACCACTGACTGATGAGGGGCAAGTCTGCCATAGTCACCCGTTTGCGGGCAGCTACAAAAAACTCGCCCCTCATCCGGCCCAGCGGGGCCACCTTCCCCCAAGGGGGAAGGCTTAAGCTTTACTTTTACATCGTCTCCGGTGCATTCACCTTGAACATCGTCAGAATGTTGTGGATGACCCCGCGCACGGCCAGGCAGAGCGCGATGCGGCCCTGCTGAACGGCACCCTCGGCATCCAGGATGCGGCAGGCGTTGTAGAAGCGGTGATACGCAGACGCCACGTCGATGCAGTAGCGGGTGATGCGCGCCGGGTCGTACTTCTCGGCGGCGGCGGCAATCTCGGCGGGGAAGGCGGCCAGCAGGCGGATCAGTGCCTGCTCGGCGGGGTCTGTCAGCACGCTGGCGTCCACGGCGTCCGCGCCCTCAAACTTCACGCCCTCGCTCTCGAGCTTTTTCAGCACCGAGCAGATGCGCGCGTGGGCGTACTGCACATAGTAGACCGGGTTTTCGCTGTCGTTGCGCACGGCCAGGTCCAGGTCAAAGTCCAGCGTGGACGAGCTCTCGCGCTGGTTGAAGAAGAACCGTGCGGAATCAATGGGCACCTCGTCCAGCAGGTCGGTCAGAGTGATGGCCTTGCCGGTACGCTTGCTCATGCGCACGGGCTTGCCGTCGCGCATGAGGTTGACCATCTGCATCAGCACGATGTCCAGACGGCTGCCGTCCAGCCCGATAGCGTCCATCGCGCCCTTCATGCGGGCGACGTGGCCGTGGTGGTCGGCGCCCCAGACGTCGATGGCCTTGTCAAAGCCGCGCACGGCCAGCTTGTTGTAGTGGTAGGCAATATCGGCGGCAAAATAGGTCGGGATGCCGTTGGCGCGGACGAGCACCTCGTCCTTGGCCTCCTCCTCGCTGCCGTCGTCGGTCTTGCGCTTGTTGACGACGCCGTACTTGGCGGCGTACTGGGCGCTGCGGTACATGATCGCGCCGTCCTCGGCCTTGTAGCACGCGCCGGTCTCCAGCAGCTTGTCCACCACGGCCTTGACTGCGCCGGAGCTGTGCAGGTCGCTCTCGTGGAACCAGACGTCGTACTTGATGCGATACTTGCCGAGATCGCGCTGCAAACCGGCAATGTTCTTGGGCAGGGCGTCGGCAACGATGGCCTTTTTCAGCTCGTCAAAGTCCTTGTTGACGTAAGCGTCGCCGTGGACCTCGGCAAACTCCTTGGCGCGGGCGATGATGTCCGCGCCCTGGTAGCACTCCTCGGGCAGCGGGCAGGCGTCCTCGCCCTTGTACAGCTGCAGATAGCGGATGGCCAGGCTCTTGCCGAACTTTTCGATCTGGTTGCCCGCGTCGTTGATGTAGAACTCGCGGGTCACGTCGTAGCCGGCCCAGTCCAGGCAGGCGGCCAGGCCGTCGCCCAGTGCGCCGCCGCGGGCGTTGCCCATGTGCATGGGGCCGGTGGGGTTGGCGGAGACGAACTCGACGTTATACTTCTTGCCTGCGCCCGCGTCGGTGCGGCCATATTCAGGGTTGGCGACAGCGGCGCGCACGACGCTGGTGAACCAGTCCTGGCCCAGGAACAGGTTGATGAAGCCGGGGCCGGCGACCTCAAAGCGGTCAAACAGGCTGCCGTCCAGCTGCAGTTTTGCGGTAATGGCTTCTGCGATCTGGCGCGGTGCCTTGTGGAAGGCGCGTGCACCGGCCATGGCCACATTGGACGCAATATCGCCGTTTTTGACGTCAGCCGGGATCTCGACGATGAAGTCGGGCAGTGCGGCCTCGGGCAGGGTGCCGTCGGCGACAGCCGCCTTGACGGCGTCGGTCAGCAGCGTGCGCGCCTGTGCCAGCGCCGCCGCCCGCGGGTTGTAGTTTTTATAATCCATGATGAACCTCCTGTGGGGGATTTTCTATTGCAATAACGCGGTTGGGGCCGGACATATCCGACCCCTACCGGGAAGCATATTTTTACGCCTCCGGCAGTTTATCCACCGTAATATCGACTAAGTTCCGGCTGATGAAGCTCTCGGCGCCGGAATCGAGGGTGTAGCTGAATTTCAGACTGCCGCCGTTCTCGTCGAGCCGCTGCTCAATGACGTCGGCGGCCACGCCCAGACTGATCGAGCCGTAGCCGGTCTCGTAATGGCAGAGATGGCGCGTGCCCTTCTCGATGATGAGTTGGCTCGACTGTTTGCCGAACCGCAGCATCGAGACCTTGCGCGCGTCCTCGGCCACCTTGACCGTCGTTGTGCAGCCCTCATAGCCGGTGGTCTCGGTCTCCTTGTAGACAATATAGTAGGCACCGTCCTTGTGGACGAGCGAGCCGCGGGTCATCAGCTCCACGGTATCCGTGTCGCCCCGCTGCTCCATCGTGCCCTTGATGGTGATCAGATAGTTTTCTTCCATGGTGTACCTCTACGCTAAAGCCTTCCCCCTCGGGGACAGACTCCCCCGATACGGGGGAGGTGGCGCGCAGCGCCAGAAGGGGTGCGGTGGCCCGCAGGGCCGGATGAGGGGCGACCTTGCCATTACTGCCTGTAAATGGGTAATGCCCGGAAACTTCGCCCTCATCAGTCACCTTCGGTGACAGCTTCCCCCGAGGGGGAAGCCTTTTTTCCCCTAGTACGTCTCAATCGCGATTCTTTCCACCGTTCCGCCGGCGTACTCGCCCAGAAACGTGTGTGCCAATTCGTCAAAATTGTCGGGGGTGTCGCTGACAAAATACCGCGCAGTGCCGCCGGTTTTTTTGCCGTTCAGCAGCCCTAAATCGTCCAGCGCCGCCGCGGCGGCCTGCGCCGTGACCTTGCCGGAATCGACAAGATGCACCTCGTCGCCCATAAAGTCCCCGATCATCTTTTTCAACAGGGGATAGTGGGTGCAGCCCAAAATCAGCGTGTCAACGCCCGCGTCCTTCAGCTCCTGCAGATACTCCGCAATGATCAGCTTTGTGACCGGGTTGCCGTCGTTGAAGTAGCCGTTCTCGACCAGCGGCACAAACATCGGGCAGGCGCGGGCAAAAATCTGCACGTCGGGCATCATGTCGCGGATGATGGCGGCATACGACCCGCTGCGCACCGTGGCCGCTGTGCCGATGATGCCGATTTTGCGGTTCCGCGTCGCGTCCACCGCCGCGCGGGCCGTGGCACCCACAACGCCGGTAAACGGCACGGGCAGCCTGGCGGCCTCCTCCGGCGGATAGGTCGAGGACACCGTGCCGCAGGCGGCAATGATAAATTTCACGTCCTGCTGCAATAAAAAGCGGATGTCCTGCCGCGCGTACTGGACAATGATGTCCCGCCCACGGCTGCCGTAGGGCACGCGGCCCGTGTCACCGAAGTAGACGATGTCCTCGCCGGGCAGCACGCGGCGCAGCTGGCGCACGGCGGTCAGCCCGCCCAGGCCGCTGTCAAACACGCCGATGGGCCGTGTGTCCATCAGTAGGCCCCCTTCCGGCGGTGGACGGCCAGCGTCAGCAGCTTGTCGACCAGCGCAGGATAGCTGTAGCCCTCGTGCTCCATCAGCTTGGGGTACATGCTGATGGACGTAAAGCCCGGCAGGGTGTTCAGCTCATTGCAGAGCACCCGCCCGGTGCCGCGCTCAACGAAGAAGTCGCAGCGGGACAGGCCGGAGCAGCCCAGCGCCAGATACGCCTTGCGGGCTTCGGCGCGGACCTCGTCGAGCTTTTCCTCGCTCAGATGCGCGGGGATGACGGTCTGGGACACGCCGTTTTTGTACTTGTCGTCGTAGGTGTAGAACTCGGCCCCGGCCAGGATCTCGCCCGGGCGGGTCGTGGAGACGGTGGACGGGTCATCGGGGTTGCCGATGGCGGCGCACTCGACCTCCTGCGCGTCCACGAACTCCTCAAACACGACCTTGTCGTCCTCGCGCAGGGCGATTTCGACGCCCTTTTCCAGCGCGGCGCGGTCCGCAACCTTGGAGATGCCGACGCTGGACCCCGCGTTGGCGGGCTTGACGAAGATGGGGTAGCCGAGTTTTGCCTCGATGCCGTCCAGCACTACAGGGCCGTTCAGCTCCAGATCGGCGCGGCTGGCGGCGACCCACTTGCAGTGGGGGACCCCGGCAGCGTCCATCAGGGCGTTGGCGACGGCCTTATCCATGCAGACGGCGCTGCCCAGCACGCCGCAGCCCACATAGGGGATGCGGGCCAGCTCAAACAGGCCCTGGATCGTGCCGTCCTCGCCGTTTTTGCCGTGCATGACGGGTGCGCAGATGTCAATGTGGACCAGCTCCGCCCTGCCGTCCTTCAGCAGCCAGATGCCGTGGTCCTTCCGGTCCGGGCTGAGCACGCAGGGCGTGCAGTCGCCCTGCTCCCAGCTGCCGTCGGCCATAGCCTCGGGCGTGGGGCGGCAGGCCAGCCAGCGGCCATCCTTCGTGATACCCACGGGGAAAACCTCATATTTGTCCGCGCAGGGCTCCTGACCCAGTGCGCGCAGCCAGGCCGAGGCCGACACGCAGCTGACGTCATGTTCACTGGAAACGCCGCCGAAGAACAGTGCGACGCGCAGCTTGGAATTTGTATTCATCAAAAAGACTCCCTTTGTTCAATGTGGCCGTGCCCTTTGGGCACACTACAAGTCTTCAGCTTATTATCATAACATATTATGCGTGCGTTGGCTAGATTATTTTTGGAAAATTTCTGAACCGGGAACGGAAGTCCGTAGGGGCCGGGCACGCCCGGCCCGCAGCCTTGCCGTTGCCACCCATTTATTTTTACATCGTAGGGAGGGGGCTTGCCCCCCTACGATGCCTTCCGCCGCCGCTCACCTCCGCGGGGCGTCGGGGACGCCGCCCCCTACAGCGGCGATCCGCATAGCTTCTCATTGCCGCCAACCTCCCCGGCGGCCTGGGGGCAGGCCGCCCTACATCCCACTTTATCACAGTTCGCAGGGCGGGGGGCCTCACCCCGCCGCAACTCTGACGGCAATGCCTATGTTGCCTACACCAAGGACAGCAATGAAGCAGGTACCTACAGCGAAGTCTCTAAGACTAATAAGCTTGACGCTGGTTTTACGGCGAATGCTAATAGCATTTTGAACGGCAAGACTGGTAACGAAGCCTGATTTTGAGTTTCATTAAGTCCCACCACCTCCCGTGGTGGGATTTTTTATATCCTCTACCTTATAATACCCGCCGCAGCGCTGCCGGGAGATTTGTAGGGAGCGGTCTTGACCGCTCCGCAGGCCGTCAAAAAATTGCATCCCTGCCTTATTGCGTGTGTAGGGGCGACCATTGGTCGCCCGCCCACTTGCCGCCGCAACGCATTTTCCGGGACGGTTTTCTTGCAAGGCAAACGGGCACGGGCGAGCAATGCTCGCCCCTACGCCACTGTACGCTTTTCACTCCTATCTCCTCACTCCTCACTCTTTTCAGGTGCTCACCATGCCCCAAACTCCAAAGCTGTCTCCACAACAAAAGGTCACCCTTGTGGAAAAAATCAAAGCAGGCGAGATCAGCCGCCAGGCCGCGGCGCAAAGCGTCGGCGTCAGCAACACCACCGTGCGCCAATGGCTGCGCATCTATGAATCCGAGGGTGCAGACGGCCTTGCACCCCGGGAAAAGTCCCGCCATCTTACTGCCGAGGAAAAGCAGGCCGCCGTGGCGGAATACCTCGCGGGCGGGGTCTCGCTGTTTGACGTCTGCAAAAAGTACGGCATCCGCAGCCCGCAAAACCTGCAAAAGCTCGTGGAAAAGGCGCAGGCGGGCGGCGAGCTGCGCGGCTACCACGGCGCGTCCCGCCACAGGGGCGGCGCGTACACCACCGCCGCGGACCGCGAAAAGATCGTGCGGGAATGCCTGGCCGACGGCTGCGATTACGGCGCAGCTGCGTTAAAATATAACGTCGATTACAAGGCGCTGGTGCATTGGGTGGGGCAGTACCGTGCGGGCGCGGCCCTGCACGACGCCCGCCACAGCAGCGAGGGCACAAGCCGCGCCAGGGGCCGCGCCCGCACCGTGCCGCCGATGCAGCGGATGGTCATGGTGCTGGACTGTCTGGAAAACCGGAAAAATTACGGCGCTATGGCGCAGAAATACGCGATAGCCTACCACCAGATCTACCGCTGGGTGCAGCGCTATCTGCAGGACGGCTGGCTCGGCATGAATGACCGCCGCGGCCCCGCCGACGACCCCGACCCGGCGGGGGAGTGGGGGAAGATCGCCCCCGCCGGTGAGGCCGACGCGGAGCAGTGGGTAGCCAAATGCAAAGGCGTACCGGAGGCTTTGCCCGCCATGCTGCGCCGCGCCGGGTACAGCTGGATGATGATTGCAAAAATTTTGTTTGATCTGGCGCGGATGTAGGGGCCGGGCATGCCCGGCCCTCAGCCTTGCGTAATTGCCCGTGAACGGGCAGCCGCCCACAGTTGCGGGCCGGGCGTGCCCGGCCCCTACAGCGCTGCAAAAAACTTTCCAAATCCCCTTGACACGCCCTTGCTTTTATGATAAACTATCCCTTGTAAAAAAAGCAGCAACCGGCAGTAGGCCGTCGGCTCACCTTGAGGGTTTGCAAAAGCCCCGGGTCATACCATGATTACGCACAACAGGTGCGCAACTTCGTATGTTCGGCGGCTGCTTTCAATGGCAGCCGCTTTTGTCATTATCATACACTTGTGGGAGGTGTGTTACAATCGCCAGCAACAGCAAATCCAACGAACTGGAGATCAATGAGCAGATCCGCGACAAAGAAATCCGCCTGATCGGGGCAGATGGCGCGCAGATGGGCATTATGAGCCCGCGCGACGCACTGAAGATGGCTATCGACAAGGACCTTGACCTCGTCAAGGTCGCGCCGCAGGCCAAGCCGCCGGTGTGCAAAATTCTTGATTACGGTAAATACCGGTTCGAGATGCAGAAAAAGGAAAAGGAAGCCAAGAAGAACCAGAAAGTGGTTGAACTCAAGGAGATCCGCCTTTCCCTGAACATCGACACCAACGACTTCAACACCAAGGTGAACCAGGCTGCCAAGTTCCTGCAGCAGGGTCACAAGCTCAAGGTGAGCATCCGGTTCCGCGGCCGTGAGATGGCACATACCAGCCTGGGTCTGGATGTCCACAAGCGTTTTGCCGAGGCGTTGGAGGGCAAGGCCGTCATCGACAAGCAGCCCAAGCTTGAGGGCCGCAGCATGATGATGTTCATGTCCCCCGTTCCCAACAAGTAAGAAAGTAAACTCTCTAGGAGGAAACAACAATGGCTAAAATGAAGCTCAAGACCCTTTCCGGCGCCAAGAAGCGCTTCAAGATGACTGCTTCCGGCAAGATCAAGCGCAATGCGTCCAAGCGCCGTCACATCCTGACCAAAAAGACCACCAAGCTCACCCGCGGCCTGCGTATGCCCAAGTACGTCGACAAGACCAACGAGGCTGCTGTTAAGAAAATGATGCCCTACGGTGGCTAATCACTAAGACATTTAAAGGTCAGTTACTACCAGTTACAGACAAAGGAGATATAAAACATGGCTCGTATTAAAGGCGCTACCATGACGCACAAGCGTCGTGCTAAGACTCTCAAGCTCGCAAAGGGTTACTACGGTGCTAAGTCCAAGCACTTCCGCATGGCCAAGCAGGCCGTTATGAAGAGCGGCAACTACGCTTTCGTCGGCCGTAAGCAGAAGAAGCGCCAGTTCCGCAACCTGTGGATCACCCGCATCAACAACGCTGTTCGTGCTCAGGGTATGAACTACTCCACCTTCATGAACGGCCTGAAGAAGGCCGGCGTCGAGCTGAACCGCAAGATGCTGTCTGAGATGGCCATCCACGATCCCGCCAGCTTTAACGCTCTGGTCGAGACCGCCAAGAAGGCTCTGTAATAGCTTGCATAAAAGACTCGCGCACACGCGCGAGTCCTTTTGTGTTTAAAGGGGAAAATGGCAAAAAAGCGGGCAACCAAGGAAAGCTCTCCCCTCATCCGGCCTGCGGGCCACCTTCTCCCCCAAGGGGAGAAGGCTTGAGGCTGTGGAGCCTTCCCCTTCGGGGGAAGGTGTCGGCGGCCCCGACCACCGACGGATGAGGGACGGCCTTCCGGCAGACTGCCGTTTCCCTTTATTCATACAAATCAGTTGATTTTATCCAAAAGGGGCGCTACAATGGAAACGATCACAAGCCGCGAAAACGCTAAGATCAAATACGCCTGCGCGGTGCGCGACTCAGAAAAGCAGCGCGCCGCCGACGGGCTTTTCTTTGCCGAGGGGCCGAAGCTCTGCCTGGAGCTGGCCAAAAGCTGCACGCCGCGTGCGATGTACGCCACGGCGGCGGCGCTGGCAAAAACGCCCGAGCTGGCCCAATTCGACCCCGCCGAGATCGCGCCCCATGTGGCCGAAAAATTAAGCGGCACCAAATCCAATCAGGGCGTGTTTGCCCTGTTTGAAACGCCCGTGCCGCCCGCGGACACGCTGGACACGGCCCGCCGCATTTTGATGCTGGAGGGCGTGCAGGACCCCGGCAACGTGGGTACGCTGCTGCGCAGCGCTGCCGCGTTCGGCTTTGATGCCGTTGTGCTGGGGCCGGGCTGCGCGTCGCCGCTGTCGCCCAAGACGCTGCGGTCCTCGATGGGCGCGGCGGGGCGGCTGCCGACGCTGCACAGCGACGATCTGCCCGCCGCGCTGGCCGCCCTGCGTGCCCGCGGCGTGACGACGCTGGCGACGGCGCTCTACCGCTCCCGTCCGCTGGACGAGGCCGGGAACGATTTCCCGGGCGGGCTGTGCGTCGTCATCGGCAGCGAGGGGCAGGGCCTGACGGACAGGACCGTCGAGGCCTGCGACATGGCCGTCCGCATCCCGATGACAGACCGCGTCGAGAGTTTGAACGCGGCAGTGGCGGGCAGCGTGCTGCTGTGGCATTTCAGGGGTGTGTAACGCATTCCCGGCCCCCTCCGGGAGGGGGAGAGAACCTTGCCATTGGCGGAAAATTTCGGGTTGAGATGAAGTTCTCTCCCTCAGTCGCCTGCGGGCGACAGCTCCCTCGCAGAGGGAGCCAAGGAGTTGCCCATGGACAAAACACTTGCCTGGCTCTGGCTGGCGGATGCCGTCGGCTCGGGCTGCCAATATGCGCAGGAGTTGCTGACGCTCTACCCCGACCCGGCGGAGCTGTACGACGCCCTGCGTGCCGGGACCGAGGCCCCGCCCGCCTGCCTGACGCCCCACGCGCTGGCACAGCTGCGGGACACGACGCCCTTTGATTATGAGGAACGGCTCGACCACTGCCTGCTGTCGGGCATCGACGTGCTGACGCCCGACGAGGGCGTATACCCGGACCGTTTGCGGGACCTGCCCGACCTGCCGCTTGCGCTCTACGTGACCGGCGACATCGCCAGCCTGAACGGGCAGCGGTACGCGGGCATGGTGGGCACGCGGCGGCCCAGCACCTACGGGCGGCAGGCCGCGTTTGACCTGTCACTGGCGATGGCGCGGGCGGGCGTCGTGCTCGTCAGCGGCCTGGCCGACGGACTGGACAGTGAGGCACACCGCGCCGCCGTGCAGGCTGATGTGCCGACGGTTGCCTTTCTGGGCACGGCCATCGACAAGACCTACCCGGCCTCCAACGCGAAGCTGCGCACCGCCATTGAGAAGGGCGGCGGCGCGGTCTGCAGCGAGTATCCGCCCGGCTACGGCGGGCGCACGACGGGCACTTTTCTGGCCCGCAACCGGCTCATTGCCGCGCAGAGCGAGGCGCTCTGCGTCGCCGAGGCCCGCACCCGCAGCGGCACGCTGAACACCGTCGGCCACGCCGAACGGCTGGGCCGCCCCGTGCTGGCCGTGCCGGGCAGCATCTACAGCGCTTTGAGCGAGGGCACAAACGAGCTGCTGCGCACCCACCGCGCCGAGCCGCTCTGCAAAGCCGCGGACGCGCTGGATATACTGGGTATTGGCGCGGAGACCACCGCCCCGGCGCAGCAGCGGTTTGACCCGGCCACGGTCAGCGCCGATGCGCAGGCCGTCTACGCCGTGTTAAAGCCCACGCCCCAAAGCATCGACGCCCTGTGCGCCGCCGCAAGCCTGCCCGCCGGACGGGTGCTGGCGGCGTGTACCGAGCTGGAGCTGATGGGCGGAGCCCAGGCGCAGCCGGGAAGAAGATATATTGCAGTATAATAGATGAAGGCAGTGGCAAGGTGCCCGGGCGGATATGGAATCCGCCCCTACGGCTGTAGGGGTCGGCGTCCTCGACGACCCGGGGTGTTTGCGGCGGCGATAAGCTGGCGGGCGAACAAGGTTCGCCCCTACAGGCAACGCTCGGAAGCATGCGTGTCATCTAAATTTAAACATTGAGGTAACTTATGCCAAAATTAGTCATCGTGGAATCCCCTGCCAAGGCCAAGACCATTGGCAAGTATCTGGGCCGCGGCTACAAGGTCACGGCCAGTATGGGCCATGTGCGCGACCTGCCCGCCAGCACGCTGGGCATTGATGTCGAAAATGGCTATACACCGAAATATATCACCATCAAGGGCAAGCAGAAGCTCGTCAAGGAGCTGAAGGCCGAGGCCAAAAAGTGCGACGGCGTCCTGCTGGCAACCGACCCGGACCGCGAGGGCGAGGCCATCAGCTGGCATCTGGCGAACATTCTGGGGCTGGACCCCAGCGCACCCAACCGCGTGACCTTTGACGAGATCACGAAGAAGGGCGTCAAGGAGGGCATGGCCCACCCGCGCGCCATCAATATCGACCTGTTCAACGCCCAGCAGGCCCGGCGCGAGCTGGACCGTCTGGTCGGCTACAAATTGAGCCCGTTCCTGTGGAAAAAGGTTCGCCGCGGCCTGTCCGCGGGCCGCGTGCAGAGCGTGGCCGTGCGGCTGATCCGGGACCGTGAGCTGGAAATTGAAAACTTCAAGCCCGACGAATACTGGAACATCGACGCGCTGCTGAACCCGCAGGGCGAGAAGGGCGAGTTCACGGCCCGCCTGGCCGCCACCGCCGACGGCAAAAAGCTGACCGTCACCAATAAGCAGCAGGCCGACGGCATCCTGGCCGCGCTGGACGGCAGGGACTACACCATCACGAAGATCGAAAAGGGCAAGCGCCGCCGCCAGCCCTCGCCGCCTTTCATCACGTCTACCTTGCAGCAGGACGCGAGCCGCGCGTTCGGCTTCTCGGCCACCCGCACGATGCGCGCCGCCCAGACACTGTATGAAGGCGTGGACATTGCGGGCCACGGCACGGTGGGTCTTATCACCTATATGCGTACCGACTCGCTGCGCATTGCCGCCGAGGCTCAGGCCGCGGCCAAGACCTTTATTGCGGAGCGCTGGGGCGACAACTACGTCTGCAAGACCGCCCGCAAGTGGAAAAGCCGCTCCGCCACCGCCGCGCAGGACGCCCACGAGGCCATCCGCCCGTCTATGCCTGAGCTGACCCCCGACGAGGTCGAGCAGAGCATCAGCGGCGACACCGCAAAGCTCTACCGCCTGATCTGGAGCCGCTTTATGGCCAGCCAGATGGCCGACTGCATTCAGGACACCGTCTCCGCGTCCATCACGGCAGGGGACTACCTGTTCCGTGCGTCGGGCTTCCGCGTCTCGTTCGACGGCTTCACCGCGCTGTATGAGGAATCCACCGACGACGCCAAAAAGAAGGAGACCGCCCTGCCCCCGCTGGAGGAGGGCCAGACCCTCAAACTCAAAAAGCTGACGGCGGACCAGAAGTTCACCCAGCCGCCGCCGCTTTACACCGAGGCCACGCTGATCCACGCGCTGGAGGAAAACGGCATCGGACGCCCGTCCACCTATGCGCCCATCATCACGACCATCGTGGACCGCGGCTATGTGGAGAAGGACCAGAAGAAGCTGAAAACCACCCCGCTCGGCCAGGCCGTCAACACGGTCATGATGGAGCAGTTCCCCGACATCGTCAACGTGAAATTCAGCGCTGACATGGAGAAAAAGCTCGACGTTGTCGAAGCCGGCCAGGCGGACTGGGTCAAGACCATCGACGACTTTTACCAGGGCTTTGAAAGGAGCCTGGAGCAGGCCGAGAAGAATATGGAGGGCAAGCGCATCAAGGTCGAGGACATCCCCACGGATGAGATCTGCGAAAAATGCGGGCGGCCCATGGTCATCAAATCTGGCCGCTACGGCAAGTTTGTGGCGTGCTCGGGCTTCCCGGAGTGCCGCAACGCCCACCCGCTGGTCAAGGACACGGGCGGCCTCTGCCCGCTGGACGGCGGCCACATGCTGGTGCGCAAGAGCGCCAAGGGCCGCGTCTACTACGGCTGCAGCAACTACCCCAAGTGCAACTATATGACTTGGGACGAGCCGGTGCCCGAAAAGTGCCCCCAGTGCGGCAGCACCCTCTTTAAAAAGAAGGGCCAACTGTACTGCGCCAAAGAGGGGTGCGGGTTTGTGAAGGCGATTGAGAAGAAATGACCGCTTTAAAGCCTCCCCGCAAAGGGGAGCCTGAGAGAGGACAAGTATGCAACTTAACATTATCGGTGCCGGTCTGGCCGGCTGCGAGGCGGCGCTTTGGCTGGCGGACCGCGGCGTGCAGGTCGAGCTGTACGAGCAGAAGCCCGCAAAATATTCCCCGGCCCATAAAAGCGCGGGTTTCGCGGAGCTGATCTGCTCCAACTCGCTCAAGGCCGAGCGCCCCGACTCCGCGTCGGGCCTTTTGAAAATTGAGATGAAGATGATGGGCAGCCATCTGTTGGACGCCGCCGAGACCGCCCGCGTGGCGGCGGGCGGTGCGCTGGCCGTGGACCGCGATGTGTTTTCCACCGCCGTGACCGAAATGGTGGAAAACCACCCCAACATCACGGTCCGGCGCGAGGAGGTCACGGCGCTGGACGAGAGCGCACCCGTGCTCGTCGCCAGCGGCCCGCTGACCGAGGGCGCACTGGCACAGGCCGTCGCCGCGCTGACCGGCGACCATCGGCTGAGCTTTTATGACGCTGTCGCGCCCATCGTGACCGCCGAGAGCCTTGACTATGACAAGGTTTTTGCCGCGTCCCGCTATGGCCGCGGCGAGGCGGACTACCTGAACTGCCCGTTCAATAAGGAGGAATACGAGGCGTTCCACGCGGCGCTCATTGCCGCCGAGCGCGCGCCGCTCCACGACTTTGACGGCGACCTGACCGTCTACGAGGGCTGTATGCCGATTGAGGTCATGGCCGCCCGCGGCGCGGATACGATCCGGTTCGGCCCCCTGCGCCCCGTCGGTCTGCGCGACCCGCGCACCGGCCACCGCCCCTGGGCCGCCGTCCAGCTGCGCGCCGAGAACACGGCCCGCACGCTCTATAACCTCGTCGGCTTCCAGACCAACCTGAAATGGGGCGAACAGAAACGGGTGTTCAGCATGATCCCCGGCCTTGAGCACGCCGAATTTGTGCGGTACGGCGTCATGCACCGCAACACCTTTTTGGAGAGCCCGAAAGTTTTGACGAAGCAGCAGCTCTTGAAAGAACATCCCAACGTGTTTTTTGCAGGGCAGATCACCGGCTTTGAGGGCTATATGGAGAGCGCGGCGTCCGGCTTGCTGGCGGCGCACCAGATGCTTGCACGGCTCAAGGGCCGCGAGTTGCCGCCGCCCCCGGCAGCAACGATGTGCGGCGCGCTGCTGGACTACATCACGACGCCGAACAAGGACTTCCAGCCGATGGGTGCGAACATGGGCATCCTGCCCCGCACCGAGGAGATCAACACCATCCGCGACAAGCGGGAGCGCTACATGGCACTTTCGCAGGCCGCGCAGGACGCCATGCAGGCATGGGTAAAGGAGTACGAAGCATGAAAATTTTAGTGGATGCCATGGGCGGCGACAACGCCCCGCTGTGCGTTTTGCAGGGCGTGAGCCAGGCCGCGGCGGAGTTCGGCGACGGCATGGAGCTGGTGCTGCTGGGTGAGGAAAAAGCCATCCGCGACTGCGCAAAAGAGAATAAAATCGACCTTGCACCGTTTGAGATCCTCAACTGCACCGAGACCATCGACATGCACGATGACCCGGTCAAGGCCGTGCGCCACAAAAAGGATTCCAGCCTTGTGAAGGGTCTGACCATGCTGAAGAACGGCGAGGCCGATGCCTTTGTCAGTGCCGGCTCCACCGGTGCGCTGCACGTCGGCACCAGTCTCATCGTGCGCACGGTCAAGGGTGTCAAGCGCCCGGCGCTGGCCACCCCGATGCCCGGTGCCAAGCAGAATTTCCTGCTGCTGGACTGCGGTGCGAACGTCGAGTGCCGCCCCGAAATGCTCAACGCCTTCGGCACGATGGGCAGTGTCTACGCCGAGAAGGTCATGGGCCGCGAAACGCCGAAGGTCGCGCTTGTCAACAACGGCGCGGAGGACACGAAGGGCACGCCGACCTACCGCGAGGCCCACAAGCTGCTGAAGGCAAACCCCTGCATCCACTTTGCGGGCAACATCGAGCCGCGCTACATCATGGACGGTGACGTGGACGTCGTCGTCTGCGACGGTTTTGTCGGCAACGTCGTGCTGAAATTGACCGAGGGCGTCGCCAAAACGCTGCTGGGGATGCTGAAAAAAATCTTCTTGCAGAATTTGATCACCAAGCTCAGCTATCTGGGCATCAAGGGCGGTCTGGGCGAGCTGAAACGTATGATGGACTCCGAGGAGGTCGGCGGCGCACCGCTGCTGGGCGCCGCGAAGCCGGTCATCAAGGCGCACGGTTCCAGCCACGCCAAGGGCATCAAGAACGCCATCCGTCAGGCCAAGCTCTGCGTCGCCAACGACCTGTGCGGCACGATGGAGAAGGCGCTGGCAGAGGTGGCCGCACAGAAGGAAGAAGCAGACGCTTAAAAGGTAAGCTGCCCTGTAGGGGCCGGACATGTCCGGCCTGCGGCATAAAAAATACCGCCCGTAAAAGGGCAATCGAGATAAGGTTGAGGGCCGGGCATGCCCGGCCCCTACGGACTAGCCGGAAAGGTGAAAGAATATGGCTCACAAACCGGAAGAACTGCAGGAGGTCCTGCACTATACATTCAAAAATCCTGCGCTGCTGCGCATTGCGCTGACCCATACCAGCTATGCCAACGAGAGCAAGGTCGCCACGACCCACAATGAGCGGCTGGAATTTCTGGGCGACAGCGTGCTGTCCGTCGTTGTAGCGGACTACCTGTTCCACCAGTCGGGCCGCCCCGAGGGCGAGCTGACCCGTATGCGCGCCAGCCTCGTCAGCGAGGATGCACTGTTCCAGTTCGCACAGGAAATTCAGCTGGGTGAGTATCTGCGCCTTGGCCACGGCGAGGACCTTGGCGGCGGGCGCAGCCGCCCGAGCGTTGTCTCCGACGCGTTCGAGGCGGTTATTGCCGCGCTGTATCTGGACGGCGGCATGGAGGCCGCGCGCAATTTCATCCTGCCCTTCATCACCGAGGGCAAGACTGCCGAGGACGACTACAAGACCCGTCTGCAGGAGGTCGTCCAGCAGGACCCGTCCGCCGTGCTGAAATATGAGGTCACCGGCGAGACCGGCCCCGACCACAACAAGCAGTTTACGGTCTGCGTCTGGCGCAACGGCGAGCTGCTGGCCGAGGGCCGCGGCCGCAGCAAAAAAGCCGCCGAACAGCACGCAGCAAAGGTGGCGCTGGAAAAGCTGCAATAAGTGACGCCCTGTAGGGGCCGGGCATGCCCGGCCCGCGGCATAAAAATCGCGACCCGTTTACGGGTACATAAGGCGAGGTTGAGGGCCGGGCATGCCCGGCCCCTACGACCATTTTAAGAATTTTGAAAGGTACCCATGGAATGCGCCTGAAAGAACTGGAAATCCAAGGCTTCAAATCCTTCCCCGATAAGACAAAGATCGAGATCGGCGAGGGCATTACCGGCGTTGTCGGGCCGAACGGCTCGGGCAAGTCGAACATCTCCGACTCCATCCGCTGGGTTCTGGGCGAGACCAGCTCCAAGCAGCTGCGCGGCAGCGGCAAGATGGAGGACGTCATCTTCGGCGGCACCCAGTCCCGCGGTGCCATGGGCTATGCCTCCGTTGCGCTGACCATCGACAACAGCGACCACGGTCTGGACATGGACGCCGACGAGGTCACGATCGGCCGCCGGTACTACCGCAGCGGCGAGAGTGAATACTCCATCAACGGCCAGAACGTCCGCTTAAAGGACGTATACGAGCTGCTGCTCGACACCGGCATTGGCCGCGACGGCTATGCCATCGTCGGGCAGGGCCGCATTGCCGAGATCGTCGGTGCAAAATCCGCGGAGCGCCGCGAAATTTTTGAGGAAGCGTCCGGCATCGCCAAGTACCGCTACCGCAAAAACGAGGCCGAGCGCCGCCTGGACGCCGCCGAGGGCAACTTAGAGCGCCTGCGGGACATTCTGGGTGAGTTGGAAAAGCGTGTCGGCCCCCTGAAACGCGACAGCGAGAAGGCCCAGCAGTTTCTGGAATTGAGCGAGAAGCGCAAGACGCTGGAGATCACACTCTGGGTCGATGCCATCCGCCGCGCCAACGACTCGCTGCGCGACCAGCAGCGCAAGTACGAGGCCGCCCAGGTCGACTATGACCGCCTGAGCCGCCAGCTGGACGAGTTTGACGAAAAAAGCGCGTCCCTGCGTGCCGAGGCCCAGCAGCTGGTGCTGGCCGTCGAGCAGGCCAACGCCGACATCCGCGCCATCACCGAGGCAAACGCCGGCAGCGAGAGCGAGATCGCCGTCCTGAAAAACGAGAGCGAGCACAGCCGGTTCCGCATCGACGATGCTACGTCCGAATTGGAGCGCGCCGGGCAGGGCCGCGAGAGCATCGAGCGCGAGGCCGCGGACCACAGCGCCGCCATCGAGACGCTGAAAAGCGGCATGGCCGGGCTGGACGCCCGCGTGGCCGAGCTGCGCGAGGCCCTGCGTGCCCTTGAGGAAAAGGCCGCTGCAAGCGGCGAGCGCCGCGACGTCATTGACGCCGCCATGGCCCGCCTGCAGGACACCGCCACCGCCGCCAGGGTCAGCGCCGCGTCGGCGCAGTCGGCAGGGGAGGCTGCGGCTAACCGCCTGGCCGAGGCACAGCGCCAGGCCGAGGAGCTGAAAGCCGGCGCCGCCGCCACCGACGAGGAACGCCGCCGCGCCGAGCGCCGCTTTAAGGACGCCGAGGAGGCCGTGACCCGCAACGACAACATCAAGGCGGGCCTGAAGCTGAAATTGGACAGCCGCCGCCGTCAGCAGGCTGAGGCTGCCGACAACCTGCAGAAGGCGGACCGAGAAAGGTCCGCCGCCGCTCAGCGCATCCACATTCTGGAAGATCTGGAGCGCAACATGGACGGCTACCAGCAGAGCGTCAAGGCCGTCATGCGCGCGGCGGGCGGCGGGCGGCTGCGGGGCATCATCGGCCCCGTGGCGGGCATCATCACCGTCGAAAAGGGCTACGAGACCGCCATTGAGACAGCGCTCGGCTTTGCGCTGCAGAACATCGTCGTCGAGGACCAGGGCTGTGCCCGCGCCGCCATCGGCTTTTTGAAGGACGAGCGCGCAGGCCGCGCTACGTTTTTGCCGCTGGACACCGTGCAGGGCTCCCGCTTCACGGGCCGCCTGACCGGCACGGCGGAGGTCGCCGCCGACCTGGTCAGGACAGACCCAAAATATCAGCATATCATCGACAATCTGCTGGGCCGCATCATCGTGGTCGAGGACCTGACCGAGGCGTCCGCCGTGGCGCGGAACCTCGGCTACCGGAACCGCATCGTCACGCTGGACGGCCAGGTCATCAACGCGGGCGGCTCGTTCACCGGCGGCTCTACCGCCCGCAGCGTCGGCGTGTTCAGCCGCAAGCAGGAGCTGGACGAGCTGCGCAGCAAGCTGACGAAGCTCGAGCAGAAACGCACCGAGGCGGAAAAGGAATTGGCCGCCCGCAAGGCCGAGGTGGACAACCTCAGTGCCCAGCTGGCCGGTGCCGAGGGCGAGGGCATGAACGCCGCGACGGAGCACGTCCGCGCGAACCTCGAGCTCGAGCGCCTGACGAAGGCCGCCGCCCAGTACGACGAGACGGCCCGGAGCATCGAGGCCGAGATCGCCGCCCAGCAGGCCGCCGTGACCCGGAACGAGACCGCGCGCACCGAGGCCGAAAAGGCCCGGACCGACGCCGAGGCCGAGCTGGCGCAGTACACCGCCGAGCTGGCCGCCTTGGGCGAGAGCACGGGCAGCCTGACGGCAGAACGCGAAAAAATCACCGGTGAGCTGTCCGAAAAGCAGCTGCAGCGCCTGGCGGACGAGAAGGACGTCGGCCTGCATGAGGCCGCGCTGGAGGGCTTGCGGAGCCGTACCGGCGAGGCCGACGCCCGCGCCCGCGAGCTGCAGACGGCGATTGAGGCCGCCAAGGCAAAAATCGAGGCCAACGCGCTGAAAATCGCTGAGATGGAGCGCGTGCGCGGCGACAACCAGCAGAAAATTGCCGCCGCGGAGGAAACGATTCGATCTGCCAACGCGGCCCGCCTCGAAAAGGAGGCTGCGATCTCGAAGCTGGGGCAGGACAACCGCGCCCTGACCGACGAGCGCGAGCGGATGAGCGGCGAGATGGCCCGCCTGGCCGAGCGCCGCACCGCCGCCGAGACCGAGCTGAACGACACCAACAGCAAGCTGTGGGAGGAATACCAGCTGACCGAGAGCGAGGCCCGCAGCCAGTGCGTGCCGTTTGAGAGCCTGACCGAGCTGCGCCGCAGCGTGACCGAGGTCCGCGGCAAGATCCGCGCCTTGGGCAACGTCAACGTCGGCGCGATTGACGAATATAAAGAGGTCAAGGAGCGCTATGACTTCATGAAGGCGCAGGTCACCGACGTCGAAAAGGCGAAGGCCGAGCTGACGAAGATGATCGCCGAGCTGTGCAGCGAGATGCAGGAGCTGTTCACGGCGAGCTTTAAGCAGATCAACGCGAACTTCCAGCAAATTTTCAAGGAGCTGTTCGGCGGCGGTCATGCGCGGCTGTACCTGTCGGATGAAGCGAACGTGCTGGAATCCGGCATTGAAATTGAAGTCTCGCCCCCGGGCAAGGTCATCAAGAACCTGTCCGCGCTTTCCGGCGGCGAGCAGGCGCTGGTCGCTATCTCGATCTATTTCGCCATCCTGCGCGTCAACCCCGCGCCGTTCTGCTTCCTTGATGAGATCGAGGCCGCGCTGGACGACGTAAACGTCGCGCGCTATGCGCAGTATCTGCGCCGCATGACGGACCGCACCCAGTTCATTGTCATCACCCACCGCCGCGGCACGATGGAGGCCGCCGACGTCCTCTACGGCGTCACGATGCAGGAGGACGGCGTGTCGAAGATTTTGCGCTTGGATCTGGATAATGTGAGCGCGGACCTTATTACCTGATGGCATGTAGGGGCCGGGCATGCCCGGCCCGCCACATAAATACGACCGCCCGCCAATGGGAAGCCACACAAACCCGCGGGGCGGCAAATCAAAAGTAAGGAGGGCCACGATGGGCTTTTTCAACTTTTTCAAACGCGATATTTCCGAGGAGGAATTTCAGGAGCAGCAAAAGATCAAGCGCGGGCTGGAAAAGACCCGCACGGGCTTTTTCCAGAGAATCGTCAATACGCTGACCAACGCGCAGATCGACGATGATCTGTACGACCAGCTCGAGGAACAGCTCATTCTGGCCGACGTCGGCCCCGCCTGCGCCGTGCGTCTGGTGGATGAGCTGCACGACGAGGTCGAGGAAAAACACCTGAAAACCGGTCAGGAGGCGCTGGACGCGCTGCGCGGCATCATCTGTCAGGAGCTGACCCCCCGCTACCCGATGGAGCTGGACGGCAAGCCCGCCGTCATTCTGGTCATCGGCGTCAACGGCGTCGGCAAGACCACGACGATTGCCAAGCTGGCCGGCCTGTACAAAAAGCAGGGCCGCCGCGTCATGCTGGCAGCGGGCGATACCTTCCGCGCCGCCGCCAGTGAGCAGCTGGAGCTCTGGGCCGAGCGCGCCGGCGTGCCGCTGGTCCAGGCCGGCATGGGCGCGGACCCGGCGGCGGTCATCTTCGACGCCGTCAAGAGCGCCAACGCCCGCGGCTACGACATGGTCATTGCCGACACCGCCGGACGTCTGCACAACAAGAAGGGCCTGATGGACGAGCTGTCCAAAATCTCCCGCAGCGTCAAGAAGGCCAGCCCCGAGGCGAGCCTTGAGGTGCTGCTGGTGCTCGACGCCATCACGGGCCAGAACGCCATCAGCCAGGCCGAGGAGTTCTGCAAGGCCGCCAACGCCACCGGCGTGGTGCTGACCAAGCTCGACGGCACGCCCCGCGGCGGCTGCGCGGTCTCTGTGTGGGAGAACCTCGGTCTGCCCATCCGCTTCATCGGCGTCGGTGAGAAGATCGACGACCTGATGGAATTTGACGCACAGACCTTCGTCGAAAGCCTGCTGCCGGAATCCGCCCTGCAGAAGGACGAGAAGAAAGAGGAAGGGGAGAGCGAAGCATGATCGTTTGCGCCGCCAGCAACAACGCGGGCAAGCTGAAGGAATTGCGCCGCATTCTGGAACGCATGGGCCATGAGGTCAAGAGCCCGCGGGAGCTGGGAATCGACCTTGACCCCGAGGAAACCGGCACGACATTTGCCGAAAACGCCCGCATCAAGGCCGAGGCGTTCTGCAAGGCCAGCGGCCTGCCCACCGTGGCCGATGACTCCGGCCTCTGCACCGACGCGCTGCACGGTGCGCCCGGCGTCTACAGCGCCCGCTACGCCGGGCATCACGGCGACGACGACGCGAACAACGCAAAGCTGCTGCGGGAGCTGGCCGACGTGCCGGAAGAACAGCGCGGCGCAAAGTTCGTGTCGGCGGTCTGCTTCATGCTGCCGGACGGACGCGCACTGGAGGTCGAGGGCGAGTGCCCGGGCTGCATTGCGTTTACATTGCAGAACGGCGACTACGGCTTCGGCTATGACCCGCTGTTTATCCCCGACGAGTACGGCGCACCCGACGGCAAGCGCCCGAACACCGAACGCCGCAGCTACGCCCAGCTTACCCCCGACGAGAAGGACGCCATCAGCCACCGCGGCCGGGCGATGGAGAAGCTGGAAGCGCAATTGTCGGCATTTTTGGGATGACATTTGAATGCCTTCCCCTTTGGGGAAAGCCTTTGTAGGGGCCGGGCATGCCCGGCCCGCAGCATAAAAGCAGCAACCCGTTTAAAAGGAAACCACACAGACCAGAGGGCCGGGCATGCCCGGCCCCTACCGAGATATATACAATAAAAAGGAGATAAGTTATGGCACTTACCAGCAAACAGCGCGCGGCTCTGCGCAGCGCGGCGAACACGATGGACCCCGTTTACCAGATCGGCAAGGGCGAGATCGACGACACCCTCAAACAGGGCATCGCCGACTGCATCGCCGCACGCGAGCTTATCAAAGTAAAGGTGCTGGAAAACAGCGAATATTCCGCCCGCGAGGCCGCCGACATCCTGTGCGAGGCGCTGGACTGCGAGTGCGTGCAGGTCATTGGCCGCAAATTTGTGCTGTTCAAGCAGAAGAAAAAGGAAAGCGCCTACACCGCCGTGCTGGCAAAATGAAAACACTGCTCTACGGCGGGACGTTCGACCCGCCCCACAACGGCCACATGAACAACCTGCGCGCCGCGCTGGCACTGGTACAGCCTGACCGCGCCCTTGTTATGCCCGCGGGCACGCCGCCCCACAAGCACGCCAGCGCCACCCCGGCAGAGCTGCGCCTGCAGATGTGTGCCTGCTTCACAGCGCTGTCCCCGGCGGTGCAGGTCAGCGATTGGGAGATACGCCGGGGCGGGCGCAGCTACACCGTGCACACGCTGGAATGGCTGCGCGGCCAAGACCCGGACGGCGCGCTGTACCTCTGCGTCGGCAGCGACATGCTGCTGACGTTTCAGGAATGGTACCGCTGGCAGGATATGCTGAAAATGGCTGCCCTCGTCGTCGAGAGCCGCACCGGCACCGATGAGGCCGCCCTGCACGCTGCCGCCGCAGAACTGAAAAAGGCCGGGGGCCGCGTCCTTTTTGCCCGCGCCGAGAGCTACCCCTGCGCGTCGAGCAACATCCGCAGCGGGAAGATCCCGCGGGGGCAGTGGCCGGAGGTGCTGCCGCCGGAGGTGCTGGCAGTGATAAAGGAGCATCGGCTGTACGGGAGCCTGTAGGGCGGCCTGCCCCCAGGCCGCCGCGGCGGGGTGAGGGCACCCCGCCCTACGCATGACCCGAAAAGGCTGCTCTGTAGGGGCCGGGCATGCCCGGCCCGCAGCATAAAAATACACCACCCGTTCAAGGGCAATCACGGCAAAGTTGAGGGCCGGACATGTCCGGCCCCTACAGCCAGTCAGGAGAAGGAAAAACGCCATGGATTACTCCGAAGCCAAGAAGTTGGTCAAGGCCCGCCTGAGCGAAAAGCGCTGGACGCACACGAAAAATGTAAAAAAAATGGCTGTAAAACTTGCCAGGCGCTGGGGCGCAGACCCGGAAAAGGCCGCTATGGCGGCAATTTTGCACGATTCCGCCAAGGAACTGCCCAAGCAGGAGTTGTTGCAGATTTTTGCCGATAATGCTATAATAGCAGAAAATGCCCCCGCACGTCCGTCGCCGGTCTGGCACGGCATCGCCGCCGCCATCCTGGCCGAAACGCAATGGGGCATCACCGACCCGGAAATTTTGTCTGCCATCCGCTGCCATACTACCGGCAAGCCGGGAATGTCCAAGCTCGATAAGATCATCTATTTGGCCGATATGACCAGCGCCGAGCGCGACTGGCCCGGCGTAGACGACCTGCGCGCGCTGGAAATGCAGGATCTGGACCGGGCTCTTTGCGACGCACTCAAGCGCAGCATTGATTTTGTGGAAGAAAAGGGCGGCTCGCTGGACCCTGAAAGCGTCGCCGCTTATGAGTATGCAAAAGCACACCTTGAATAAAAACACTCCACAGAGCAGGGAGGAAATGTAATGAGCGAACCGCGTAAGCTGTATACCGGCAGTGCATCGGGCGGGCTGGATCAGGAGCAGTATGAGGCTGCCCGCCGCCGCGCCCAACAGCTGGCCGAACAGAATGCCCGCCGCCGCACCGTGCAGCAGCCCATGCGCACGGCCCAGGGACGGCATATCAGCCAGCGCCCCGTTGTGACCGGGCAGCCTGCCCCCGCACCCGAGCCGCCGGTACAGGAACCTGTCCAGCAGGCTGCGCCCGCATCGGAAAAGCCCCGTGAGCTGACGTACGCCCAGCGGCAGGCCATGGCCTACCGCGCCGCTGCCGAGCGCAGATACGGCGATACCTTGCAGTTTCAGGTGCAGCGCCCCCGCCGCACCGTGAACCGCCCGCCGGAGCCGGAGCAGCGCGCCCGGCAGGCCGCTGCCCAGCTGTATGAGCAGCCCGCGGCCCCGCGGCAGGCGCAGCAGCCCGCCCCGCGCCCCCAGGCGCAGGCCCCTGTGCAGCAGGCGGCCCCCGTCGGCGGCATCCGGCTGGAGGAGGCTGCCGCGCAGCCCCGCCGCGCAAAGCATGCGGATGCCCCGCAGCCCGCAGCCCATAAGCCCCGCACCGCCGCAGGCGGCAATGGCGGCAGCCGCAAGCCCCCGCGCGATGAGGACGATGCCCCGCGCAAGGCAAAGGGCGGAAAGTCCGGCAAAAAGGGCGGCAGCGGCAAGGGCGGAAACGGGAAAAAGAAGAAAAAGATCCGCTGGTGGCAGATCCTGCTCATCACGCTGCTGGTCATCGCGCTGATCTTCGGCGGTGCGTTCGCGCTCATCATGGGGGCCATCACCCCGGCGGGCGGCAACATCAAGCTGAACCAGCTCATCAACACGCCCAAGGAATTCCAGGGCAAGGAGTTCAACATCCTTGTCACCGGTGTTGACCGTTCGTCCACTGGCGATCTGTCCGCAGGTGCGGCCAATGACTCCAACGTCAACGACGGCATGACCGATATGATTTTGTACGTCCATTTCAACAATGAGACGGGCGAGATGAAGATGCTGCAGATCCCGCGTGATACGATGGTCACGACGGACACGAGCGTCTCCGGCAACTTCCGCATCAACGGCGTGGCCAAGACCCAGGGCAGCGACAGCAACAACAATATGGCCGCCCTGTGTGAGCTGGTCGCAGACCAGTATAAGCTGCCCATCGACGGCTTTATCACGATTCGTCTGGAAATGCTGACCGAGCTGGTAGACCTGTTCGGCGGCGTAGAGATCAACGTCCCCGTGGATGTAGACTACGCCGCGCTGGGGCTGGGAGACAGCGTCATTCACGCCGGCTACCAGACGTTGAACGGTGCGTCGATGGAGTTCCTGCTGCGTGCGCGTAAAATTTACCCCGACGGCGACATTGGCCGCCTGAACATGCAGCGCCAGTTCTACGCGGCGCTGTTCCGCAAGCTCAAGAGCATCGGCAACATCTGGGACGTCGCCAAGCTGACCCCCGCCGTGCTGAACTATATGGAGACGAACCTCAGCGCGTCCGACCTCATCAGCTTTGCCATCAGTATGCTGAAAATTGATTCCAGCAAGATCATGATCTGCCAGATGCCGGTCATCAGCGGCCCGCAGTACAACGGCCAGTCGCTTTTGTACCCCGCGCGGCAGGCGGATGCGGACCTGCTGAACCAGTACTTCCGCGAGAACACCGGTCCCGTCGATGCCAGCCAGCTGAACCTGTGCGACAATGTCATTGACCTGTCCGGCTACACGGCCACCGACCCGAAGATCCAGCAGATGGGCGGCCTGATGGCCGCGGCGGACGACGCGCAGAAGAACGATAACCTCGACGGCTCCAACCAGGTCACCGACATCATGGCGTCCGAGTCCACGGCGGAGAGCGAGAGCACCGACACGGATTCCACCGATACCGAGAGCCAGCCGGCAGCGTAATACAGAAAAACTTCGGGTAAAGGCGAAGCTCTCTCCCTCAGCCGCCTGCGGGCGGCAGCTCCCTCGCAGAGGGAGCCGAGAAAAGAGCGCGGCGAAGCCGCCGCTCTCTTGCCTCCCTCTGCCCGAAACCTACCCCGTTATAAACCACCTAGGAGAACATCTATGGAAAGCAAAGAACTTGCTATTCGTCTGGCGCGTGCGCTGGACGCAAAGAAGGCCGTCAACGTCCACATTCTGGCCGTGGAGGACCTGACCACCGTCACCGAATATTTCGTCATTGCCACGGGTATGTCCACCACCCATGTCGGCGCACTGGCCGATGAGGCCGAGTTCCAGCTGGACCGCGAGGGCGTCAAGGTGCTGCGCACCGAGGGCCACGACGGCAAGCGCTGGGTGCTGCTGGACTACGGCAGCGTCATCGTCCACGTCTTTACGCAGGAGGCTCACGACTACTACGACCTCGAGCACCTCTGGGCCGACGCCACGGTTGTGCCCGCCAGCGAGTGGATGCCGGAGCAGCCCGAGGACGAGCAGTAAAAATGCGGAACGGCTTCCCCCCTCGGGGGAAGCTGTCAGCGGCCCCGACCGCTGACTGATGAGGGCAGACTTTCCCGCGGCAGCCTATAAACGGGCAGCGGCGGCACACGCGCCCCTCATCCGGCCCTGCGGGGCCACCTTCCCCCCAAGGGGAAGGCTTTAACGCTACCCATCTAAAATTCATCTGTGGGGAGAAGAATCATGAAATACGACTTTAAAACAGTTGAGGCCAAATGGCAGAAGGTCTGGGAGGACGAGGATACCTTCCATGCCGAGATCGACCATTCCAAGCCGAAATTCTACGCGCTGGTCGAGTTCCCGTACCCGTCCGCCGCGGGCCTGCACGTCGGCCATCCGCGCAGCTACACCGCGCTGGACATCGTCGCGCGCAAAAAGCGTCAGTGCGGCTATAACGTCCTGTACCCCATGGGCTGGGACGCCTTCGGCCTGCCTACCGAGAACTACGCCCTGAAAAACCACATCAACCCCGAGATCGTCACCGCCCAGAATGTGGCCCGCTTCAAGAGCCAGCTCAAGGCGCTGGGCCTGTCCTTTGACTGGGACCGCGAGATCAACACCACCGACCCCGAGTACTACAAGTGGACGCAGTGGATCTTCATCCAGCTGTTCAAGAAGGGCCTTGCCTACAAGAAGGAGACCACCGTCAACTACTGCACCGGCTGCAAGGTCGTTCTGGCCAACGAGGAGGTCGTCAACGGCGTCTGTGAGCGCTGCGGCAGCCCCGTTGTCCAGAAGAACAAGAGCCAGTGGATGCTGAAGATCACGGCCTACGCAGACCGCCTGATCAACGACCTGGACGACGTCGATTACATCGACCGCGTCAAGACCCAGCAGCGCAACTGGATCGGCCGCAGCCACGGCGCCGAGATCAACTTCGACACCACCGCGGGCGACACCCTGACGGTCTACACCACCCGCGCGGACACGCTGTTCGGTGCGACCTACATGGTCATCAGCCCCGAGCACGCCTTCATCAAAAAGTGGGTCGACGCGGGCCTGATCAAGAACGCCGATGCCGTCGCCGCCTATCAGGAGGAGGCCGCCCGCAAGTCTGACTTCGAGCGCACCGAGCTGAACAAGGAAAAGACCGGCGTTGTCGTCGAGGGCGTCAAGGGCATCAACCCCGTCAACGGCAAGGAGATCCCCATCTTTATCTCCGACTACGTCCTGGCAACCTACGGCACCGGCGCCATCATGGCCGTGCCCGCCCACGACACCCGCGACTGGGAGTTTGCCAAAAAGTTCGGCCTGCCCATCATCGAGGTCGTCAAGGGCAATACCCCCAGCGACCTCGACAAGGAGGCCTTCACCGACGTGGCCACCGGCACGCTCGTCAACTCCGACTTCCTGAACGGCCTGTCCGTTGAGGATGCCAAGAACAAGATGTACGCCTGGCTCGAGGAGAACGGCAAGGGCCACAAGCAGGTCAACTTCAAGCTGCGCGACTGGGTGTTCAGCCGCCAGCGCTACTGGGGCGAGCCTATCCCCATGGTCTATTGCGACAAGTGCGGCTGGGTGCCCCTGCCCGAGAGCGAGCTGCCCCTGCGCCTGCCCGAGATCAAGGACTTTGAGCCGGGCGAGAACGGCGAAAGCCCGCTGGCGCGCCATACCGAGTGGGTCAGCACGACCTGCCCCTGTTGCGGTGCCCCCGCCAAGCGCGAGACCGACACTATGCCCCAGTGGGCCGGTTCGAGCTGGTACTTCCTGCGCTACTGCGACCCGAAGAACCACGACGCCATCGCCAGCAAGGAGGCGCTCGAGTATTGGAGCCCCGTGGACTGGTACAACGGCGGCATGGAGCACACCACCCTGCACCTGCTGTACAGCCGTTTCTGGCACAAGTTCCTGTATGACATCGGCGTTGTGCCCACCAAGGAGCCGTACCAGAAGCGTACCTCCCACGGCATGATCCTGGGCCTGAACCCCCATGCTTTTGAGAACCAGCCCGATGCCGAGCGCAAGCGCCTGCTGGCCGAGTACGGCGACGAGAAGGGCGCGCGCAAGGCCCTTGTCGAGAAGTACGGCGAGATGGCCGAGCACCCCATCGTCAAGATGTCCAAGTCCCTCGGCAACGTCGTCAACCCCGACGATGTGGTCAACGAGTACGGCGCCGACACGCTGCGCCTGTATGAGATGTTCATCGGCGACTTTGAGAAGGCCGCCCCGTGGAACACCTCCTCCATCAAGGGCTGCAAGCGTTTCCTCGATAAGATCTGGTCGATGAGCGAGAAGCTCGTTCCCGTCGAGGGCGTCCGCCCCGAGCTGGAGGCCGTTGCCAACCGCACCATCAAGAAGGTCGGCGAGGACATCGACGCGCTGAAGGCCAACACCGCCATTGCCCAGCTGATGATCTACGTCAACGCACTGAGCGATCAGGGGGGTGCGACCAAGGCCGAGTACGAGCTGCTGCTGCAGCTGCTGAACCCGTTTGCGCCCCACATGACCGAGGAACTGTGGCAGCAGCTGGGCCACACCGAGCAGCTGGCCTACCACGCCTGGCCGACCTACGACGAGGCCAAGTGCGTCGAGCAGACGATTGAGATCGCCGTGCAGGTCAACGGCAAGGTCAAGGCCCGCATCAAGGTGCCCGCCGCCATCGAGAACGCGGACGCCATCGCCGCCGCCAAGGCCGAGCCCGCCGTAGCCGAAGCCATCGCCGGCAAGACCATTGCCAAGGAGATCTACGTCAAGGGCAAGCTGGTCAATATCGCGGTCAAAGGCTAAAATTTTATAAGCACTCTAAGGCAGAGCGAAGGCTCTGCCTTTTTTGGTGGGCGGCTGCCGCAAAGCCGCCCGGAGCGGTCAAGACCGCTCCCTACAAAGCACCCGTGAACGCGGTACTGTAGGGAGGGGGCTTGACCCCTCCGATGACGCTGCCGTTATTGCGATGCAAATATTTCGCCGCCCCTAACAAAGCGCATGTGGTTCAATAGTCTCTGTTTACAAACTTCGTCAACTACGGTATAATAAAAGATACTAAATTACTTGACGAAAGCAGGTCCTACCATGCTCATCAGTCTGATCGTACCCTGTTACAATGAAGAAGAAGCGATGCCGCTTTTTTATAAAGAAGCCTCCCGCGTGGCGGCGGAGATGAAAGCCAGCCACGGCGCGGAGTTTGAGTTTATCTTTGTGGACGACGGCTCCCGCGACGGCACGCTGCGCGTCGCGCGTGAGCTGCACGCGCAGGATCCCCGCGTGCGGTATGTCTCGTTCAGCCGCAACTTCGGCAAGGAGGCCGGTATCTACGCGGGCCTGCAGGCCGCCAAGGGCGATTACGTCGCCACGATGGACGCCGATCTGCAGGACCCGCCCGCGCTGCTGCCGCAGATGCTGGACACGCTGCTGACCGGCGAGTACGACTGCGCCGCCACCCGCCGCACGACCCGCAAGGGCGAGCCGCCGCTGCGCAGCTGGTTTGCCCGCAAGTTCTACCAGATCATCAACAAGATGTCCGATACGGAAATTGTCGACGGCGCGCGTGATTTCCGCCTGATGAGCCGCAAAATGACCGACGCGGTGCTCAGCATGGCCGAGTACAACCGCTTCAGCAAGGGTATTTTCAGCTGGGTCGGCTTCAAGACCAAGTGGTTCGACTATGAGAACATCGAGCGCGTCGCCGGTACGACCAAGTGGAATTTCTGGGGCCTGTTCAAGTACTCCATCGAGGGCATCGTCGGCTTCTCCACCACGCCGCTGCTGATCGCGGCGGGGGCGGGCGTGCTGTTCTGCATCCTCGCGTTCATCGGCATCCTCTTTGTCGTCGTCCGCGCGCTGATGTTCGGCGACCCGACCTCCGGCTGGCCCAGCATGGTCTGCATCATTCTGCTGTGCAGCGGCGTCCAGCTGTTCTGCACCGGCATTGTGGGCGAGTACCTCGCCAAGACCTACCTGGAGGTCAAGCACCGTCCCATCTACATCGTCGCCGAGACCGAAGAGGATAAAAAGTAAATCATGCGTGATATGACCAAGGGTGCCCCGCTGGGGCACCTCTTTCTGTATGCGGTGCCGCTGCTGCTGGGAAACTGGCTGCAACTGGCGTACAATGCGGTGGATTCCATCATCGCGGGACGGTTCATCGGGCAGGACGCGCTGGCCGCCGAGGGCGTGGCCGGGCCGGTCATGAATCTGGTGATTTTGGCCATCAGCGGCCTGTGCATCGGCGCGGGCGTACTGATGAGTGAGGCGTTCGGCGCAAAGCGGACCGCCCGCTTAAAAGAGACGTTGGCAACGACGCTGCTGTTCGGCGCGGGGCTCTGCTGTGCCGCCGCGGCGCTGGGCTGTGCGCTGACGCCGTGGATCCTGCGCGCGCTGGCCGTGCCGGACTCGATTTTTGGCATCACAGGCATCTACCTGCGCATCACGTTCCTGGGCGCGCCGTTCACGTTTTTCTATAACGCGCTGGCGGCGGGCCTGAAAAGTGTCGGCGACAGCAAAACGCCGCTGAAATTCCTGGCGTTCTCCGCCGTGCTCAACGCGGTGCTGGATCTCATTTTAATTGGCGGGCTGGGCTTCGGCATTGTGTGCAGCGCCGTGACCACTGTCGTGGCCGAGGCCGCCAGCGCGCTGCTGGCCGCCGTCTACGTGGCACGCCGCGTGCCGGAGCTCTGCCCCGGGCACGGGCAGTGGTGCATCCGCCGCGACCTGCTGGGGCCGATTTTGCGCTACGGCGCGGTGACGGCGGTGCAGCAGGCCGTGCAGCCGATCTGCAAGGTGCTCATTCAGGGGCAGGTCAACGCGCTGGGGGTCGGGGCTATCGCGGCGTTCAACGCGGTCACGCGGGTGGACGATTTTGCCTTCACGCCGGAGCAGAGCATTGCCACGGCCATTACGACCTACATTGCCCAGAACCGCGGCGCCGGGCAGACCGCCCGCATCCGCCGCGGCTTTGCGGTGGGCCTGCGGTTGGAGCTGGGCTATTGGCTGCTGATGGGCAGCCTGACGCTGCTGCTGCGCCGGGGCATCCTGTCCCTGTTTGTGGCAGGGGAGGGGGCCGCCGACGTCATTGCACTGGGCAGCACGTATCTGGGCTGCATGGCGGTGTTCTACGCCCTGCCCGCGCTGACGAACGGTTTCCAGGGCTTTTACCGCGGCATGGGCAAGATGACGACGACTCTGATCGGCACCTGCTTACAGGCGGGGCTGCGCGCTGCCGCTGCTGCGGTGCTGGCCCCGCGGGTGGGCCTGCCCGGCATCGCCTTTGCCTGTGCCTTCGGCTGGTGCGTCATGCTGGCGTTTGAGGTGCCGTATTATTTTTGGACGTGCAGGGAGTTATAAGGCTTCCCCCGAGGGGGAAGGCAAAGAACGGCGGTCAGGGAGCTGGCCGCCGCTTTTTTATTCTGTAAAATTTCCCCAATATCTCGCGTTTCCGATTGTAATTTCTTCGACAAAATGCTACACTAATATTATCTATCCACAGCATAAAATCTGCCCAAGAGAGGTAACGCACCGTGCCAGAAGAACGCAAAGTCTACCGCCGCCCTGCCCGGACGGCTGCGCCCGCCCCGCAGGCCGGGCAAACGGCCCCGCGCCCCGACGCGCCCCCGCCGCCGAAGAAAAAGAAACGTCCCGGCGCCAAACGCCGCCGCAGCCGCCTTGTGCTGGGGCTGTGTTTGCTCTGCCTGCTGGTCGTGGTCGTCGTGTCGGTGGTGCTGGTGCGCTGCTCGGCAGAGGAGGGAGGCCCCGCCGAGGCGGACTTCGGCACGCCCGCCGCTGCCTGGCAGAAGAACGATCTTGGCTACTACTTCAACACAAGCGGCCGGGCCATGCCCGCCGCGGTGCTCAAGGGCATGGACGTATCCAAGTTCCAGGGCGAGATCGACTGGGAAAAGGCCAAGGCTGCCGGCATCGACTTTGCCATCATCCGCTGCGGCTTCGGCGGCGAGTGGGACGGCCAGGAGGAAAACTGGGCGCAGGATGACCCCCAGTGGCGGCGCAACGCCGACGAATGCACCCGGCTGGGCATCCCGTTCGGCGCGTACCTTTATTCCTACGCCACGACGGTGGAGGAGGCCCGCAGCGAGGCCGACCACGTCGCGCGGCTGCTGGGCCTGACCGCCCCGCCGCAGGAGGGGCTGGACGACTACACCGCCGCGCCCTACCAGCTGAGCTACCCGGTCTACTACGACCTCGAGGATAAGTACATCAGCGGCGTTTTCCCCTCCGAGATGGCCGAGATCACGCAGGCGTTCTTTGACCGCCTGACCGAGTACGGCTACACCGGTGCGCAGGGGCTGTATGCCTCCCGCAACTGGGTGCGCGCCCGCATGACCGATCCCGCCTTTGACAAATGGCGCGACAACCTCTGGATCGCGCGGTTCTCCGACGATCTGGACTACGCAGGCACCTACGATATGTGGCAGTGCACCTTCAGCGCCCCGGGCGCGGACTACGGTGTCCAGAGTGAGACGGTGGATCTGGATTTTGTCATGAAACCGTTCAAATTTACCGGTGTGTCCGCCTGCAACGGCAAGACCGCCGCGCCGGTGCTCCTGAACGATACCTACACCGACGAGCTGCACATGGACGGCAAGGACGCCTACGCCACGCTGGCGACGAACGAGCCGGGCGAGAAGGACGGCGGACGCAGGGTCTACTGGACGACGAGCGACAAGACCGTCGCTACCGTGGACAAAAACGGCACGGTCCGCGCCCGCACCGACAGCGGGGAATGCACGATCACGGCCACGCTGGCCGACGGCACCGAGAGCCTGACCTGCCGCGTGCGGGTCGGGGACATCACGGTCCCGATCTTTGCCACGGCGGGCCTGCGCGGGGACCGCGCCACGCTGGCGGACGCCGCCGCGCTCAAGGGCGCGACCCCGGATTCCATCCTGCTGGACGCGGGCGACAGCCTGCACGGCACCGAGAGCGCCAGCCTGACAGGCGGTATGGATATGCTGTCGGCGTTCTCGGCGGCGGGGTATGACCTGCACGCCATGGCGCTGACCGACTTTGCCTACGGCACGACCCGCCTGGTCAGCGATGCCAACATGGGCAGCGGCCCGTCGCTGGCGTCCAACCTGCTGAACAACGAGGGCACCGCTGTGTTCTACCGCTCCACAAGCTGGAGCCGCAACCGCGTGACCAATGGCCGGTACACCGTCGTGGAGCGCGCGGGGTATAAAATCGGTTTCTTTGTGCTGAACGACCCGGCGCAGGCCGCGGTCATCTCGGCGTCCAACGGGGAGTTCATCACGGCCCGCGACTGGAACGACACCGCCGCCGAGCAGATCACCGCCCTGCAGAACGCCGGGTGCGATGCCATCCTTGCGATTGTCTCCACCGCCCCGGCGGGCGACTGGCAGAAGGCCCTGCTGAGCCAGGGCGTGACGGCCATTATTGACGGCACAACGGCGGAAAACGGCACGAACGTGCTGGGCGCGGACCTGGGTCTGACCGGCGTGGCGCAGCTGGACCTGGTCTTTACCCAGGGCGGCGGCTGCCGCGTCGAGCTCCGGCAGCCTGTGGCGGCTGCCGAGATGGAGAGCCGCCGCGCCACCTGGCTGGCGATGAGCACCGCCGACGCCGCGCAGGCCGACACCGCTGCCGATGCCGCCGACCCCGGCAAGGACACCGAGGCCGTGGGCGGCAGTGACACCACCGCCCCCACCGAGACGGCAGACGAGGCCCAGCAGGCCGGTGCGGACGCCTATACCAGCGCCGCGGCGGAGATCGCCACGCTGGACGCCGACGACCAGAGCATCCTCTACACGCCGCTGTTCACCTACGCGGCGAACCCCGACGCCAACAAAACCATCAGCTTCGGCAACTATCTGGCGGCGCTCTACGCCGAGATCGTCACAAATGACCCGGCCACGGGGCTGCCGGAGGGTGCGTCCGTCGAGGCGTTCGCGGGCGGTGTGACCGAGCCGGAATACGGCGAGATCACCCGCGGGGATTTGATGGCCGCCCTGCCCGCGACAGCGCGCATTCAGCTGGTCAGCACCACCGCAGAAGCCGCCCGGGCGCTGGCCGACGGCGGCACGGTCAGCCGCGTCTACCAGAACAGTCTGACCGAGTACGCCCCCGAGGGGGATGTAGTCTACATCGTCACCGACACGGCGACTCTGGCCGGTCTGGGTGCGGAGTACACGGTCCTGCGCGATTACGGCGATGTCTTTTGGAGTGTTCGGATGAACATCAACGACCTGACCGCCAACTTTACCACAGAGTTTGTGCTGCCGGAGGCCCCGCAGTACGGGGTCGGACGCAGAGGCTGAACCGGGGACGGCAGCCTCCCGGGAACTCCTTCTTTCTTTTGTGACCAAAAGAAAGAAGCAAA
>ERZ827492.427-NODE-427-length-40866-cov-5.900395_pt1 | contig 40866 bp, 34 predicted proteins | sample MGYA00519704_ERZ827492 | MGnify/ENA primary metagenome ERZ827492 (study PRJEB31778, sample SAMEA3449325) | human gut metagenome | biome: human gut; feature: human-associated habitat; material: faeces | place: United Kingdom | collected 2010/2012 ... | reverse complement strand
GGTGCGGGAATCGCCATAGTCAACGGCAAGCCATTTCATGGGCAGGCTCCTTTACTTTGTTATATATAGGTATTATAGCATAAAAAACCCGCCCTGACCAGCAGGGCGGGAGATTTTGTTTGCCTTGGCTTTGCCTTCCCCCGAGGGGGGAAGGTGGCCCCGCTGGGCCGGATGAGGGGCGGGCTTGCTACGATTGCCCGTAAACGGGTCAGCCTGGTCAGCTCTGCCCTCATCAGTCACCTTCGGTGACAGCTTCCCCCGAGGGGGAAGCCCTTGGGGTACTGTAACCCGCGGGGCGCCGAGGACGCCGCCCCCTACAGCCTCAGACCAGCGAGCCCTTCAGCCGCTTGTCCAGCTGCATGGTCAGCACGGCGGCAAGGACGATCTTGACGGCGTCGCCGGGCAGGTAGGGCAGGACGCACCAGCCAAGGGCGCTGACGAGGTCAGCCCCGGTCAGGATCATGAACCAGATCGTGCCCAGCACGTAGCAGGCGGCACAGCCCACGACCATCGCTACGCAGAGCGACCAGAACTTGCGGCCCAGCGCCTTCGTCAGCAGGGCCGTCAGCAGCGCGGTCAGAATGTAGCCGATGGCGTAGCCGCCGGTCTTGCCAAAGATGGCAGACGGGCCGCCCTGGAAGTTGGCCAGCACCGGCACACCGATGGCCGCCAGCGCAATGAACACGACCTGACTGGCCGTGCCCCAGACAGGGCCAAGCATCGTGCCCGCCATGTAGACGGCGAACAGTGCCAGATTGATCGGCACACCCCACGGCATCGGGACGGCGATCTGGCTGCACACGGCGACCAGCGCGGTGAACATGGCGCACAGCACCATGCGGCGGACGTTTTCAGAAGATTTTGTCATACGGATAACCCCTCTTTTTTATAATAATCGCACACTTACCTCGCCGCTGTTCAACGCAGCGGGACGGCTCTCGCCGTCAAAGCGCACGACCAGTTTACATTCGTCGTCGATGCCCTGCACCTGCGCGGCGCGTGGCGTGCCCCGGCGCGGCGTGACCAACACCCGCTGGCCGGTCAGGGCCTGGCGGCGGCGGTATTCGTCCAGATAGCCGCTGCGCGGCCCTGCGCGGTAGAGCGGCCAGAAGGCGTTCAGGAACGCCGCCGCCAGCGCGGCCCGCGCGCCCGGGGCAGGGGAGCCGTCGTACAGCGCCCCCGCCACGTCCCGCAGGTCCTCCGGCCAGCCGTCCGCCGGGGCTACGACGTTGAAGCCCAGCCCCAGCACGGCGTAATCCAGCATACCGGATTCCAGGTCCAGCGCGGCCTCGGTCAGGATGCCGCAGACCTTTTTGCCGTTCTTCCACAGGTCGTTGACCCATTTGATCGTGATCGGCACGCCGCACAGCCTTTCCGCCGCGCGGGCGGCGGCCACAGCGGCCATGGCGGTCAGGCCCACAGCCTGCCGCGCGCCGATCTCGGGCCGCAGAAGAATGCTCATGTACAGCCCGCCGGGCGGGGAGTAAAAGCTGTGCCCGCCGCGCCCGCGGCCCGCCGACTGTGCCTGTGCGATCAGCACAAGCCCCTCCCGTGCCCCGGCGTCGGCCCTGCTGCGCAGGGCGGCGTTGGTGCCGGGCAGACGGTCCACGACCTCGATTTGCAGGGCTTTCACCGTGGCCTCATCCAACTGAGCGGCCACGGCGGCAGCATTCAGAACATCGACACTCTGCGCCAGCGTATAGCCGCGGTTCGTGACGGCCTTGATCGGGATACCGTCCCGGCGCAGGGCAGCCACGGCCTTCCATACGGCGGTGCGGCTCACGTCGAGCTGAGCGGCCAGCTCCTGCCCGGAGATATACCGCCCGCGCGCAGCATCCAGCGCCGCCAGCACCTCCTGCTTGACCATTTTTGCCGCCCCCTTATAAACCCGACTGTAGGCCAGTATACCGCAACGCCGGTCGGAATGTCAACGTCTTTCCCGCGTCATGGTTGACAATCAGGGCAAAAAATGTCCCCCCGGGCAGACGGGAACGACAAAAGCCCCGCAGGCTCTCGCCTGCGGGGCTTTTGCTATGATGCAAACAGATTTAGTAGGAAAAGTCTAAACTTAGCGCTGGATACGGCCGGAACCGTCGCCACCGGCCAGCTTCTCGACCTCGGAGACAGTGACCATGTTGTAGTCGCCCTCGATGGAGTGCTTCAGAGCGGAAGCAGCAACAGCGAACTCAACAGCGTCCTGGGTGCTCTTGCCGTTCAGCAGGGCGTAGATCAGGCCGCCGCCGAAGGAGTCACCGCCGCCGACGCGGTCGATGATGTGCAGGTCGTACTTCTTGGAGAAGCAGTACTCGTTGGAGGCAACGTCGTACAGCATGGCGCTCCAGCCGTTGTCGAAGGCAGAGTGGCTCTCACGCAGGGTGATGGCGACCTTCTCAAAGCCGAACTTGTCAGCCAGCTGCTTGGCAACGCTCTTGTAGCCCTCGCGGTTGATCTCACCGGCGTAGATGTCGGTAGCCTCAGCCTCGATGCCAAAGACGTCCTTCGCATCCTCCTCGTTGGAGATGCAGACGTCAACGTACTGGCACAGGTCGGTCATGGCAGCGCGGGCCTGCTCACGGGTCCACAGCTTGCCGCGGTAGTTCAGGTCGCAGCTGATCTTGACGCCATGAGCCTTGGCAGCCTTGCAGGCCTCGCGGCAGATCTCAACAACGTTCTCGCCCAGGGCCGGGGTGATGCCGGTGAAGTGGAACCAGTCCACGCCCTCGAAGATGGCATCCCAGTCGAAGTCGGCGGTGGAGGCCAGCTGGATGGCAGAGTTGGCGCGGTCATAGATGCAGACAGAGCCACGCTGAGAAGCGCCCTTCTCGTTGAAGTAGATGCCGACACGGTCACCGCCGCGGGTGATCTTGCTGGTGTCAACGCCGTAGCGGCGCAGGCTGTTCACAGCGGCCTGACCGATGGCATGAGCGGGCAGCTTGGTAACGAAGGCTGCATCGATGCCGTAGTTGGCCAGAGAAACAGCAACGTTGGCCTCGCCGCCGCCGAAGCTGAACTCCAAGTTGTTGGCCTGAACGAAGCGCTCATAGTTGAACGGCTGCAGACGGATCATCAATTCGCCAAAAGTAACGACTTTCATGGTGAACTCCTTTTACTTTAATAATTTTATAAAATTAGGGGAGCGGGGCGTCCGGGACGCCGTCCCCTACAGATTTACGGGTGGTTTTACGCCAAAATCAGCGCTGGACCAGATGGAAGGCAAAGCCGGCGATCTCGTCAGCAAAGTAGATGGCGACGGTCTTGCCGTCCTTGACGTTCTTGCTGTCCATGTCGAACTTGACGCCGCGCTGGCTCAGGTGGTAGATAGCGCGATCAACGTTGTTGGTCAGGATGGCGATGTGGCCGTTGGTGCCGCGGCCCGGCTTCTTCATGATCTCGAATTCCTTCTTGCCCACGAAGATGCTGCTGTTGCCGACCTTGACGGCCATGCTCAGCAGGTTGGCGATGGTCTCGGCAGTCTTGGCAGCCTCGGCCTCGTCAGCGCAGTTGATGCCGATGTGGCCCAGCTCCAGGCCCAGCATAACGTCAACGGCCTCACGGCTCATAGCGGTGATCTCGTCCCAGGCACCGGCCTTGATCTTGTCGCTCTTGCACATCCAGGTGCCGCCGACGGCGATGATCTGGTTGTAGCCCAGGTAGTTGTTGACGTTCTTGGCGTTGACGCCGCCGGTGCACATCCACTTGCAGGTCTTGAGGGCAGCGCCGATGTTCTTCAGCTTGTCCACGCCGCCGTTGGCCTCGGCAGGGAAGAACTTGACGACCTCGCAGCCCATGTTCATGGCCTGCTGCATCTCGCCTGCGGTGGCGGTGCCGGGCATCATGATGCCGCCCTTGTCGATGACGTGCTGGCAGACCTCGGGGTCAAAGCCGGGGGCAACGATGAAGGAAGCACCGGCAGCCATAGCGCGGTCAGCCTGATCCTTGGTCAGGACAGTGCCGGCGCCCAGCAGCATATCGGGCAGCTCCTCATGGATCTTCTTGATGCAATCCTCGGCGCAGGCGGTGCGGAAGGTGACCTCCGCAGCCGGCAGGCCGCCGGCCATCAGGGCCTTGCACAGGGGCAGGGCCTCATCCACGCTGTTGAAAGCAATGACCGGAATAATGCCGATCTCGTAAACACGCTGCAAAACAGAATTCATAGCAATTCTCCTTCACTGATTGTGTGCGGCAGTCCGGCGCAGTATGCGCAGTGATGCCCGCACTTGGTTACTTTTATTATAAACGCAGCGGCGGCGGGCGTCAATCGGGCAAAAATGTGAAAGAAAGCGCACGATTTTTGTCGCATCCGCCTAGGATTCCGCTATTCGGAAAAGAGCTTGAAAAATTGGGCAAACTCTGCTATAATCGTTCCATAATGCGGAACGACAGGCACAGTTTGTCTGCCGTGCAAAATTATGAAATTTTTGTTAAATTTCATCGGGAGGCCGGGATCATGGCAGAAAAAAGCGGCGTACAAAGCGTGGAGCGCATCTTTCAGCTCATTGAGCATCTGGCGGCGCACCCCACGGGGGTCAGTCTGCAGAGGCTGGCAGAGGAGACCGGGCTGGCCAAAAGCACGGTCCACCGTCTGCTGGCCAGTCTGGTCGGGCTTGGCTACGTCGTGCAGGACGAGGAAAATGGCCATTACCGGCTGACCTTAAAAATGTTTGAGCTGTCCAGCGGCATTGTGGACAGCATGGACATCATGGGCGTGGCGAAGGCGCACTTAGAGCGGCTGTCCCAGCGCACCGGCGAGGCCGTGCATCTCGTCATCCGCGACGGGCGGGACATCGTATACATTTATAAGACCGAGAGCGGCCCGATGCGGATGTCGAGCCGTGTCGGCCTGCGCAGTCCGCTGTACTGCACGGGCGTCGGCAAGGCGATTCTGGCGACGCTGCCCGGCGACGAGCTCGAGGACATCTGGACGCACAGCAATGTGCAGAAGCTGACAGACAAGACCATCACCGATCTGGAGGAGCTGCGCAGCCAGCTGGTGGAGGTCCGCGCGAACGGCTACGCCATCGACGACGAGGAGAACGAGCTGGGTGTGCGCTGTGTGGCGGTGGCGATCCCCGGGGCGGACGGGCGCGCGGAAAGTGCGTTTTCCATCAGCGGCCTGGCACCCTATATGACGCCCGAGCGGATCCGCCGCATCGCCACGCTGGCGCTGGATGCACGAACGGATATTCTGGCGGATTTAGGTTTGAGGTGAACCGGGGACGGCTGCCTCCCGGAAGGTTGTTCTTTCTTTTGCCAACAAAAGAAAGAACCAAAGAAAATTGCCGCTGTTTCGACGCAGCGGACCCGCGACTTGGGGGCTGCACGCCCCCAAGACCCCCAAAGCGGAAGTCGGAAGGCCCGACGGCTAAACGGACGCAGTATTACTGTCCGTTCTTAACGCCGTCGGGCCTTCCTCCACTTTTGAGTCGGGTGTTCCCCCGAACCCCCTTGGGCGCAACGGTTTCTATTCCCGGGTTGTTTGTAGGGGCCGGGCATGCCCGGCCCGCGACTTGACGGGCCTTGCATTTTCCGGTTTGCTACTCCCCTTTTCAAATTGCTCTGCAGGTAGGTATCCTGCCCCCTCCGCGGCGGCCAGAGGGCTGGCCGCCCTACATAGTTCTCTTCACTCTTCGCTGCGATCTATTCCCCGCAACAGCTCCTCCGCCGCTACCCCGTACAGCTTCGCCAGAGCCAGCAGATTCGTTGTGCTGGGGTCGGCGCTGCCGTTTTCCCATTTGGATACGGTCTGGCGGCTCACGCCCAAAGCCTCGGCCACAAAGTCCTGCGTCATGTGGCGTTGGGTGCGGTGCTCCTTTAAGCTCTCACCCAGCGTGCGCTTGGCGGCCTGCTTTTCCTCCCGCATCTCCTTGCTGCCGATGTACTTCTTCAGCGCCCGCACGATCAGCACAAACAGATAAATCACCGCGGCCACCAGCGCCGCAAAAACCAAAATATTGAGCGCCGTCACCCATGTTGCAAACAGCATTTTTCTTTCCTCCTTCACGGATTTTTCTGTTCCCAGTATACCAAACCCCGCTGCTTTACGCCATCAACTATCGTGTACATTTTCGCTTACATCACAAAAAACGGCCTGTCTGCGTCATTCCCGCAGACAGGCCGCCTTATTTAAATCCGCTTAAAACTGCTCCAGTATTGCCAGCAGCTTGTCAAGGCTGCGCTCGTTGAACTCCAAAATCAGAATGTCGCACCCCGGGTGCTCGGCCACGTCCGTCGTGAAGGTGTCGATATGCTCGCGCCAGCTGTTCATGAAGCGCGCCTGCAGGTACGGCATGTAGTACTCGCTGAACGAATCCCCGATGACCCGCACGGCGCGGCTGTCCTTCTCAAACATCCGGTCATAGCCCGGCACTACGTAGGTCTCCTCGGCGGGCAGACTGGCGTAGAGCGCCGCCACGTTTGCCATGTCACCGGTGGTCGTGCCGCCGGCCTCGACGGGGTAGCTGTCCGCCGGGCGCGTCGGCATGTCCAGCGCCTCAAAAATGCCGTCCAGCCCGATGAGCGCGCCGACGGCGTTCCAGTGGGTGTCCGTTTTGTAGTACAGCAGCCGGTCGGCGTTCTGCCGCGCCTGGCTGCGCAGCATGTCATACCGCCAGACCACCGGCACTGTCGTGTGGCTCTGCAGATAGGCCGCCAGCAGGTCGGTGCGGTTTTCCTCGTTCACAATGGGGTAGCCGTCGGGCATGTACTCGCGGTAGATGCGGTCCTTGCTGGGCGTCAGATCCAGCACCAGCGTGCAGCCGTTTTCGGCCAGCTTATCACTCAAGATCTGCAAGCCCGCGCTGGCCTCGGCCAGTGTGTCGGCGCTGTCGTTCAGCTCGGCCAGCCCCTGATAGTTTGCCAACGGCTGCGCGGCGTTGGGGCCGTCCTTGTAGAACAGCCAGCCGTCCTTGCCGGGCAGCACCTGGTCGCTCTGGCTCGTGCCGAACAGCGCGTAGTCCAGCCCGGCGTTCACCAGCACAAACTGATAGCGGAACGGCGAGTTATCGACCAGAAAGTTGTCGAGATTGCGCGGCAGCTCCCGCAGCGGGCTTTGCAGCACCTGCGGCAGACCGGTCATCAGGCGGTTTTCGTGACTGTCCATCGACAGCTGCTTGGAAAAAATGTTGAACACCGGGAACGCCAGCCCGATGACGGCGCAGAACACGCCGATAAAGCCAATTTTGACCGCTTTACGCATGGCTCTGCACCTCCCTTAAAATTGAAAATAAATAAACGCGCTGTAGGTGCCTGCCGTGACGCGCATAAGTCCCAGAAACAGCAGCACGAGCAGCCCCGCCATCCCGGCAGGGGACGGTGCCTTTTTCGCGTACAAAGCCGCCTTCAGCTTGGGGCACAGCGCCTGCACGGGGCCGCACAGCAGGAAGGACGCCGCTAAAATCAGCAGCAGTTTGGTGTCCGCAAAGGCCGCCAGCGTATAGCCCTTGGCCCCGCTCTGCCATGTAAAAATGCCCTTGAGCACGGCCAGCCCCTCGGACAGGCCCGGCGCACCGAAGATCACCAGCGTCAGCCAGAGCAGCACCACCGTGTACAGGTGCCGGAACAGCCGCGGCAGCTGCTCCAGCGCCCGGCGCAGACCCAGGCGCTCCATGCACAAAATTATGCCGTGCAGCAGACCAAACACCACATACTGCCACGCCGCACCGTGCCACAGGCCGGTCAGCGCAAAGACGATGAGCAGGTTCAGGCAGGTGCGGCGCAGGCGGCAGCGGCTGCCGCCCAGCGGAATGTAGACATAGTCGCGGAACCAGCTCGACAGCGAGATATGCCAGCGCCGCCAGTATTCGCCGACGGAGCAGGCAAGATACGGATACGCAAAGTTTTCCGGCAGCGTGATGCCGAAGAACTCACCGATGCCGATGGCCATATCGCTGTAGCCGGAAAAGTCAAAATACAGCTGCATCATGTAGGCCGTGTAGCCCAGCACGAGGATCGGCGCGGGCAGCGTGGCCGCCGGGACCGATGCGGCTTTGGCGTAAATCAAAGCGAGCTGGTCGGCGATGATGGCCTTTTTTGCCAGGCCCAGCACGAGCCGCTTGATGCCGTAGCAGAAGCGGTCCGCCGAGACGCGGCGCGTCTCGCTGCCGGGGTCCAGCTGCGGGGCCTGCTGGCCGTACCGCACGATGGGCCCGGACGGCCCGTGGCCGAAGAACGCGAGGAACACCGCAAAACGGATAGGGTTCTTTTCCGATTCCACCTTGCCCGCGGCCACATCGGCACAGTAGCCGATGGCCGTGAACACGTAAAAGCTCAGCCCCAGCGGCAGGGCGGGGGAGAGCACTGGCAGCAGACCCGGCACAAGGGCGTTGACCGTCTCCGCCGCAAAGCCCGCATATTTAAAGCCGCCCAGCACCGCCAGATCCAGCAAGATCAACAAAATCAGCAGCGGCCTTTTGTGGGCCAGCCGCCCCAGCGAAAGCCCGCCCAGCCAGTTGATACCGGCCAGCAGCACCAGGATGGCCGCGCCCTTTAAGCCCGCCCACGCAAAAAACAGCAGACTGAACGCAGCCAGCACGGCATTGCGCAGCCACTTGGGGCACAGCCAGTAGACCGCCAGCGACAGCGGCAGAAAAACGAACAGAAATTGCACCGAAGAAAACGCCATAAAAAACACTGCTCCGCGCGGCACAGCCTGTGGCGATGCCGCTTCATAAAAATTTTACATCTGTAAACATTATAAAGGGTATGACAAAATTCGGCAAGGTCTGCACACAAAAAAGTTATTTTTCCGTCGCTCCCGCGCATTTTGCAGGGGATGGCCATAGACATCTACCCCCAAAATGACTATAATAAAGATGTATTTGTGTGTAACGGAGGGGTCTGCCCATGGAAAATCTGATTTTCGGCGCATTCGCCACGCTGGACGGCTACCGCGAGGGGGACGCCGCCAATCTGGGCCGCACGGTCTATGACCGCTGCACCGTCGTGGCGCTGTGCAGCGCCAAGGCGCAGAACCCTGCCTGCACAGTGGCCCTGCTGACGAATGCTCCCGTGCCGGAGCCGTTCCGCAGCCAGCTGACGCAGGGCGGCGTCGAGATCTGGGACTGCCCGTTTACCACCTACCGCGTGCCCGCCGACACCAATTGGGCACTGGCCTACTACAAGCTCTGCGCCATGGCGTGGGTGCTGGAAAACCGCAACTTTGCCCGCGCGGCGATGCTCGACCTCGACACCTTCACCCAGCGCCCACTGGACGATCTGTGGCGGGAATGCGACGAAGCCGTGCTGCTGTATCAGGTCCCCCACGCCGCCAGCCAGACGATGACCGCCGCCATCAGCCGCTGCTTTGACGCGGTGGAGCCGGACGGCGCACCGCACGCGCTGACGCACTTCGGCGGCGAGCTGGTCGCGGGCAGCAGGGCACGGATGGCCGATTTTATGTCGCTGTGCCGTTACTATTTTGAAGAACTGCAGGCAAAGGGCATCACCCCGAGGGAGGGTGACGAGGCCGTCTGGTGCGGTGCCGCCTACCGCAGTCTGCTGGCCGGTAAACCCGTGCGCGCTGCAAATGCCTATATCTTCCGCTACTGGCTGGGCGGGCATTTCTACTATGTATCGACAAATTATACACTCGACCCCGTCTGCATCCTGCATCTGCCGGGTGCGGCGAAGGACCGCCAGCTGAAGCTGATTTACAATGGCTATGTCAGGCGTGGGGTTTTCCCGCCGCTGAACAAAATCTACCGCCTGTGCGGCCTGCCCGCCGCACATCCGCCGCTGCTGCGCACCGTATGGACGCGGCTGCTGGCCAAGCTGTAAGGAGCTGTCATGTCCAGAAGGAAAAACGATTTGAGCCAGCGGCTCGAGGCTGTCATCAAAACACTGGTGCCCCAGCAGGAGCAGAACCCCGACGACCTCGGCCCGATGATGCGGGCCATCAAGGCCGTGCACAGCATCAGCGACCACACCTCGACGACGCCCGAGGATCTGGAGCGCCAGCGCGCCGCGGAGGAGCTGTTTGCGCGGCTCGTCACGCCGGGCATCGGCATCCGCAGCGACAGCCTGACAGTGGGGAACATCCCCGCCGAGTGGGTCAGCCTGGAGCACGGCCATGACCGCCGCCACGCCGTATTGTACTGCCACGGCGGCGGCTACACCTGCGGCCAACTGGGGTACGCCCGCATTCTGGCCAGCAAGCTGGCGCTGGCTACCGGGTTTGACGTGCTCTCGTTTGAGTACCGCCTTGCGCCGGAGCACCCGTTCCCTGCGGCCATTGAGGATGCCGTGGCGATGTGGGATTATTTAATGTATATGGGCTACGGTGCGCGGGACGTTATCGTCGCGGGCGACTCCGCCGGGGGCAACCTGGCGCTGGAGCTGGCTTTAAAGCTGAAGGAGCAGGGCCGTGCCCAGCCGCGCGGGCTGGTGCTGTTCAGCCCATGGACCGATATGACGGCCAGCGGAAAGAGCTACCGCACCTGCAAGACACTGGACCCGATGCTGACGATGGAGTACATCGCCGCCGTGCGCGAGGCCTACACCGGCCCCGATGCCGACTGGTCGCGCCCGTGCTACAGCCCGCTCTTTGCCGACCTGCGCGGTCTGCCCCCGACGCTGGTACAGGTAGGCACAAACGAAATTCTGAAGTCCGACAGTGAGCGCCTTGTGGAGAACCTGCAGAAGGCCGGGGTGTACGCCCAGCTGGAGGTCTACCCCGAGTGCTGGCATGTATTCCAGCAGATGCCGATCCGCAGAGCCGCCGTCGCAATGGAAAGCGCGGGGCGATTTGTGCAGAAGATCATTTGAGCGGGCTATAACCCGTAAAGAAAGTAGGAGTTCCCGGAAGGCAACCGCTCCCGTACAGCCACAAAAGAAAGGACCATGCTCATGTCCGATTCCTGGTATAAAGTCGATAACGTCGCCAAGGTGTTTCTGGCTACGGTGTCCCAGCGCGACCCGCGTGTCTTTCGTATCTCCTGCACACTGAACGAGGAGATCGACCCCGATACGCTGAATGAGGCCCTGCGCAGCACCGCACAGGAATGGCCGCAGTTTCAGGTCACGCTGCACCGCGGTCTGTTCTGGCATTATTTTGAGTCCACCGACCAGCTGCCCACCGCCCAGCCGGAAACCAAAGCCCCCTGCGCACCTCTGTACACGCCGGAGCGCCGCAATAAGCTGATCTACCGCGTAACGTATTTCGGGGCGCGGATCAACCTGGAAATGTTCCACGCCATTACGGACGGCAACGGCGGCCTGCTCTACTTAAAGTCCATCGTGCGCAACTATCTGGCGCTGCGCCATCCCGGTGAAATGGAGAACGTTCCCTCGCCAAACAGCGCCTCCGCCGGGGATATGGCACAGGACAGCTTCCGCAATTTTTATGAGGGCACCAAGCGGAAGAAACCCGCTGAAAAGCCCAAAGTGTACCACCCGCACGGTTTTCTGCCCTACAGCCAGCTGCAGTTTTTTGAGGGACATTTAAGCTCTAAACAGGTGCTGGAACGTTCCCACGCGCTGGGCGTTTCGATGACAAGCTACCTGGGCGCGTCTTTCATGCTGGCCATCTACCACGATATGCCCGCACTGGAACGCAAAAAACCGATCTGCATCAGCCTGCCCGTCAACCTGCGCAACTACTATCCCAGCGAGACCGCGCGCAACTTCTTCAACTCGGTCTGCATCGCTCATACGCTGACGCCCGAGGACACGCTGGAAACCGTTGCCCCGGTCTTTGATGCCAAGCTGAAAGAGGTTTTAAAGCCCGAGAACATTCGCGCCCAGATGGATGCGTATGAAAAGCTGGAACACATACCCGGCATCCGCCCGGTTCCGCTGGTCATCAAAAACGCGGCGGTCAAGTTTTTCACCAATCTGGAAGACCGGCATGTCTCCGCCGTTGTCTCCAACATGGGCCGGGTCAGCATCCCGGAGGGTATGAAGCCCTATATCCACGATTTTGCAGCGTTTTCCAGCTGTAAGACGCTGTTCACTGTGGTCTGCTCCTACGGGGACGACCTTGTGCTGGGCACTGCTTCTGCCCTGCGCAGCACCGCCATTTTGCAGCGCCTTTACCGGGAGTTTGCCAAGGATGGGCTGGATGTTACCCTGTACGCTACGGAGGTGGAAAGATGAATACCTGCCCGCATTGCCATATCAGGGTCGGCGGGGACACTGCCTACTGCCCGCTGTGCCAGAACCGCCTGTCCGGCCCCGCCGGAGAGCCGTATTTTCCGGCAACGGCCCCGCGCATCCACCGCGCATCCCTGCTGTATAAGGTCGTGGCGTTCGTGCTGTCAGCGCTCATCGTCGTAGCCGGTGCCTTTGATTTCCTGCTGATGGAAGACACGCCCCACCGTCATTTCAGCATTTTGATGGCCGTCTGGGCCGTGGCGGTCCTGCGGGTGCTGCGCGCCGTGCTGCGCCGCCGCTTCAACGGCCCGCGGCAGATCTTCAATCTGCTGCTGCTCGTCTCGGCGCTGCTCGTCTTTACCGACTGGTTCAACGGCTACACGGGGTACAGCTTGGACCTCGTCGTGCCGATTTTGTGCTGTGTAGCGCTGGTCTGCAACTTTATTTTTGCCTTCCTGCGCAGCCGTTTTACAGCAAACGCGCTCGTGTATCTGCTCATGAACATCGGCATCGGCGTCCTGCCGTACATTCTGCTGTTCTTCCGCATTGACTATTCCGGCAGGCTGGACGCCCACAGTCTGCCGTGGGTCATCTGCCTGATCGTAAGCGTCATCACGTTTCTGGGCCTTGTCATCTTCCGCGGCAGAGCCCTGAAAAACGAAATCGTAAAGCGTCTGCACATGTAACCATACTCCGCCTCTGCACGAGCCAAATAAAAAAGCTGCTGTCCGCTTGAGACAGCAGCATTTTTTATTTCTTGTCAAACGCTTCCCGGCGCTTTGTGGACAGGCGGAACATTTCCTCCAGCCCCTCGCGGTCATCGCGGACGAGCTTTTCCCGCATATCCTGCAGGGCGCTCTCAAACATATCAATCTCGGAAATCAGGTTGTCCTTGTTCCACAGGAACAGCTCCGCCCACATTTTGTCGTTGATATGAGCAATCCTCGTCAAATCGCGGAAGGAGTCGCCCGTGTAGTTCGCCAGCTCCGAGTTATCGGACGCGCACATCAGACTGACGGCAATGGCATGGCAGAGCTGGCTGACGTAGCCGATCATGTGGTCGTGCTCGGCGGGGGTCAGCACGCTGATGCGCTTGAAGCCCAGCTCCACGGCCAGGTCGCGGCACCAGTCGATGCCCGCCTGGCTGTTCTTTTCCGTTGGGGTGATGATGAAGTTTGCGGGGGCAAAGTTGACCTCGGCGCTGTGGGCGATGCCGCTCGTCTCGCGGCCCGCCATCGGGTGGCTGGCGATAAATTCCACACCCTCCGGCAGGGCGGCCTGCACCGGCTCGACCACACCGCGCTTGACACCGGACACATCCGTGACCATCGTGCCGGGGCGGATGAGTGGACCGTACTGTTTGACCCAGTCCAGCAGCACGGTGGGGTAGAGGCCGAAGATGATGCAGTCGGCCTCCCTTACCAGATCCTCAAAATCCGCATTTTTACCGGCGCGGATGTAGCTATGCTGCAAGGCATAGTCCAGCGTTGACTGGCTGTGGGTGATGCCGGTCACATTGTAGCCCTTCTGGCTCAGCACCTGCGCGTACTTGCCGCCCAGCAGGCCCAGACCGACGATCAGGTAGGTTTTGCTTTTATCCAGCATAGAAAATCACGCCTTTATGTCAAATTCTTCTTGTTTGTCGGTGTTCAGCTCCACCTTGGTGCCAAGACCGCGCAGCACGCTCCAGAACGCGGGCCAGCTCTTGTCCACGGCCTCGGCCCCGCAGAGCAGGGCGGGCAGGCCGCTGGCAATCGCCGCCACAGCCAGCGCCATGACGATGCGGTGGTCGTTGTGGCCGGACAGCGGCGCGTTCGGCGCGTGGAGCGCCACGCCCTGGATGTGCACGGTGTCGCCGTCCACCTCGATGCGCGCACCCATCTTCCGCAGCTCGGTCTGCATGGCCTCGATGCGGTCCGATTCCTTCAGGCGCAGGCGGCCCGCATTGCGGATGACCGTCTCACCGCTGCAAAAGCAGCCGAGCGTGAACAAAATCGGCCCTAAATCAGGGCAGTCCGCCAGGTCGATCTCCGTCGCCTTCAGCAGGCTGCGGTCAAAGTGCAGCCCGCCCTCGACGGGCTTGAATTTGCCGCCGCAGCGCTTTAAAATGTCCAGAATGACCTTGTCGCCCTGCTGGCTGTCGGGGTTCAGCCCCGTGACCGTGATGCCGCCGATGACGCAGCCCAGCACGGCCAGGAACGCGGCCTGGCTGTAGTCGCCCTCGACGGCAAAGTCGCTGGCCGTATACCGCTGCGGCGCGGCCACGCGGTACATCACACTGCCGTTTTTGCGTACGCGGCTCGTGACCTTGACGCCGAACTGCTGCATGGCGTCAACCGTCATATCCACGTAGGAGCGGCTCTCGTAGGGGGCCAGTACCTCGATGCTGCTCTCGGACTCCATCAGCGGCGCGGCAAACAGCAGACCGCTGATGAACTGGCTGGACACGTCGCCGGGCAGGGTGAACCCGCCGGGACGCAGTCGTCCAAAGATCGTGATGCCCTCGGGCGTCTGCTCAAATTGCAGGCCCTGGCGCTCAAACAGCATCTGGTAGATGGCCTGCGGGCGGTCAAACAGCCGCCCCGCGCCGGTAAAGCGCACCTTCTGGGCCGTCAGGCTGAACAGCGGGATCATGAACCGCAGTGTGGAGCCGCTCTCGTTGCAGAAAACCGGGCGTGTCACCGTCACAAAGCCGCCCGCCGTCCCGTGTCCCTTGATGGTCACGGAGTGGGCCTCCTCGGTGATTTTTGCGCCCAGCTGGGCCGCCGCGCCAAGCGTGGCGCGGATGTCCTTGCTGTACTCGATATTCGTGATATGGCTGGTGCCCTCCGCCAATGCGGCGCACAGAACCGCACGGTGCGCTGCGCTTTTACTGGGGGGCACCGTGGCCGTTCCGCCTAAGCGGCTGACATGAATTTTCGCGTCCAATTTACATCTCCCGGCCGATGGCGGCAGCGACCTTGCGGCACTTGGCAATCACATCGGCGAACTTATCCGGCTTCAGGCACTGGGCGCCGTCGCTCCAGGCGTGCGGCGGGTCGTTGTGGACCTCGATCTCCAGACCGTCGGCACCGGCGGCCACAGCAGCCAAAGCCATGCTCTCGATGTACTTATAATCACCGGTGGCGTGGCTGGGGTCAACAATAATGGGCAGGTGCGTTTTTTCCTTGATGACCGGCACGGCGGACAGGTCCAGCGTGTTGCGGGTCGCGCGCTCAAACGTGCGGATGCCGCGCTCACAGAGGATAACGTTCTCATTGCCGCCGGCCATAATGTACTCGGCGGACATGATCCACTCCTCAATGGTATTCGCCAGGCCGCGCTTGAGCAGAACGGGCTTGTGCATCTTGCCGACGGCCTTGAGCAGCTGGAAGTTCTGCATATTGCGCGCGCCGATCTGCACAACGTCCACATACTCCTCAAACTCGGGGATGTGGACCTCGTCCATCAGCTCACTGACGATAGGCAGGCCGGTGATCTCGCGGGCCTTGACCATATCCAGGATGCCCTCGGTGCCCAGACCCTGGAAGGAGTAGGGGCTCGTGCGGGGCTTGTACGCGCCGCCGCGCAGGAAGTTGGCACCGCCCGCCTTGACAGCCTTGGCCATCTTGATGGTGTGTTCCTCGCCCTCAATGCTGCACGGACCTGCCATAACGGCGATGGGCGCATTGCCGCCGACCTTGACGCCGTTGATGTCCACGACGGTATCCTCCGGGTGGAACAGGCGGTTGGCGCGCTTATAAGGGGCGGACACACGGGTCACGTTCTCGACCCAGGGGTTTGCCAGCACGTCCTTCTCGGCAATTTTCGTCGTATCACCGACAAGGCCAAAGACGTTGTAGTCGGTACCGCGGATCAGCGTGACGGACAGGCCCTGCTTCTCGAAGTTATCGACAATGCGGTCCAGCTCGACCTGGGGCGTACCTTTTTTAGTGGAAATAATCATGGGGAGCCTCTTTCTTATATACTTTATATACTTTATATACTTTTTATGCTCTATAGAATATTGCGTTGCAGGGACCGATGCCAAGCATCGGCCCGCCGCCTGAAGGCTTCCCCCCTCGGGGGAAGCTGTCCGCCGCAGCGGACTGATGAGGGCAAACCTTGCGGGCACTGCTCCTTCTCGGCGGGCCTCGGAAGCTCTGCCCTCATCCGGCGCTTTGCGCCACCTTCCCCCGAGGGGGAAGGCTTTTACAGCTTTTCGTCTGTCTCAAACAGCTTCACCGCAGCGTCCACGGCTTCGCCCAGCGTGCCGTAATTTTCCAGCACGGCGGTGGAAGCGGCCTCATACAGCGGCGTGCGCTCGGCTTCAAGCTGCTTTAAGGCCGCGCCGCCCTTGGAGAGCGGGCGTCCGCCGGTAGCCAATGCCTCCAGCGGGCGGCGCACCCACAGCACGGGGCCGTTCTGACGCAGCGCGCGGGTGTTGGCCGGGTTCTTGATGACCCCGCCGCCGCAGGCGATGACCTGACTGTTGCCCTTGGCGACCTCGGCCAGCACGTCCGCCTCATAGCGGCGGAACGCGGCCTCGCCCTCCTGGGCAAAGATGTCGGGAATATTATGCCCGGTGCAGCGCTCAATTTCAGCGTCCAGATCCACAAATTTCTTGTCAAGGCGCTTTGCCAGCGCCGCGCCGACGGTGGATTTTCCGCAGCCCGGCATCCCGATGATCGAGACATTCGCCAGCTGGTGCCACAGCTCGCGGCTGACCGCCGGGATGATGGCTGCCGTGTCCAGCTGTCTGCCGGTAAAGTGCTCCGCGGCAAACACAGCCTGCGCCACCAGCATCTCAAAGCCGCCCGCCGCGGTCACGCCGCAGTCCTCGGCCCGCAGCAAAAGCTCGGTGCGGAAGGGATTGTACACCACATCCAGCACGGCCTCCAGCGCGGGGAACGCCTTCGGGTCGATAAGGCACTGCCCCACGTTCGGGAACATGCCGCAGGGCGTCGTGTTGACGATGATCTGCACGTCCGGGCGGTGCATGGCCTCGCTGTACAGCAGGGCATCGCCCTTGCCGGTGCGGCTGGCGGTCAGAATCTCCTTAGCCCCGCCGTCGCGGCAGACCGCCGTGACCGTCGAGTGCGTACCGCCCGTGCCCAGGATCAGCACGGTCTTGCCCGCAAAATCTACGCCGTGGGCCCCGGCCAGATAGGCAAAGCCCGCGTAGTCGGTGTTATACCCATACAATTTCCCGTCACGGTTCACAATCGTGTTCACCGCGCCGATGGCCTGCGCCTTCGGGTCAATGACGTCGCAGTAGGGGATGACAAACTGCTTGTAGGGGATCGTCACGTTGATGGCCGCAAAGGCGCGCTTTTCCATAAAGGTGCGGGCCTCGGCCTCGGTGGGCAGGGGCAGCAGCTCATAGGTGTAATCTGCAATTTTTTCATGGATGATTTTGGAGTAGCTGTGGCCCAACTTGCCGCCGATCAATCCGTACAGCGGTTGCTGCATAGTTCTTCACTTCCTGTTTTTACACTTTGGGGAATCCGTGCTTCTGGGCCAGCGTGCCGTAGCGCACGGTCAGAAGGTCCAGCAGTCCGAACGCCGTCAGGCTGTTCTGCACGACGGCGGCGCGGGGCACGATGCAGGGGTCATGGCGGCCCTTGATCTGCAGCTCCGCATCGGTCCTACCGATATAATCCACGGTATGCTGTTGCTTATAGATACTGGGCGTGGGCTTGAGCACCGTGCGGAACACGATGGGCATTCCGTTGGTGATGCCGCCGTTGATGCCGCCGTTCTTGTTCGTGGCGGTGGCGATTTTGCCGTCCCGCATCGTGAACGGGTCGTTGGCCTGGCTGCCGTGCATTGCGGCAAAGCCGAAGCCCGCGCCGAACTCAATGCCCTTGCAGGCCGGGATGGCGAACATCAGGTGGGCCAGCTCGCTCTCAACGCTGTCGAACCACGGCTCGCCGATGCCCGCGGGCAGACCGGTCACAATCGTTTCCAGAATGCCGCCGACGCTGTCGCCCTCGCTGCCCGCAGCGCGGATAGCCGCCTGCATGGCTTCCTCCTTCGACGCATCCAGCAGCGCAAAGTGTCCGGGCTGCGGGTCGGGCATGACCAGCCCCGCAGCGCTGGAAAGCGGTGCGTCCTGCACGCCTGCACACTCGGCAATATGGGTGTAGACCTTTACGCCCAGGCCGTTCAGCACCGTCTCGCAGATCGTGCCCGCCGCAACGCTTGCCGCCGTAATGCGGCCCGAGAAGTGCCCGCCGCCGCGCGCGTCCTGAAAGCCCTCGTACTTGGCGTAGGCCGTGTAGTCGGCGTGGCCGGGGCGCAGCAGGTCGGCGGTTTTGGCGTAGTCGCCGCTGCGGGTATTCAGGTTGCGGATCATCAGGGTGACGGCCGTGCCGGTGGTGTGGCCCTCATACACGCCGGAGAGGAACTCCACGGCGTCGGCCTCGGTGCGGGCGGTGGAAAGCCCATCTCCGCGGGCGCGGCGGCGGTCCATGGCCGCGGCAATCACGGCCTCATCCACCGGCAGGCCCGCGGCCAGCCCGTCAAGCACCGCCCCCACGGCAGGTCCATGGCTCTCACCAAAAATCGTCATACTGACGGCATTTCCAAAGGTGTTTTTCATATATCCTTCCCGATTTTTCTATGAATGGAAAAATGGCGATCCCGGCAAGCTCTCTCCCTCGCAGAGGGAGGCAAGGCCCTCGGCCAGCAGGCCGGTGGGGGAGAGAGCCATGCCGCCAGATGCCGTTTCCCTCATTCCATACCTAACAAAGCCGGCAGCTCGGTCATGGGCAGACTGTCGGCGCGCCAGCAGCCGAGGCCGGGGCACTTGATGACCGTGATATGGTCGCCGCAGGCCTTTTTGTCATGCTGCATGTAGGCCAGGACCTTCTCCTTGTTGGCCCCGGCGCGGGTGGGCAGGCCCAGCGCGCGGTAAATCGCCCGGGTGCGCTTGAGCAGGGCCGTGTCCTCGATCATCGGCAGCATACCCAGCGCGACGCATTCGCCGTGGTACAGGCCCGTGGTACGGCGGCCCCGCACACCACGCACGGCTTCGATGCCGTGGCCGATGGTGTGGCCGAAGTTCAGGCAGGCGCGGACGCTGCCCTCGCGCTCGTCCTGCTCGACGATCTTTTTCTTAAATTTCAGACTTCTGTAAACAATTTGTTCAATGTTATCCTCGGGGTGCTTGCACTCAAACAGTGCAAACAGCTGCGGGTCTCCGATGATGCCGGTCTTGAGCGCCTCGGCCAGGCCGTTGACGACCTGACGGCGGGGCAGGGTCTTGAGCGTGTCAAAATCGACAAGCACGACCTTGGGCTGCCAGAATGCGCCGACGATGTTCTTCGTCTCGCCCAAATCAATCGCCGTCTTGCCGCCGATGGAGGAATCCACCTGCGAAAGCACCGTCGTGGGGCAGTTGACAAAGTCAATGCCGCGCATGTAGCTGGCCGCGCAGAAGCCGCCCAGATCGCCCACAACGCCGCCGCCGACGGACACCAGCAGATCCTTGCGGTCCATGCCGAACGCCAGCATAGCCTGCAAAACCTGACCGTAGACCTTCAGGCATTTGCTGCCCTCGCCCCGGGGGATCGTGTAGACGGTGGAATCGGGGCACTGGGCCGCCACGGTCTGCGCGTACTCGGCGGGTACGCCGGAGTCGGTCAGCACAAAGACCTTGCGGTTTGCCACGTTCGTGAACTGATGGAGGTTGGCAAGGCATCCAGCCTTCAAAATAATATCGTAGCTGCGGCTTTTAAGCTGCATCGTCAGTTTCATGCTTCGCACATCCTTTATCTTCATGGCTTATTTCTCCGTACTGTCAAGGGTGAAGGCACCCAGCAGCCGCAGGGTGCTGCAAACAGAAGTCAGGGTGTCCAGCAGGGTCTGGCACCCTGCGCCCGTGCTGCCCGCCGGGCAGACGATCTGTACATAGAAATAGTATTCAAACGGAACATGGGGCAGGGGACGGCTCTTGATGCACTCCATGTTAAAGCCCCGCGCGCCGATCTGATCCAGCGCTGCGGCCAGCTGGCCGGGCTTATGGCGTGCCGTGAACAGCAGCGCCAGCCGCTGGCCCTCGCCGGTCATGGCGGGGGCGGCGGCGGCACGCTCGATCACGATGAACCGCGTTGTGTTGTCGCCGTCGGCGTTGATGCCCGCGGACAAGATCTGCAGGCCGTACAGCCCGGCGGTCTCGGCACTGGCAATGGCCGCAACGCTCGGGTCGTTCAGCTCGGCCACATGGCGGGCCGCGTCGGCGGTGTTGCCCCAGGTGGACGTTTTAAAGCCGTGCTGCTGTACAAAAACGCTGCTCTGGGCCAGCGCCTGCGGGTGGCTGATGACGGTCCTGACCGTCTCCAGCGTCGCGCCCGGCACGCCCAGCAGGTCCTGCCGGATCGGCAGGTCGCACATCCGGGCAATGATAATATCGGGGTGGGTGTACAGCAGGTCTAGCACGGTGGAGACATCGCCCGCGTTGGAGTTTTCAAACGGCAGAACGCCGAATTGTGCATCCTCGTTCTGCACGGCGTCAAAGACCTCGCCCCAGGTGGTGCAGGCCGTCTCCCGCGCAAAGGGGAAAAGGCGGCGCAGCGCAATGTGGCTCCACGCGCCGGGCACGCCTTGGTAGGCGGCGGTATCGCGGCCCAGCCGGGCGCGCTGGTATGCGCGGGAAATGCTCATGGCATCGCTGAGAAAGGCGCGGTAGTAGGGGCGCAGCGCCTCATCGGTGATGCGGGCCGTGTTTTTGTCAAGTACGGCGGCCTCCCGCGCGGCATCAAAGACCGGCTTGCCGGTCTCGGCCTTGTAGCGCACCACATCGGCCACCGCGCGCATACGCCGCTCAAACAGAGCGGCCATCTCGGCATCAACGGTGTCGATCTCGGCACGGGCTTGCTGTAAAAGGTCCATGGGTCGGCTCCTTTTCAGAATTATTCAGGAATATCTCCGCTGCCCCTTTTTGGCATGGATGTAGGGCGGGGTGGGGGCAGGCCGCCCTACGAATCACCCGCAGGCGCAGTGTTGTTTATTTATACATACTCAAAGTCAGTATACCATAAATAAAGCGCCGTCACAAGAGTGACGGCGCGAAATTTGTCTTTTCTTGGCCACCTCCCCCGCAGAGGGAGGCAAGCGCAGTTTTACCCGTGCAGCGCACTTCTCAGGGCGGCCAGAAGCTCGGCCTGGTAGGCGGGGCTGAAGGTGCCGTGCAGCAGCTTGGGCAGGGCCTCCTCCTGCAGGCGGCGCCAGCTGTCGGCCTCGCGGCCCGGCAGGATCGGCACAAAGGCCACACCGTTGGCAGCGGCGGCCTGGGCGTCGCCCATGGCGTCGCCGACCATCATGACCTTGCGGCTCTCATACCCGCAGGCCAGCATTGTGGCGATGGAGTTTGCCTTGCTGCCGACCTCCTGCCCGAAGATGACATCCGCATGACGGGCCAGCCCGTAGCGCTTCCACTCGCTGGCAATGGCGCTCTCGTTCGCGGCACTGACGACGGCCACATCGGCCACGGCGTGCAGCTGGCGCAGGCTTTCCTCCACGCCGGGGAACGGCTCAAACGTCGGCTCCAGCGCCTGAATACGGCGGTTGCAGGCGTTGTTCCACTCCTGCAGCTTGCGCAGGGCCAGGCTGCCGGTCTTTTGCAGCTCCCGCTGCAGGCTGGCCGTGGAAAGCTCCGTCGCGGTATCGACCCAGGCGGCAATATCCTCGCTGCCCGGGATCTCGATGCCGCGGTTTTTCAACCGGTCAAACACCAGCCGGACGCTCTCAAACCGGGAGATGCCGCGGGTGATCGTGTGCAGGTTGATCTCATCCCACGCGGCAGTGATGAAATCCGCGTGGTCATCCAGCGCAAACACGCGGATGAGCTCGGGGCACATGACGGTGGAATGCTTGATGCGCACCGTGTCCATCACGCAGCCGTCGGAATCCATGCAAATCAGAAATTCACGTTTCTTGGTAAAATCCGTCAGTGCATTTGCCATAAAAACCGTCTCCCTCTATCAACTCTGCCTATAAACTCAATATGAATCTATCATAACAAAATTCCACAGCGTTTTGCAATGCCTTTTTTAAAAAAAGCATGGATTTTTGTGTAATTTCTACACTTCAATGGGGGCATCGGGGTCCAGCGTGCGGCCAATCGGAGCGTGGATCAGCAGGTTGGCCATTGCGTCCGCCGGGGTGGGCTGCTTGTTGATGACAACAAGGTTCTCCCCGCGGAAGTAGCGCAGCAGACCCGCCGCCGGGTAGACGGCCAGGCTTGTGCCGCCGACGATGAGGGTGTCGGCCCCGCGGATGGCGTGCACGGCGTTTTCCATCGTCTCCTCGTCCAGCCCCTCCTCGTAGAGCACAACATCGGGCTTGACGATGCCGCCGCACTCGTCGCAGCGGGGCACGCCGTCGCCGACGCCCGCCGCATCCTCAATGAACTGCACCGGGAAGAATTTGCCGCACCGCGTACAGTAGTTGCGCAGGGTCGAGCCGTGCAGCTCATACACGGTCTTGCTGCCCGCGGCCTGGTGCAGGCCGTCGATGTTCTGGGTCACGGCGGCCCTGCATTTGCCCTCGCGCTCCAGCGCCGCCAGACGCAGGTGGGCCGCGTTGGGCTTTGCCCCGTGGACGATGAGCTTCTGGCGGTAGAAGTCAAAAAACTCCGCAGTGTGGGTCTCGTAGAAGGTGTGGGAGAGCATCGTCTCGGGCGGGTACTTGAATTTTTGGTGGTACAGCCCGTCCACCGAGCGGAAATCGGGGATGCCGCTCTCGGTCGAGACGCCCGCCCCGCCGAAAAAGACCATGCTTTTTGTTGCTGCCAGAATTTCCTCTAATGCCGGAACCATGCAAACTACCCCTTTCGCTTTTGGCTTTTATGCCTTATAATATACCTATTATAATCTATTTTCGGAGGGATGCAAGATGCAGCGCGAAATCACACGGGAGCTGGTGCGCCGGCTGCTGCCCGGGCGCATGGCGGAGAGCAACAAGGGGAGCTACGGCAGTGTGCTGGCCGCGGCGGGCAGCATGGCCTACCGCGGGGCGGCGGCGCTCTGCACCGAGGGCGCTTTGCGCGGCGGGGCCGGGCTGGTGTATCTGGCCAGCGTCGAGCCTGTTATCCAGCTGGTGCTTTCCCGCACGCCGGAATGCTGCGCCTGCGGCTGCCGCACGGCGGCCAACGGGGGTATCCACCCGCAGGACGCCGACGCGCTGCGCCGCTGGTTCGCGGACAGGCACGCCGTTTTGCTGGCCGGGCCCGGGTTGGGGGAGAGCGCCGCCGATGTTTGTAAGGCCCTGCTCGGCAGGAACGCCCCGTGGGTCGGTGCCGTGCTGGACGCCGACGCACTGAACGCACTGGCAGCGGGGAAGTACAGGGGGGATCTGCCCGCAAACACGATCCTGACGCCCCACCCCGGCGAGGCCGCGCGGCTGCTGGGCCTGACTGTGCCCGAGGTGCAGGCGGACCGCGAGGGTGCCGCCGTATCGCTGGCCGAAAAATATCACTGCGTCGCCGTTTTGAAAGGGCATCACACACTGGTTGCCGCGCCGGGCGGCACGGTCTGGCGCAATGAGACCGGTAATGCCGGGTTAGCCAAGGGAGGCAGCGGGGATATTTTAGCCGGTCTGACCGCCGGGCTGCTGGCAGCGGGTCTAAAGCAGGGCCGCACGCCCGAGGACGCCGCGGTCTGCGCGGTATGGCTCCACGGCGCCGCTGCAGACCGCTGCGCCAAGCGCCGCAGCATGACCGCCATGCTGCCAGGGGATCTGTTTGAAGATCTAGGGTGGATTTTGGGGGAGCTGGGGCGGTAAGGCTGCGGGCCGAAAGAAAGCAGGCACCTCCCGTGAGGCAGCCGTTCCCGGTCTTGCCACCCGCCCCTATAGGGTGTATAATAGGACTATATCTGCCAGACTCAGGAAAGGAGCCGCTGTTATGTCGCGCAAAGAAGGCCAGAAACGCAAACTGCTTGTTCTTTTGGAGATCCTCGCCCGGGAAACCGACGAGAAGCACCCCTTGAGTGTTCCCCAGCTGGTGGAAAAATTGCAGGAGCACGGCGTCGTCGCCGAGCGCAAAAGCGTCTACGATGACCTGAACACCTTAAACAACCTGCCCGACACCAAATATGAGATCGTGCAGCAGCGCGGGCGCGGCGGCGGCTATTATATGACCGATGCTCCGTTTGAGCTTGCCGAGCTCAAGCTGCTCGTCGATGCCGTCTACGCCAGCAAATTCATCACGGCGCGCAAATCCAAAATCCTGATCGACAAGCTCGGCCAGTTCACCTCCACATACCGGCAGGAGGAGCTGGACCGTAAGGTACTGGTCAGCGGGCGTATCAAGAGTACCGACGAGAAAATCCTGTACACCGTCGATGCGCTGCACGCCGCCATCACGGCAGGGGAGCAGGTCACCTTCAAATACTGCGACTGGAACCTGCAAAAGCGGATGGCCCCGCGCCACGACGGCCAGCTCTACCGCGTCAGCCCGTGGGTGCTTGTGTGGGAGAACGGCAACTATTATTTGATCGCCTACACCGAGGGGCGGCTCAAGCACTACCGTGTCGACAAGATGCAGAACGTTCACCAGCTGCCCGACACGACCCGCGAGGGTGCCGGGGAATACGCCAATTTCGACGTCAATACGTATATGCAGCAGATGTTCGGCATGTTCAACGGCCCGCTCAAGCGGGTAACGCTGCAATGCGAGAACCGCTTTGCCGGGGCGATGATCGACCGGTTCGGCACCGCGCCGATCCTGACGCCCTGCGCCGACGGCGAGCACTTTACGATGACCGCCGAGATTCAGGTCAGCCCGCAGTTCTTCGGCTGGGTGGCCGGGTTCGGCACCGGCGTCGTCGTCTCCGGCCCGCCGGAGGTCCGCGCCGAAATGAAGAAAACGCTGGATCAGCTGCAGGAGCTTTACCGCTGATTTGCAATACCGGCGTAAATATGGTAAAATAGATTGTTTAAATCTATCCAGACTGTCAAAAAAGCGTATTGTAGGGGCGAGCATTGCTCGCCCGTGCCCGTTCGCCTTGTGAGAAGCCCTTCAAAAATAGCGTTGCTGCGACAAGTTGGCAGGCGAACAATGTTCGCCCCTACATTCTCTACAAGGCAAAGTAGATGTTTTTTGACATACTGAATAGATTGTTTAAATCTATCACCGTAGGGAGGGCATCACCTCTTGCTGGAAAAGAACCAACGCTTCAAAAGCCTTTTGTATGTGCTGGCGGACGCGGCACTGCTTTTCATCGGCTTTTTGCTTGCCAACTATATCCGTTTCAATTACGTCCGCTACTTTGAGCCGGGCGGCGCAGGGCCTGCGCTGGCCGTGGCCCGGGACCCGCGCAACATCATTGCCGGGCTGGCCACGTCGCTGGTGCTCGTGCTCATCTACTGGGTCGCCGGTATCTACAGCACCACGCGGCTGCGCGGCCTGGCCGAGCGCTGCACCAAGATTGCCGTCATCAACGCGGCGGGACTGCTGATCTTCATTGGTGCTTTGTATCTGATGCACCTGGACGACTACTCCCGTATCGTACTGGCGCTGTTCTACATTCTCGGCACGGCAGGCGTCGTGATCGAGCGTATGATCCTGCGCTGGGTAGACCGCGCCCGCCGCCGCAATGGGTTGGGTCTGCGCCATATCCTGCTGGTGGGCGGCGGTAAATCCGCCGCACTTTATCTGCGCGCGCTCGAGCACAACCCCTACTACGGCTTTGTCGTGGACGGCTATCTGGCCGGAATCGAAGAACCGGGTCTTGGTGTGCGCTACATGGGCAGCTATGATGCGCTGTCCGCCCGGCTCGACGAGATTGCCGTCGATGAGGTCGTCGTAGCGCTGGAGGCTGACGAGATCGAATTGCTGCCCCACGTTTTTGCCGCCTGCGACAAAAACGGCGTGCGCATCACGATGGTACCGTTCTACAGCGACTATCTGCCCGCCCGGCCCACCATTGACGTGCTGGACGAGTGCAAGCTCATCAATGTGCGGCAGACGCCGTTTGACAATCTGCTCAACGCCGCTGTCAAGCGCGGGCTTGATATTATCGGCAGCCTGATCCTGATCATTCTGACCAGTCCTGTCATGCTGGTCACGGCCATCGGCGTCAAGCTGTCCAGCCCCGGGCCGGTCATCTTCAGGCAGGAGCGCATCGGCCTGAACAAAAAGCCCTTCATGATGTACAAGTTCCGCTCGATGCGGGTCAATGTGCAGCAGGAGACCGGCTGGTCCACCGACTGCGACCCGCGCAAGACCCACTTCGGCAGCTTTATCCGCAAGTTCAGCCTGGACGAGCTGCCCCAGTTCTTCAACGTGCTGAAAGGGGATATGTCCCTCGTCGGGCCGCGGCCCGAGGTGCCCTACCATGTGGAGCATTTTAAAGAGGAGATTCCGCGCTACCTTGTGCGCCAGCAGGTCCGCCCCGGCTGCACGGGCTGGGCGCAGATCCACGGCCTGCGCGGCGACACCGACATTGCCGAGCGCATCCGCTACGACATCTGGTACATCGAAAACTGGACCGTGGCGCTGGACATCAAGATCATCTTCCGCACCGTGTTCGGCGGCAAGATGGTCAACGACGAAAAACTACAATAACGCCCTGTGCGTTACCGGACGGGAGTGTCTGTAATGAGCAAAAAGGAGCCCAAGGTCGCCATCGTTCACGACTGGCTTGTCGGCTACGCCGGCGGGGACCGCGTTGTGGACGCCATGAAGCGCGTTTTCCCCGATGCCGTCATCTACACCCTTGTGTACGACCCCAAAAACATGCCCGAGCACTTTAAAAGCTATGACATCCGCACGAGCTGGTTCCAGAAGGTGCCCTTCTCCAACAGGCTGTACAAGGCCATGCTGCCGCTGATGCCCCGCGCGTTTGAGGCGTTCGACCTGACCGAGTACGATCTGGTGCTGTCGTCGTCCTCCTCCTGTTCCAAAGGCGTCATCACCCGCCCGGATGCCGTACACATCTGCTACTGCCACACGCCGATCCGTTATGTGTGGGATTTTTACTACACCTACCGTGACAACGCCAACTGGCTGGCGAAGCTCGTCATGCCCGGCCAGATGCACAAAATGCGCATCTGGGACAAGTGCGCCGCGGACCGCGTGGATTATTTCATCGCCAACTCGCATTATATCGCCCAGCGCATCAAAAAATATTACCGGCGTGACAGCGATGTCATTTACCCCTGCTGCCACATCAACGAGTCGCCTTTTGTCGAAAAGGAGGACTTCTACCTGACTGTGGGCCGTCTGACCTGGTACAAGCGCGTGGATCTGGCCGTGCAGGCCTGCACGCGCCTTAACAAGCGCCTCGTCGTCATCGGCGGCGGGGGAGAGCTGGACAAACTCAGGGCTATGGCCGGGCCGACCATCGAGTTCAAGGGCGGCGGTCTGTCCGACGAAGAAGTGCGCAGCTACTACCTGCGCGCGAAGGGCTTTCTTTTCCCGGGTGAAGAGGACTTTGGCATCACCCCCGTCGAGGCCCAGAGCGCGGGCACGCCGGTGCTGGCCTATGGCCGCGGCGGCGCGTGCGAGAGCGTGCTGCCCGGCAGGACCGGCTACTGGTTTAAAGAGCAGACCGTCGAGAGCCTGACCGACTGCATCGAACGGTTTGAGCGCGACGGCGTGGCCTGTTCCAAAGAGGAAATCCGTGAGCACAGCCGCTCCTTCAGCGAGGAACGCTTTGAGCGCGAGCTGAAGGAATACTGCCTGCGCCGCATGGCCGACTGGCAGCAGGAGCTGCTCGACTGCTCCCACTGGGAGAAGGAGGAACTGGATTGAACCCTATCGTCATCAACGGCACGGTACTGTGTGACAATATCACCGGCATCCCGCGCTATGTCTATGAGAATGTCGTCCGGCTGGACAAGCTGATCGAGGGCACCGGCCTGGATGTCCGCATTGCCTACCGCGACGACGGGCGGCCCATCCATCTGCCGGAGCTGAAAAACATCCGGCTGGTGCCGCTCAAGTCCATCCCGTATTTTTACAATCTGGCCGTGCTGCCCGCCTACCTGCGCCGCACCCATGCGTTTTACGTGGGCCTTGCCAGCGATATGCTGCTGACCCGCCGCAGCGTCGTGGTGCTGCACGACATCCGCCCGCTGGTCATGGATACCGACAAGGGCTTTTTCCGCTTCAAGTTCTGGGTACACTGCCTGTCCACCAAATGGTTCGCCCAGCGGGTGTTCACGGTCAGCGACAACCAGCGGCACCTCATCAGCGAGAAGCTCGGCATCCCGCTGGACAAGATCGGCATCACCTACAACGGCTGGGAGCACATGAAGAACGTCACCCCCGACGAGAGCATTTTTGACAAGATGCCCGGCGTCAAAAAAGGGGAGTACTTCTACGCCCTCGGCAGTTTGGCAAAGCATAAAAACTTCAAGTGGATCCGAGAGGTCGCCCGCCGCAGCCCCGACAAGACGTTTGTCGTCGCGGGCGGCAAGGACCTGCGTGCCTTTGGCGACGACACCGAGGCGAAGGACACCCACAATGTGTTTTACCCGGGCTATGTGTCCGATGCCGAGAACGCCGCGCTGATGAAGCACTGCAAGCTGTTTTTGCACCCCGCCGTGTTCGAGGGCTTTGGCATCCCGCCGCTGGAGGCGCTGGCCCTGGGCGCGCCGGTCGCGCTGGCCAACGCCACCTGCCTGCCCGAGCTGTACGGCGATACGGCGCGGTATTTTGACCCGTATGATTATGATGTGGATCTTGACGCGCTGGCCGCCCAGCCCGTGGCCGCGCCCGACGAGGTCCTGAAAAAGTACAGCTGGGACAAGACCGCCGAGTTCTGGCTGCACGAGATGGAGAAGTATGCAAAGCAGTAACAGCATAAACCATAAACTAGGAGAACTTCTATGAAATTTATTTCTCCCCCATCCAAAGGGACTTCACTTACATTCAAGTGCAAAGTCGGTACCACTGTTATTTGGCTGCTTTTGGGGGCTGTTTTAGGCTATTTGTTCTTAGTTATTGCGTTCTGCCTGCCCACTAATCGTATGCGCAGTCACTTAGAGAGCACACCTGATGTTTTTTATAACGGTTCTGTTGCCCTCGTAAAGGATGATTTAGCTACGCATTTGGATTACTTAACAGAAGCAACTATTTTATCCGAAGCTATCTATGATGGAAATGAAAGTCCTTTTGTGAAGGCTGCCGCCATTTATTCCGTCCTTCCACCAGAGGGAGATGAAAATTGGTCTTATCGAAAGCTAATTTCTTCACTCAGTGCAACCAACGAATCTGCCCACGGCCCATATGATCGTTATTGGCAGGGTCAGTTGGCCATTTTGAGACCACTTCTTCTGTTGCTGGATTACAAAGATATCTTACGCTTGAATACGCTTGTTCAGCTTTTCTTAATGTTATGGATTGCTCATCTGTTATCCTGTCATTCATTAACTCACCTTCTTTTTCCTCTGGCACTAATGTTCTGCTCTTTAACCCCGATAGCTACAGGCATCTGCCTTCAATATACTCCGTGTTTTCTCATTATGGCTATTGGCTGTGTTGTTCTTCTACGCCATACAAATATAATAAATAAATTTAATTGGTTGTTTTTCTTATCACTTGGCATGGCAACAAGTTATTTTGATTTTCTGACATATCCGCTTGTTACCTTAGGAATCCCCCTCATTCTGTATTTACAGTTAGAGACAAGTTCTCCTTCTCAACGTTTTTTCCAAATTACAACTTGCTCTTTATCGTGGGGCATTGGTTATATTGGATTCTGGGCAGAAAAATGGTTGCTTGGTTCTGTCATCTTGCAGGAAAACCTCTTTTCTGAAGCATATAACAGCATTATTCTCCGTTCTTCTCATGAAACACTGGGGCAAACCATAACCTATATGGCTACCCTAAAAAACAATCTTCAGGCATACGATTTACGTACGTGGAAAATTCTTTGGCTTCTTCTTTTCTTAGTTACTATCGTATTGGCTTTACACCGCCATTGTTTGACTTTGCATAATATTTTAGCTTTCTCCCCTTTATGCTTAGTTGCTTGTATGCCTTTTGTGTGGTACTATTTTACACAGAATCACTCCTATATTCACTTCGGTTTCACACATCGTGAACTCTCTATTACATTTTTCGCACTTAGCTGTTTTCTGGTTCAGCTTTGTAATTCAGCTCATATCGAACCCAAGCAAAAAATATAGGCTCTGCAACAACTTCACCGATGGAACCGCTGCACTAGCCATATAGCCTGTTGCCACCCTTGATGCAGTGCTGGAAAAGTACAGCTGGAACCGCATCGCCAATTTCTGGCTGCACGAGATGGAGAAGTATGCAAAGCAGTGAAGCGGCAGCTCCCGCAGGGTAAGGCCCCTCAGGCCTCGCAAGCTCGGCCAGCTCCCCACCCTGTGGGGAGCCTTTCACGGGCGTACGCCCGAAAAAAGCCTCCCCCTTCAGGGGAGGTGGTCGAGCGCCAGCGATGATCGGAAGGGCTCTGGCCATTTCCCGCTGCCACATCACCCATCCCACAAAAGGAGGAGCATTATTCTTATGTTTATTATAATCGCCCTGCTCCTCACCGTGCTCGTCTCCGGCATCTTCGGTGCGGTTCCTGCGGTAGTATCCCGCCGCAGGGTTTCCCGCCGCGACGCTGCCTGGGCCGCCGGGCTCTGGCTGGCCGTCTGGGTGTTCGCTCTGTGCGCCTACCACCGCCCCGGGCTGACCGTCGGCTTCCATGCGTTCCGGCTCGTCGCCCTCACCGCCATGACCGGCTGGGCGGGGCTTGTCACCGCCGGGCTGCGCAGCCTCGGGCGCAAAGGGTTAAAGGCCGTCGTCCCGCTGCTGGCCGTCACGGCGCTGGGGCTGGAGGTGTTCGTCGGCAATGTGGCCTACTTCAACACCCACAGCTACACGCCGTTTCAGCTCGTCGATTACCTTGACGACAACATCAACGTCGGGCGCGGCGTCGGCACGATCTCGCTCGACGAGGGCCGCACCTATCTGCGGTTTCTCGACATTGACCAGCCCATCTACAACCTGCGGTTTGACGGTCTGGTCAGCGACGACACCGAGCCGCTCCACGCCGACAGCGCCGTGATCTTCACCATTGAGGGCACCGACGCCGCCAACACCGAGCTGACCCGCTTCGGCAGCTGGCAGGTGGGGCTGCAGGCCCCGCGCACCCAGGTCATCAGCTTGGACCTGACCGGCTCCGTCGGGATGCTGACGCTGACCGCTGCCGGGTACAGCTCCACCTACGCGCAGTTCCCGGTGGCGCTGACCTTCCGCGGCATCACGGCCAACGCGCCGCGCGCGCTGGATTTCTCGATTTTGCGCTTCTGCGCGGTATTTCTGGCGCTGCTGGCCGTCTACGGCCTGCGCCCGGCCAGCGGGCTGTGGCACCGCCGCTGGCTGGCGGGCAACGTCTGTGACCGCGCCGCAGCCGCCGTGCTGGGCCTTGTGCTGGCTGCCTTCGTCGTGGTCATCCCGTTCTGGGAGCCGAGCAACACCGGCCTTGCCACAAAAGATTACAACACCGCGTTCTGGGACGGGGAGAGCACGGTCAGCTTCGTCTACCAGCAGTACGGCGCGCTGGCGCACAGCCTGCTGAACGGGCGCCTTGACCTGGAGGCCGACCCGCCCGCCGAGCTGCTGGCGCTGGACAACCCCTACGATGCCGGGGCGCGCGACGCCGCGCAAATCAACGACATCCACTGGGACCACGCCTTTTACAATGGGCGCTACTACGTCTATTTTGGTATTGTACCGTGTCTTTTGTTCCAGCTGCCGTTTGAGGCACTGACCGGCATCCAGAACCTGGCCTATGCGCCCTGCATGGTCCTGCTGGGGCTGATCTTCCTCGCCGCCTGCTTCGGCGTCGTCGGGCAGGCCGTGCGCCGGTGGTTCCCGCAGGCGTCCGCCGCAGCGTACCTGCTGGCCGTGGCCGCCGTAGCGCTGGGCAGTCAGTTCTACTACCTGTTGCTGCGCCCCTACATTTATGAATATGCCATTCTCTGCGGTGCGGCGCTGCTGATGCTGGGACTTTGGCTCTGGCTCTCCGCCGCCAGCACGCCGGTGGAAAAGCGCGGTGCGCTGGTCGTCAAGCTCGTCTTCGGCAGCCTCTGCGTGGCGCTCGTCGCCGGGTGCCGCCCCCAGATGGAGCTGTTTGCGTTTTTGGCCGTGCCCATCTTCTGGCCGCGGTACATCGGGCAGAAGCGGCTGCGCAGCCGCGCCGGGGCAGGGGAGGCCGCCGCGTTCCTGCTGCCGGTGGTGCTGGTCGCTGCCGGGCTCATGTGGTACAACGCTGCGCGGTTCGGCTCGCCCTTTGACTTTGGCGCCAACTACAACCTGACCGGCAACGATATGACCCAGCGCGGCTTCAACGCCGTGCGCATCGGCCCGGCTGTGTTCACGAGTCTGTTCGAGCTGCCCAGCTGGCAGGGTGTTTTCCCGTTCCTGCGGGAGACCGACGTCCAGACGAACGCCGTCATCCGCACGATCAGCGAGAAGTTCACGGGCGGCATTCTGGCCGCCACGCCGTACCTGTGGGTGCTGGCGCTGCCGCTGCTTCCCGCGTTCCGCCACTGTCTGCACCGCCGCCGTGTCACCGCCTGTGTGGTCTACGGCAGCCTGGCCGCCATGGTCGTCATGACCGTCGTTGACTGCGAGATGGCCGGGGTGCTCTACCGTTATCTAATGGATTACAGCCCCGTGCTGCTGCTTGGTGCGGCGCTGTGCTGGTTCTGCGCCGAGGGTGCGCTCTCCCGCCGCGCAGCGCTGGGGGAGGGCACTGCCGCTGCGGCGCTGCCCGCACTGCGCACCGTCATGGCCGCCGCTGTGGCATATACCGCCGTCTACCGCTTCTGCACGCTCTTCGCCATGGAGCCGTATCTGCAGGGCATGAATCCTTCCCTTTACTACACCGTCAGCCGCCTTGTTCAATTCTGGATGTAAAATCCGCCCGGAGGTCCTGTTATTATGGATAAAATCGCCGTTCTGATCCCTTGCTACAACGAGTCCAAGACTGTCGAGAAGGTCGTCTCGGATTTCCGCCGCGTCCTGCCCGACGCCACCGTCTACGTCTACGACAACAATTCCACCGACGGCACTGCCGAGCTGGCCGCCGGAGCCGGAGCCGTTGTCCGTCATGAGTACCAGCAGGGCAAGGGCAATGTCATGCGCCGCATGTTCCGCGAGATCGACGCAGAGGCGTACATTCTTGTGGACGGCGACGACACCTACCCTGCGGAGGCCGCGCCCGAGATGGTCGCTGCCGTGACCGGGCGCCAGGCCGACATGGTCGTCGGTGACCGTCTGTCCAGCACCTACTACACCCAGAACAAGCGCCCGTTCCACAACTTCGGCAACGATCTGGTGCGGTTCTTCACAAATCATTTGTTTGGCGGCAAGATCAAGGATATTATGACCGGCTACCGCGCGTTCAGCTACCAGTTCGTCAAGACCTATCCCGTACTGTCCCGCGGGTTTGAGATCGAGACCGAGATGACGATCCACGCCCTGCAGCGCAATATGCAGGTCGAGAACGTTGTCATTGACTACCGTGACCGTCCGGAAGGGTCGGAGAGCAAGCTGAACACCTACTCCGACGGCTTTAAAGTATTGGGCACGATTGCGCGGCTGTTCAAGAACTACCGCCCGTTCAGCTTTTTCGGCATTCTGGCCGCGATCCTGGCCGTGTTCGGCATCGGCTTTATGATCCCGGTGCTGGGCGAGTATTTCCGGACCGGCCTTGTGCCGCGCTTCCCGACTTTGATCGTCTGCTGCTTTGTGCTGGTGGCGGCGCTGCTGCTGTTTATCTCGGGCATCATCCTCTCGAGCCAGCTTGCCAAGGATGCCCGCGACTTTGAGTTCCAGCTGCAGACCGTGCATCATTGGCACAGTGAAAAGAAATAAGCCTTCCCCCCCCCCGTTTGTCACAAAACTCCTTGGCCCCCTCTGCGAGGGTGACTCCCCACAGTGTGGGGAGATGTCGCGAAGCGACAGAGGGGTCCGGGCCCGAAGGGCTCCGCCCGCAGGCGGTGGGGGAGAGAACTTTGCCGCTGTCCGAAATATTTCGGGCCATGGCAAGGTTCTCTCCCTCCGGCCCTACGGGCCACCTCCCTCGCAGAGGGAGGCAAGACGCTCCCAGCCCGCAAACCGGGACACCCGGTCTGCGGGCTTCTTGCTTTTTGGGGCGCAATGGGCTATAATAGTTTTATATGTGCGCACTGCACATACTACGTACAACAAAGAGGGACTATCAAGGGAGTATATACATTATGACGAAAATTGCCGCATCGATCCTGTCAGCTGATTTTGCCAACCTGAAGCATGACTGCACCCGCCTGTTGGAGGCCGGTGTCGACCTGATGCACTTTGACGTGATGGACGGGCACTTTGTACCCAATATCAGCTACGGCGCGCCGGTGCTGAAATGCCTGCATGCCGCTATGCCCGACGTCTACTACGACGTCCACCTGATGATCAGTGACCCGGCCCGCTACGCCGCCGACTTTGCCAAGGCAGGGGCCAGCCTCATCACCTTCCACCTCGAAGCTGTGCCGGACACGGCAGAGGAGGTCATCGCCGCTATCCGCGCTGCGGGTTGCCAGGTCGGCATCAGCATCCGCCCCGGCACGCCGGTGGAAGCTGTTTTCCCGTATCTGGGCGTTGTCGATCTGATCCTGGTCATGAGCGTGGAGCCCGGTTTCGGCGGGCAGAAGTTCATCCCCACCACCCCCACGCGCATTGCCGCCATCTGTGCCGAGCGCACCCGCCGCGGCTGTGATACCCTGATCGAGGTGGACGGCGGCATCAACACCGAGACCGGCCCCCTGTGCATCGCTGCCGGGGCCGACTGGCTCGTGGCCGGAAGCTCGCTGTTCCATGCCATGGATCCTGCCGCTGTGGTAAACGTCCTGCACAGCAAGTAAAGGAGCTTTTTCCCTATGCCCAATCGTAAAAAAGTTGAACGCAGCGCGAACTACAGCTACTACAGTGACCTGCTGTGGTGCACAGTCCCGCTGATCGGCATGTCGTGGTATTACTACGGTGCGCGCCCGGTGCTTTTGCTGCTGGCCGCACTGCTGACCGCCTACCTGTGCGACTGTGCCCTGGCCCCGTTGCACGGCACGGGCTACCAATCCCATGAGCCGTCCAGTGAGTGCTTTGCCGCGCTCATCGCGCTGCTGATGCCTGCCAGCATCTCGTATCCCATCGTCATTTCCGCCGTCATCGTCGCCGTGCTCGTCAAGGAGGCGTTCGGCGGCGAGGGCCACTATCCGTTCCATCCCGCCGCCGTCGGCGTCGTCGTGGCCGGTATCTCGTGGCCGCAGGACGTCTTTTCGTACCCCATTCCCGGCACGCAGCTGCCGCTGTTCGGCAGCGTGAACACCACTCTCGTCGAGGGCATGAACGCCACTCTGCGGGATGGCGGTTTGCCCAGTGCCAGCACGATGAACCTGCTGACCGGCAACGTCTCCGCCGCCATAGGCACCAGCGCAGCGCTGGTCGTGATGGCCTGCGGGCTGTTCCTGCTTGTGCGCGGGCACATCAAGCTTTCTGTCGTTATTCCGTTCTTTATCTTTGTCATCGGCCTGCCGTGGTTCTTCCCGAATCTGAACGAGCTGCCGACCTTCAGCCTGCCGTGGGAATATATCCGCCAGCGCTTCTATCTGGAAAAATATGTCGTCCTGTCCGGCACTGCACTGTTCACCGGCCTGTTCCTGATCTGTGAGCCGGTCACGATGCCGGACCGTCGCATGAGCCGCATCATCTACGGCGCGGCGCTGGGCATCATGACCTATGTGTTCCGCGTGTTCAGCCCGTATGAGTGCGCGGCCTGCTGTGCGCTGCTGATCGTCAGCTCCATCCCCGAATGGCTCGACCTCATCAGCCACCGCACCGAACGCATCCGCTTTATGAGAGAGGAGGAGCAGCGCCTTGCCAATTCAACAAAACCCGAATAAGCGCCGGGGCGAGGAGCGCTCCGAAACCTTAATTATCCCGCACATCACCAGGGAGATGCTCGAGGTCGCCCGCGCCATGGCGGAGAAGGGTGCCTCCCGCGCCGAGATCGAGGCCGCCCTTGCCGCCATGCAGACCGGCAAGGCGCCCGCCGCCCCGGCAGCCCCTGCACCGGAAAAGCAGCCCGACGCACCGCAGCAGCCCGCGCCCAGGCGCAGTGATGCCGCCCGCAGCGGCGGCATCATCCCGACGAGCCGCCCGCGGTACACCGCCGCGGAGCGCCGCGCCATGCTGGAGGAGGTCCAGCGCCGCCAGGCTGAGCGCGAGGCCGCCCGCCAGGCGGAAGCCCAGGCCGAGGAAGATCGGTTCCGCAGCTACCGGGACCGGGAGTACGGCAGGAGCCCCGCGGTCACACCGTCCGCAGCACCCCAGCCCACTCCCGCTGCCCGCAGCAACCAGACGCCCGCAGCAGCTGACGAGACCCGCACGATCTCGATCCCGAAGCGCAGAACTGCCGAGCCTGCCGAGCCTGCCGAGCCTGTCGCCCATGCCGTGCAGCCCCCTGCACCCGCGGCACAGCCCGCCCAGCAGCCCACGCAGGTCATGCCGCCGGTACAAAAGGCGGCCCCTGCGGCACCGGCTGCGCCCGCCCCGGCAGAGCACACCGCCCACCCGGAGCCGACCCCTGCGCCGAAGTCCAAAAAAGCCAGCGCCTCGCGTTCCTACGCCGCGGCGGAGGCTGCCCTGAACGAGCGCATCCGCGCCGACCACATCTGGCTGTCCAACCCCGTGCTTGTGCGCGGCCTCGGCATGGCCCCGGTCATCGGTGCTGCGCTGGACGGTCGGCGGGCGCTCATGCTCTGTATCGCCTCGCTGATTTTGGTCACCTTCACCCGTGTGCTGGCCGTGGCCATCTGCCACCTGACAAAGAACCGCTTCCGCCCCGTGGTGTACTGCTACTCTGCGGCGCTTCTCTACATTCCTACGTATGTTTTGCTCTACGCACTGTTCGGCTCTGACCTGACGCTGCTGGGCATCTACCTGCCGATCATGGTCGTGGAGCCCGCCATCGTCAAGCGCATGGAGTTCTCCGACCTTGAACCCGTGAGGGATGCGTTCCGCCACGGCTTCAACAACGCGCTCGGCATGTGTGTTGTGCTGCTCATCGTGGGCTGCCTGCGTGAGCTGCTGGCCACGGGCGCGGTCTTTGGCAACGTCATCCTGCACAATGCGCTGCTGCCGCTGGCTGCACTGCCCGCGGGCGGCTTTGTCATCGTGGGTATCCTGGCCGCCATCTGGTGCGCCGCTGCCAACCTGTACACCGATTATAAACATGAGGAGGTGCGCCGCCTGTATGCTGACCGTAAGCACTGAGCTGCAGCCGATTTTAAACGGTATTGTGCAGTTTATCAGCTATATGGTGCTGGCCGTCTTTGCGGAGAATGTCATCCTGGCCCGCGCGCTGGGCGTCACCCGCCTGATGAAGCTCGTGCCCGACCACCGCGCGCAGGTGTGGGATTTCTGCCTGCCGCTGCTGCTGGTCATCACGCTGTCCGCACCTGCCGGCTGGGCCGCACACGACCTGTTTTTCCCGTGGCTGCGTGATTATCTGCCCGCATGGCTGCCCATTTCGGCCCTGCGGCCCATCGTCTACCTGACCTGCGGCATCGCGGCCATGGCCGTGGCCTGGCTGCTGCTGGGCGTGCTGCCCCGCAAGCTGCGCGCCAGCTGCCGCAGCCAACTCAGCCTTGCCACCTGCAGCACCGCCGTACTGGGCACGATGCTCATCTGCGCGAACCAGAACTATACGATTTTGCAAAGCGTCGCGTTCGCTCTGGGCAGCGGGCTGGGCTATGTCTTTGCCGTCTTTATCGTTCGGGAGGGCCGCCGCCGTCTGCGCAGCAAGGCCATCTCCTCGATCTTCCAGGGTCTGCCCAGCTCGATGATCTACGTCGGCGTGCTGTCGCTGGCGATCTACGCTCTGGTTGGCCACACCGTTGTTCTGTAACTGTTAGGGGGTCGTTGTTATGTCCGAAGCCTGCTTTACCGCAGCCGATATTTTACTGCCCGCCGCCGGGGTCCCGCTGGACCCGTGGGCCTGCATCGCCGTTGACCAGTTTACCTCCCAGCCGGAGTACTGGCAGCGCGCCGAGCACCTGGCCGACGGCAAGCCCAGCACCCTGCACATCGTTCTGCCGGAGGCATACTTAGGCACCCCGCAGGAGGCCGAGCGCTTAGAGAGCATCCGCCGCACGATGGAGGAGTACCGCAAGTCCGTTCTGACCCGGAAAGTACATGGCTACGTTTATGTTGAGCGTACCCAGATGGACGGCACGGTCCGGCAGGGCCTTGTCGGCGCTGTCGATCTTGATGCCTACGACTACGCGAAGGGCTCCAAGCCCGCTATCCGCCCGAGCGAAAGCACCGTCGTGGAGCGCATCCCGCCGCGCCTCAAGGTCCGCCGCGGGGCGACGCTGGAAACGCCCCACGTCATGATGCTGGCCGACGATGCCGACTGCACGCTGATCGAGCCCATCGGACTGATGAAGAACCAGCTGCCGCCGCTCTACGACGGTGAGCTGATGCTGGGCGGCGGGCATCTGCGCGGCTGGGCCGTCGAGGACCCCGCGCTCATTGCCCAAATTGATTCCGCGCTGGCGGCGCTGGCCGACCCCGCCGCCTTTGCCCGCCGCTGGCCCGCTGCCAAAGGGCAGCAGCCGATGGTACTGGCCGTCGGTGACGGCAATCACAGCCTGGCCACCGCCAAAGCCTACTGGGAGGAGCTGAAGCCCACCCTGAGCGAGGAGCAGCGCAGGACCCATCCGGCGCGCTGGTGCCTGGCCGAGGTCTGCAACGTCCACAGCCCCGCCATTGAGATCGAGCCGATCCACCGCGTCGTGTTCGGCGTCGGTGCCAAGGAGCTGTATGCCGCGCTTGACGCCTGGGACCAGCAGCAGGGGAGCAGTACGACGATGTCCGACCAGCGTCTGCGCCTGGCCGATGCCCACGGCGAGAGTGCCGTCGCGCTGGCCAACCCGCCCGCGCCGCTGACCGTCGGCAGTGTGGAGGCATTTCTGGCGGACTTCCTGCCCGCCCATCCCGGCGTGACCGTGGACTACATCCACGGCGAAAGCACGGCGCTGGCGCTGGCCTCCGACCCGGCCAAACCAGCCACGGCCATTCTGCTGCCCGACTTTGCGAAGGCTGACCTGTTCAAGGGCGTTGTGCTGGGCGGCGTGCTGCCCCGCAAGACCTTCAGCATGGGCCATGCCGAGGAAAAACGATATTACAATGAATGCCGTGTCATCGGCGTATAACAGGATTCAGGTGAATTATGGAAAAAGCTGCACAAACCCCGAACGGTGCACCGCACCGTCGCCGCCGCCGTCGCCCTGCCGGCAATGGCAGCGCCCCGCAGGCGCAGCAGCCCGCGCGTGAGGGGAAATCCCCCGCACAGCCGCGCAAGCCGGCCCCGCAGGCCGCTGCGCCCGCAGCCCCCAAGGCCTCGCGCAGCGAGAATGCGCCCCGCGCCAATGGCAGCCACCCCCGCCGCGGGCAGGGCAGACCCGCCCAACCGCAGAGCCAGCAGGCACCGCGCCAGAATGCCCCGGCCCAGCGCCCGGCTGCACCCCAGAATGCGCCCCAGAGCGCACGCCCTGCTGCGCTCCAGCCGCCGCGCCGCAATGCCCGCCCGGCCCCGCAGGTGCCCAGCCAGCCGCTGCGCGACCAGCCCAAGGCACCGCGCCCGCCCCGCAATGCCCGCGCCCCGCGCAGCACCGCTCCGGAGCAGCCGGGTCTCGATCTGATCTCCCGCCGCCCGCCGAAGCAGAAGTTCGCAAATTTCGAGGACTATCTCGCCGCCCACGGCGGTATGACTGTGCCGCTGCCGCCCGAGGCATCGGACGCAGCGGACACCCCCGAGACGGTCAAGCCCGCCGAGGCTGCCGAATGACCCCCGCCACCGCGGCAGCCCTGCGCTGCCCCGTATGCGGCGGGCCGCTGCTGCTGGCCGGGCGCAGCCTGCGCTGTGCCAGAGCCCACAGCTTTGACCTTGCCAAAGAGGGCTACGCCTACTTGCTGCCGATGCAGAAGAAGCACGCCGCCGACCCCGGCGACGGCAAGGCCATGGTCCGCGCCCGCCGCGCGTTCCTGTCGGCAGGGCACTACGCCCCGCTGATGGCGACGCTGGCCGCGCTTTGCGCCGCACTGCCCCACGACCATATTGTGGACGCCGGCTGCGGCGAGGGCAGCTACGATAAGTATTTGTATGACGCGCTGGGCTGCCCTCAGATTGCGGCGTTCGACCTGTCCAAGGAGGCCGTGCGGCTGGCGTCGAAGCTCGTGCCCGACGCAGCATTCTGTGTCGGCGGCAGCTTCTGTGCGCCGGTGCGCGACGGCTGGGCCGACCTGCTTTTGAACATCTTTTCGCCCATGGCCGAGGCCGAGTTTGCCCGTATGCTGCGCCCGGGCGGGCATCTTGTTTACGCCGTGCCCACCGCGCGGCATCTGTTCGGCCTGAAAGAGATTTTGTACGACTGCCCGTATGAAAACGAGGTCCGGCAGACCGAATACGACGGCTTTGCGTTTGTGAAGGCCGTTGAGTCCACCGCTGTCATCACGCTGGAAGGGCAGAGTGTGCAGGATTTGTTCGCCATGACGCCCTATTACTGGAACACCCCCGCCGACGGCGCAGCCCGGCTTGCGGAATGTGAACGCCTGACGACAGAGATCGGGTTCCGGTTTTTGGTGTATCAAAAGGTATAAATGTACGTGCCTTCCCCCGTGGGGGAAGGTGGCCGAGGCCCCGCCCGAGGCCGGATGAGGGGCGAGCTTGCGACGTCTCCCCGTGTACGGGCTGCCTCCGCAAGCTCGCCCCTCATCAGTCGCCTGCGGCGACA
>ERZ827492.421-NODE-421-length-41142-cov-6.829873_pt1 | contig 41142 bp, 35 predicted proteins | sample MGYA00519704_ERZ827492 | MGnify/ENA primary metagenome ERZ827492 (study PRJEB31778, sample SAMEA3449325) | human gut metagenome | biome: human gut; feature: human-associated habitat; material: faeces | place: United Kingdom | collected 2010/2012 ... | reverse complement strand
CGCTCAGCGCGACGAGGTAGGAGCCCGCGGGCGAGGCGTGGTGCCGGTCCGGGCCATACAGGTCGATGTCCGGGCAGGCCTGGGCCGCGCGCGCAAGCGCCAAAACACAAAAATGCGCCCTGCGCGGTACCAAGCGCAGGGCGCGGCGGCGTTTTGGTCAGAGGGCGGCGGGCAGGGACTGCGCGACGGCCTGCAGGGCCGCGGCCTGGGCCTTGGGCAGGTCGAGCACAGGCCGTCCGGCAAAGTCAATGCGCCCCGGCAGGCCGAGCACGTCCCGGCCAAAGACGCCGCGCAGCACGCTCAGCGCGACGAGGTAGGAGCCCGCGGGCGAGGCGTGGTGCCGGTCCGGGCCGTACAGGTCGATGTCCGGGCAGGCCTGAGCCGCGCGCGCAAAGGCCTCGCCCGCGCGCGCCACGGGCAGGCGGAAGCGCTCCGCCGCCGCCAGGACCGAGGGCCGCATGGCCGACAGCGGCGGCGTATCCCGCGGCGACTCGAAGTTCATGTACAGCGCCAGGTGGCAGCCGCCCGCGTCGCAGAGGGCCTTTACCGCCTCGACGCCGCGCAGGTAGTCCTCCTGGGGCGGGAATTCGCTGGTCACCTCCTGCGCAAGGCAGAGGTCCCAGCCGCCGTAGAGCAGGTTGAAGCGCGTCTGCTCGTTTTGCAGGTGGCCGGCCAGGCTCTGGCCGCCGCGGGTGAGCATGGCGACCTTCACCGCGTCCCCGCCGGCGCGCAGGAGCTCGGCCGCGAGGAAGGGCATGTCGTTGTAGTAGGTGTGGCTGTTGCCGAGAAAGAGCAGGCGCATGGCGAATGCCTCCGTTTTGTCGCGCGCGGGCGCGTCAGCGCACGAACAGGTCGATGCGGGAGAGGAAGTCCTTGAGCGTGAGCTTCTGCGCGAGGAGCTGCTAGTAGGTGGCGCTGCGCGTCCGCCCCTGCGCGCGCAGGGACTCCAGCTTCTCCAGGGTGGAGGCGAGCTGGCCCTCCAGGGAAGCGCGCAGGTCCTCGTACTGGGAGAGGCGGCGCAGCGCCTCCTCCGAGGACTGGCCGGGCAGGAGCGCGCCGCCGGGCGCGGTCATGCGGTCCATGCTCAGGCCCTGGCGCGGTGCTGCACGGTCTGCACCGCGTCCACCAGGCCCTTGAGGTAGGAGGTGAAGAACGCCTCGCAGGTGTAGTGCCCGCCCACCATGTCGATCAGGTGGTCGTTCATGATGCAGCCGTCAAAGCCGACCTCGTCCAGCACGGAGATGACGTCCGCCAGGTTGTAGTAGCCCGCGTCCGGGAAGGTCTCGTTGAACCCGCCGGGCGCGTAGAGCGGGGCGGTGACGTTGCGCACGTGGAGCTTGAAGAGCTTCTTGCGCTCGGCCAGGTAGCGGATGAACTCCACGGGCGTGCAGCCCATCAGCTCGCCGCCCTCCAGCCAGCAGCCCACGCACAGGCAGACGCCGATGTTGGGGCTGTCCGCGATCTCCAGCGCGCGCTTATAGCCCTCGAAATTGCCGAAGACGCAGCGCGGCACGCCCGCCATGGTGTAGACCGGCGGATCGTCCGGGTGGATGCCGATGTAGACGCCGGCGGCCTCCGCCACGGGCACGACCTTTTTGATGAAGTATTCGTAGTTCTCCCAGATCTCGTCCTCGCCGTAGACGCGGCCGTGGGAGAGCGGCCAGTCGAAGGGCCCGAAGGCCGTGGCGCGGTTGGGCGCGTGCAGGTCCAGGCCGCCGGCGGTCGCGCCGCCACGCACCTCGCGCCGGGCGTCCCCGCGCCAGATGCCGTTGCCCATGTGCGCATAGGTCGCGTAGTGGATGCCCGCCTCGCCAAGGTCCGTGATGTATTGCAGGTAGCGGTCGATCATGCGGTCGCGGTCCGGCAGGCCCAAGGTCACGGCGGGCATGTTGTGCAGCTCGATGTTCTGCAGGCGGTAGATCTTCAGGCCCCGCTCCTCGAGCTGCTCGCGCACCGCCTTATAGGTCTTGGCGTTATGCTCGGGCACGTCGCCGACCATGACCCAGTCCACGCCCATCTGCTTGAGGAAGCGCACGCCCTGCTCGTCAAAGACGTAGCGGCCGTCGCTTCCCAGGCGGATGTCGCCCTCCATCTTGGTGCCGACCTGGATGCCGGGCTTTTCGTTGAAATAGCCGGGAATTGTCTTCATGGGAATCGACATGTTCTGTACCCCCTATTCGTTTTTTTCGGGTTGCCCACATTATATCGCATGGCGGCCGCGTCCGCAAGACGGCGATTCAGATTGGGCCGCCAAGGTCCAGGCCGTAGAGGGCGGCGGCGTCCAGGAGCCCCTGCTCGACCTCGGCCAGGGAGAAGCCGCTCTCCAGCAGGCGCTCCTCCGGGATGCGGCGCAGCCGGTTGTAGAAGTCCAGCGCGGCCAGCAGCCCCTGGGGCTCGGCGGGGTCCATCAGCGCAAAGAGGAGGTTTTCCGCGCCGTTTATGTCCCCGGCCTCCAGGCGCTCCAGCACGCGGGTGTACCAGAGCGCGCCGGGCAGCGCGCCGCTGACGGCAAAGGCGGCCGCGCCCTTCTCCCGCTTGCCGAAGAAGACGCGGCGGATGCCCTGCATCAGGATCTCGATCTGCCGAAGGATGTAGTCCTGTTCATAGACCATGAAAAGCCCCCCCTTGCCCGGAACCGGCGCGTTGCTGCCTACAGGATACCACAACTTGCCGGGACGGGCCAGGGGATTTTGCGTTGCGCGGCCAGGGGATTTTGTGGTATCATGCGGGTATAGGTTTTTTTTACGACTAATGGAGGAAATGCGCATGAAACTCGTCTTTGTTTCCGATATCCACGGTTCCGCCTACTACGCCCGCATGCTGCCGGAGATCGACGCGCGCGAAAAGCCGGAGCGCATCGTGCTGCTGGGCGACCTGCTCTACCACGGCCCGCGCAACGACCTGCCCCGCGACTACAACCCCAAGGAGGTCACCGCGATCCTCAACGGCATGAAGCAGCGCTTCCTCTGCGTGCGCGGCAACTGCGACGCCGAGGTGGACCAGATGGTGCTCGAGTTCCCGATCGAGGCGGACTCGCTCGCGCTCTTCCTGGGCGGGCGCATGGCCTTTGTCACCCACGGCCACCTCTTCAACACCGCAAACCCGCCCAAGCTCTGCCCCGGCGACCTGCTCATCCACGGCCACACGCACGTGCAGGCCATGGACCCCTTCGGCCAGGACAACCTCTACCTCAACCCCGGCTCCGTCTCCCTGCCCAAGGAGGGGAACGAGAACAGCTACATGACGTATGAGGACGGCCTGTTCACGATCAAGGCCATGGACGGCCGGCCGATCCGCAGCACGCGCATCTAGCGCGGATACCCGTCTTTTTTGCAGAACAGTAGGAGGCGCGCAATGTACAAGATCATGCTCGTAGACGACGAGGACGAGGTCCGCGAGGGCATCACCGCCACCGTGGACTTTGCGGCGTGCGGCTTTACCCTGTGCGCGCAGGCGACGGGCGCCATCGACGCCATCGAGAAGGCGGCGCAGTTCCAGCCCGACGTCGTCTTCACCGACGTGCACATGCCCTACATGGACGGGATGGAGATGATCTCGCGCCTGCAGGAGATGTACCCCACGATGAAGTACATCGTCCTTTCGGGATACGACGACTTTATCTACGTCAAACAGGCGCTGCAGCGCCAGGTGCTGGACTACCTGCTCAAGCCCCTTTCCGCACAGGGGATCATGAAGGTGCTGCGCCGCGCCAAGGAGCAGCTCGACGAGCAGGACCGCCAGCGCGTGAACCTGGAGATCCTGCGCGACAAGGTCGCCAAGAACGCCCAGCAGCTCCGCCGCGGCGTCGTGCTGGAATACCTCTCGGGCAGCTTTGGCGGGGACGCGCACGCGCTGTGCGCCTACCCCCAGCCGGTGGACGAGCGCATCGCCTTCCCGATGTACCTGGCCGTGCTCTCCCTGGAGCGCACGGAGGAAAACCTGGAGGTCCTGCGGCGCGACTTCGACAGCCAGCCCATGCTCCTGGGCGCCTCGGTGGAGGAGGTCCTCTCCGAGGTGTTCAAGCGGCGGCAGGGCGAGTTCATCCAGTACCGCAGCCAGTTTCTGCTGCTCCTGCCCGCCTCGCAGGAGGAGGCCATCGCCGCCTGCGACGACGCCATCCAGTCCCTGCGCCACTACCTGCACCTGACCGCGACGGCCGGCCTCTCGGACGAGATCGGCAGCTATTCCGCGCTCAGCGAGGGGTATCAGAACGCCATGGCCGCCCTGGACAAGCGCCTCATCGCCGGCCAGGGCCAGGTCTACACCCCGAGCTCCAGCCCCGAGAGCCGGCGCAAGGACCTGGAGCTGGACGCCTGGCTCACGCGGGCGGCCGCGCTGTGCCGCAGCGGAAAGAAGGAGGAGATCGCCGCCTTCTGCGGGGAGCTGGCCCAGCACGTGGCCAACGCCCAGATGGACGCCAGCGAGCGCCAGCTCCTGCTCCTGCAGGTGCTCTCGGCGGTCCTTGCGGCGGCGGGGCGCGCGGGCGTGGACGTCGCGCCCGCCTTCCCCGGGCTGCACATGGAGTGGGTGCTGCAGCCGGCGGACATCACGGCGGGCGTGGAGCAGCTCGGCACGCTCATGCAGTTCGTCTCCGACGCCGTGCGGCGCGAGGTCGCAACCTCCGGCAGCGAGCTCATCGCGCAGGCCGTGGCCTATACGCAGAGCAATTACGCGGACAAGGACCTCTCCTTAGAGTCGCTGTGCGCGCTCTTTCAGATCAGCCAGACCCAGTTTTCCCTGCTCTTTAAGCGGGAGATGGGCACGAGCTTTCTGCAGTACCTGCTCGACCAGCGCATCGCCGCCGCGCAGAAGCTGCTGCGCGAGACCAGCATGAAGATCTACCAGATCGCCGAGGAGACGGGCTTTGGGGACGCCAGCTACTTCAGCTATTGCTTCAAGCAGCGCTGCGGCCTTTCCCCCAAGGAGTACCGGATGCAGGGGGGCGCATAGCGGATGAAAAAGATCTCCATCCGCCATGTGCTGCTGCTCACGGTCGTGGGGCTGACGCTCGGCGCCGTCTTTGTCGTAAGCTCCGTCTATTCGACCACGGCGACGACCATGTTCAACCAGCTGGGCATGAGCGACATGCTGCAGGACATGGCGACGGTCTCGGACCGGCTCTCGACCTACGTCGGCCGGGTGCGCGAGGTCGCCTCCGCGGTCGCCGGCGACATCGAGGCCGAGGAGAACTTCAACGCCGAGAGCTTTGCGCAGAGCGTGCGCTTCTATACCGGGAACACGGAGGACATCTCCGCCCTGATCCTGGTGGACGAATACGGCACGCCGATCATGGGCCTGCCGGGCGCGCAGTTCAAGGAGACCTGCAACCTGCCCGCGCTGGACTGGTACCGCCAGGCCATGGACGCGGAGATCGGGGAGACGGTCCTGTCCCGGCCGCACGTGCAGAACCTCTACCCCAACAGCTACCCCTGGGTGGTCTCCGTCCTGCGCAAGGTGCGCTACAACCAGGACGGCGAGCAGAACATCGGCATCCTGATGGTCGACATGCGCCTGGAGCCCCTGGAGGAGATCTGCCGGTCCGTGGAGCTCGGGTCCTCCGGCTGCCCTTACATCCTCTCCCAGGACGACGAGATCATCTTCCACCCGGACCAAAAGCTGCTGGCGCTGGAGCTGATCTCCGAGGAGAGCATCCGCACCGAGGAGGAGGACGGCGCGGACGAGAACACCATGGTGCTCTCCCAGGACATCGCCGGCACGGATTGGCGGCTGGTGGGCACCGTCACGGCCGAGGACATCGCGAAGAACTCCTCGGAGTTCAACTCGCGCATGACGGGCATCGTGGTGTGCCTGGCGATCCTGGTCACGGCCGTGGCGGTCTGGCTCTCCATGCAGATCGTCCGGCCGCTGACGCAGATGCAGACGAACATGCAGCGCATCGAACGCAACCTGGACGACAACCGCATCAGCCTGCCCGAGGAGGGGTTCGCCGAGTACGCCGCGCTCTCCCACTCCTATAACGTCATGCTGCACAAGATCCGCGGGCTCATGAAGGAGACCGTGGACCGCCAGGAGCAGCTGCGCCGCATGGAGATCGGCGCCCTGCAGGAGCAGATCAACCCGCATTTCCTCTACAACACGCTGGACTCCATCGTCCGCGTGATGGAGACGGGCCGCACCCCCGAGGCCATCGAGATGGTGCAGGCCCTGGGCAGGCTCTTCCGCCTCTCGATCAACAACGGCGACTACTTCCTGACCGTGGAGCAGGAGATGGACTACGCGCGCAGCTACCTGACCATCCAGCAGGTGCGCTATAAGAAAAAGTTCCGCTACGAGCTGCACATGGACGAGGAGATCCGGGGCGCCCTTTGCCCGAAGATCATCCTGCAGCCCCTGATCGAGAACTCCATCAAGCACGGCATGAGCGAGATGCCCGGCTGCACGCTCATCGTGCGCGCCGCGCAGGACGAGCAGGGGCACAGGATCCTCTTCACCGTCGAGGACGACGGGCTCGGCATCCCGCCCGAGGAGCTCCGCCGCCTGCAGGAGATGCTCCGGGACGACAGCAACGCCATCGTCAAGAAGTCCCGCTACGGCATCGGCCTGCGCAACACCAACCGCCGCATCCACCTGCTCTACGGCGAGGAATACGGCCTGACCATCGAAAGCGAGGTGGAAGAGCGGACATGCGTCACCATCACGTTGCCAAAGCGCTTGCCCTGACGCTGCTCTGCCTGCTGCTCGTGCCCGGGTGCGAGCAGGGCGACGAGCCCGTGCAGGTGGCGCTGATCCTCTCCGGGGCGAGCGGCCATTACTGGGAGAACATCGTCGAGGGCGCGCAGACCGCCGCCGAGCGCATGGACATCCCCTTGCGCTGCTACATGCCGGACGAGGAAAAGGAGATCCGGCTCGAGGACCTGCCGGCGCAGGCCGCCCGGGACGGCGTGGATGCGCTCGTCGTGGCCAGCCAGGGCCAGCAGGAGCTGCTGGACGCGCTGGAGGGAATCGACCTCCCGCTGATCGCCGTGGGCACGCAGATCGAGGGCGCGGAGGCCGCCGTGCTCAACGACGACGCGAAGATGGGCCAGAGCGTGGCCCAGGCCCTCGCCGCGTCCTTGGCGGAGGGCGACGGCGTGCTGCTGCTGGCCGACAGCGCCGAATACCGCGAGACGGACCTGCGCGAGACGAGCCTGCGGGAGAACCTCGCCGCCAAGGGCGTGACGGTCCGCGGCCGCCTCTTCAGCGGCGACAACCGGGAGTGGGCCTACCGGCAGACGCTGCAGCAGCTCTACCTCTGGCCGGACCTGGACGCGATCGTCGCCTTTTCCGCCAAGGCCACCGTGGGCGCGGCCCAGGCCGCGCAGTACCTGGACCGCGACATCCCCATCGTCGGCACGGACATCGTGACCGAGCTCATCGCCTGCATCGAGGATGGGTCGGTGGACGCGACCATCGTGCGCAACTCCTTCGGCATGGGGTACCTGGGCGTGGAGCGCGCCGCAGGGGCCCTGCGCGGGGAGCAGATCCCGGAGGTGCAGACCCTCTCCAGCGTCGCGGTCACGCGCGACAACCTCTTTACCCCGGAGATCGAGAAGATCGTCTTTCCCTATGACGAATAAAAAGAGAAAAGGAAGGTGGAATCCATGGCGCTTCAGACCAATCCGAACCTCAACGCCCAGATCATCTATGAGCTGAGCGTGCAGAACCACACCGAGACCCACGACTTTGCCGGCGTCATCCGCGACCTGGACCGCATACGCGACCTGGGTGTGGACGTCGTCTGGCTCATGCCCATCCATCCGCGCGGGGAGAAGATGCGCTTTGGCGTCTGCGGCTCCCCCTACTCCGTAAAGGACTTCCGCGCCATCAACCCCGCCTACGGCACGGAGGCGGACTTCGACCGCCTGGTGCGCGAGGTCCACGCCCGCGGCATGAAGCTCATGCTGGACATCGTCTACAACCACACCTCCCAGGACTCCGTCCTCGCGCAGGAGCACCCCGAGTACTTCTACCAGGGCGCGGACGGCAAGCCCATGTACCGCTTCTGGAACGACGTCTACGACCTCGACTACCGCAACGAGGACCTCTGCCGCTACATGGTGGAGACGGCGCTCTCCTGGGCGCGCCGCGGCGTGGACGGCTACCGCTGCGACGTCGCGCCCATGGTGCCCCTCTCCTTCTGGACGCGGGCGCGCGCCGCCATGGACGAGGTCAACCCCGACTTCATCTGGCTGGCCGAGACGCACCACTACCCCTTCCTCGTCAACATGCGCGACCGCGGCTGGTGCGTCCATTCCGACGCGGAGATGTATCAGGCCTTTGACATCACCTACGACTACGACGTGCACTACTTCTACGAGGACTACCTCAAGGGCAAGGGCACCTTGGAGCAGTACGTCGACGGCCTCAACCGGCAGAAGGCCATGTACCCCATGAACTACATCAAGCTGCGCTTCCTCGAGAACCACGACCAGGTGCGCGTCTGCTCCCTCGTGCACACGGACGAGCAGCTGGCCATGTGGACCGCCTTCTCCTACTTCCTCAAGGGGCCGGTGCTCCTCTACGCCGGCCAGGAGTACAAGGTCGCGGCGCGCACGAACGTCACCGGGCCGGACGCCTTCCCCCGCGAGGAGGCGCCCTGGCTGTGCGGCCTGCTGCGCAGGCTCCGCGCGGTCAAGAAGCTGCCCATCGCCACAAAGGGCGCCTTCTTCCTCGAAAAGCCCGCGCAGGACAGCCTGCTCGTCGGCCGCTACGAGTGGGGCGACGAGATGCTCCTGGGCGCGTTCAATTTCCACCTGGTCTCCGGGGAGATCGCCCTGCCCCTTGCCGACGGCGAGTACGAGAACCTGCTGGGCGGCACGGTCACGGTCCGGGACGGCCGCGCGCCCGCGCCCCTGCGCCCCCTGCTGCTGCACGTGACCGGCCAGCGCCGCGCGCAGGCCGCCTTCCGCGAGCACGAGGGCTGAGCCCAACCGCATCCGCAGAAAATTTGTTAGCACTCAGCCATGCTGAGTGCTAAATTTTTCTTGACTTCTCTTCCGGCCGTGCTATAATAGAATTCGTAATGGAATTTATATAATTTCAGGTACGGAGGAATGAGAAGCATGAGCGTGGAAAAAGGACAGCTTTCGATACATACCGAAAATTTTTTGCCCATCATCAAGAAGTGGCTGTATTCGGACCGGGACATCTTTGTGCGCGAGCTGGTCTCCAACTGCTGTGACGCGGTGGCCAAGCGCCGCATGACGGGCGAAACGCCGGAGGACTATTCCCCGCGCGTCACCGTGCGCGTGGACAAGGAGCACCGCATCCTCTCCTTTACGGATGACGGCGTGGGCATGACCGCGGAGGAGGTCCGCAAGTACATCAACCAGGTGGCCTTTTCCGGCGCAAACGACTTCCTGGAGAAGTACAAGGACAGCGGGGAGCAGATCATCGGCCACTTCGGCCTGGGCTTTTACTCCGCCTTCATGGTCGCCGACAAGGTCCGCATCGACACCCTCTCCTGCATGCCGGGCGAAAAGGCCGTGACCTGGGAGTCCGACGGCAGCGTCGAGTACACCATGGAGGAGAGCGAGCGCGAGGAGGTCGGCACCACCGTCACCCTCTACCTCAACGACGAGTCCGACGAGTTCCTGGACGGCTTCCGCATGAAGGAGATCCTCCGCAAGTACTGCTCCTTCATGCCCACGCCCATCTACTGCGAGGTCGCGGAAGACGAGAAGAAGGAGGAGGCGCACGACCACGAGCACGGCGACGGCTGCGACTGCGAGGACCACGAGCACGAGCATGAGCACGCGCCGGAGATGCTCAACACCCCCAACCCCCTCTACCTCAAGGCGCCCAAGGACTGCACGGAGGAGGAGTACAAGAAGTTCTACCGCGACACCTTCCACGAGTGGGAGGAGCCGCTGTTCTGGATTCACCTCAACGCGGACTATCCCTTCAACCTGCACGGCATCCTCTACTTCCCGCGGCTGAAGAACGAGTTCACCGCCAACGAGGGCCAGGTCAAGCTCTACAGCAACCAGGTCTTCATCGCCGACAACATCAAGGAGATCATTCCGGAGTTCCTGCTGCTGCTCAAGGGCGTCGTGGACTGCCCGGACCTGCCGCTGAACGTCTCCCGCTCCTTCCTGCAGAACGACGGGTACGTGCGCAAGCTCTCGGACTACATCACCCGCAAGGTGGCCGACCGCCTCACCGGCCTGTTTAAGAACGAGCGCGAGCAGTACGAGACGTATTGGAAGGACATCCATCCCTTTATCAAGTACGGCTGCCTGCGCGACGAAAAGTTCTACGACCGCATGAAGGACGCCATCGTCTACAAGACCAGCAAGGGCGCGTACGAGACCCTGCAGGACTACCTGGACAAGGCCAAGGACACCCACGCCGGCAAGGTCTACTACGCCAACGACGAGGACCGCCAGGCCAACACCGTGGGCCTCTACGAGGAGCGCGGCATCGAGGTGCTGGTCATGGGCTCGCCCATCGACATCAGCTTCATGCAGTTCATCGAGAGCAAGAATCCGGACGTGCACTTTGCCCGCATCGACGCCGACATCGCCGACGCCCTGCGCGACAGCGACGCCGCCATCGACGCGAGCCTGACGGACAAGCTCGAGAAGATGTTCCAGTGGGCTGTGGAGGAGGGCAACCTCAAGGTCCGCGTCGAGCCCCTCAAGAACGCCGATACCGCCGCGGTCCTGCTGCTGGACGAGAACATGCGCCGCTACCAGGAGGCCATGCGCATGTGGGGCAGCGGAGACATGCCCGAGTTCCCGCTCGAGCGCACGCTCGTGCTCAACGCGCAGCACCCGCTGGTCAAGAACCTCGCCGCCCGCCCGCAGGACGACACCGCCAAGGACATCTGCCTGCAGCTGACGGACCTTGCGGAGATGGCCCAGCAGCCCCTGCCCGCGGAGCGCATGAACGCCTTCCTCACCCGGACCATGCGCCTGATGACGGAGCTTGCCACCGAGGAAAAGCCGGCCGCCGAGCCGCAGGAAGCGCCCGCCGAGGCCGCCCCCGCGGACGAGGCCCCCGAAACCGCGAACGAATAAAGAGCCGGCGCTGCCCGCCCCGACCTGCGGGGCGCGGCAGCGCCGCATTTTTTTCCATCGAAAACGAAGAAGGAGGAACCCGCCATGGCCAGCGCGCCCTTTTGCACCTGCAAGGACCACGCCTGCCCCCTGAATCCCCACAACCACGACAAGGGCTGCACGCTCTGCGTCGAAAAGTGTCTGAAGCTCGGCGAGATCCCGAGCTGCTTCTTCAAGCTCGTGGACGAGGACATCTCCGGCCATGCGGACTTCACGCTGGGCGGCTTCGTCCGCTTCTACGAGGCGCACGCAAAAAAGGACGGCTGAGTTCGCAGCGCCAGAGAAGCCATTCTGTAAGGTACGGTGTAACGAAGGGAAAGAGAGTTACACCGTTTTTTTCGCTTACGGCTCCTGTGCAATCGTTCCAGAACAAGATCAGTTCTTTTGAAATATATCCAGTATGTGATGCGAGTACCCCATCCTGTCCTGTCTTTCGCATGTCGCAAAGTGGTACTTCAAATATAACGCATACATCCGATCATCCATTTGGTCAACGGCGCTTCTCATGTGGTTTGCATATCCATCCGAAGCAACAAGATGAAGCGGGGTGACATCGAAGTTGGAGCGGAGCCGGTCGATATCCTCTTTTCTGTTCAGTTTGAAAATTCCCCAAGGATGGGGAAACGCGTCAAATGTTTCCGGGTTCAGGCCGCAATCCTCGAGGATAGAATCGATTTCCCCACGAACAAAACCATAAGAGAGAACACTTGCATCCCCCATACAATATGCGGCGAAAAGAATTCCGCCCTTTTTGGTCACACGAATGGCCTCAGACAGGGCGTTCAACTGATCCTCCATTGTAAAAAGATGATACATCGGGCCGAGCAGCAACGTAATCTCATATGTATTGCTCTCAAACGCGGACAGGTCCAAAGCATTGCCCTGTGTAATGGTGACGGGTTCTCCCGCGACGGTATTTTTCTGAAAGAGTTCGATATTGTGTTCCAGCAATTCGACCGCATCGACCCGATAGACTCATTGTGCCAAGGCGTGACTATACCGGCCTGTTGCTGCGCCGATTTCCAGGATGCGCACATTGGGCCGAAGGTAGGTTTCTATATACTTCATCGTGGTAAGGTATTCCACCATGCCGTGATTCGAAACAAGGCGCTCATCCTCGTCATATCCATCATAATATTTCGCAATCTTTTCTTTTGTTTCCATAACGAAATCCTCCGAAAAATGTAGAAACGGCGCGGAAGCGGATTGCCTATCCCATCACAAACTTCTGATAGACGCCAAGGCACAGGAAGCCCGAACGAAATGAGCCCGCGCAACACCATTTCTGGATGCGGAATGGTTGGAATTTACCAGCCTTCCTTTTTCTTTTTGCGCAGGTACAGCGCGAGGAATGCCAGGAGCGCGGCCAGGCCGATCCCCCCGAGGACCGCGCCGGCGCTGACGAGCAGGCCGCCGCGATAGAGTGCATTCTGTCGGGCGCTCATGGGACCGCCTCCTCTGCGGCGGGCGGTTTGCGCCACGCCATGGTGAGTTCCGGCTCGTCCGTGTTCTCGTCCAGGCCCTCCGATTCGATCACAAACCCCTCCCGCTGATAAAAGGCGATCGCGCGCGGATTTTTCTTGTAGACGCCAAGGCGCAGGAAGGACCTGCCCGCCTTGGCGCGCTGGAGGAGCGCGCGGCCGATCCCCTGGGACTGCGCGGACGCCCGAACGAAAAGCCCCGCGATGAAATCGCCCGTCAGGCCGACAAAGCCCCGCACCTGCCCGTCGTCCTCGCCGGCCTCCACGTAGACCTCCGCCTGCGGCAGCGCCTCGCGCACCAGCGCAGACTGGCGCAGCCAGTACGACCGGGGGACAAAGGCGTGCGCCGAGGCGTTGGTTTCGAGCCAGATCTGCAAAACGGCATCCAAATCGCGGCCCCGCTCAAATTCTCGAATCATGGGAATCTCTCCTTTGGCCCAGTATAGCAGAAAACGGGCGGCGGCACAAGAAGACGAAACGTCGCGCCCCTCCGCAGGAAGGGAGGGGCGCGACGTTTTGCAGGTTCAGGTCGTGGAAAAGCAGAGCACGCAGGGCAGGGAGCCGTCGGCATAGGGCGCAAGGCCCGGCTGCTCCCGGACCGGCCCTGCCGCGTGGGTCCGCGCGGCCCGGCGCCAGAAGGCCGCGGCCGGGGCGTTCTTCTCGTGGAAGGCGATCTGCCAGGCGCCGGGATGGCGGGCAAAGACCTGCGCGATCGCCGCGGAGGCCGCGCCCTGGCGCCGGTCGGGCGGGGCCACGAAGAACTCCGCGACCGCGTGGTCCAGCGGCGCGTCCGCCGCGGGGATCCGGTTGACCAGGCACAGCCCGGAAAGGCGCCCGTCCGCGTAGAGCAGGTAGGGGTGCCGCCCCTCCTCCTGCCAATAGGCGGCAAGGTAGGGGTAGCCGAAGGTTCCGTCTTCCCCGAAGCGCTCGCCCTCGAAGAAGGAGAGCTCGTAGAGGTACTTTTCCAGCAGGGTTTCCAGCAGCGCCTTCTGCGCAACGTGCGCGCGGCGCACTTCCATGTGCACAGGCAGTCCTCCCCTCTCAGTCGAAGAGCGCGCGGATGTCCTTGGGCGTCAGCGCGCTGGGCAGCACCTCGCCCGGGGTCACGACCAGGTCGATGAGCGCCTTTTTGCGCAGCTGCAGCTCGGAGACCTTTTCCTCGATCGTGTCGTGGGCGATCAGGCGGATGACGTGCACGGCGCGCGTCTGGCCGATGCGGTGGGCGCGGTCGGTCGCCTGGTCCTCCACGGCGGGGTTCCACCAGGGGTCGTAGTGGATGACGGTGTCGGCCGCGGTGAGGTTGAGGCCGTAGCCGCCCGCGCGCAGGGAGATGAGGAACACGGGCACGTCCCCCTGGTTGAACTCCTCGGTGAGCTTCAGGCGGTCCTGCGGCGGCGTGTTGCCGTCCAGGTAGAGCGAGCGGATGCCCGCGGCGGTGAGCTGCTCGCGGATGATGCCGAGCATGGCCGTGAACTGGGAGAAGATGAGGATGCGGTGCCCGCTCTCCACCTGCTCGCCCACCAGCTCCATCAACAGCTCCAGCTTGCCGCTGCCGCCCTCGTACCCCTCCAGGAACAGCGCCGGGTGGCAGCAGATCTGCCTCAGGCGCGTGATGGCCGCCAGCATCCGGAAGTGCGCCTTGTCCCAGCCCTCGTTCTTGACCGTCTCGTCCAGCTCGCGCTTGACCTGCGCCAGCGTGGCCAGGTACACCTGCCGCTGCTCGGGCGTCAGCTCCGCGACGATGCGGTGCTCGATCTTTTCCGGCAGCTCGGAGAGGACCTCCTTCTTGAGGCGGCGCATGAGGAAGGGGCGGATCTTCTTGGCCAGCAGGTCGCTGTCCGAGCCGTCGCCGTGGCGCTGCATGAACTCCGCCTGGTCCATGAGGTAGCCGGGCAGGACGAAGTCGAAGATGGACCAGAGCTCCCCGGGGTGGTTCTCCATGGGCGTGCCGGTCAGGGCGAAGCGGGACTGCGCCTTGATGCGCTTGACCGCGCCCGCGCCCACGGAGGCCGCGTTCTTGATCTGCTGCGCCTCGTCCAGTATGCAGAAGCGGAAGTTCACGCTTTCCAGCCAGTCGATGTCCCGGCGCACCTGCGCGTAGGAGGCGATGAGCACGTCCACGTGCTCCACGTCCTCGGCCTGGCGGCGGCGGTCGTCCTTTCCGCCGGAGAGGACGACGGTGCGCATGTGCGGCGTGAACTTCTGGATCTCCGCCTGCCAGTTGTAGACCAGGGACGTCGGCGCAACGACCAGGCTCGGCATGCAGCCCATCGTCTCATACCCCCACTGGATGAGGGCGAGGACCTGGATCGTCTTGCCCAGGCCCATGTCGTCGGCGAGCACGCCGCCCATCCCCAGGCGCGCGAGCGTCTTGAGCCAGGCAAAGCCGCGCTGCTGGTAGGGGCGCAGGCCCTTGATCGGGGCCTTGCCCTTGTCCGGATGCTGCACGGCGCGCGCAAGGTCCGTAACCGACTTGTCCTGCTCGATGTCCAGGTTGGAGGCCGCCATGAGCTGGGAGAGGTAGACCGCGCGGCAGCGCATCATCTCCACCACGCCGCCCTTGACCTCGCCGACCTCGTCCAGGTATCCGGCCAGCTCCGACCAGCCGTCGTCCGGCAGGAGCGAGATGAAGGACCCATCCGTCAGGCGCACGAACTTCTTCTTCTCGCGCAGGGCCTGGAGCACGCCGTCGTACTCGCTCGGGTCCACGCCGTCCAGCAGCAGCTCGAACTGCAGCAGGTCCCCGCCCGGGCTCATGCGCAGCTTGCCGCGCGGGCGCGAGCGGCGCGGCCGCATCCGCAGGAGCGCCTCCGAGCAGTAGACCTCCGCGCAGGACTGCAGAAGCGGCACGCCGTCCTGCAGGAAGTTGTAGATCGCGTCGTTCCCCGAGAGGTAGGCCTCCTTCAGCCGCACCTTGAAGCCGTGGCGGCCGAGCAGGTCCAGCACCACGCGCTCGGCCTGCGCGTCCCGCAGGAGCAGGACGTTCTCCTGCCGCTCCTGCGGGGGAGAGAAGGGGTCGATGCGCGTCTTTCCATAGATAAAGGCCACCTGCGCGACGATGCTGCCGGAGACGGCGTCCAGCGTCACGGTGGTGGTGAGCTTTTCCGTCACGATCCGGGAGGACACGGTCTCGTCCACCGTGACGGAGGCCACCTCCCGCAGCAGCGGCAGCACCTCGGAGACGAGCTGCTCCCCCTCCGGCAGCGAAAAGCGGCAGCGCGTCACGCCCTCCTTGCAGAGGAAGGGGATCAGCGCGTGCTGCTGCGCGGCGGAAAGGCCCAGCACCCGCCCCTCCATCAGGACGAACTGCCCCTCGCGCGTGAGCTTGACGCACTCCGGCGGCAGGCGCGACTCCAGCTCCAGCTCCTTGCCCACGGCCCGCAGCGTGAAGGCCGCCGGCACGTTGGCCGCCTGGATGCCGCGGATGGTCGAGGTCTCCCCCCGGACCGTGAGCTGGAACACGCTCTGCGCCAGGAGCTGAAGCGCCCGGCGCAGCTGCTCGTTCGTCAGGGGGAGCTGCCGCTCGCGCAGGACCGGCCGGCCCAGCGTCAATTCGCGCGCGGCGACGATCTCCCGCAGGTAGGCGAGCAGGCGCTCCTGCGCCGGGCCGAAGCACTGCCACTGCGCCTCCACCGTCAGGCCCTTGCCAAAGGGGATCTCCTCGCCCGCGGCGTACGACTTGACAAAGGAGGAAAGGTCCTGCACCACGTACATGCGCCGCTGGCCCACGCGCAGGGAGAGCAGTCCCGCCGCCGGCCCGGAGACGGGGATCTCCACCGTCGCCAGGAGCTTTAGGGACTGCTCGCGCGCGGCGGGCGTCTCAAACCAGCGCAGCACGTCCAGCCCCGCCTCGCGCCGGGCGCGGCTCAGGAGCACCTGCGTGCGCCCCTCCCGCGACAGCTCCAGGCAGAGCGCGCCCACGTGCGCGCAGACGCGGCGGCTGGCCACCGGCACGCCGCAGGTGCAGGAGCAGGCGGTCAGCTCTCCGCCCGAGAAGGCGACGGACGTGGTGTAGGAGCAGGGCGGGTCCTCCACCGTGGCGGAAAAGCTGTGCTCCCCCTCCACGCGCAGGTTCTTGATCCGCCCGTCCGATAGAAGCTGACAGGCATATCGATACGCGCGGTCGTCGCGCGCGATTTTCTTGAGTTCTTCCGGTGTCATCCCGCAACCCCCAAAGAATTCAGGATTTGCGCTTCTCTTCGCGCAAAGGGATACACGCGCTGCACGGCACGTGCCCAGTTTGTTCTAGTTCTACGCCGGGCGGAAAAAATCCTTCCGCAGGAAAAATGTTGCATCCTCCATTTACATACACATAACAACGATTGTATAATAGGGGAAAAGCCAATTTGGAGGCGGCCGATATGGATAAAATGCAGAAATTGGACGAAATCCTCAAAACCTATGAGGAGGAAATGACCGAAACCCTGCGCGGCCTGGTGCGCATCCCCAGCGTGGACGGCGAGCCCCTGCCGGGCAAGCCCTTTGGCGAGGCCTGCGCCCGCGCCCTGGACTACGCCCTGAAAAAGGCGGAGAGCTTCGGCTTTGAAACCTATAACGACGAAAACTACGCCGGGCACGTGGCCTTTGGCGGCACGCCGGAGGGAAAGACGCTCGGAATCCTCGCGCACCTGGACGTCGTGCCCGAGGGCAGCGACTGGACCGTCCCGCCCTACGAGGGGGTCATCCGCGACGGCTTCCTCTACGGCCGCGGCGCGAACGACAACAAGTGCAGCTGCGTCTCCTGCCTCTTCGCGCTGCGCGCCATCCGGGAGGCGGGCATCCCCCTGCGCGACCGCGTGCTGCTGATCCTCGGCTGCAACGAGGAGAAGGGCAGCGCGGACATGGCCCACTACATGCAGCACGTGGGCATGCCGGACTACGGCTTCTCGCCGGACTCCGGGTTCCCGGTCTGCTACGCGGAAAAGGGCATCCACCGCATGGAGATCCGCGGCGCGTTCGGCGGCGCGACGCCCCTGATCTCCCTTGCGGCCGGCCAGGCGGTCAACATCGTGCCCAACCGCTGCCGCGCCTGCGTGCAGGGCGCGCCGGAGCAGGCGCAAGCCCTGCGGGAAAGGGCGCGCCAGCTGGAGGTCCCCTGCAAGATCGCCTGCGCGGACGGCAAAATCGACATCGAGGTCGAGGGCGTGGCCGCGCACGGCGCCTTCCCCGCGGGCGGGCGCAACGCCATCGCCCTGATGGCGGAGATCCTGTCCTGCATGGACCTCGGCGCGGCCGAGCCCGCGCTGCGCTTTGTCCGCGAGAAGCTCGGCGTCGCCGACTGGGACGGCAAGGGCCTGGGCATCCAGATGGAGGACGAGCCCTCCGGGGCGCTGACGGTCAACCTGGGCGTCGTGCGCGCGGACGAGGCGGGCATCGCCCTCCAGCTCGACATCCGCCAGCCCGTCGCCGCGGACTTTGCCGACGTGCTCGCCCGCGTGCAGGCGGCCTGCGCGCCCTATGGCCTGACCGCGCGCAGCACGCACGTCTCCCCGGCGCTCTACGTGGCCAAGGACTCCTGGCTGGTGACCACCCTCATGCGCGTCTACAAGGAGATGACCGGCCGCGACGACGAGCCCTTCTCCATGGGCGGCGGCACCTACGCCCGCAGCATGAAGAACGCCGTCGCCTTTGGCCCCGGCCTGCCCGGCAACAAGAGCGGCGGCGCCCACGGCCCGGACGAAAAGCAGTATCTGCCCGAGATGTTCGAGGCCGCGCGCATCTACGCGCACACCATCGTCGCGCTGGCCGGCCCCGGGATGCCGGACCCCGGCCCGGGGATGCCGGACTAAAATCGAGAGAAAGAGGGGAGTTGCAATGCGCTTTTCCTGTGCGAGAATCTTTTCGGACCACATGGTCCTGCAGAGAAACCGGCCCATCGCCGTCTTTGGCCAGGGGCCGGACGGCGAGACCGTGGAGGCGGAGCTCCTGGGCCGCCGGGCGCGCGCGGCGTGCGCGGGCGGCAAATGGCTGCTCTTCCTGCCGGCGATGGACGCCCGCGGGCCGCTCGAGCTGCGCGTCCGCTGCGGGGCGGAGGAGGCCGTCTTCTCCGACGTGGCGCTGGGCGAGGTCTGGCTCGCCGGCGGCCAGAGCAACATGGAGCTGATCCTGGAGAACGCCAAGAGCGGCGGCGCGGAGATCCCCAAGGCCCTGGACCCGGACCTGCGCTACTACCACGCGGTCAAGACCGCCTCCGAGGCGGGGCGCGCCGAGGCGGAGGCCCAGGTCCCCGCGGGCTGGGTGACCTCCTCGCCCGAGACGGCCGGGCAGTTCTCCGCCGTGGCCTATCACGTGGCCAAGCGCCTGCGCGCGGCCCTGGGCGTGCCGGTGGGCATCGTGGGCTGCAACTGGGGCGGCACCTCGGCCGCCTGCTGGGTGAGCCGGGCGGCGCTGGAGGCCAACCCCGCGCTGCGGGTCTATTTCGAGGACTACGACCGCGCCGTCGCCGGCAAGACGCCGGAGCAGTACGCGCAGGAGAAGGCCGACTACGCCGCCGCCATCGAGGACTACAACGCCCGCATGGCCCGCGTGACGATCTCCAAGGACGACATGGTCGCCTATCGCGAGGCGACAAAGGACATCGTCTTCCCCTGGCCGCCGCCCATGGGCCCGGACGCCTACCGCCGCCCCTGCGGCCTGCACGAGACGATGCTCGCCCACGTCGCGCCCTATTCGCTGCGCGGCGCGCTGTGGTACCAGGGCGAGGAGGACTCCGGCACGCACCCCGAGCTCTACGGCGCGCTGCTGACGGCCCTGATGGCCGAGTGGCGCCGCGACTTCCGCGCGGAGGACCTCTTCTTCGGCGTGGTGCAGCTGCCCGGCTTTGGCAGCGACGACCCCGACGGCGAGAACTGGGGGAAGATCCGCCTGGCCCAGGCCGCGGTCTGCGCGCGCGACGCGCACGCGGCCCTTGCGGTCGTGACGGACGCGGGCGAGCGCGACAACGTCCACCCCATCGACAAGGAGACCGTCGGCAACCGCCTGGCCGACCAGATCCTGCATGGCGCCTACGGCCAGGACCTCAACGTCGCACTCTGTGCGCCGCAGAGCGCCTCGCGCGAGGGGAACGCCCTGGTGCTGCGCTTTGGGACGGCGCTCTCCGCGCGCGGGCCGGAGGTCCGGGGCTTCCAGCTCCGCGGCGCGGACGGCGTCTGGCGCTGGGCGCGGGCGGAGATCGCGGGCCCGACCGTGCGCCTGACCGCGCCGGGGGTCGAAGCGCCCGCCGCCGCGCGCTACGACCTGACCAACTGGGTCGAGGGCAATGTGTACCAGGCAAACGGCATCCCCCTGCCGCCCTTTGCCGCGGAGGCGGTGTGATGCGCTTCCGGGAGGCAACGGCCGCGGACGCGGCGGAGATCCTGCGGCTCTACAAGTCGCTGCTGACGCAGGAGGGCGTGACCTGGAACGAGGAGTACCCGGACGAGACCTGCATCCGGGACGACCTGGCCGAGCACGGCCTCTTCGTCCTGGAGGAGGACGGGCGCATCGCCGCGGCGGTCTCGGCCGTGCGCGACGAGGAGATGGAGGAAAACGCCGTCTGGGATGCGGCGCTGCAGCCCGCGGTGATGATCGAGCGCGTGGGCGTGGACCGGGCGTTTCAGGGCCGGGGCCTGGCCCGCGAGGCCATCTCCAGAGTCCTGGCGGAGATGAAGGCGCGCGGATACCGCGGCGCGCGCTACCTCGTGGGGCCGAACAACCTGCGCGCGCGGGCGGCCTACCGCCCGCTCCGCTTCCGCCTGGCCGGGGAAACCGACGCCTACGGCGAGCACTGGCTCTGCTACGAAAAGGCGCTGTGAGGAAGGGCGCCGCCCGATTTGCCTTGGGCGGCGCGTTTGTGGTATACTGTTGCAAGAAGCAGAAAGGGGGGCGCGCATGGGCATTCACGAGTCCGGAGAGAACTACCTGGAGACGATCCTGCTTTTGCAGCGGCAGAATGGGTTTGTGCGGTCGGTGGATGTGGCCGGCGCGCTGAACTATACAAAGGCATCCATCAGCCGGGCCATGCGGATCTTAAAGGAGCAGGGCTTTGTCGAGATCGCGCGCTCGGGGCAGATCACGCTGACCGAGGAGGGGCGCCGCCGCGCGGAGGGCATCTACGAGCGGCACCTGTGCATCACGCAGTTCCTCATGCAGGTGCTGGGCCTGGACCTGAAGACCGCGGACGCGGACGCCTGCCGCATCGAGCACGTCATCAGCGAGGAGACCTTTCAGCGCATCCGCGCGCACATCCAGCAGGATGACCGCATCGGGTGAGCCCCATGGGGGAAAAAGAGGGACCGCAGCCCGCGCCCGCGCGCTGCGGTCCCCTTCTTTGATTTTTGCGAAAACGGGCGGGGGATAGTGGCACAGGCGGCGCGGACGTGATATACTATATCCAAACTGTCCGCCGCGCGGCGGAATTCGGGGAGAACGCCAGCCCCGAAGCGGGAGGGGGGAAATGAGATGGCTGACAGAAGAGTGCTTTCCATTCAGCCGGAGTCGGGTTTTTATCATCGGCGCGCCATCAAGTCCATCGACAAGGAGGACTTTCCCGCGGCGCTCAAGCATTTGCGAAAGGCCATCGCCATGGAACCGGGAAATCTCACCTACCGGATGGATTTGGCCAACACCTATGCCCGGATGGGCCTGTACGAGCGCAGCAACCTGGAAATTCAGCTCATGCTCCATCAGGGCAGGACGCCCGCCGAGGCGCTCTTTGCCATGGGGAGCAATTTTCTGGCCATGGGCGATTACGACCAGGCCGAGACCATGCTCCGGACCTACGAGCACGTGGAGCCGGAGGGCGAATACATCGACCAGGCGGACGAGGCGCTGAACTACATCGCCGAGTGCGACTATGAGACGGAGCTGGACCGGGAGCTGGACGAGCTCTCCATGGACGGCAAGGCCGCCCTGGACGCCGGGGACCTGGACCACGCCATCGACTGCCTGGAGCGCGCCCTCCAAAAGGACCCCAGCATGACCTATGTGCGCAACAACCTGGCCGTGGCCTATTCCTGCGTGGGGGACATGGACCGCGCCTGGGAGAACCTGGAGATCGTCCTGCAGGAAAGCCCGCTGGACGTGCACGGCCGCTGCAACGAGTCCATGTTCCTGCTCTCCGAGGGGAAGCGGGAGGAGGCTGTCGAGGCGGTGCGCAAGCTGCGCCTGGACCGCATCGAGGAGGTCGACGAGCTCTTCAAATACTGCCTGGCCCTGGCAGACCTGGACCTGGACCAGGAGCTCAGCCAGGCGCTGAAGAAGATCTTCCTCACGAGCCCTTACGACCCGTCCATGCTCTACCTCTGCGGCGTTTGCCAGTACAACCAGGGCAGGGTGCAGGAGAGCCTGCGCACCTTTGAAAAGCTCGCCCAGACCGATCCGGACAGCCTGCTCGCCCAGAGCGGCGCGCGCACGGCGGCCGCAGCCCTTCGCGGGGAAGAGGCGCCCAAGCGCCTGCCCTATACCTTCGACTTCCCGGACGAGGTGGAGCGCGAGGTCGACGCGCAGGTCGACCGCCTGCAGCGCATGGAGCCCGAGGACGCGGCAAAGGCCCTGCAGGACGCGGACGCCGGCGCGCTCGTGCGCGCGGCCCTGACCGGCAGCGACGACCAGATGAGCCGCGCCATCCGCCTGCTGGGCAGGGCCGGCGGCCCGGCCGCGGAGCGGATGCTGCGCGAGGTCCTGCTCTCGCCCACGCACAACGCCTACTACAAGAAAAAGGCGCTCGACGCGCTGCGCAGGCTGCACGCACAGGAGCCCTTCTACTCCCTGCAGGACGGAAAGCTCGTCCTCGTGCGCAGCCGGACCTATACCTTTGACGCCGGACTGCCCAAGCCGTACCTGCGGATCATGCGGGACACCATCAACCGCATGGCCCAGCGCTACAACGAGGGCCAGGCGGTGGAATTTGCCGCCGGGATGTGGGCAGCCTATATTCTATACCTGGATGGGCATTATCCCAAGATCCGGAACGAAAAGGCGTGGGTGCTCGCGCTGGACGGCTTCTATCGGGAGCGGAACGGAAAGAGCGTGGACTGGCGCGCCCTGGCGGACGAGGCCGGAACCACGCTGCGCACCATGCAGATGCGCCGCGGCAAGCTCATGGAGGCCGAATACCAGATCCGGATGGAGGAAGGTCAAAAAGGAGAGGAAGAGACATGAACTGCGTGGACTTTGACAAGCACTTTGAGAGCTACGTTCGCCAGTGGAGCAAGGAGAACATGGCCCGCTACAAGAACGTCGACGCCATGGAGGCCGACATCCCGGAGGTCTACCTGCGCTGGCTCAACGAGCCGTGCGACTGGCTCAGCGGCCGCACGCCGGGCAACTACTTTGCACAGTTTGACGACGCGAAGTTCCTGTGCAAGTGGCTGTGCGACTATGTGAAGAAGAAGGTGCCCGTGCCCGACCAGTTGCTCGAGCGCATCACCGAGCTGGGCGAAGCGAGCGTGCCGCACCTGCTGGACATCGCCGCGCGCAAGGAGGCCGCCAGCGAGGTCCGCATGACGGCCATCGGCCTTCTGCGCGAGATGGAGCGCGTGGAGCCCATGGACCTGTACATCTCCTGGCTGGCCTCCGGGCAGGAGATGGACGAACTTGCGGAAAACGGCGCCGAATCCCTCAAGAACATGGGCGGCCGCGTGATCGAGCCGCTGCTGAAGGCCTATGAGACGGCAAGCCCCAGCGCGCGGGAGTGCATCGCGGACATCCTGTGCGACTATCCGGAGGAGAAGCGCGTGCTGCCCCTGCTGCTCGGGCTCATGGATACCTCCAAGAACGTCGCGCTCATCGCCTCCTACATCGCCAAGTTCGGCGACGCGCAGGCCCTGCCCCGCATGATGCAGGCCCTGGAGGACCCGGCCATCAACTACCTGGACTATGTGGAGATCGCAAACGCCGTGCGTGCGCTGGGCGGCGAGATCGGCGAGGAGCGCTCTTTCGAGGGCGACCCCTACTACGAATCCATGAAGCAGCTCGGCTGAGAAAAGAGAATGCCGGAGGGAAGGAGACCGCGATGCAGGAGAAGCGCATTACCGTGCAGGACGTAAAACAGAACGAGAAGCTCGCCGTGCTCATCGACGCGGCCAACCGGATGCTCGAGGTCATCGGGTACACGGAGCACGGCCCGCGCCACGTGGGCTTTGTCAGCCACACGGCGCGCAGCATCCTCGAGCAGCTCCACTATCCGGAGCGCATGTGCGAGCTGGCCGCCATCGCCGGCTGGGTCCACGACGTGGGCAACGCCGTCAACCGCGTGAACCACGGCATCACCGGCGGGGCCCTGCTCTTTCCGATCCTGCAGGAGATGGGCATGCCCATGGACGAGGTCGTCACCATCGTCGGGGCCGTGGGCAACCACGAGGAGCAGAACGGCAAGGTGGTCTCCGCGGTCTCGGCCGCGCTCATCATCGCGGACAAGTCCGACGCGCACCGCACCCGCGTGCGCCGCGCCTCCTACAACCCGGACGACATCCACGACCGCGTCAATTTCGCCATCGCGCAGAACGCCGTGGAGGTCGACCCCGTGCGCCGCATCATCCGCTTCGCCCTCTCCATGGACGAGAGCTCCTCGGTCATGGACTTCATGGAGATCTATCTGACCCGCATGCAGATGTGCGAGGAGGCGGCAAACTTCCTTGGCTGCCGGTTTGAGCTGGTGGTCAACGGCGTCAACATCAACCGAACGAGGCAGGACGCGCCCCGCGGGGCGCAGGAGGAGAGACGATGAGCAACACCTTTTCCCTGGGCGCGACGGCCGCCTTCGGTCTGGAGGGCGTGGTCGCCAACGAGCTCAAGCGCCTGGGCTACGAGGCCAAGGGGTTCCTGGGCGGCGCGGCCTTTTCCGGCACGCTGCTGGACGCCTTCCGCGCCAACCTCTGGCTGCGCACGGCGGACCGCGTGCTGCTCTACGCCGCGCGCTTCCGCGCCGAGACGTTTGACGACCTGTTCGAGGGCGTGCGCGCCGCGGCGTGGGAGGACATCCTCCCCAGGGACGCCGAGGTCTACGTCACCGGAAAGTGCGCGCGCTCGCGCCTGATGTCCGTGCCGGACGTCCAGTCCATCTCGAAAAAAGCGATCGTCGAGCGGCTCAAGGCCGCCTACCATTTGAATTGGCTGCCCGAGGACGGCGCGCGCTACCACATCGACGTCCACATCCACGAAAACGAGGTCGCCGTGACGCTGGACACCAGCGGCGCGGGGCTCGCGCGGCGGGGCTACCGCACGCTCAACGCCGCCGCGCCCCTGCGGGAGACGCTCGCCGCGGCCATGCTGCTCGTCTCGCCTTGGCGGACCGCCCTGCCGTTTTACGACCCGCTCTGCGGCTCCGGCACGCTGCCCATCGAGGCGGCCATGATCGCGCTGGACCGCGCGCCGGGCCTGAACCGCCCCTTTGACATGGAAAAGTGGGGCTGCGCGGACAAGGCGGGCATGGAGGCGCTGCGCAGCGAGGCGCGCGAGCGCTTCGAGGCGGCAAAGCGGACGCGCACGGTCGAGGTCTTTGGCTCGGACAGGGACGATCGCGTGCTGCGCCTGGCCGCGGCGCACCGCGCGCAGGCGGGCCTCAACGGCTTTGTGCGCCTGGAGCGCAAGGACCTGCGCGAGGCGCAGGTCCCCGTGCCGCGCGGCGCGATCGTGACGAATCCCCCCTATGGCGAGCGCCTCGGGGATGAGGCGGAGGCGCGCCAGGTTTGCGCGGAGCTCGGCGCGCTGCTGCGCCGGAGCGAGGACTGGACGCTGACGGCCATCTCCTCCCGCCGCGACTTTGAGAAGGACTTCGGCCGGCGTTGCACCAAGCGCCGCCGCGTCTACAACGGCCGCATCGAGTGCGAGATCCTCTCCTTCGATCCCAAGAGCGAGCGCGTGGCCAAGGAGCGGCGCAGCCCGCGCCCCGGCCCCAAGCGCTGAGCGCGCCGCGCGGGCGCCGAATTTCGACAAAGTGGAAATTTATTGTGAAAACTCCCAAGGACCATTTGACAAATGCGTTTCCGTCTGCTACATTGGAATTAGCACAAAGGATGTGACTGAAATACCGTCCCCGCGCGCAGAGGGAGACTGTGCAGGGGCGCGGCGCGTTCCGGCGCGGAAAAGCCATGCCGATGTGCGCAAGGGCCGCCGTCGTTTCACCCTTTCCGACGGCAGCGCCGCGCCTGTGTGCGAACGCGGACGTTCGCCCCGCCCCCTTGCCGGCGGCTGGCTGCAGCCAAGGGCGAGGGACCGTGCCTTTCGCAGGGACGCACGGGGTTTGTCCGCATAGGGCGAAAGAATGGAAAAATGCCCCCGAACCGCTTTGGTTCGAGGGCATTTTTCAACCCGTGGGGGCAAATCAGCTGAGGACCTGCTTGTTCTGCCAGCGGCCGGAGAAGTAGCGCCACACGAAGAAGATCGCGCGCACCAGCCAGTCCAGCGTCATGGCGATCCACACGCCCTTGAGCTCCAGGTGGAAGCCCAGGGCCAGCACATAGGAGAAGAGGATGCGGCACAGCCACATGGAGATCACGGACGTGAGCATCGTAAAGCGCACGTCGCCCGATGCGCGCAGGATGTTGGGCAGGGCAAAGGCCGCCGGCCAGATGGCCATGGCGCACACGCTGTGGTAGATGCCCAGCCAGATCGCCAGGTCGAACGTCTCCTGCGAGGGGTTGTAGAGCCAGGTGATGGGCACGCACAGCGCCATGAGCAGCACGCCGATGCCCGCCATGAAGATGTAGGTCAGCTTCATGAGCTTCTTGGCGTAGTACTTGGCCTGCTCGTAGTCGCCGGCGCCGACGCAGCGGCCGATGACCGTGATCATCGCAAGGCCCAGCGCGTTGCCCGGAATGCACTCAAAGGAGGCCAGGTTGTTGGCGATGGCGTTGGCGGTGATGGCCGTCGTGCCGAACATGGCGATCAGCGAGGAGACCAGCACCTTGCCCACCTGGAACATGCCGTTCTCCAGGCCGTTGGGCACGCCCACGCGCAGGATGCGCTTGACCATCTGCCAGTCCAGGCGGTAGCGGAAGAGATGCTCGACGTAGATGAGGTTGTGGCGGTTGCGCAGCAGCCACATCATGACGACCGCGCCCGTCGCGCGGGAGACGAGGGTCGCCGTGCCCGCGCCGGCCACGCCCATGTCAAATCCATAGATCAGCAGCGCGTTGCCGCCGATGTTGATGATGTTCATCAGGATCGAGGTCTTCATCGAGATGGAGGAGTTCGACATGGAGCGGAACAGCGCCGCGCCCGCATTGTAGACGGCCAGGAAGGGATAGGACAGCGCCGAGAGCCAGAAATACGTCTCCGCATAGGCCATGACGTCCGCGTCCACAGAGCCGAACACGAGCCTAAGCAGGTGCTCGCCGCCCACGAGCGCGAGGAGCCCGAGCAGGAGCGCGATGAAGGCGCTGCTGTAGATGAGCTGCTTTGCGGCGGAACATGCGTTTTGCCGATCCTGCCGGCCGATGTACTGCGAAGCAACGACCGCGCCGCCCGTCGCCATGGCGGAAAAGATGTTGATCAGGAGGATGTTGATGCTGTCCACGAGCGACACGCCCGATACCGCGGCCTCACCCACGTTTGCAACCATCATGGTGTCCGCCATGCCGATGGTCACGGCGAGGATCTGCTCGATCATCAGCGGCACGATCAGGCGGCGCAGCTCTTCCTTGGAAAATAACATGGACTTCCCCCACCCTTTGCGGATTTTATAAGATCCCTTTTATTGTGCGACATTTTGTGCTAAGATGCAAGAGCGATCACGCGTTGTTAACAAGAACTTCGGGTTCACAGGAAGGAGCAATGCGAATGAGAAGTCAGTCAGTCCGCAAGCTGGCGCCGGAGATGGACCCCCTGCGCATCGGCATGGGGTGGACCGTGGAGGACCTGGAAAAGCCGCAGATCCTCGTCGAATCCACCTTCGGCGACAGCCACCCCGGCTCCGCGCACCTGCTGGAGCTGGTCAACCTCGCCTGCCAGGGCGTAAGCGCCGCCGGCGGCCGCGCCGCGCGCTACTTTGCCACCGACATCTGCGACGGCATGGCCCAGGGCCACGACGGCATCAACTATTCCCTGGCCTCGCGCGACGCGATCTGCAACCTCATCGAGATCCACGAGCGCGCCACGACCTTTGACGCCGGCGTGTTCCTGGCCAGCTGCGACAAGGCCGTGCCCGCGCACCTGATGGCCATCGGCCGCACAAACCTGCCCACCGTCATGGTCACCGGCGGCGTCATGAGCGCGGGGCCCAACCTGCTCACCCTCGAGCAGATCGGCATGTATTCCGCCATGTGCGCCCGCGGCGAGATCACCGAGGAGGAGTTCACCTACTATAAGCACCACGCCTGCCCCTCCTGCGGGGCGTGCTCCTTCATGGGCACGGCCTCGACCATGCAGATCCTGGCCGAGGCCCTGGGGCTGATGCTGCCGGGCACGGCGCTGCTGCCCGCGCTGAACCCGGACCTCAAGGCCGCCGCCCGCCGCGCCGGGGAGCAGGCCCTCTTCCTCGCCGAGCACGACCTGCGCCCGCGCGACATGGTGACCCGGGAGAGCTTTGAGAACGCGATCATGGTCCACGCGGCCATCTCCGGCTCCACGAACGCGCTCATGCACGTGCCCGCCATCGCGCACGAGTTCGGCGTGGACCTGGACGCGGACACCTTCGACCGCATGCACCGCGGCGCGCACTACCTGCTGGACATCCGCCCGGCCGGCCGCTTCCCCGCGGAATACTTCTACTATGCCGGCGGCGTGCCCCGCGTCATGGAGGAGATCAAGTCCATGCTGCACCTGGACGCCAGGACCGTCACGGGCAAGACCCTGGGCGAGAACCTGGAGGACCTGCGCAAGAGCGACTACTACGAGAAGTGCGACGCCTACCTGGCCAAGACGGGGCGGGCGCGCACGGACATCATCCGCAGCTTCGACGCGCCCATCGGCAAAAACGGCACCATCGCGGTGCTGCGCGGAAACCTCGCGCCCGAGGGCGCGGTCATCAAGCACAGCGCCGTGCCCAAGGAGATGCACCGCGCGCTGCTGCGCGCCCGGCCCTTTGACTGCGAGGAGGACGCCATTTCCGCCATCCTCACCCACAAGATCCGCCCGGGCGACGCGGTCTTCATCCGCTACGAGGGGCCTAAGGGCAGCGGCATGCCCGAGATGTTCTACACCACGGAGGCCATCTCCTCGGACCCGGAGCTTGCCGCCTCCATCGCGCTCATCACGGACGGCCGCTTCTCCGGCGCGTCCAAGGGCCCGGCCATCGGCCACGTCTCGCCCGAGGCCGCGCAGGGCGGGCCCATCGCCCTGGTGGAGGAGGGGGACCTCATCTCCATCGACGTCGAGGCGCGCAAGCTGGAAATCGTCGGAATCCACGGCGAGCCCTGCGCGCCGGAGGAGGTCGAGCGCGTCCTTGCCGAGCGCCGCGCCCGCTGGACCCCGCGCCCGGCCCGATACACCGAGGGCGCGCTCGGGGTGTTTACGCACCTGGCCGCCTCGCCCATGAAGGGCGGCATGATGCTCGTCCCCGGCGCGCAGGAGTAGCGCGCGGGGACGGTCTGTGCTATACTCTTAGGCGAAAAGGGGGTTTGTAAGAACATGGAACCGAGGAGAAAAGCGCGCCTGGACGGCGTTTTGCAGGAAGCGGTCGCCAGCGGCGAGATCGCCGGCTGCGTCGCCATGCTGAACCAGCATGGCCAGGAGATCTACTACGGCCAGGCCGGGTATGCCGACCGCGAGGCCGGCCGGCCCATGACCCGGGACACCATCTTCCGCATGTTCTCCATGAGCAAGCCGGTCACGGCCTGCGCGGCCATGATCCTGCTCGAGCGCGGGCAGATCGACCTGCTCGACCCGGTGCAGAAGTACCTGCCGGGCTTTGCGGACCAGGTGTACTGGGACGGCGCGCAGCTAAGGCGGGTGGAGATCCCGGCGACGATCAAGGACCTGCTGGGCATGACCAGCGGCGTGGTCTACGGCGGCGCGCAGGGCTATGCCGAGACGCGGATGCAGGCCCTGTGGTCCGAGGTGCAGGCCGGCCAGGCCCGCGGCGAGGAGACGGGCACCGTGGACTTCGCCAACCGCATGGGCCGGGTTCCCCTGGCCTTTGCGCCGGGCAGCCGCTGGCAGTACGGCGCCTCGGCCGACGTCCTGGGCGCGGTGGTGGAGGTCGTATCCGGCAAGCGCTTCGGCGACTTTTTGCGGGAGGAGATCTTCGCGCCCCTAAAGATGCAGGACACGGGCTTCTTCCTGCCCGAGGAAAAGCGCGGCCGCTTTGCCGCGGTCTACCGCCAGCAGGGCGCGGAGCTCGTGCGCTGGACGGGCGCGCACCTGTGCATCCTGCCCCTGTACGACCGGGAGCCCGCCTTCCAGTCCGGCGGCGCGGGGCTCGTGTCCACGCTGGACGACTACGCGCGCTTTGCGCAGATGCTCGCGCGCGGCGGCGAGCTGGACGGCGCGCGCATCCTTTCCCCGCGCACGGTGCGCTACATGCGGCAGAACCAGCTCACGCCCGCCCAGCGCGCGACCTGCACCTGGGAGTCGCTGCACGGCCACGGCTACGGCAACTTCATGCGCGTGCTCCTGGAGGAGGGACAGGCCCCGAGCCTGGGAAGCGCGGGCGAGTTCGGCTGGGACGGCTGGCTGGGCACCTACTTCTGCGTCAGCCCGGAGGACGACCTGGTGCTCCTGCTCATGATGCAAAAGACGGATACCGGCACCATCGACGTCACGCGGAAGTTCCGCTCCGCCGCCTTTGCGGCGCTGGATTGATGCGCGCGGGGGACGGCTGCGCCGGGTGCCGGCCGGCGGACTCCCTGCAGATGGGGCTGCTGCTGGCCGCCACGGGCGGATTCCTGGACGCCTATACCTACGTCGCGCGCGGCCGCGTCTTTGCCAATGCGCAGACCGGCAACCTGGTCCTGCTGGGACTGCGCGCCTTTGAGGTCGACCCCCAGGCGCTGCGCTACCTCGTGCCGGTGTGCGCCTTTGTGCTGGGGATCGTGCTTTCGGAGTTCCTCAAGGCGCGCAAGCGGGCGCTGCACCCCGTGAACTGGCGGCAGGCCGTGCTCGGCGTGGAAGCCCTCGTGCTCGTGGCCGCCGCCTTCCTGCCGGAGGCGTGGAACAACCTGGTCAACGCGGGCATCTCCTTTGCCTGCGCCATGCAGGTCAACACCTTCCGCGCCTTCGAGGGGAATCTCTACGCGACCACCATGTGCACGGGCAACCTGCGCAGCGGGACCGAGCGCCTCTGGCGCTACGCCCGCGGGCGCGACCGGGAGGACCTGCGCGTGGGCCTGCAATACTTTGCCGTGATCGGCTGCTTCATGCTGGGCGCGGGCCTGGGCGGGCTGCTGACGCAGATCCTGCGCCTGCGCGCGGCGCTCGTCCCGGCGGGCCTGCTGCTGGCCGCGGCCCTGGTGATGTGCCGAGAGGAGGAGGAAAGACCGTGAACCTGCTGCTGGTTTTGTTTGCCCTGGGGACGCTGATGGGCCTTGCCGCCATCGTCTGCGGAATCGTGATGCGCAAGACCGTGGGTGTGGGCGGCATGATCTCCATGCTCGTCGTGGGCGCGCTCATCGCGCTGGTGTGCGGAATCATGCTGCGCGCCGTCCTCTACGCAATCTAGGCGCGAAAAAAAGGGACGGCAAAGGGGAGAGGGGCGTCAAGCCCCTCTCCCCTTTGCCGTCCGGCCCCTAGGGCAGGTCCTCTTCCGTGCGCTCCAGCCGGGTCTCCAGCAGCGCAGGGTCGCGCAGAAACTTGCGGAACAGGCGCATGGAACGGGCAAAGTACAGCCCGTCGCAGAAGCGGCCGTCCAGGGCGAAGTCCAGGTGGATCTCCCGGCGCGCGGCGGCGCTGCCGTCCGGGCGGGAAACGGTGTGCAGGGCCTCCTTGCCCATGGCCATAAAAATGCCGTTGGTGCCGAATTCGTAGAGGTGGTGGAAAATGGAGTCGATGCCCAGGGACTTCAGGTTCGTCAGAAACACCGTGGTGTGGAAGGGGCTGGCCTTGAGCACCGCCTCGGGCAGCAGGTTCCAGTGGTCCAGCCGCATCACAAAGCCGATCAGCGGGCGGATGAGCAGGTCCGGCAGGCGCATGAAGCCGTCGGCCAGGCTGTCCGTGGCGTTGCGCGCGGCGGCGGGGGCCGTCTCGCGCAGCACCGCCGCGTTGACGGCGCGGGCGATGGTCGGGAGATCCTCCGTGCCGGTGAATTCCAGCTTGATCGTGGTGCCGCCGTCCTCCACGCGCAGGGAGCGGTGAACCACAAAGCTCACCGAAATGCCGCGCCGGGCGTAAATGCGGCTATGCACGACAAAGCGGTTTAACTGCGGCCGCAAGGCGATGGTGCGCACCAGCGCTGCGATGAGGATGTGCATGACGCCGAGACGGCTTTGGGCGTCCGCGCCGTTGTGGGCGGCGATATAGGCCTCCAGCGGAGCGCAGTCCAGCGCCTCGCGGAAGAAGTTGACCGACCCTGTGCGCGTGCGCATGATGTAGGGCATGATCTTCTGCATGGCTGGAAGGGACCGAATGCGGCGTCCGTCGCTGCGGGAAAAAAACATGGGCAGGACTTCCTTTGTCATTCATTTTATGGAATAAATTGTATCACGCAAAAATAATTTCCGCAATAAAAAGTTTTCTTGACGAAAGATTTGGAAGGGCTTGGCAGAAGCTGATCCGCATTGCGGAACAAAGTTGCGTTTTGCGGAAAGCTATTGTATACTGTAAACGATTACGCAGAAAGATGCAGGGGGCAGTGCAATGAGAACCTTTTCCAATCCGGAAGAAAAGCGACAGTATTTGACGCAGGAGCCGATCCCGCGGCTCATCCTGACGATGGCGCTTCCCGCCATCGTTTCCATGCTGATCTCCTCGTTTTACAACATGGCGGACACGTATTTTGTGGGGCGGATCAGCACGGAGGCGACCGCGGCGGTCGGCGTCGTGTTCCCCCTGATGAGCATCATCCAGGCCCTGGGCTTTACGTTTGGCCACGGGTCGGGCAACTACATCTCCCGCGCGCTCGGGCATGGGGACGTCGAGCACGCGCGCAAGATGGCGACCACGGGCTTTGTCTCCGCCTTCATCGCGGGCGCGGTCTTCGGGGTGCTGGGGCTGCTCTTTCTGGACCCGCTGGTCCAGATCCTGGGCGCCACGCCGACCATCGCGCCCTATGCGCGGGACTACGCCCTCTACATCCTGATCGGCACGCCGTTCATGGCCTCCTCGCTCGTGCTGAACAACCAGCTCCGCTTCCAGGGCAGCGCGTTTTTCGGCATGATCGGCATGGGCGCGGGCGCGGTGATCAATATCGGCCTGGACCCCATCTTCATCTTCGTGCTGGACATGGGCGTGGGCGGCGCGGCGCTGGCCACGATCCTGAGCCAGATCGTCAGCTTTTTCCTGCTGCTGCGCGGCTGCACGCGGGGCGGCAACATCGCCATCCACCTGCGGGAGTTTGCGCCGAGCCTGTCGCGGTATAAGGAGATCCTGCGCGGCGGGCTGCCCTCGCTGTTCCGCCAGGGCCTGGGCTCGGTCGCCAGCATCTGCCTGAACTTTGCCGCCGGCCTCTACGGCGACGCGGCGATTGCGGGCATGTCCATCGTGACGCGCGTGCTGCAGTTCGCCAACTCCGCGGTCATCGGCTTTGGCCAGGGCTTCCAGCCGGTGTGCGGCTTTAACTACGGCGCAAGGGAGTACAAGCGCGTGCGCCAGGCCTTTTGGTTCACGGTGATCGTGGGCTTCTGCGTGCTGGTGGTGTGCTCGGCCGTGGGCATCGCCTTTGCGCCGGAGATCATCGCCATCTTCCGGCGGGAGGACCCGCAGGTCATCGAGATCGGCGCGCTGTCGCTCCGGCTGCAGTGCATCGCGTATCCCTTCACGGCCTTTGTCGTGGTCTCGAACATGATGCTGCAGACCATCGGCAAGCCGCTGAAGGCCTCCGTCACCGCCGCGGCGCGCAGCGGTATCTTCTTCATCCCGGCGATCCTGATCCTGCCGCAGGTCCTGGGCCTGCTCGGCGTGCAGATGAGCCAGGCCGTGGCCGACGTCTGCTCGCTGATCCTGACCATCCCGCTGACCTTCTCCGTCCTTGCGGAGATGAAGCGGCAGGAGAAGGTGGAAGAGCCCCTTTTTGGAGACCACTGAGCCCACACGCTTGCAAATTCCGCGCCGGCGCGCTATCATGAAGGGAAAAGAGGCCCGGAGAGGAGGAGACGCGGCGTGAAGTCCGAGGCGCTGTTTCCCAACCACAAAAACATGGACCTGCCCTTTGTCATCCACGCCGTGGGCGCCGCGCAGAAGCAGGCGCGGCGCAAGCGCGACGAAGGCGCGGTCAACACGCAGGTCATCTACGGCGCGCAGGGCGAAGGCCGCCTGACGGTGGACGGCCATACCTACGACATCCACCCGGGCACCTGCTTCTACCTGCCCAAGGGCGTTCCGCACGACTACTGGCCCCTCACCCCGGACTGGCAGACGAACTGGCTCTGCTTTGACGGCATCTGCCTTGCGGAGACGCTCCGCAGCCTGGACCTGCAGAGGGCCTGCGTGGTGGACCTTCCCGACCCCACGCGCTTTGACGCGCTGTTTAAGAACATCTTCACCGAGCTGCACGCCGACCCGTTCTTCGGCCAGCTGCGCGCCAGCTCCTATGTGTACCGCATCCTGGTGGAGTTCTACATGACCCGAAAGGAGCAGACGAGCCAGCAGAACCAGCGCGCGCACAAGCTCAAGCCCGTGCTGGATTACATCGAGGCGCACATCGCCGACGTCCTCACGCTGGAGGAGCTTGCGGGCCTGATGAACCTGACGCCGCAGCACTTCTGCCGCGTGTTCAAGGACTGCATTGGGGAGCGGCCCTTCCAGTACATCCTCCGGCGCCGCATCCAGATCTCCAAGCGCCTGCTGGTCAAGTCGGAATACCGCGTTTCCGAGATCGGCCAGCGCGTCGGCATCGAGAACAGCAGCTACTTCTGCTACAACTTCAAGCGCCTGGAGGGCATGACGCCCACAGAGTTCCGCGCCATGTACGCGGACGGATAAAAAGACGAGCGCCCCGCGCGGGGGAGAACCGCGCGGGGCGCTCGTTCTGCGCTGGGCGATCAGCGCAGGGTCTGCGTGTCGTAGACCTCCTTGGTCATGGCGTCATAGGCCTGGATCGTCAGGGCGTCCGGCAGCGATTCGCTCGCGGCGAGCGCGCCCTCCTGGGTGAAGCGGCCGTCCTCCGGGGCGCTCACCTGGGAGCCGATGGCGGGCGCAAGGGGGATCTCCTCGCCGTCCGCGTCGAGGAAGCGGAAGAACAGCCCCTCCTGCGCGGCGGCAAAGGCCGTTTCGTCCGTCACGGCGCACTCCAGGGTGTAGTAGATTCCCATGGGCGAGGCGGTGAGCGTCGCGCGCTCCACCGTCACGCCGCAGCCGGCGAACGCGGCCGGCGTGGAGAAGGTGCGGGAGTCCTGGCCCGCGTCCGTGCGCTCCAGGGAGAAGGTGAGGTCGGTCTGCGTGCCGTTTTCCACGTCGTAATTGCCGTCGGCCAGGACCGGGTAGGTGATGCAAACGAGGTCCACGGGCAGGGTCGCCGCGCCGTCCGCGACGGAGCCGCTGGCGATGAAGACGAGCGTGCCGTCGCCCTCCAGCCGGTATTCCAGGGACTGCACGACGCCCTCGCCGCCCGTGGCCGCGCCGGTGTCGACGATCTGCACGCTGCGGATCTCGGTCTTGCCGTTGGCGGCGGCGTATTCGGCGATGCTCTCCTCGCTGGAAACGCCGAGGTCGGAGACGGGGTCCGTCAGCAGGCAGTCCGGGCCGATGAGCAGCACTTCCTCGCTGGCGGGCCGGGCCTCGACGACCATGTGCACGGCGCCGCCGTCATAGACCGCCTCGCGCAGGGAGAAGGCGGTCTCCGCGGCCGGGGCGCCGGCCTGCGTTACCTCGGTCTGCGGAATCTCCGTCTGCACGAGGGCCGAGGCCTCGGGCAGCGCCGCGGGGCTGCCGTCCGCGCCGCGCAGGAAGTCGAAAACGCCGTACCGCAGGCTCGCGGCCGCGACGCCGATGGTGGAAAGCAGAAGCACGGCGACGGCAATGAGCACGCCGACGCGCAGATGGGTGCGTTTCATGGGCAATCTCTCCTTTTGTGCGTCCTCTTGGGCCAGGGCGTCCAGCGTGCGGCGGACGCACGCCTGGAACCGCTCGTCCGGCTCGGGGAAGGCATGGCGAAGTTCATCCGGGATCACGGGACACACCTCCTATGGGTGGGGTCAGCAGGGCCTTGAGCGCCTCGCGCCCCCGGCGCAGGCGGGTCTTGACGGTGCCCTGCGGGATGCGCAGCACCGCGGCGACGTCCGCCACGGAATATCCCTCCATGTAGTGCAGCACCAGGGGCATGCGCAGCTTTTCCTCGAGCTCCAGCAGCGCCTCGCCCACGCGCGTGGTCCCCATGGGCTGGGGCGCGGCTGCGCGCTCGGGGAGCGTGGCGCAGGGCTGCAGGCGCGCGGCGCGGCGCTGGATGTTGTGGCATTCGTTGAGCAGCACGCGGATGACCCAGGTTTGCAGGTAGCGCGCGTCCCGAAGCTGGCCGCGCTTCTGCCAGCACTTGCGCAGGGCCTCCTGCACGGCGTCCTCGCGGTCGCAGGCCTGCGAAAGCTGCGCGTAGCAGACGCGGTACAGCGTCTGGGTCATGGCCGTGACGCGCTCTGCGAATTCCTCGTCCGACATGGACCGCAACTCCTTTCGTGGTTTTTGGACCGGTCAACTGTTAGACACACAACGCCCCCGCGCAGGTTTTTGGGCGCAAAAAAAGGCGGCGTTTTTTTCGCCGCCTAAAGATTCAGCCCACGGCCAGCAGCAGGAGGGAGAGCGCGATCAGCGGCACGAGCAGCGCCAGGTTCAGCAGCGTGAAGAACCCGAGGTACCGCCCGGGGCGCGCGCCCTCGGTCCGCGCGTAGAATTTATAGGAGATCAGCGACGCGAGCGACGCCACGAGCGTGCCCAGGCCCCCCACGTCCGTGCCCAGGATCATCGCGCGGGCGTCGTCCGTAAAGGGCGCCAGCAGCAGCGCCGCCGGCACGTTGCTGATGACCTGGCTCGTCAGCAGCGAAGCGAAGAACGCGCTCCTTTCCATCAGCCCCGTCAGCAGATCCCGCACCGCCGGAATCCGGCTCAGGTTCCCGGAAAACAGGAAGAAGCACAGGAACGTGCCCAGCAGCGCGTAGTCCACCTTGCGCAGGACCGGCCGGTCAAACAGCAGCAGCGCAAGCAGCACCGCGCCAAGGAGAATCCGGTAGTCCAGCACCGAAAACACCGTCAGCAGGCAGAGCGCGAACAGCGCGCCGTGCAGCAGGAGCCGGCGGCGGTCCGGCGCGGCCGGCTCCGCGGGCGCCACGCGCAGCGGCCCGCGCAGGCGCAGCGCAAATACCGCAGCGACGATCAGCAGCAGCGACGCCAGCGTCAGCGGCACCGTCACGGCGAAGAACTCCCCCGCGCCCATCTCGTAGGCGGAAAAGAGGTAGAGGTTCTGCGGGTTGCCCACGGGCGTCAGCGCGCTGCCCAGGTTCGCCGCGGCCGTCTCCAGCGCGATGACCGGGATGAGCAGGCGCGAAAGCCCGGCCTGCGTCAAAACGAGGATCGTCAGCGGCACAAACGCCACCAGCGACACGTCGTTCGTCATCAGCATCGAGGAGAAGAAGCACAGCAGCGTCATCAGCAGCGCCAGCATCCGCTGCGTGCGTGCCCGGCGCAGCAGCGCGCCGGAGAGCAGGCGCATCAGCCCCGCCTCCCCCAGGCCCGCCACCGACGCCATCAGGCAGAACAGCAGGCTCAGCACCCGGTAGTCCGGAAAGGTGAGCGTCTCCCGCGAGGGCGGAAGGAAGAAAAAGGAGAGCAGCGCGCACAGCGCGGACGCGCAGAGAACCGGCTCCTGCCGGAGACAAGATTTTAGCGCTTTCACACCCGACAACCTCCGAAGCAAAATTTGCGGAACGAACCGAAATTCGAACGAGCATTCGCCTTAATAAAAGTTTAACGAAAAGAAAACCTTAATATCACACATGAGAGCGGCTTGTCAAGGGAGTTTTCAAATTTTTAACAAAACTCCTCGGAAATTGGGCACAAAAAAGCTCCCAGCCGAATTGACGGTGGAAGGCTGAAGTGATACAATTATAATCTGCATAATGCGGAAAAGGGCGTCTTCACACCCTTCCGATCCGATGTCATGCAATATTGTACAACGTTTTCTTCCAAATTGCAATGCCTTTTTTCGGCCTTGTCGAAAGATCAGGAAAACGCGCCGGCAAACCCCTTTACAGGCCACCCGGGGCGGGCACCGCAAGCCCGCGAACGGAAATCTACAGGAGAGGTGAGTGCTTACATGGTCCATGCGGTTCAGATGGGAAAGCGCACGAGGATGAGTTTTTCCAAGATCGAAGAAGTCCTGGAAATGCCCAACCTGATCGAGGTGCAGAAGAACTCCTACGAACGCTTTCTGAAGGAAGATCTCCGCGAGGTGCTCCGGGACATTTCTCCCATTACCGACTTTTCGGAAAACCTGGTGCTGGAGTTTACGGACTACTCCCTCGATGAAACGCCCAAGTACACGGAGGAGCGCTGCAAGGAGCGGGACTATACCTACGCCACGGCCCTGCGCGTGAACGTGCGCCTGATGAACAAGGAGACGGGCGAGATCAAGGAGCAGGAGGTCTTCATGGGCGACTTCCCGCTGATGACCGCCTCGGGCACCTTCATCATCAACGGCGCCGAGCGCGTCATCGTCTCCCAGCTCGTCCGCTCGCCCGGCGTCTACTACGCCAAGACCATCGACAAGACCGGCAAGGCCCTCTACGCCACGACCGTCATCCCCGGCCGCGGCGCCTGGCTCGAGTACGAGACGGACTCCAACGACGTGATGTGGGTGCGCATCGACCGCACGCGCAAGCTGCCCATGACCGTGCTCCTGCGCGCGCTGGGCTACGGCACGGACAACGAGATCCTCGAGCTTCTGGGCAGCGAGGAGCACCTGCTGGCCACCATCGAGCGCGACACCGCAAAGAGCGTGGACACCGGTTTGCTCGAGGTCTACAAGAAGCTGCGCCCCGGCGAGCCGCCGACGGTGGAGACGGCCAATTCCCTGGTCAACGGCCTGTTCTTCGACCCCAAGAGATACGACCTGGCCAAGGTCGGCCGCTATAAGTTCAACAAGAAGCTGGCGCTGGCCGCGCGCATCGCGGGCGGCATCGCGTCCGAGGACGTGGTCAACCCCGAGACGGGCGAGATCCTCGTCTCCGCCGGGGCCACCATCTCCCGCGAGATGGCCGAGACCATCCAGAACGCCGGCGTCAACAGCGTGACCCTGCACGTGGAAAACGAGAGGGGCGCCTTTGACATCAAGGTGCTGGGCAACAACTTCGCCGACGCCGCGGCCTTCCTCTCCTTCGACCCGGAGGAGGTCGGCATCACCGAGAAGGTCCACGTCCCGACGCTGCGCGCCCTGATGGCGGAAAACGAGGACGAGGAGAGCCTCAAGGCCGCCATCCGCCAGAACATCGACAACCTGATCCCCAAGCACATCTACGTCGACGACGTCGTGGCCTCCATGAGCTACGTCATCGGCCTCAACTACGGCATCGGCACCATCGACGACATCGACCACCTGGGCAACCGCCGCCTGCGCTCGGTGGGCGAGCTTCTGCAGAACCAGATCCGCATCGGCCTTTCCCGCCTGGAGCGCACGGTCAAGGAGCGCATGGCGATCACGGATCTGGACGTGGTGACCCCGCAGGCCCTCATCAACATCCGCCCGGTCTCTGCGGCGATCAAGGAGTTCTTCGGCTCCTCGCAGCTCTCCCAGTTCCTGGACCAGCCCAACCCCCTGGCGGAGCTGACCAACAAGCGCCGCACCTCGGCCCTGGGCCCGGGCGGCCTCAACCGCGACCGCGCCTCCATGGACGTGCGCGACGTTCACCACTCGCACTACTCGCGCCTGTGCCCCATCGAGACGCCGGAAGGACCGAACATCGGCCTGATCGGCGCGCTGGCGACCTACGCCCGCGTCAACCGCTACGGCTTCATCGAGGCGCCCTACCGCCGCGTGGACCAGGCCGCCAAGCGCGTCACGGACGAGGTCCGCTACATGACCGCGGACGAAGAGGAAAACTACATCATCACCCAGGCCAACGAGCCCCTGGACGAGAACCACTGGTTCGTCCACGAGCGCGTCACCGCGCGCAGCCGCGAGGACACGGTCGAGATCGACCGCAACCAGATCGACTACATGGACGTCAGCCCCCAGCAGCTCGTCTCCGTTGCGTCGGCCATGATCCCCTTCCTGGAGAACGACGACGCCAACCGCGCCCTGATGGGCGCCAACATGCAGCGCCAGGCCGTGCCGCTTCTGACCACGGACGCGCCGGTGGTCGCCACGGGCATTGAGTACCGCGCGGCCTGCGACTCCGGCGTGTGCATCCTGGCCAAGCGCGACGGCACGGTGGAAAAGGTCGCCGCGGACCAGATCATCATCCGGGGCGACGACGGCGTGCGCGACACGCACAAGCTCATCAAGTTCACCCGGTCCAACCAGTCTACCTGCATCAACCAGCGGCCCATCGTCTCCGCCGGCGAGCGCGTGACAAAGGGCCAGGTCATCGCCGACGGCCAGTCGACCGATCAGGGCGAGATCGCCCTGGGCAAGAACGTGCTGATGGCCTTTATGACCTGGGAAGGCTATAACTACGAGGACGCCATCCTGATCTCCGAAAAGATGGTCAAGGACGACATCCTGACCTCCATCCACATGGAGGAATACGAGACCGAGGCCCGCGACACGAAGCTCGGGCCGGAGGAAATCACCGCCGACATCCCCAACGTTGGCGAGGACGCCCTGCGCGACCTGGACGACCGCGGCATCATCCGCATCGGCGCCGAGGTCCGCGCCGGCGACATCCTGGTGGGCAAGGTCACGCCCAAGGGCGAGACGGAGCTGACCGCCGAGGAGCGCCTGTTGCGCGCGATCTTCGGCGAAAAGGCGCGCGAGGTGCGCGACACCTCCCTGCGCGTGCCGCACGGCGAGTACGGCACCATCGTCGACGTCAAGGTCTTCACCCGCGAAAACAAGGACGAGCTCAACGCCGGCGTCAACATGCTGGTGCGCGTCTACATCGCCCAGAAGAGAAAGATCTCCGTGGGCGACAAGATGGCCGGCCGCCACGGCAACAAGGGCGTCATCTCCCGCATCCTGCCGGAGGAGGACATGCCCTTCCTGCCCGACGGCACGCCGCTGCAGATCGTGCTCAACCCGCTGGGCGTTCCCTCGCGAATGAACATCGGCCAGGTGCTCGAGACGCACCTGGGCTATGCGGCCATGGCCCTGGGCTGGCGCGTCGCCACCCCGGTCTTCGACGGCGCAAACGAGGAGGACATCGCCAACTGCCTGGAGATGGCGGGCCTGCCCCGCGACGGCAAGACCCAGGTCTACGACGGCCGCACCGGCGAGCCGTTTGAGAACCGCGTCACCGTCGGCTACATGTACATGCTCAAGCTCCACCACCTGGTCGACGACAAGATCCACGCCCGCTCCACCGGCCCCTACTCCCTGGTCACCCAGCAGCCGCTGGGCGGCAAGGCCCAGTTCGGCGGCCAGCGCTTCGGCGAGATGGAGGTCTGGG
>ERZ827492.418-NODE-418-length-41381-cov-11.486498_pt1 | contig 41381 bp, 32 predicted proteins | sample MGYA00519704_ERZ827492 | MGnify/ENA primary metagenome ERZ827492 (study PRJEB31778, sample SAMEA3449325) | human gut metagenome | biome: human gut; feature: human-associated habitat; material: faeces | place: United Kingdom | collected 2010/2012 ... | reverse complement strand
ATCCGGAGGGCGCCCTCTCTCTCCCCCGGGTATGCGCAGAAGCAGCCCCTGCGGCAATGCCGGTCATGCCATCGACGGCGCGCCCGTCCGCCGCCAGGTCCGGCGCGCCTGTGCCCCTTGCAAGCGGCAAAACGGCCCCGCTTTTGCGGGACCGTATCGCGCCAAAGGGAGGCGGAGAGAATCCGGAGGGCGCCCTCTCTCTCCCCCGGGTATGCGCAGAAGCAGCCCCTGCGGCAATGCCGGTCATGCCATCGACGGCGCGCCCGTCCGCCGCCAGGTCAGAAGCGCCCGCGCCCTTTGCAAGCAGAAAAAATGGCCTCGCTTTTGCGGGGCCGTATCGCGTCAAAGGGAGGCGGAGAGAATCCGGAGGGCGATCCCCCTCGCCCGGGCGCTGGACGCGTCCTGCTCCGGCGTCCCGCCCAGGTAGACGCAGAAGTAGACCCGGCGGCCATCCGCGTCGGCAAAGCCGGTGAACCAGGCGTCTACGACGACGCTCTGCGCCTTGCCCATGCCGGTCTTGCCGTAGACGGCGAGCTCCCCCGCCTCCGGGTCCGGAAGCCGCATCACCTGCCGCAGGGCCTCCCGCGCCTCCTCCGAATGCGCGGAGTCCTCGCCAAAGATCCGCTCCAGGACCTGCACCTGCTCCACGGGGGAGATCCGCAGCGAGGATTCGATCCAGAACCCGGTCAGGGCGGGGTTCTTGTTGTTGGTGTTCTGCCGGCCCTCCCAGTCCGAGAGGTCGCAGTTTCCGTAGGAGAGGCGGTCCAGCTCCGCCTGCATGGTCTCCTTCCCGATTTCGTCGATCACTTCCCGAAAATACCAGACGCAGGAGGTGCGGAACGCGTCCGGGAAGTCGATGTCCCGGTTCCAATCCGCGTTCCAGAAGGTTTCCCCGCTCCACGCGCGCGTGGAGTCCTGCGGGTCGATCCCCCCGGTCTCCAAGCCGATCAGGGAGGAGAGAATCTTGAAGGTGGAACAGGGGGAGCGCCGCGTCTGCGCCAGAATCGGATTGTAGATTTCATAGCGGTTCGCCGCGGGGTCGTACAGGACGGCGGCCCCGTTCCACGCGCCGAAAAACTCGGCCCCATCCATTTCCTGGAGAATGGGCGCGGCGGGCGTTGCCGTGGGCGCGGCGGTGGGGCGCTCCGCGGGCGGAGGCGTTTCCGGCGCGCGCGTGGAGTCCTGCGGAACCGGCGAGGCCTCCGCCGTTTGCAGGGGCGTTTCTAAGGCCGGCCCTGCGCACGCGGTCAGGGTCAGGAGCGAGACCGCCAGGGCGAGCCCCAGGATTCTGTGTGCGTGGTGCATGTTCTTGCGCTCCCCTCTCGCCCTCCGCCGCGACGGGAAGGGCGGGCAGTTTTGCGGATGGGGCGCGTCAGAGCGTCTGACGGAACCCCTTGCCGATGATTTCGCTCGTGTTGGTGATGACGACAAAGGCCTGCGGGTCGACCTCGCGCAGGAAGGCGCGCAGGCGAACCGCCTGGCCGCGCCCGAGCACGGTGAGCAGGACCTTGCGCCCCTCCTGCGTGTAGGCGCCCTCGCCCGTGAGCACCGTGGCCGAGCGGTTCAGCTCCTCGTTGATGAAGCGCGTGATGCGCTCCGGCTTTGTGGTGACGATGGTGAAGTACTTGGACAGGTGGATGTTTTCGATCACCGAGTCCACGACCAGCGCCTTGGCCAGCAGCCCCAGCAGGGAGAAGAGCCCGGTCTCGATCCCGAAGACCACGCCGGCCAGCGTCGCGATCAGGAAGTCCGTGCAGAACAGCGCCTTGCCGATGTCCAGGTCCGTGTACTTGCGGAAGATCATCGCGACGATGTCCGTACCGCCCGTGCTGCCCTGCAGGTTGAACAGGATCGCGCTGCCCACGGCCGGCAGCAGGACGGAAAAGACCAGCTCCAGCATGGGCTGCGTGGTCAGCGGCGCGTCCATGGGGACGAGGCGCTCCAGCGCGTAAATGCTCAGGGACATCAGCATCGAACAGTAGACCGTCTTCAGCCCAAAGGAGCGGCCGAACACCGCAAACCCCACCAGCAGCAGCGCCACGTTGATGACGAGCACGAGTGTTCCGGTGGAGATGCCGGGCAGCAGCGCGCCCAGGATCACGGAGATGCCGCTCACGCCGCCCGTGGAGAAGTTGTTGGGAAACTTGAAGAAGTACACGCCCGCCGACACCAGCAGCGTGCCCGCCGTCAGGAGAAGGAGGTCCGAAAGCCGTTTTTTCATCGCAAAACGCTCCCTTGTCAATGTGCCTTGCGGCCGAGGAAAGTATAGCACGGCGCGAGCCAAAAGTCGATGCCCGGCGCGGCGGCCCCTATGGATAGAGCACGTAGTCGAGCATGAGGCGGGCAAACCCCGCCCGCGCGAGCGCGGACGCCGCGCCCTCCGGATAGGCGCGGATGCAGAGCCGGTCGAGATGCGGAAGGATGCGGTGCGCGGCGAAATCGCGCGCCAGCGCGGTCAGCGCCTCGTCCGCGCACGCCGGCTCGAGGAGGCGCAGCGCCTCCCCCTGCCGCTCCAGGACGGCGACCGCGCGCCCCTCCAGCAGGCAGACCGCCGTCCCGGCGGCGCGCGTGAACTCCCGCCCGGCCGCGTGGGCGAGCGCGCGGCCGTACGCCTGGCCCGGGTCCTGCGCCGGAAGCCAGAACGCCGCCGCGCCCGGATGGTCCAGGGCGTGGCGCACGCGGGCGTAGTCCTGCGCGCGCACGAACTGCATCCCCGACAGCCCCTGCACGAAGTAGCCCCGGCGCGCGCGCCCCGTGTACTCCCAGTGGCGCAGAAGATCCGCGGCCTCGGCCCAGGGCAGGCCGGTCACGGTCTCCCGGCTCAGGATCGGGCAGGCGGAAAAGGCGCGCTCCAGGCGCTCGTCCGTGCAAAGGGCGCGCTCCGGGCGGGCGAGCTCCCAGCGTCCCGCGCTCAGCGCGCCCGACCGCAGCCGCGCCAGGCGCTTGCCCGGCGCGCGGCCCGGTTGCAGCACCTCGGGCAGGGCGCGCAGGGGCGCGAAGCTGTCCGCGCGCACGAGCCCGGCCTGCGCCAGGCGCAGCAGCGGCTCCAAGGCGCTCCCCCCGCCCATCAGCGCGGACAGCGCGCTGGAAAAGCTCGCCCCGCGGCGGCGCAACGCGTCCAGGAGGCGCGATTCGTCCTCCGCCGGCGCAAAGCCCGCCGGGGCCTCGGGCTCCGCGTCCCAGTCCACGTCCTGCGCGCGGAAGAAGGCCGCTTCCCCGCCGCGCAGCGTCCAGCTGTACTCCCCCGCCGCCAGCAGGCCGTCCAGCAGCGCCGGGCGGTAGTTGGCCACGCGCGCCGGCAGCAGCGACCCCTCCCACGCGGCGAGCGGGTGAAACTGGCCGAGCAGGCCGTCCAGCGCGGCGCGCAGCTGCGCCTCCTGCGAGCCGGCCGTGCGGAGCGAGGCGGCCAGCAGCGCCGCGAACCGCTCCCCCGGCACGGTCTCGACCGCCGCGCGCCGCATGCGCAGCGTCTCCTGCTGCGCGCGGGAGAAGACCTCCCGGTGCGCATAGCCCTCCCCGTGCAGGACGGCGATCCCCTGGCTGCGCAGGGACTCCAGCGCGCGCCCGGCCGCCTCCTCCGGCACGCCGTAGCGCTGGGCGAGGCGCTGCGCGTCCTGCTCGCCCCGATAGCGCAGGCAGCGCCGCGCCGCCCGGCAGAGCGCGTCCGGGTCCCCGGCGCGCACGGCGGCGTAGAGCGCCTCGGACTCCGCCGCGATCCACAGCCCCGGCGCGACGCAGCAGGCGCGGCCCTGGTCCTGCAGGCGGCGCAGCCATTCCTCGGGAACGTCCAGCTCCCCGGGCGCGAGGTCCCCCTCCGCCAGCAGCAGGCTGTGGAGCTGATCCGGGTTTTCCGGCAGACGGCGGCGCGCGTACTGCGCCGCGAGCGCCGCCTCGTCCGGCTCGACGCCGTCCTGCCCGCCGAGCGCCTGGACGGCCTGCTCCGCCGTGCGCACGGCCGCGGAGGGCACGTTGTCGTATTCGTAGAGCAGCTTGGCCTCCACCGCGCGGCGCATGGGCAGCGCCATGGGCGAGGGCGCAGCCGCGTGCATCTCCTGCACCTCGATGGCGCCGGAGGCAATGCCCGCGAGCACATCCCGCAGGGCGTCCAGGTCCAGGTTGTCCCGCTCGCAGGCGCGCAACGCCTCGCGGATGAGGGGGTGCTCTGCCTGCTGCGCGAGGGCGGAGAGCTGCTCCTCCCCGCGCATGCGCTGCACCCACAGCGGCTGGCGGCGGCCGCCGCGCACGCCCATCATCAGCGCGCAGGCGCAGGCATAGCGGAAGTTCATGGAGAACAGGGGCGTCCCCGGCAGCAGGGCGCACACGCGCTCCGCCGCGCCGCGCGCGTCCAGGCCCTGCAAAAGGCCCTCCGGCAGCGCCTCGCCGCCCACGGCGTAGAGCAGGAACCCGTCGTCGTCCTCAAAGGCCAGAACGTCCTGCCCCGTCCGGCGCTCGGCCGCCCGGCGGCAGAGCAGGGAGAGCGCGAAGTTGACGCGCCGCCCGAAGATCGAGTGCACCATGAGCTGGTGCTTGCCCATCTCATCCGAAAAGTGCTCGCAGATGATGCGGCGGTGCGTGGGCAGCGCGCCGGTGGCCTCGATCTGGGCGCGGACGTGGCGGGCGGCGTTTGCGGCGGCGTCCGCATCCATGCCCAGGCTGCGCAGCGCCGGGCCGAGGCCCTCCGTCCCCGCGGCGCGCTCGACCCTCTCCAGATAGGCCCCAAAGCGCAGCGCCACGGGATAGGCCCGCCCCGTGCCGTCGCCCCGCCAAAACGGGGGCTGCGCGCCCTCGGCCGAGGTCTGGGCGACGACCACGCGGTCGCGGCCGATCTCCACGATCTTCCAGGCAAAGGCGCCCAGCAGGAACTTGTCCCCCACGCGCGCCTCGTAGACGAATTCCTCGTCCAATTCGCCCAGGCGCGTGCCGTCCGGCAGCACCGCCTGGTACCAGCCCCGGTCCGGGATGGTGCCCGAGGCGCTGTAGGCGAGCATGGACGTATAGGCGTCGCCCCGGACGCGGCCGTGCAGGCGGTCGTAGAGCACGCGCGGCCGGACCGGCCGGTCCTGTTCGTGCTCGTAGTCCCCGGCCAGCATCTTGAGGCACGCGCAGACGTCCTCCCGCGCGGCGTCGCGGTACGTCCAGCAGCCGTGCAGGATGCGCAGGGCGTCGTCCACGGTGTATTCGTCCTGCACGGCCATGGAGACCAGGTGCTGGGCGAGCACGTCCAGGCAGTTCTCCGGCGGCTCAGCGGGCTCGATCTCCCCCTCCTGCGCGGCGCGCGCGGTGAGGCCGCAGGCCAGGGCGTCCGCCGCGGTCTTGCAGAAGACGCGCATCACGCTCACCGCGCCGGGCCGGTGGCCCGCCCGGCCCATGCGCTGCAGCGCGCCCGAGACCGTGCGCGGGCAGCCGATCTGCACGACCAAGTCCACCTGGCCCACATCGATCCCCAGCTCCATGGAGGAGGTCGCGCACAGCAGGCGCAGCTTCCCCTCGCGCAGCTGCTGCTCGGCCTCCAGGCGCTGCTCCCGGGAGACGCAGCCGTGGTGCGTGCGCGCAAAGCCCGCCCCGGCGAGCTGGTTTACGCCGTGGGCCAGGCGCTCGGCCTGCTGGCGGCCCTCCACAAAGGCCAGCACCGTGCGCGCGCCCTGGCAGAGCTCGTAGGTGCGCCGGCAGAGGTCCGTCCAAACCGTGCCCTGTACAAGGCGCAGGTCCGGCAGGGGCGAGGTGACCAGGATGTCCGCCGCCTTGCGCAGGGCGGGCGCGACGACGGCGCACGGCGCGGGGTGCGCCAGGAACTGCGCCGCGCGCTCCAGCGGCCGGATCGTGGCCGAGAGCCCGATGCGCTGCACGCGCCGGCCGCAGAGGTCGTCCAGCCGCGCCAGCGAGAGCATCAGGTGCGCCCCGCGCTTGGAGCCGATCAGGGCGTGCAGCTCGTCCACGATCACGGCCTGGACCGTGCGCAGCATGGCCCGGCTGCGCGGCGCGGTCAGCAGCAGGTAGAGCGACTCCGGCGTGGTCAGCAGGATGTGCGGGGGCTTGCGCAGCATCTTGGCGCGGTCCGCGGGCGTCGTGTCGCCCGTGCGCAGGCCCGTGCGCAGCACCGGCCCGGGGATGCCCTCGTTGGGCCGCTGCAGGTTCTCGCGGATGTCCCCGGCCAGGGACTTGAGCGGCGATACGTAGAGCACGCGCACCTCGTCCGCGAGCGTTCCCTGCGCCGCCTCCGCCTTGAGCCGGTCCAGAAAGAGCAGGAAGGCCGTCAGCGTCTTGCCCGTGCCCGTCGGCGCGCTGATGAGCACGTTCTCCCCCGCCGCGATGTGCGGCCAGCCCTCCCGCTGCACGGCCGTCGGCTCCCCGACGCGCGCGCGGAACCAATCCCGTGCCGATGCGGAAAACAGCTCCGTCATCCCCTCGCCCCCTTTTTTTTCGATAGACTGGTATTTCGACGAAAGAAGCGCGCGCCCCTGCACCGGCCGGGCGCAAGGGCGCGCAAATGCGGGCGGCCGGGCGGCGCTCAGCCGCCGTACAGCGCCTCGCCCGTGCCCGTCGGCGCGCTGATGAGCACGTTCTCCCCCGCCGCGATGTGCGGCCAGCCCTCCCGCTGCACGGCCGTCGGCTCCCCGACGCGCGCGCGGAACCAATCCCGTGCCGATGCGGAAAACAGCTCCGTCATCCCCTCGCCCCCTTTTTTTCGATAGACTGGTATTTCGACGAAGGAAACGCGCGCCCCTGCACCGGCCGGGCGCAGGGGCGCGCAAATTGCGGGCGGCCGGGCGGCGCTCAACCGCCGTACAGGGCCTCGCCCGTCTCGCGGAACTCGTTCAATATGCCCTGGAGCTCGTCCCGCAGGTCGTCAGGGATCCGCATCAGCGTGTTCTCCAGGCCGAGGAAGCCGTTCTCCAACAGCCCGTGCAGCACGCGCCCATCCTGGAGCACGATGCGGCATTCCCCGAGGATGCTCACCTTCTCCAGCCCGGGCTCCACCAGCCCCGCCTCATAGATGCGCAGCACCAGGTCCGCCTGCTCCTCGCGCAGCACGATGGGCTCGCTCTCCAGGTACCAATGGTCTACGTACTCGATGCGCTCCACCTCCCCGCGCGAAAAGGCGGGCAGGTCCGGCCGCTCCGTCAGCCGCGCCACCAGGGCGCGCAGCTCCTCGCTCTCCAGGAAGTAGACCGACTCGGAGAAGTATTTCGTCTCCTGCAGCTCGCTCTGGTAGTCGATCTCGCAGCGCACGCCCTCGCGTCCGTCCAGCGTGTCCAGCGCAAGATCGAGGAAGAGCACGTCCCCCCTGGCGGACACCCAGCACAGGTTCAGGCTCGGGTAGGCCACGGAGAGGTCGCAGGGCGTCGCCGGCGCGCGCTCCAGCGCCGCGACGACCGCCGCCTGATCCTCCGCCGAGAGGTCGATCAAGTACGGATAGCAGCCCTCGCCCTCCCAGGCCGTGGAGTAGAGCCGCCCCTGCGGCAGGCGCAGGCCGGAAAATTGCAGCAGCCGCTCGTCCCGCCCCGCCGTCTCCTGCGGCGAAAAGTCGGCGTTTTCCCCCTGCTGCAGGATCACCGTCGATATGGCATAGCCCCTGCGCACCTCTCCTGGATACGGCGTGGCCGGCGGCGTCGGTTCAGGCGTGGGCTCCGGGGTGGCGGCGGGCGTCGGCTCCGGAGTCGCTGTCGCCGGGGCCGGGCTTTCCAGCACCGCCGCCGGGACCTCCGGCGCGGACGTACAGCCGGGCAGGAGCAGCAGGGCCAGCAGGAGCAAGGCGGCGCGCAGGGCGTTTTTCATGCGGAAACACTCCTTTCGTCCAAGGGGGAAGGCGCAAAGAGACCGGTTTTAGCACGGAAGAAATTTTATACTCTCGTTGTTTTTTCGTATAACGGAAATAGGGGGGCGTCAAGACAGAATGGAGACATTTTGCAAGGTTTTGCCGCGTTTTGCAATGGGCTTGCCAAGGAAGGCCGGCCTGCGGTATAATGGGGCCGGAGTAAGCGCTTACATGACGGAAAAAAGGGGGCGGAAGGGCTGAACATCTACGACATCTCGAAGCTGGCGGGCGTGTCGATCGCCACGGTCTCCCGCGTGATCAACGGCAGCGACCGCGTCAGCCCGCGCACGCGGCAGAAGGTGCTGCGCGTCATCGAGGAAAACGGCTATACGCCCAACGCCTTTGCGCGGGGCCTGGGGCTGAACACCATGCACACCATCGGCCTGCTCTGCGCGGACGCCGCGGACCCCTACCTCGCCCAGGCCGTCAACGACCTGGAGCGCCGCCTGCGCCAGAGCGGCTACGACAGCCTGCTGTGCTGCACGGGCTATGAGCAGGAGACCAAGGAAAAATACCTCTCCCTGCTGCTGTCCAAGCGCGTGGATGGGCTGGTCCTTGTGGGCTCGCACTTTGTGGAGAGCGAGGAGGCGGGCAACGCCTACATCCGCCGCGCCGCCCAGGAGGTGCCGGTGATGCTGCTGGGCGGCGCGCTCGCCGGGCAGAACCTCTACGCCGTGCGCTGCGACGAGCGCGCGGCCATGCGCGGCGCGGTCCGCCGCCTGCTGGCCAGCGGCCGGCAAAACGTGCTCTACCTCTACAATTCCATGTCCTTTTCCGGCCGCAATAAGCTGGCCGGCTACCGCGAGGGCTATGCGGACGCGGGCCGAAGCGCGCCGGAGGGCCTGGCGCTCATGCTGGACGCCTACCGCTTCGACGTCGCGCAGGTGCGCGGGCTGCTCGCGAGAAAATGGGATGCGGGCGCGCGCTTTGACGCGGTGCTCGCCGCCGACGACCGGCTGGCCGTGGGCGCGGCGAAGTTCGCCAAGCTGCGCGGCCTGCGCATCCCGCAGGACCTTTCCATCATCGGCTGCAACAACAGCCCCATCGCCCGCTACTGCGACCCGGAGCTGACCAGCATCGACAACCGGCTCGGCGACCTGTGCGCATCGTGCGTCGACGGGCTCATGGCGGTGCTGGAGGGAAAGCCCTGCCCCGCGGACGCGGCGCTGCCCGCCGCGCTCGTGGAGCGGGAATCCACCGATCTACCAAAGGAGGAGTGAACCATGGCCTTTTTGGACGAGAACTTCCTGCTCAAGACGCCCGCGGCGCGCATTCTCTACCACGATTACGCCGCGGACATGCCCATCCTGGACTACCACTGCCACCTGAGCCCGAAGGAGATCTACGAGAACCGCAGCTTCTCCAACATCGCGCAGGTCTGGCTGGGCGGCGACCATTACAAGTGGCGCCTGCTGCGCGCGGGCGGCGTGGAGGAGAAGTACATCACCGGCGACGCCTCCGACCGCGAGAAGTTTCAGAAGTACGCGGAGGTCCTCTCGCGCGCCATCGGCAATCCCCTGTACCACTGGAGCCACCTGGAGCTCAAGCGCTACTTCGGCTTTGACGGCGTCCTCGGCCCGGACACCGCCCAGCAGGTCTGGGACCTGTGCGGGGAAAAGCTGCAGGGCGAGGACATGCGCGCCCGCGCCCTGATCGAGAGGTCCAACGTCAAGCTCGTGTGCACGACGGACGACCCGGCGGACGACCTCCGGTACCACCGGCTCCTGGCCGCGGACGCGGGCTTCTCCGTGCGCGTGCTGCCCGCCTGGCGGCCGGACAAGGCCGTCGCCATCGAAAAGCCCGATTTCGCCGACTACATCGCGCGCCTGGGCGAGAGCGCGGGATGCAGGATCGCGACGTTTGCGGAGCTGAAGGCCGCGCTGCACGCGCGCATGGACTTCTTCCACGAGAACGGCTGCCGCCTGTCGGACCACGGCCTGCTGCGCATGGTCTGCCGGCCCGCGCCGGAGGAAGCGGTCGAGGCCGCCTTTGCCGCCCGCCTGCGGGGCGAGGCGCTCTCCGACGCGCAGCAGGAGGCCTATAAGACCGCGCTGCTGCTGGATCTGGGCCGCGAATACGCCCGCCGCGGCTGGGCCATGCAGCTCCACTACGGCGTGACGCGCGACAACAACCGCGCCATGTACGAAAAGATCGGCCCGGACACGGGCTTTGACGCCATCGAGAACGTCACCCCCGCCACGGCGCTGGCGCAGTTCCTGGACGCCCTGGAGCGCACGGACGAGCTGCCTCGCACCCTCGTCTACAGCCTCAACCCCGGCGACGACGACGCCATCGACGCGGTCCTGGGCTGCTTCCAGAAGGGGCCGACCGTCTCCAAGATGCAGCACGGCTCCGCCTGGTGGTTCAACGACCAGAAGCAGGGCATGGAAAAGCAGCTCACGTCCCTGGCGAACAAGGGCTACCTGGCCGGGTTTGTGGGCATGCTTACCGACAGCCGCTCCTTCCTCTCCTATCCCCGGCACGAGTACTTCCGCCGCATCCTGTGCAACCTCATCGGCGCCTGGATCGAGGAGGGCGAGTATCCCGCGGACTACGCGCTCTGGGGCCGCGTCGTGCAGGACATCTCCTACAACAACGCCAAGGCGTACTTTGATTTCCCGGAGTAAGGGCCGGGAGGCGCGCTTCCCTCCGCACCGCGGGGGGAGCGCGCATTTAACCATTCCTTCGTTTCTTTTTGGAAAAGATCGGGTATAATAGAGGCGAATGAGACCGAGGAGGGGTATGTCATGTATTGCGTAAAAAATATCAAAGACGATATTTTTTGGGTAGGCGGCAACGACCGCCGGCTCGCGCTGTTTGAGAACGTCTTTCCCATCCCGCGCGGCGTTTCCTACAATGCGTACGTCGTTCTGGACGAAAAGACCGTGCTTCTGGACACGGTGGACAAGGCCGTAAGCGGCGTGTTCTTTGAGAACATCGAGCACGTCCTGGCCGGCCGCAAGCTGGACTATGTGATCGTGGACCACATGGAGCCGGACCACGCCGCGACCCTTGGCGAGCTCGTCCTGCGCTATCCCGAGGTCAAGGTGGTCTGCAACGCCAAGATCGAGGTCATGATCCGCCAGTACTTCGACTTTGACATCGATTCCCGCGCCCTCGTCGTCAAGGAGGGGGACACGCTCTCCACCGGACGGCACACCTTCACCTTCGTCATGGCGCCCATGGTGCACTGGCCGGAGGTCATGGTGACCTACGACACGGCGGACAAGATCCTCTTCTCCGCCGACGCCTTCGGCACCTTCGGCGCGCTCTCCGGCGGCATATTCGCCGACGAGTACGACTTTGAGCGCGACTGGCTGCCCGACGCCCGCCGCTACTACACCAACATCGTGGGCAAGTACGGCACGCAGGTGCAGGCGCTGCTGAAGAAGGCCGGCGGCATCGAGATCGAGACGATCTGCCCGCTGCACGGCCCCGTCTGGCGCAAGAACCTCAACTGGTTCATCGACAAGTACGTCCACTGGGCCACCTACGAGCCGGAGGACAAGGCGGTGATGATCGCCTACGCTTCCGTCTACGGCAACACGGAAAACGCCGCGGAGATCCTGGCCGCGCGCCTTGCCGACAAGGGCGTAAAGAACATCGCCATGTACGACGTCTCCGTCACCCATCCTTCCGTGATCGTGGCCGAGGCCTTCCGCTGCAGCCACCTGGTCTTTGCCTCCACCACCTACAACGCCGGCATCTTCATCAACATGGAGACCGCGCTCCACGACATCGTCGCCCACAACCTGCAGAACCGCACCGTGGCGCTGATCGAGAACGGCTCCTGGGCGCCGACCTCCGGTGGCCTGATGCGCGAGACACTGGGAAAGCTCAAGAACATCACGTTCCTGGACGGCGGCGTCACCATCCGCTCCTCCGTCAAGGAGGCGCAGCGCGAGGCGCTGGAGAAGCTGGCGGACGAGATCGCCTGCTCCGTCCTGCCCGAGGGCGGCTGCAAGGCGGCCGAGATCCTCGAGCACAAGGTGGACGCAAACGCCCTCTTTAAGCTCTCCTACGGTTTGTTCGTGCTCACCGCCAAGGACGGCGCCCGCGACAACGGCTGCATCATCAACACCGCCATGCAGATCACGGACAGCCCGAAGCGCATCGCCATCGCCGTCAACAAGGCCAACCTCACCCACGACATGATCAAGAAGACCGGCGCGTTCAACCTCTCCGTGCTCTCGCAGGAGGCGCCGTTCAAGATCTTCCAGCACTACGGCTTCCAGAGCGGCCGGAACGTGGACAAGTTCGAGGGCCATGCCGGCGACCTGCCGCGCACGGAAAACGGCCTGATCTACCTGCCCGCCAGCACCAGCGCCGTCATCTCCGGCCGCGTCGTCGCCGCGCAAGAGTTTGAGACGCACACCGTGTTCTTTGCCGACGTCACCGAGGCGGCGGTGCTCTCCGACGTGCCGCCCATGACGTACGACTACTACTTCAGCCACGTCAAGCCCAAGCCGCAGCCCAGCGCCGAAAAGAAGAAGGGCTGGGTCTGCAAGATCTGCGGCTACGTCTACGAGGGCGAGGTGCTGCCGCCTGACTTCATCTGCCCGCTGTGCAAGCACGGCGCGGAGGACTTTGAACCGCTCGCCTAAAAAACGCGAAAACGGGGAAGGAACGCCGTTCCTTCTCCGTTTCTCTTTATGGATGGGAGGGATGTCATGGAACCCTTTGCGCTTTCTGCGGGGGATTTTTGCTGGATCAACGGGGAAGGGGACGACCCCGAAGACCTCTGCCTGCACGGCCACGCCGAGGCCCGCATCGCCGGGGAGACCGTGGCCTTCGACTGCGCAGTCAGCGCTGCCGCGCTCTATCTGCTCAAGTCCCTGACCGAGGACCACCTCCTGGGGCAGGGCGAGCAGTTCTTTCCCTGCTGCGGCTTCTTCTGCATCGCGGACGAGGCCGGGGAGAACGTGGAGATCGTCGGCTGCGACAACGGCGCGGACTGGACCGTCCTCCACGAGGGGGAGAATGTGCGCCTGGTCCTCCCGGACGGCCGGGAGCAGACCCTCCCCCGTTCCGCGTACCGGGAGCAGGTCTTTCGCTTCGCGGACAAGGTCGAGGCCCATTATGCGGCCTGCGCGCCGAAGGTCCTGCCGGAGGACGAGTTCGACCGCCGGGGCTTCCTCGCCTTCTGGCGGGAATGGCGCAGGCGCCGCGGAAAATGAGCGGGCGGCAGGAGAGCGCGGCGCGCGGGTCGAATCCTTGAAAAGACACGACAAACGGCGCGGCCTCGGCCGCCCGGAGCAAAGGAGAGAAAGACATGGCTCTTTTTCGCAACGACAACGGCGCGCTCAAGTGTCGCCTGCACGGGGAGAACCTCTGGCTGCTGCCCTGGGGGCAGAACGCGCTGCGCGTGCTGTCCCGGCCCATGCGCGAGCCGGAGCTGCACCCCTGGGCGCTGCTGGAGCCCAAGAACGGCCCCGTCTCCATCGAGATCGGCGAAAGGGAGGCTGCCATCCGCGTAGGGAACCTCGCCGCGGTGGTGCGCCGCCTGGACTGGCCCGACCGCCTGGAGATCACCTACTACAACGCCCGCGGCGAAGTGCTGCTGGCTGAGCGCCCCGGCACCGGCGCGCTGAACATCCAGCCCCGGTTCTTCAAGCCCATCGTGGCCGGGGACTTCAAGCTCACCGTGGGCTTTGCCGCCGACGACGGGGAAAAGCTCTACGGCATGGGCCAGTACCAGCAGGACGTGCTCGACGTCAAGTACTCCACGTTTGAGCTGGCCCAGCGCAATTCCCAGGCGAGCGTGCCCTTTGTGCTCTCCAACAAGGGCTACGGCTTCCTCTGGCACAATCCCGCCATCGGCCGGGCGAGCTTTGGCCGCAACCTCATGGAGTGGTCCGCCGAGAGCACCAAGCAGATGGACTACTGGATCTGCGCCGGCGACACCCCCCGCGACATCGAGCGCCAGTACGCCGACGCCGTCGGCCACGCGCCCGAGATGCCCGAGTACGGCCTGGGCTTCTGGCAGTGCAAGCTGCGCTATTGGAACCAGGAGCAGCTCCTGAACGTCGCGCGCGAGTACCACCGCCGCGGCATCCCCGTGGACGTGATCGTCGTGGACTTCTTCCACTGGCCGCACATGGGCGACTTCCGCTTTGACGAGGAGTTCTGGCCCGATCCCAAGGCCATGGTCGAGGAGCTCAAGTCCATGGGCATGGAGCTGATGGTCTCCGTCTGGCCGCAGGTCTCGCTCAAGAGCGAGAACTTCCGGGAGATGGACGAGGAGGGCTTCCTCGCCCGCTGCGACAAGGGCATGAACTGCCAGATGCGCTTTGTGGACGAGGACACCCTGTTCTTCGACGCCACGAACCCGGACGCCCGCGCCTGGCTCTGGCAGAAGATCAAGAAGAACTACTACGACAACGGCGTGCGCGTCTTCTGGCTGGACGAGGCCGAGCCGGAATACGGCACCTATGACTTTGACAACTACCGCTACTATTCCGGGACCGTGGCCCAGACCGGCAACCTCTATCCCCAGGCCTACGCCCGCACCTTCTACGAGGGCATGAAGGGCGAGGGCCAGGAGAAGGTCGTCAACCTCCTGCGCTGCGCCTGGGCCGGCAGCGCCCGCTACGGCGCGCTCGTCTGGTCCGGCGACATCCACTCCGACTTTGCCACCCTGCGCAAGCAGGTCTGCGCGGGCCTGAACATGGGCATCGCGGGCATCCCCTGGTGGACCACGGACATCGGCGGCTTTGCCGGCGGCGACCCGAAGGACGAGGGCTTCCGCGAGCTGATCGTCCGCTGGTTCCAGTGGGGCGCGTTCTGCCCGGTCATGCGCCTGCACGGCAACCGCGTGCCCGACGAGCGCGTCTTCCGCAAGACCGGCGAGGAGCTCCTGCCCAGCGGCGCGGACAACGAGATCTGGTCCTTTGGGGACAAGGCCTACGACATCCTCAAGAACCTCATCGACTTCCGCGAGACCATGCGCCCCTATGTGCGCGCCCTCATGCAGGAGGCGCACGAGGACGGCGCGCCCGTCATGCGCACCATGTTCTTTGCCTTCCCCGAGGACGAGGCCACTTGGGACCTGCGCGACCAGTACATGTTCGGCCCGGACGTGCTCGTGGCGCCGGTCCTGGACGCTGGCGCCGTGCAGCGCGCGGTCTACCTGCCCAAGGGCGCGCAGTGGACCGACCTGCACACCGGCAAGACCTACGCGGGCGGCCAGACCCTCGCCTGCGACGCGCCCCTGGAGCGCATCCCCGTCTTCCTCCGGGACGGCTCGCACCCGGACTGGATCGGAAAGATCTAACCCCCTTGGCGGCAAAGGCCCCGCGGACAGCGTCCGCGGGGCCGGTTTTTTTCAGGAGGCGAGGGACTTGTCCCGATATTCCAAGGGCGTCATGCCCGTGTGCTTCTTGAATGTGGAGGAAAAGTACATGGGGTTCTGGTAGCCGATCTGCGCGGCGATTTCGCTCACGCGCAGGCTGGTGTTGCGCAGCAGGTCCTTGGCCCGCTCGATGCGCAGCCGCGTCTGGTAGGCCAGGGGCGAATACCCCACCTGCGCCTTGAACGTGCGGATGAAGTGCGAGGCGCTCATCTGCAAACTGCGCGCCATCTCCTCCACGTCCAGCGACTGCGTCAGGTCGCTCTGGATCGCGTGCACCGCGTAGGCGAGCGCCGCCGCCCCGCGCTCCGGCCGCTCGGCGGGCGGCGCACAGGCGTCGGTCCAGGCGGCGGAGGCAAGATGCGGCACCGCCGCCGCGAGCAGCTGCATGAACAGCCCCAGGCTGTTGAGCGAGCGGTGCATGGCGTCCGGCTGGGCGGGCAGGGATTGCCGCAAAATGCCCTCGAACAGGTGCGAAAGGTCCGCGCCCTCCCGCATCTGCAGGCAGAGCTGGCCCGAAAGCCCCGCGCCGTCGAGCAGGCGCTCGCACCCGTATCCCCCGAAGGAGATCCAGTAGGCCGCGCTCTGTCCCTCCGGCACAAAGTGCAGGTGATATTCCTCCTCCGGCGGCAGGAGCAGGAGGCTCTCCCCGGCGTACATGGCCTCCACGCGGTTGCGCACCAGGTACAGCGTCCCCTCCCGAAGGTAGAGCAGCCGGTACTCGGGCTGCGCAGGGAGGGTGTGCGCATAGGCCTCCTCCCGAAGCTGAAGAAAGGCGATGCCGCTAAGGCGCAGATAGTCTCCCCATGCGCCGGCCGCATCGGCCAGGCGGTGTTGAATGAGCAGCTTCACGATGGATTCACCTCCGTTGTGTGTCCCCTTAACCATGTATATGCCACAGGGGTGCAAAACAGTCCCCGCGAAAATCAATTTTGTATATGGTTTTGGAGGCATACCTCTGCGTTTTGTGCCGAAACGTACACATTTTGATCTTCATCCGTTATATACAATTTTATCACAAATAATATACAATTTCAAGGGATTTGCGATTGAAAAATTTACATAAATTCCCAACTGCAAAATGTGTACATGACGGCACAGGGGAAGAAACTCCCTCGCGCCCGAGAAAAAATGCAAAACCGCCGAAGCACACCGGCGGCATTTTTTTGCCGGAAAATTCAAAAAATACGAGAAAAACGGAAAGGAAACCTGTGATTTATTCGCATCAATTTCCTGAATAAAATCATAGTTTTGCGCATTGCTCTCTTTTTTTATCCATATTATCATGGAATATAGAAGAGCTGCCGGCGCGAGGCGAGTGGGGAGGAACGCAAGGCGCGCCCGCGGCAGAAAACAAGCGGAGAGAAAAGGAGATGTGCGTATGAAGAAGACCAAGTTGGCTGCGTTGTTCCTGGCCCTGGCGATGCTCATCGCCGCGCTCGCGGGCTGTACGAGCACCACCCCTGCCGACTCCGGCGAGTCTGCGGACCCGGCCGCCCCGGCCGAGGAGCCCGCGGCGGAGCCCGACGCGGAAGAACCCGCGGCCGAGGGCGCGACGGTGCAGCTCAAGCTCTACATGCTGCCGCAGGACGACGATTCGGACATTGTAAAGCAGCGCTTTGAGTTCATCCGCGAAAAGGTGGAGACCACCTTCCCCAACTATGAAATCGAGTGGACGCGCATGGCGCCCGGCACCGACTACCGCCAGCAGTACGACAAGCTCCTGATGTCCGGCGACGGCCCCACGCTGTGGAACTCCCTGCCGTTCGTCGACATCCAGACCCGCATGCGCAACGGCACCATCGCCGAGATCACGGACTACGTGGTCAACTGGGACCTGCGCAACGAGGGCAAGGTCAACCCCTCCATCGAGGACGCGCTCCACGATGAGGAAGGCCGCTGGTACGCGGTTCCCTACGCGCCCTACATCATGGGCATGCTCTACAACAAGACCGCCATCGAGGCCGGCGGCGGCAGCACCGAGACCGTGCCCGAAACCTGGGATGAGTTTGCGCAGGTTGCGCAGTCCCTGACGGATAAGGACGTGCCGCGCTTCGGCTACACGCTGCTGGGTTCGGACTTCTGCGCGTGGCCGCTGACGCCGTGGGTCTGGTCCGCGGGCGGCGAGATGGTCATCCCCAACGGCGACGGAACCTACGCCATCGGCTTTAACCAGGAAGCCGGCGTGGACGCCATCATGTACATGCACGACCTGGTGCACAAGTACGGCGTGACGCAGACGGACCTTCTGGAGAGCTATGACGACTACATGTCCAACATGACGGTCGGCTACGCCTGCTACGGCTGGGGCCTGCCCACCTCCCTGGACAAGGAGAAGCTGGCGGCTTACGACGAGGTGCAGGAGAACTTCGGCGTCATCCCGATCCCCGGCAAGGAAGCCGGTCAGGCCGTGGGCTTTGCCGGCGGCGAGACCTGGACCATGCATCCCCAGGCCACCAAGGAGCAGATGGACGCCTCCTGGGAGATCCTGAACCTGATCTCCTATGACGAGGAGTTCCTGCGCGAGCTCTGGCAGCTGGAGAACGAGCTGGGCCTGCTGGATCCCAAGCCCTCCACCCGTCAGGACCTGGTTGAGGTCAAGTACTCCTATGCGACCAACTGGCCCGAGCACTGGAAGGAAGAGTTCGCGGCGCTGAACGCCATCGCGCGGCCGGAGCCCTTCTGCAACGAGTGGAACTCGCTCAAGGACTACATCGTGCAGCCCTTCCAGCAGATCATCGGCGATCCGGACATCACCCGCGAGGAGGCGCAGGCCCTGCTGGACGAGTGCGCAGAGCGCCTCTACACCGACTTCCCGGAGGCTTACAAAAAGCCCGCATAAGGGAAGGGGACGGGAAAGAGACCGTTTGCAAAAAAATGGAAGGGGGGCGGGCAGGCAACTGCCCGCCCCCTGTCCCGAATTTGGAAAAACAAAGGGCAAGGAAAGGGGGAAATCGACGTGATCCGCCATCGGTTCAGCAGAGACATCTTCAAGCGCGATGTGTTGCCGTGGTTCTTCTTGATTCCCGCGATCGTGAGCTTTGCGCTCTTTAAGTACTATCCGATCCTGTTGGGGTTCTTCGTCTCGCTCTTCGAGGTCAACATCGTGGACCTGCCGGGAACCTTCATCGGCTTTGACAACTACATCCGCGCCTTCCAGGACAAGGATTTTCTCAACGCCATCGTCAACACCTTCCAGTTCCTGGTGATTTCCCTGCTCATCAACTTCTGGGTGCCGATCCTGCTGGCCACGCTCATCAACGAGGTGCGCCGCGGCAAGACCTTCGTGCGCACGATGTACTTCATCCCGGCCGTGGCGCCCGGCATCGCCATGAGCGTCCTGTGGAAGTACATCTGGCAGCCCGACTACGGCCTGGCCAACTACCTGATGAAGGTGCTGGGCCTGCCGACGCAGAGGTGGCTCAACGACCCCCTCCTGGTCAAGTGGTGCATGCAGTTCCCGGGGCTGATCATCGGCGGCGGATTGACGATGGTCATCTACCTTGCGGCGCTGCAGGACGTGCCCGAGGAGCAGCACGAGTCCGCGCTGCTGGACGGGGCGGGATTCCTGCGCCGCATCTTCTGCATCTCGCTTCCGCAGATCAAGCCCATCGTGCTGACGATGCTCGTGCTCTCGGTCATCGACGTGTTCAACATGTTCGACAACGTCCAGATCATGACCGGCGGCGGCCCCTCGGGCGCGACGGAGACCATGGTGCTCTACGCCTACGACCAGGCCTATACGTTCCTGAACTACGGATACGCCATCACGCTGAGCTGCCTGACCTTCCTGTGCGTGTTCATCCTGACGGCGATCCAGATGTCCATCGGCGGCGACAACATCCTCTCCCGCAAGGACAAAAAGAAGGTGCGGCGCCTGCGCCTGCGCGCGTCCCAGCTCAAGGCAAAGGAGGAGTGATCTTATGCCCGCTCTGCAGAGAGTTGAACTCAAGTCCAAGAAGGGAAAGCTGACCTACGGGCTGATCTGGGCCATCCTGGGCATCGGGATCCCGGTGCAGATCTTCCCCTATGTCTGGATTCTCCTGTCCATGTTCAAGGCGAACAAGGAGGTCCGCGCCATCCCGCCGACCTTCTTCCCCAGCGAGTGGCACTGGGAGAACATCCCGGAGACCTTCAGCAAGTATCACCTGGAGCAGAACCTGCTCAACTCCTTCCTGCTCTGCGCGGGGGTCATCCTGCTGCAGGTGACCATCTCCACGCTGGCGGCCTTTGCGCTCTCCAAGCTGCGGCCCAAGGGCAGCAAGTGGGTCATGACCTTTTTCCTGGGGACCATGATGATCAATTCCCAGGCGCTGGCCTGGCCGACCTACATCATGTTCACAAATTTTTTTGGCATCCGGCTGATCGACAACCTTTGGTCGCTGATTCTCTCTTTTTCCGCCTGGGCCTGGGCAATCTTCATCCTCAAGAGCTTTTTTGACGGCCTGCCGCAGGATTTATTGGAATCCGCACGCATAGATGGCGCGAGCAACTCAAGAATTTTGCTTTCCATCATCTTGCCCCTTTCCAAGCCGGTTTACGCGGTGGTTATTCTCAATACGTTCATGGCGTGCTATAATCAATTCATCTACCCGCTGATCCTTTTGCCCGATTCCAAGAACTGGACCATCATGGTGCGCATCTTTGCCATCCAGGGCTCCAGCTCCGCCACCTGGAACCAGATCATGGTGCTGCTCGGCTGCGCCACGCTTCCGGTGCTGCTGTGCTACGTGCTGGCGCAGAAATACATCGTCCAGGGCATCAGCATGTCCGGCCTGAAGGGGTGAGAGCATGATCTTCTACATGTACGCGCTGCGAAGGTTCGGCCGGCAGATCTGGCGCGAGCCGCACACGGTCATGGGCGCCTCGCTCCTGATGCTCCTGCTCTCCCTGCCGGTTGTGACGGCAGGCCTTGCGCTCTGCGCGGGCGTGCAATACATGCACGACAAGGAGCGCGGCATCGGCGTCACCTGGCGCGGGGCGGTGCAGAGCGTGCGCCCCTGCATGGGCAAGGCCATCGCCATGGGGATTGTGGACCTGTGCTGCCTGGTCGCCTGCGTGAGCGCGGTGGCCTGGCTCGTGGCCGGGCGGGACTTTGCGCTGACGCTGCTGAGCACGGTGTTCCTGTACCTGGCGCTGTTCTACCTCTCCACGGCGCTCTACCGCTACCCGATCCTCGTGCTGAACCCCTCGCTGCCGCTGACGCAGGTGGCCCTCTGCGCGACGGGGATCGCGCTGAAAAACCTCGGGTACGTCTTCCTCTACTGGTGCGTGCTGCTGCTGGCGCTGATGATCTGCGCGGTGACGGGCGTGGGGCTGGTGCTGCTGCTGCCCGGCGCGAGCGCCCTGCTGATGGCCACGGCCTGGAGCGAATCGCTCAAGCGGGATGAATACAAGCGGACAAACGCCGCATGACGGCGAAACCTCCGATACACACAAAAAGGAAAGGGTGACACAATGAGGACGGAAATCGTAAACACGCTCCTGGAAGCGCGCATCACCGCCATCGTGCGGGGCATCGCGCCGGAAAAGCTCCGGCGCACGGCCGACGCGCTCTGTGAAGGCGGCGTCAGGACCATCGAGGTCACGTTCGACACGCCGGGCGCGGCGGACATGATCCGCCTGCTCAAGAAGGAGTACGCGGACAAGATGCTCGTGGGCGCGGGGACGGTGCTGGACACCGAGACCTGCCGCACCGCGATCCTTGCCGGCGCGGATTTCGTGCTCGCGCCGACGCTCAATACCGAGGTCATCAAGATGTGCAACCGCTACGGCCGGGCCGCGGTCCCCGGGGTCATGACGCCCACGGAGATCCTGACCGCGCTGGAGGCGGGCGCGGACATCGTCAAGGTCTTTCCCGCCGGGGCGCTGGGCCCGGGCTACGTCAAGGACGTCATGGGGCCGCTCAAGCAGGCCACCATCATGGTGGTGGGCGGCGTGAGCCTGGAGAACATCGCGGACTTCTTCCGCGCGGGCGCGGCGTGCGCCGGCATCGCTTCCAACCTTGTCAGCAAGTCGCTCGTCGACGCGGACGACTACGCAGCCATCGCCGAGCGCGCGGCCGCGTTCGTCCAGGCGGCGAAGCGCTGAATCCATACGCCAAACACAGAGAAAACGAAACGGGGGTAAACGACATGAGCCGGAAAATCGCACTGGTGACGGGTGCGGGCCGCGGCATCGGCAAGGGCATCGCCCTGCAGCTGGCCAAGGCCGGGTATGACCTGGGCATCCACTACTCCACCACCGCCGACGGCGCGCTGGACGCCGCCGAAAAGGCGCGCGCGCTCGGCGCCAGGGCCGAGGTCTTCCACGCGGACATCCGAAACTACGACGAGATCCAGGAGATGTTCCAGGCGTTCTTCGCGGTCTATGACCACGTGGACCTCATGGTCAACAACGCGGGCATCACGCGCTTCCAGCCCTTCCTGGAGGCCACGCCCGAGCTCTTTGACACGGTGGTCGGCACGGACCTTCGCGGCACGTATTTCTGCGCGCAGGCCGCGGCCCGCAACATGGTGGAAAAGGGCGTGCGCGGCGTCATCATCAACATCTCCTCCAACCATGCCCTGGGCTGCTGGCCCAACGCCACGGTCTATGCCGCGGCCAAGGCCGGCCTGGACAAGCTCGGCAAGAACATGGCCATGGAGCTGGCGCCGCACGGCATCCGCGTGGTCACCATCGCGCCCGGCTATACGCAGCTGCCCGAGCGCAAGCGCCCGGACACGCCCGAGGCGAACGCGCGCTTCAAGGCCCTGACGGACCGCATCCCCGGCGGCCGCTTTGCCGAGCCCTGGGAAATCGGCGACGCGGTGGTGTTCCTGGCGTCCGAGAGCGCGGGCTACATCACCGGCACGACCCTCAACATCGACGGCGGTTCGCTCCTGCCGGTCCTTGCGGAAAACACGTTTCTCAAGTGATTGTTTCTCCCGATAAAGACGATTCACAGAAAGGGGAAGATCAACCATGAAAATCACAAAGCTTGAAACCTTCCACGTAAAGCCCCGGTGGATGTTCCTGAAGATCTCCACGGACGAGGGGATCTGCGGCTGGGGCGAGCCGGTCGTCGAGGGCCGCGCCCGCACGGTCGAGATGGCCATCAACGAGCTTCGTCCCGTGCTCATCGGCGCGGACCCCATGCGCATCGAGCACCTGTGGCAGACCATGTACTGCACGACGTTCTACCGGGGCGGCCCGATCCTGACCTCCTGCATCAGCGGCATTGAGCAGGCCCTCTGGGACATCAAGGGCAAGAAGCTCGGCGCGCCCGTGTACGAGCTGATCGGCGGCCGCGTGCGCGACAAGATCCGCATGTACAGCCACACCGGCGGCGACACCCCCGAGCAGGCCGCGGCCAACGCCAAGAAGCGCGTCGAGCAGGGCTTTGACGCCGTCAAGATCAGCCCCGACGCGCCGGTCAAGCACATCGACCACCTCTCCTACGTCGACGCGCTGGCGGAGAAGTTCTGCGCCATCCGCGAGGCCGTGGGCAAGGGCGTGGACATCGCCATCGACTTCCATGGCCGCATCCACGCGGGCATGGCCAGCCGCCTGATCGACGCCATCGCCCCCTATTACCCCATGTTCGTCGAGGAGCCGGTCCTGCCCGAGAACGTCGAGGTCATGGCCAGCATCGCGGCCAAGACCAGCGTGCCCATCGCCACCGGCGAGCGCCTCTTCACCAAGTGGGCCTTCCGCAACGTGCTCGAGGAGCATGCGGCGGTCGTCCTCCAGCCCGATACCTGCCACTGCGGCGGCATCTTCGAGGTGCGCAAGATCGCTTCCATGGCCGAGATGTACTACGCCTCCGTCGCGCCGCACAACCCCCTGGGCCCGATCTCCCTGGCGGCCTGCCTCCAGGTGGACGCCTGCACGCCCAACTTCCTCATCCAGGAGCACCCCGGCATGGCCGAGGGCTGGGACCGCGGCGTCGGCTACCTCAAGAAGCCCTTTGAGATCGTGAACTCCTACATCGACGTGCCCACCGCGCCCGGCCTGGGCATCGAGGTGAACGAGGACTTTGTGCGCGAGAATTCCTACAGCGGCGACTGGGACACCCCGCGCCTCTTCTACGAGGACGGCTCCGTCGCGCAGTGGTAAGACCGCTCTCCACCCGAGAACGAAGAGGATGAGGTACACAATGAAGCGAGTCATCACATTCGGCGAGATCATGCTCCGCCTCTCCCCGCCGGGGTTCCAGCGCTTTGCCCAGGCCCGCAGCTTTGACGTGGTCTACGGCGGCGCGGAGTCCAACGCGGCCGTCTCCCTGGCCAACTACGGCCTGGATTCCGCCTTTGTCACGCTCCTGCCCGCAAACCCCATCGGCGACGCCGCCGTCAACGAGCTGCGCTCCTTTGGCGTGGACACGAGCGGGATCGCGCGCAAGGGCAGCCGCGTGGGCATCTACTTCTACGAAAAGGGCGTCTCCATGCGCCCGTCCAAGGTCGTCTATGACCGCAAGGGCTCCGCCATCGCGGAGATCGCCCCGGGAGACCTGGATTGGGACGCGGTGTTCGCCGGCGCGGATTGGTTCCACTTCACCGGCATCACCCCGGCGCTCTCCGAGGGCGCGGCCCGGGAGACGCTCGCCGCGGTCAAGGCCGCCAAGGCCCACGGCGTCACCGTGTCCTGCGACCTCAACTACCGCAAGAACCTCTGGAGCCGCGAGGAGGCCGGCCGCGTCATGGGCGAGATCGTGCCCATGGTCGACGTCCTGATCGCCAACGAGGAGGACGCGGCGGACGTGTTCGGCATCCACGCTGCGGAAACGGACATCTCGGCCGGCAAGCTCAACGTCGAGGGCTATCGCTCCGTGGCGAGCCAGCTCGTGGCGCGCTTCGGCTGCAAGCTCGTGGCCATCACCCTGCGCGAGAGCATCTCCGCCTCGGACAACAACTGGTCCGGCATGCTCTACGACGGGGCGGACGGGGAGATGTACGTCTCCAAGAAGTACGCCATCCGCCTGGTGGACCGCCTGGGCGGCGGCGACTCCTTCGGCTCCGGCCTGATCTACGCGCTCCTGAGCGGCTGCAGCCGGCAGGAGGCCGTGGAGTACGCCGCGGCGGCCTCTGCGCTCAAGCAGACCATCGAGGGCGACGTCAACCGCGTCAGCGTCGCGGAGGTTCGCTCCCTCATGGGCGGAAACGCCTCCGGCCGCGTGCAGCGCTGACCATCCAGACGAGAAGCGGGCGCAGGTCCTTTAGGATCTGCGCCCGCTTTAGATTGTCGGAAACCCCTCGTTTCGCTGGGGCTTTAACCCATCCCAGCGGCGGCGCGTGCGCCTCCGGAGGGGGCAACGCCCCAGGAGGCCGAGCGTTTGGGCCACAGGCCCCATACGCCGGGCGGCCCCCGGCCCGCCGTTGACGGTCCGGGGCGAAAAACGGAGGGGGCAACGCCCCTGGAGGCCGAGCGTTTGGGCCACGGGCCCAATAAGCCGGCCGGAACCCCGGCCCGCCGCTGGCGGTCCGGGGCGAAAAACGGAGGGGGCAACGCCCCTGGAGGCCGAGCGTTTGGGCCATGGGCCCAATAAGCCGGCCGGAACCCCGGCCCGCCGCTGGCGGTCCGGGGCGAAGAAGCGTAGAGCCCTCTTCTTCAGGCGGTGCGGCGGAGCTGGCAGGCGAGCGCGCGATAGAGCTGCGCGGGCTCGATGGGCTTTGCCAGGTGGTCGTTCATCCCGGCGGCCAGGGCCCGCTGCACGTCCGCGCCAAAGGCGTCCGCCGTCATGGCCAGGATGGGCACGGCGCGGGCGTCCGGCCGGTCGAGCGCGCGGATGCGGCTCGCAGCGGACAGGCCGTCCATCTCCGGCATCCGGATGTCCATCAGGACCGCGTCAAAGTGGCCCATGGGCGACTCGCGGAAGCGCTCGACCGCGACGCGGCCGTTCTCCGCGCGCTCCACGCGCACGCCCTCCCGCTCCAGCAGATGGGTGGTGATCCTGGCGTTTGTCGCGTTGTCCTCGGCCAGCAGCACGCGGCAGTCTTTCAGCGCGCCGGGCGGGATGGAGGCCGCAGCCGGCGCGGCGGGCGCCTGCATGGCGGCAAGGAGCTCCAGGTGCACGGAGAACGCGCTCCCCTGCCCCAGCTCGCTGCGCACCGAGATGCGGCCGCCCATCCGGTCCACGATGGCCTTGACGATCGCAAGGCCGAGCCCCGAACCCTGCGTGCCCTGCTCGTAGGCCGAGGCATCCCGGGAATAGGGCTCGAACAGGTGGGCGAGATACTCCTGACTGATGCCGATGCCCGTGTCCCGCACGCAGCCATCCAGGGAGAGGCGGCCGTTGGCCAGCGCGGCGATGCGCACCTCGAAGTCCACGGACCCGCCCTCCGGCGTGTACTTGACCGCGTTGGAGAGCAGGTTGAAGAAGATCTGGTTGAAGCGCACGCGGTCCACGAAGAGCGTGGGCCATTCCTTGGAATGCGTGAAGGTGAAGCGCTGCTTCTTCTCCGCGCACAGGGGAACGGCCAGGGCGCGCACCGCCTCTTCAAACTCCGAGAGCGGATACGGAGCCGGGTGCAGCTCCAGCTCGCCGCTCTCGATGCGGGAGATGTCCAGCACATCGCCGGCCAGGCTCTGCAGGTACTTTGCGGACGAGGCGATCTGCGAAAGATACGCGCCCGTCGCGGCGGGGTTGCCCGGCTCGTCCTGCGCCAGCGCGGTGAGCCCGACGATCGCGTTGAGGGGCGTGCGCATGTCGTGGCTCATGCGCGCCAGGAAGTCGGATTGCGCGGAGAGAAGCTGCTGGACGGTCTGGATCTGCTCGCGGCTCTGGCGCAGGCGGATCGCGAGCGCCAGGGACAGGGAGCTGAGCGCGGCCAGAAAAAGCGCTGCCACGAGCAGAGGCAGCGATGCGGCGCGAGGAGAAGCGGCGCTCCCTGCGCCGGCGAGCAGGAAAAGGACGGGGAAGGGCAGCGCCATGGCGAGGACGAAGAGGGAGGATTTTTCCTTTCGGCTGGGAGGGGTGGACATAACAACGACTCCTTGCATGGAAAATCTCTTATACACACATAGTATAGCAATAAAAGCCTGTAAGTACAACAAAAAGCCCCGATTTCCGGGAAAAAAGAGGGCGACAAAATTCGACATCTTCCCGCCCGCCGCGTGTGTCTCCGGGTGCAGAAAGCGCCGCGGCGCCCTTGCCTGCGGAGGTGGAGCATGGTAAACTAGGGAAAAAGGGAGGGATGTGCATGAGCGGAGAGATTCGATTTGCCTGCCCGGTTGCTTCGCGCTGCGGCGGATGCCAGATGGCGCATTTGCCCTATGCGGAGCAGCTTCGGAGAAAGCAGGCGTGGGTGCGCGAGCTCCTCTCGCCGTTCTGCCCGGTGGAGGACATCGTGGGGATGGAGAATCCCTTCCACTACCGTAACAAGACGCATGCGGTCCTTGCCGGGGACCGCAGCGGCAACGTGATCTCGGGCGTCTACCGCATGGGGACGCATCAGGTCGTGCCCGTGGACAAGTGCCTGATCCAAAACGAGAAGGCGGACGCGATCATCGCGACGGTCCGGCGGCTGCTGCGCGAATTCAAGATCCGGCCGTACCGGGAGGACGCGCGCGCAGGCCTGATGCGGCACATCCTGATCCGGACGGCGCGGGCGACGGGCCAAATCCTGGTGGTGCTGGTCGCGGTCCAGCCGATTCTGCCGCGCAAGAACGACTTTGTGCGGGCGCTGCTCGCAGCGCACCCGGAGATCACTTCCGTTGTCCTCAACGTCAACGACCGCGCGACCTCCATGGTCCTGGGCAAGCGCGACATCGTCCTCTACGGCCCGGGAACCATAGAGGACGTGCTCTGCGGCAAGACGTTCCGCATCTCGCCGCAATCCTTTTATCAGGTCAATTCGGAGCAGACCGAGCGTCTCTATGCGCGCGCCCTGGACTACGCCGGCCTCCAAGGGACGGAGACGGTCCTGGACGCCTATTGCGGCATCGGCACCATTGGGCTGTGCGCCGCGGACCGCTGCGCGCGCCTGATCGGCGTGGAGCTCAACCCGGCCGCCGTAAAGGATGCGACGTGGAACGCGGGCCGGAACCGCGTCCGCAACGCGAAGTTCTACTGCGCAGACGCGGGCCGCTTCCTGCTGCGCATGGCCGAAGCGCGGCAGCCGCTCGACGTGCTCTTCATGGACCCGCCCCGCAGCGGCAGCGACGAGAACTTCCTGCGCGCCGTCTGCACGCTTGCGCCCAAGCGCGTGGTGTACATCTCCTGCAATCCCACCACCCTCGCCCGCGACCTCGCCTACCTGACCAAGCACGGGTTTCGGGCCCTGCGCGCCACGCCCGTGGACATGTTCCCCTGCACGGAGCATGTGGAGACGGTGGTTCTTTTGTCCAAACTTAACGCCAAGCAACATATCGAGGTGGAGTTGAATCTGGACGAGCTGGATTTGACAGCGGCGGAGAGTAAAGCCACCTATGATGAGATCAAAGCCTATGTGCTGGAAAAGCACGGCCTGAAGGTGTCCAGCCTGTATATCTCCCAGGTTAAGCGGAAGTGCGGGCTAGATGTGGGGCAGAATTATAATCTGTCAAAGAAGGAAGACGCGAAAGTGCCACAGTGCCCGCCGGAAAAGGAAGCTGCAATTATGGATGCACTAAAGCATTTTCAAATGATTTGATGGCAAGCCTGTCTTGCTCAAAGCAAAACGTGGTCTGGGATTCCAATATCCAGACCACGTTTTTGTCAATCAATAGCTCACGATTTCGTGAATTTTATTTGTCTTTTAGCACAATATCCGTTATACTAGTAAATAGGAAAAATCAGGAGGTGCGGGATGGCAATCAGTTACAATCGGCTGTGGAAACAGTTGATCGACCATGGTTTGAGCAAAACCGACATGATGCACCGTGCAAAAATCAGCACCAATGTTTTAGCACGATTAAGTAAAGGTGAGCCTGTCTCCATGGACAGCATGGAAAAAATCTGCACCGTGCTGGGATGCAATATCGGAGACGTGATGGAATTTATCCCTGATACAGAAAACGGAGGAATAGATGCATGATTACAGGTGTGATTAAAAATAAAGTAGATAAAATCTGGACGGACATCTGGGCGGGCGGCATTACCAATCCTCTAACCGTCATCGAACAGCTGACCTATCTTATGTTTATCCGCTCTCTGGACGAAAAAGAGCTGGAAACGGAAGAATTTGAGCATATGACCGGCGAGAAGATGGAGAAGATTTTCCCCCAGTCCGCCGTTGGACAGTCCATGCGCTGGAGTAAATTCAAGAACAACGATCCCCGCGAAATTTTCAATGTGATTTCCCGGCGGGTCTTCCCTGCTATCAAAAACATGAAACATGGCCGCCTGCCGGACTTTACCGAGCAGGGGGAACTGGTGGAAATCGCCGACGATTCCAGCAGTGATGTGCAGAATGAGACGGCCTTTGCCCGGTACATGAGCGATGCGATGTTCCTGATTCCTACGCCGCAGGTGTTGCAAAAAATCATCACAGGGTTGGATGACCTATATGAGCATGACATTGCCGATCTGGATATGCAGGGCGACTTGTACGAGTACATGCTGGGCAAACTGGCCACCGCTGGGCAGAACGGCCAGTTTCGCACTCCCAAGCATATCCGGGAAATGATGGTGGAGTTGTTGCAACCCACCCCGGACGACACTATCTGCGACCCGGCCTGCGGCACGGCAGGCTTTCTGGTCTCCGCCGCGGAGTACATTCGCAACCACTACGAGGATACCATGACTTCCGAGCAGTGGGAGCACTTTGCTGGGGACGCCTTCACCGGCTTTGACACAGACCGCACCATGCTGCGCATTTCTGCGATGAACCTGATGCTGCACTCCATCAGCCACCCGGAGATCGACTACAAGGACAGTGTTTCCAAGCAGAACCAGATCAGCGATAAGTTTACCATGTGTCTGGCAAATCCGCCTTTCAAGGGCACCGTGGACGCGGAAAGCATCAACGACAACCTGAAAGCCGTGACCAACACCAAAAAGACCGAGCTGTTGTTTCTGGCCCTGTTCCTACGGATGCTGAGAAAGGGTGGTCAGTGCGCCTGCATCGTACCGGATGGCGTGCTGTTCGGCTCCTCCAAGGCCCACAAGGCCATCCGTAAGGAACTGGTGGAGAACCATCAGCTGCGCGCAGTGATCTCTATGCCCTCCGGCGTGTTCAAGCCTTATGCGGGCGTGTCCACGGCGGTGCTGGTGTTCACCAAGACAGGCGCGGGCGGCACCGAAAACGTCTGGTTCTATGACATGAAGGCCGATGGCTTTTCACTAGACGACAAACGCAGCGAAATTGCGGAAAATGACATTCCCGACATCATCGAGCGGTTCCACCATCTGGACCAGGAAGCCGAACGCCAACGCACCGAACAGAGCTTTTTTGTGCCCAGGCAGGAAATTGCCGACAACGACTATGACCTGTCCATCAACAAGTACAAAAAGGTGGAGTATGTTCCGGTGGAGTACCCCTCAACCACGGAGTTGATGGCAGACTTGCATGAGCTGGAAATGGAGATCAACGCAGGGCTGGAGGAATTGGAGGGAATGTTGTGATGGCGAGATTGGGGGATGCTTTTTCGGTTATAAGAAATGGAGCATCAATTAGACAAGCAGATGGAGCAGGCGGGCTTCCGATTACGAGAATTGAAACAATTTCAAATAGAGAAATTGATCGAAGCAAGTTTGGCTACGCTGGGATTGAAGATGCAGATAAATATCGTGAGTACATTCTTCAGGATGGGGATATTTTGATGTCCCATATCAATAGCGAAAAACATTTGGGGAAAGTTGCACTCTATAAAAAACAGGGAAATGAAAAAATCATTCACGGGATGAATTTGCTAATGTTGCGCGCGAATAAGTCCATTGTTTATCCGCCGTTCGCAACTTACTATTTTGCAACAAATATATTTTTAGGCCAGATTCAAAAAATTACAAAAAAATCTGTTAACCAAGCAAGTTTTACTGTTTCTGCATTAAAAGAAATTGAGATGGATCTACCAACCCTTGACGAACAGCGTAGAATTGCGTCGGTGCTGGACAAAGTCAGCGACCTGATTGCCAAACGCCGCCAGCAGTTGGGCAAGCTGGATGAGATGGTCAAGGCAAGGTTTGTGGAGATGTTTGGAGACCCAGTGGAGAATCCTATGGGGTGGGAGAAACTTGCACTGGGAAAACGATGTGATATAGTTACCGGAAACACACCCTCTCGTGCTGAGCCGGAGAATTATGGGAATTTTATTGAATGGATTAAATCAGATAACATCAATACCCCTGCTGTATTGCTTACAGAGGCACAGGAATACTTATCGGAGACAGGTTTTCATAAGTGCAGATTTGTAGAGGCAGGCAGCTTGCTCATGACTTGTATTGCTGGAAGTATTAACTGTATAGGCAATGTAGCAGTAGCGGATCGCCGGGTGGCATTTAATCAGCAAATCAATGCTATTGTCCCAAAGCAAGATGATGTGCTGTATTTATATTGGCTTATGCTACTATCAAAGCCTGCAATACATAGCACCATAAATATGTCACTTAAAGGGATACTAAGCAAGGGACAACTATCAGAAATGACCTTTCCTTTCCCACCCCTAGAACTACAAAATCAATTTGCTGTGTTTGTAAAGAAAACCGAAAAGACAAAAGCCAACATCAGCCGCAGTCTTGAAAAGCTTGAAACGCTAAAAAAGGCACTAATGCAGGAATACTTTGGGTGAGGTAATAAAATGGAAGAATATAAATTAACACTGGGGATGGAGCCCACAGACGATTATAAAAAAGCAAAGCAGGATTTGATTCAGGCAATGAGATCAATTCAAAAATTATCCCCTCAACAGCAGCAAATGTTGGCAGAGGAGTTATTTGGAGCAGCAAATGTTATGGTTTTGAGTCAAATACTACGCCAGTATCTGAGGTGAATATAAAGTATGTTAGAGTTTATAAAAGATAACTGGGCAAACATTTTGCTTATTATCGTAGGTAGCTTTGCCCTTGCAACTTACATATTGCAGGAACGGAAGAAAAAGATTGATGCAGCTTCTCTTATCGTCCTTCAAATTGATGAATTCCAGGAGCGGTTAAGGGAAATCTCTACGTTCATTGTTGACGGACAATTAAACGAAACGGCGTTCTATGAATCACTACCCTTGATGGATACGGATTATTGGAACAAGTACAAACATTACTTTGTCCGAAAAATGGAGGCGACCAGCTATACAGCACTGAATCAACTATATGAGTATGTGTCAGAGATTCAGGAACAACAGATGCTCATGAAGGCTTTCCAAAAGAATTCCTTTCAGATAACACAAAATGTTTTGGCAAATATAGAATCGCAGTTTATTATGGCCGATCTTAATAATGCTTGCACCGGAGTTACAGCGCAAAATATCACTTCTGCTATGGGAAATATGATTCCGCAAGGCGTTTCGGAAGCAGATCGAAATACGCTTAACGCAATGGTGCAACAAATAGCGGCACAGAATCCCAATTTTGATATGAATCGTTTTTGGAGCCTCTATAATCAGCAAAGAAATTGGACGAAGTCTATCATTAACCAAGGGGCATTAACTTCTTATACCCCTGTCCAAATTCGTATAAGTTTAGAGAAAATGCTAAAGAAATATTCGATGCTTGAAATTAGCGGAACAGAAGGCTATCAAATGCTCAAAAAGACTTCTAAACAAAAGTTTTAAGCAAGTGAGAGGTCTATTATGGAAGAAGATGTTACAAAGATATATGAGGAATATTCGGAGGAATTTCTGTTTTGCAAATATTTTATAGCTGAAAAGTTAAAACATCATGCTGAGATGGGTAGATGTGGAGAGAACATTCTCAAAAAATGTCTCCAGGAACGGTTTCAAATGCTAGAATTTGTTACCGGCTTTATTGCTTGGGCCAATCATCAAAGCCCACAATGTGACATCATCGTATGTAGGAAAAATTTTTATAGACGTCAACTAGCCGGAGACATTTTCCTGGTTGAACCAAATGATTGCATAATGGTTATAGAAGTCAAGGGAAATGCGACCTTGGATGATTTAACAGAAACAATTGAAAAAAATAAATTTTTCCAATTGCATGATGAAACAAAACATATAAAATTAGCGATGTTTGCTTTTAAAACTCGTATCGGAAAACAACGATTGTATAAAGAGTTCGGTTATAAATATGACAGAAGTACAAAAGGATATATCCAGGAACGGCTTCCAGAAGAAAAGACATTAGACTATTTTGTATGCTTACATAGGGAGAGCCTAAATAGCTCAGCACGGGATAAACAAGTATTCTTCTTGAAGGATGGGCAAGATCGGCAGTTCTATGTGCTAGATAACCATTTTCCAATAATGCAAAATTTTTCGAGGCTAATACAAAGTCTGCAAAATTAAGCAGAACAAGAGGTGATTTCATGTCCAACTTTTCTTTTCTTGCAACCAAACAAGAATACACTCTTTTTTCCTCTGCCTGCGTAGAAGCCGAGAAAATTTATGCTTCTGCTCCTGCTATGTGCGCTGTCGGCTGCTGAAAGGCGCTGGAGCTGGCGGTTAAGTGGGTCTATGCGGCGGATCAGACCATGAAGATGCCCTACAAGGATAACCTGCAATCCTTGATCCATGAACCTTCCTTCCGTTTCGCCGTGGATTCCAATACCTGGGGTAAGTTGCCTTTCATCATCAAGCTGGGTAATCTGGCAGTACATACAGAGCGGAGTGTGCAGCCCAGCGATGCCCTTGCTTCCTTAAAAGGATTGTTCGAGTTTGTCCAGTGGATCGATTATTGTTACGGTTCTGATTATCAGGAACGTGTCTTTGATGAAAATCTGATTCCTACTGAAAAAAAAGCAGTAGATACTCGGAAAATCAAAGAGCAGGAAAGCCTGCTGGATGAAAAAGAAGCTGAGCTTGAAGCGCTGCGCAAACAAATTGAGCAGATGTCCGCCCAATATACTGCTGAGAAAGAGAAGCATAAACAGGAGCGATCTTTCCAGCCGGAAGATTTGTCTGAGTTCCAGACGCGGAAAATTTATATTGACGTAGATTTGAAGTTTATGGGCTGGAAATTCACCGGTACCGATGCAGATGTGCAGGAGGAATATCCTGTACAGGGTATGGCCGGTGTAGTGGGCCAGATGGGCTACTGCGACTATGTGCTGTTTGGCAAAGACGGCCTTCCGCTGGCAGTGATTGAGGCCAAACGCACTAGCAAAGATCCTAACATTGGGCGGAAGCAGGCAGTTCTATATGCGGATTGCTTGGAACGGAAATTTGGTCGCCGTCCGATGATGTTCACTACGAACGGTTTTGAAACTTATTACTGGGACGACCAGTCCGGCCCCCAGCGCAAGGTCAGCGGAGTGTTCAGCAAGGAAGACTTACAAAAGCTGATGAACCGCCGCGCTGAACGGCAAGACTTGATGAGTATTCCCATCGATGATAAAATCACAGATCGCTACTACCAAAAAGAGGCTATACGGGCTGTTTGCGGGCAGATTGAACAGGGCTTCCGCAAGCATCTTCTGGTAATGGCAACTGGTACGGGAAAAACGAGGACAGCCTCCAGTTTGACGGATGTGCTCAGCCGCGGCAAGTGGGTCACGAATATTCTTTTCCTGGCTGACCGCACCGCGTTGGTCAAGCAGGCGAAGGATGACTTTAAGCGGTATCTGCCGGATATGTCCCTCTGCAATCTGTGTTCCAACAAGGATGACCGGAACGCCCGCATCGTGTTCTCCACCTACCCTACTATCCTCAACGCCATCGATGATACGAAATCTAAAGATGGCCGCCAGTTGTTTACTCCGGCGCATTTTGACCTGATTATTATTGATGAAAGCCACCGGAGTATTTTCAAAAAGTACCGGGCGATTTTTGAATACTTTGATGCTTTGATGGTTGGCCTTACCGCTACGCCGAAAACGGATGTAGATCGGAACACCTACGATTTCTTTGAAATGGAACATGGTGTTCCGACTTACGCCTATGATTATGAAACGGCGGTCTACCAAGACCATGTGTTGGTACCATACTATAATTATGAGGTCAAAACAAAGTTTTTGGATGAAGGCATTACCTACGACGACCTGTCTGACGAAGACAAAGAGCGTTACGAAGATGACTTCATTGAAGATGGCATGATGCCGGATTTTATCCCGTCCACAGCTCTGAACAAATTTGTATTTAACGAGAAAACGGTTGACATGGTTTTACAGGATTTGATGGAGCGGGGCATCAAGGTTGCAGGCGGGGACCGGCTGGGTAAAACCATTATCTTTGCACAGAATAAACGCCACGCCGAATTCATTCTGGAGCGGTTTAACAAACTCTACCCTCAGTATCACGGTTCATTTGCCCAGCGCGTGATTTGTGACGATAGTTATGCTCAGACCATCATAGATGATTTCAAACAGCCGGAAAAGGAGCCGCATATTGCTGTGTCCGTGGATATGATGGACACAGGTATTGATGTGCCGGAATGCGTCAATCTGGTGTTTTTTAAGAAGGTGCGCTCCAAGGCAAAGTTTTGGCAGATGATTGGCCGTGGCACCCGTTTGTGTAAGGGCTTATCCTGCGTAGATCAGATTGATGGAGTATATACGGATAAACGGCGCTTCTTAATTTTCGATTACTGCGGCAATTTTGAATATTTCCGGGAACACAAGGAAGGATATGAAGCCAGGGAAACAAAGACATTGTCGGAGAATATTTTCGGCAAGCAGATTAAAATTTCTATGGCTTTGCAAGAAAGCACCTTTGCAGGAGAAAACTACCAGACGTGGCGAAACGAACTTGTTGAAACCTGCCATAAACAAGTTACAGCGTTGAACCCAGAGTTGATTTCCGTAAAACTACGGATGCAGTATGTGGAGAAATATAAAAAGCAGGACGCCTTTCTTTCTATCGGTGAGGGTGACAAAGGCGAGTTGCTGACGCAGATTGCACCGCTTGTTCAATCGGAAGAAACGGATGAATTCGCCAAGCGTTTTGATAACTTTATGTACGGGCTGATATTGGCACATATTGAACAGATGCCTGCTTTCAAGTATGCCAAAAAGCAGTTGTGTGACACTGCTTCGCTGCTGGAGCGCAAGGCGAATATTCCGCAGATTAAGGAAAAGCTGCCGCTTCTACAGGAAATCCATACCGATGTCTTTTGGGACGCTAATGATATTCTGCTGTTTGAAAAGGTTCGGAAAGAGCTTCGTGGTTTGATTCGTTTTTTGGACGAAGATGACGGAGGGCAAAAACGTATTATTACCAAACTTACTGATCCAATTATAGATAGCCAGGAAGGGGTTCAGCTGGATACAGCGTATGACTTTGAAGACTACCGTGCCAAAGTAAACCGCTATGTCAATGAGCACGGAAATACGCTGGCTATTTACAAGCTGACCCACAATATTCCGTTGGCTGCGGGCGATTATCAGGAGCTGGAACGAGTGCTGACAAGTGAGCTTGGAAGCAAAGAAGATTATAAACGGGAATTTGGTGATACACCTTTTGGGTTGCTGATTCGCAAGATTGCCAAGTTGGACCACGAGGCGGCTATGCAGGCATTTTCTGCCTTTATTAACGATCAATCCTTAAATCAGAAGCAGATTTCCTTTGTAAAAAAAATCATCAATCACATAGAACTGAATGGGTATATGGAAAATGTTTCAGAACTTACAAAACCGCCATTTGACAAACCGGTTAGCTTTATTAAGCTGTTTGATGCGAAGACTAGAACCGCATTGATAGCAACTATAAATCAGATTCGTGAGAATGCGGTTCAGATAGTAGCATCATAACAGTGAAACAGCACACAGATTTGAGGTCAAATAAGCTGTTAAATCTGTGTGACGGTTTCATGTTCGGGCAGGAAAAATCCAATAGCCCCAGATGGGATAGATGGCCTCCGCACGAACATAAAGGGGTGTCCAGAGGGGCATAGCCCCTTTGACTCTGGGTTTCCAATAGGGGCGAGTAGCATCCCTGTTGGCACACGACTTTCCTTCGGAAAGTCTAGTGTGTTATACCTTTGTGGAGCAGATGGCCGCCGGAATTGTAGCACGCCCCGGAAAGTGCGGCTACAGTTGCGGCGTTCTGGCGGGAAAGGTTGCCCCTTCTGGGGCAGCATAAGTGACAGAAAAAGGCTGGCAGGCGGGGCGAATATGCACTGTCTGCCAGCCGTGTCATCTGCGGAACAAAGGTATATCAAAGCCCCCGTCAGCCGCTGCTTACTATCGTATCAGAACCACCACGGCAGTTTCCCACGCAAACTGTCCATCGCCTCGCCCTCAACCTTCTTTGTCCGGCTCTCACTCAAGTGGAAATGGAGTGCCGCGCCAATCAGTGGGTGCTCGATTCCATCGGTAAACCCATAGCGGTACAACAGATAGGTCTGCTCTCTGGCTGTCAGCTTGTCCAGCGCCGCATACAATTCTATCAGCTGCTCTTTTTGGATATAGATTTGCTCCGGCGTTTGGGTGTGAGGGTCGGCTATGGCTTCGATCCGCAGCATCCGTTCATCCTCTGAGAGAACGTCATCCAGATATACTCTCTGGACGCCGGGGCCGTCTTTCTTATCCACCATCCGTTGCTCAAACTGCGCGAAGGCGGCGCGGATGCAGTTTGTCATGGCGTTGCGGACTGCCGGTGCTGCATAGGTCAAAAATTTCATGCCACGTTCGGCGTCAAACAAAGGGATCGTGTTCAGCAGGCCGATACTTCCCTCCTGCACCAAATCATCTAAATCAATTCCAATATCATTTTCATCCAGCCCCATGCTCCGGTATTGTTCCAACGCCATTTTTCGGATGAAACCCAGATTGCTTTCCAGCAGAATATCGCGGGCAGCCGTATCCCCTGCCTGCGCCAGCTTGCACAGCCGCTCATTGCTCAGGGCCGGCATTTTGTTTCTCCTGCGCGTGGTCTAAGGTGGATTGGAGAAATTCCGTCAACGCCTGACCAAACTTGTCCAACGCTTCCTTTTGCACACCGTCCATCCCTGCCGCGCTCTGGGTGACAGCGGCGGAAATCATTTCTGGCGTGATGGTCGGTGCCTGGACATCCTGGCCTTTTGTCAACTCGGAGAACATCTGCTGGGTGATGCCCTTGGTCAAGGTTTGTGCCGCCGTAAAATCGTTACCGATTTCTTTCTTCACTTCCCGCAGTGCCGCCATGAAAGTATTCTGTATCATCGTCAGGTCTGCCTGATAGACAGGGACTTTCTGCCGGTTGACAGTTCTGGCAGCCTGCACAGCGGCATCCGTCTTCACATTCCGGCGCAGCATTGCGCTAAGGGTAGTAAGCATCTGGTTTTGTCCGGCGAAACCAGCGGCCAGCGTATCATCAAAATATTGCTCGATCATGTAAGTGACTTCTGCAAAGCGCGGGCTTTCCAACAGGCGGTTGACAATTTCAGCATTGGCTTTCCCGGTGTACAGATTCCGTGCCGCCTGCACCGACAGGCCCAGTTCTTCAATATCAAAATTTGTCCGGTCGGGCGTGTTGACTTCCCCCAGCAGGAAATCTGTGGAGACTTCAAACACTTTCGCAATACGGAGCAAATGTTCTGTGCTGATTTTATCGGTCTTACCGCTCACAAACCGGCTGATGGCGCTTTCGGTGCTGCCGATGCGGGTCGCCAGCTGTGCCTGGGTAATTTTATGTTCCTTCATAAGCTCCTGCATCCGCTGCCGGATATTGCCGGGCAGATAGGCTCCCTCCATGTGACACACACCTCTTTCCTGTAAACTCTCTGCTTTCATTATACCTTATAAAACCAGCGTGGGCAAATGCTTTCCGCTGGTCTCGCCGCTCTGATGTCTTGCATTTTTGCAAGATTTCAGGGCGGCATTTTTTCGTTTCTTGCACTTTTGGCGGATTTTTCGGTCTATAGGCTTTTTCCCCGTATATTCAGGCAGACGGGCAGATACCGTCAATAAATGATGGAGGGCAAAGCCTATGAATTTGTTTGAAACTGTAAAATCTGCTGTCACTGTGAAGCAGGCCGCCGAGCACTACGGCTGCAAGGTCAACCGGGGCGACATGATCTGCTGCCCCTTCCACGATGACCGGCATCCCAGCATGAAGCTGAACAGGGATTATTTCTATTGCTTTGGCTGCGGGGCTACCGGGGATGTGATTGATTTTGTGGCGCGGCTGTTCGGCCTGAGCAGCTATGAGGCCGCAAAGAAGCTGGCCTATGACTTCGGCATCGATCCGGACAAGCCCCCGGCAGCTGTGGCGCTGAAAAAGCCCTATCCGCTGGCGCGGGCTTTCCGTAACGATGAGATGCATTGCCTGCGGGTGCTCTGCGATTATCTGCACCTGTTGGAACGCTGGAAGGTCGAGTATGCGCCGCAGTCACCAGAGGACGATCCAGACGACCGTTTCGTGGAGGCGTGTCACATGATCGAATATGTAGATCATTTGCTGGACGTGCTCATGTATGCGGAACTGGAGCAGCGAGTAAAGGCGGTAGATATGCTGCTGAAGGACGGCACTATCACCGCGCTGGAGCGGCGGCTCAAACGTCTGGAAAAGGAGGTGCAGCACCGTGGCGAAGAACGAGCAATCGCGTGAGGCCAACCAGCCAGTCTGGTTTGACGGTAAGAGCATCAATGAAGCCCTGTTTTGTGATGATTTTCTCAGCAGACATAAAATCATCTACACAAACGGGGCTTTTTTCACGCCTGATGGACGCGTGACCGATGAACTGCCGCTGCGTGGAGAAATTTTTGAGGAACTGAAATGCTGCGCGGTCAGTAATATCCCGCGCAAAATCAGCAACATTGTGGAGCTGATGAAGCTGGCCGCACTGGCGGAAGATTTCCCGCCGGAAACCAACCGCATCCATCTGGTAAACGGCACACTGCTTCTGGATGGCACTTTTACAGAGGGCAAGCCGGAAATCGTGCGCTGTCGTCTGCCAGTGTCCTATAATCCCGAAGCACCCGCGCCGACCCGCTGGTTGGCCTTTCTGGATGGGCTGTTGTACCCGGAGGACATTCCCACGTTGCAGGAATATATCGGCTACTGCCTGATTCCCAGCAACAAAGGCCAGCGGATGATGGTCATAAAAGGTAACGGCGGTGAGGGCAAAAGTCAGATCGGCGCGGTGTTGTCCGCCCTGTTCGGGAGCAACATGAAGGACGGCAGCATCGGTAAAATTTCCGAGAACCGTTTTGCCCGCGCTGATCTGGAACACATTCTGCTGTGTGTGGATGATGATATGCGGATGGAGGCCCTGCGGCAGACCAACTATGTCAAATCCATCGTCACCGCACAGGGCAAAATGGATTTGGAGCGTAAAGGCAAGCAGAGCTATCAGGGATGGATGTGCGCCCGGCTGCTGGCGTTCAGCAACGGAGATTTGCAGGCCCTTTTCGACCGCAGCGATGGCTTTTACCGGCGGCAGCTGGTGCTGACCACCAAAGAGAAACCTGCCGACCGTTTGGATGATCCCGACCTGGCTGAGAAGATGAAGGCCGATGTGGAGGGCATTCTGCTGTGGGCTTTTGAGGGATTGCAGCGGCTGATAGCGAACAACTTCAAGTTCACCGAGAGCCAACGCACCAGAGAGAACCGGGAGGCCGTCAAGCGGGATAACAACAATGTGTTCGACTTTCTGGAATCCGAGGGCTATATCCGGCTGAAAGCCGATGCTTCCATCAGCTCAAAGGATTGCTATGACATTTACCGGATGTGGTGCGAGGAAAACAGTCTGACTGCACTCAAACGCCGCAGTTTCAGCGATGCGCTGGTGGCAGCCTGTAGCAAGTACAATCTGGAACACTGCAACACGATCACCAATTCGGCAGGACGCCGGGTGTGGGGCTTTATGGGGATCGAGGCAGTGGCAAGACCGCATATAAACGAGTTTACGGACGCTTCACAGTGTACGTACGTACCGGAAGACTGGCGGGATTGATTTCCGCTCTGGTCGCCGGTACGTATGTACGCAGCGATTAACCCTATTACCCTATATATTGTAGAGGTGCTTCATTTGGATAAAGTGGTCGTGCCCATTTTGGGTACGACCAGAACAATGCAAATATTCTCGGTTTTGTGATGTGAAGTGGTCGGTGTCATTTTGAACCCGACCACTTTAGCGAAGCAAAGTAGTCATGGACATTTTTGTCCGCGTCTAAAACAGTCAAGGGAAAGCGGTGATTTTGCAGGCATATTTTAGAGCAATCTCAAAACGGCGAAATGTTTCTCTTTTATCCGTATACAGTTCGCCGGATGGCGGCTCACGGAACGACGTACAGATTGCAGCATTTTGTGACAATACAGCCCGAACAGTGAAAAGCCCCACATTTCTGCGAAGTCGAATATTCCGCCGTTGACCACCGATACGCGAGGAATCATTTCTATCGCAAAACAGCACTTACGCAAATTTCACCATTGACCAAAGCCGGTGCGCTCCCCAGCGCAGCCGGTTCTTTTTATGACGCAACCGAAAATCATGTTTTAGCTGTCAAGTGACAAAGAGTGTCACTTGCGAAAATGGAGGAATATTTTATGAAGTCAAGTATCCGAAACGAAATCAAGGCGCAGATCATCCGCGCCGGTTACACCATGCAGGAAGTCGTTGACCAGCTGCACGATGAATATAGCTGGAGCGACAGCGTATCCAATCTTTCTGGGAAATTGCAGCGGGAATCGCTGCGGTATCGGGAGGCCGTAGAACTGGCTGACGTGCTGGGATATGACATTGTCTGGCAGAAACGGAGGGATTGAGCATGGAAAAAGCACAGTACGCGATTATGCGATTTGCAAAATACAAGGGGCCTGAAATCGGCAATATCGAGGCCCATAACGAGCGCACAAAGGAAAAGTACGCCAGCAATCCCGATGTGGATACCAGCCGAAGCAAGTACAACTTCCATCTAGTCAAACCGCCCGGCAAGTACCGGGCGGAGTCAGAGAGGCAGATTGCTGCTGCCGGATGCCGTACCCGGAAAGACAGTATCCGTATGATCGAGACGCTGTTCACTGCCAGCCCGGAGTTCTTCAAGGGGAAAAAACGGGCGGAGATTCGGGAATTTTTCGAGGAAGCCCTGCACTTTCTGGAACAGCATCAATCCAAAGAGACAATCATATCTGCCGTGGTGCATATGGACGAGAAAACGCCCCATATGCACCTTTGCTTTGTCCCTCTGACTGAGGACGGCAGGCTCAGCGCCAAAGACATTATGGGTAACAAGAAGAAGCTGACCTGGTGGCAGGATGAGTTCTGGAAACACATGGTCAAGAAGTTTC
>ERZ827492.414-NODE-414-length-41425-cov-9.132753_pt1 | contig 41425 bp, 29 predicted proteins | sample MGYA00519704_ERZ827492 | MGnify/ENA primary metagenome ERZ827492 (study PRJEB31778, sample SAMEA3449325) | human gut metagenome | biome: human gut; feature: human-associated habitat; material: faeces | place: United Kingdom | collected 2010/2012 ... | reverse complement strand
GACTCGCTAAATTATATGCATAAAATGAAAATCCCTCAGATTCTTACGTTGATCCGTTTTCAAAGAATATACAGGATATGCTCCCGCCAAATACTTTCAAGAACTGAAACTTCGTAAAGCCAAACAACTACTGGTCGGTACTTCCCAATCCGTCAAGGAGATTCTTTTTTTTCTTGGTTTCCAGTCTACCGAATACTTCTTTTCTTTTTTCAAGAAGCGTACAGGGCTTACTTCGTTGGAGTATCGTTCGTTTGGGAGAGAAGAGTGAATTTATAGTATATCAACGAAATATATAGTTGTGAATAAGTGAATCTTGCCTTGTTTATAAACAGTCCTCGTTTAGGAGCAATTATTTTATTTTTAGATAATTAACCTGTTAATAACTTTGTTGGTATTCTTGTTGGTAACTGAAAGGAACTTGTGAATTGAACTACTATTGAAAGAGTCTACATAAAAAAGAAGAATCGCATTTCTACGATTCTTCTTTTTCTAGTTGCGGAGATCCGACTCGAACGAATGACCTTTGGGTTATGAGCCCAACGAGCTACCAACTGCTCCACTCCGCGATGTTTAACGGGTGCAAAGGTACGGCTTTTTTTGAGACAAACAAATAAATTGCTGAATATTTTTCGAATAAATCATCATTTATTTCTTATTTTGCTGAAAATGAGCAGGATAATGATGATAGTTTTTTTAGTACCTATTAATATACAAATGTTAATATTCTGTCTGTTTTCTTGTATGGTCTAAAGAAAAGAGTTACTTTTGCTCAAAATATTCAGCAATGTGCAATTTGTAACCTATGACCGTATCCAAAACAAAAGCCAAGTTAGTAGATGTTGCCCGTCAGCTTTTCGCAAAGATGGGGGTAGAGAACACTACGATGAATGATATCGCTCTTGCTTCTAAAAAAGGTAGACGAACGCTTTATACCTATTTTAAAAGTAAGGATGAAATCTATCTGGCTGTTGTAGAATCGGAATTAGATATCCTGTCGGATATGATGAAGCGGGTAGCTGAGAAGAATATCTCGCCGGACGAAAAACTGTTGGAGATGATATATACCCGGTTGGATGCAGTAAAAGAAGTAGTCTATCGAAACGGAACCTTACGTGCTTATTTCTTCCGTGATATCTGGCGGGTGGAGAAAGTCCGTAAGAAATTTGATGCGAAGGAGGTACAACTCTTTAAGGCCGTTCTTTTGGAAGGACAGGCAAAGGGAGTTTTTCACATTGACGATGTGGAGATGACGGCTGACTTGATTCATTATTGTGTGAAAGGGATTGAAGTTCCTTACATCCGTGGTCATATAGGTGCACATCTGGATGAAGATACGAGAAATAAGTACGTAGCCAACATTGTGTTTGGCGCACTGCATAGAACAGAAATTTAATTAAATAACTTTTAGTATGGGATTATTAGACGGAAAAACAGCCATTGTAACCGGTGCTGCCCGCGGTATTGGTAAGGCTATCGCTCTGAAGTTTGCTGCCGAAGGTGCAAACATCGCATTTACTGACCTTGTCATTGACGAAAATGCAGAAAATACAACAAAAGAACTTGAAGCAATGGGTGTAAAAGCCAAAGGTTATGCTTCTAACGCAGCTAACTTTGAAGATACTGCAAAGGTCGTAGAAGAAATCCACAAAGACTTCGGACGTATCGATATATTGGTAAACAATGCCGGTATCACTCGCGACGGTTTGATGATGCGTATGAGCGAACAGCAGTGGGATATGGTAATCAACGTGAACCTGAAATCTGCATTTAACTTCATCCACGCTTGTACACCTGTCATGATGCGTCAGAAAGCCGGTAGCATTATCAACATGGCATCTGTCGTAGGTGTTCACGGTAATGCAGGACAGGCTAACTATGCTGCTTCCAAGGCAGGTATGATTGCATTGGCCAAGTCTATCGCACAAGAACTCGGTTCTCGTGGCATCCGTGCCAATGCTATCGCTCCGGGATTCATCCTGACAGACATGACTGCCGCTCTTTCTGACGAAGTAAGAGCAGAATGGGCAAAGAAAATTCCTTTGCGTCGTGGTGGTACTCCTGAAGATGTGGCAAACATCGCTACCTTCCTGGCTTCCGATATGTCTTCTTACGTATCAGGACAGGTGATTCAGGTAGATGGTGGTATGAACATGTAATCGAACAGAATGACTGTTGTATACGAAGACAACCATATCATTGTAGTCAACAAGACCGCTTCCGAGATTGTCCAGGCAGACAAGACGGGTGATACGCCTCTTTCGGAGACTGTGAAGCAGTACCTGAAAGAGAAATATCAGAAACCCGGCAATGTTTTCCTCGGTGTGACACACCGGCTGGACCGCCCCGTAAGCGGTCTTGTTATTTTTGCCAAAACGAGTAAGGCGCTTACGCGGCTCAATGAGATGTTCCGCGCCGGTGAGGTGAAAAAGACTTATTGGGCAGTTGTGAAGAATGCTCCGAAAGAATCAGAAGGCGAATTGGTGCATTTTCTTGTGCGCAATGAAAAGCAGAACAAGAGCTATGCATACGACAAGGAAGTGCCGAATAGTAAGAAAGCGGTTTTGGACTACCGTTTGATCGGTCGTTCGGAGAACTATTATTTACTCGAAGTTGACTTAAAAACCGGACGGCATCATCAGATTCGTTGCCAACTGGCAAAAATGGGATGTCCTATCAAAGGAGATTTGAAATACGGTTCTCCGCGTTCCAATCCGGATGGAAGTATTTGTCTGCACGCCAGGAGGGTACGGTTCGTACACCCTGTCTCGAAGGAGCTGATAGAACTGAAAGCTCCCCTTCCCGAGGGAAATTTATGGAAAGGATTTGAACTGTTTTAATCAGTACAAATCCTTTTTTTTTGCGTTGGAAATGTATCCTCTCGGTGGAGGCTGTATAGTCGGGGCGGAGCGTTCGGTGTCTGATACCAACATCGGATTTATCTCTCTACAAATGAATTAAAAAAAATACTGTCATCTGTCACATGGTAAGATATAAATAGTTGATAATATGTGAGTTCTGCTGTGATAGCAAGGCGTGACAATAGTGTGACGGTAACTGTTGCTTTCACTGTTCATAGAGAAAAGAGTAGTTTCGCTGTATGAAACTGGAAGTTTCAAGCCTTGGGAACAAAAGTTTCAAGCGTCTGAAACTAAAGTTTCTCCATGATGAAACTAAAGTTTCCCACCGGTGAAACTATGGTTTCTGTACGGCGAAACCAAAGGTTCCAATGCATGAAACTATTGGTTTTGCCGTATGAAACAGTTATTTCATGGGTAAGAGCGGGAGTGGAAACGATTGGATGCTGTTCAATAAGTCAACCTTTCCTTCATTGATAAGTCTCAGAATTAACTCTCCCAACAGTGTGTTTTGTCGGGTAGACCTAGTACAGGTAAAGCTTTTCGAGTTATTTTTGTTCTTCTCCCTCGAACACCAGTTCTACTTTTACAGGGAAATGGTCCGAGGGCGTGCGGGCTTGATAAGCTTTGATGTCGATTTCTTCCGGACAGTCCGTTGCGTCCTTCTTGCCTCCGTTTCCTCTGATACTGCGATACGTGTCTGTCAGCACACCATATCTTTTTACTTTGAAAACAGGAGAGACGAATACATGGTCGATGCGGCTTTCCGTAAAACTGTCCGGATCGAAATCATTGAATGTTCCGTTGGTTGCATAGCGGAAGTCACACTTCTCATAAGAGTCGCAAAGCACACCTTTGCTGACAAAAGCGTCATAAGACTGATGAGTCTGGTCAACGTTGAAGTCGCCGGTCAGGATAGCCGGAAGCTCTTTACCCTTACCGAGTTCCTTCATCTTGTCTTGCACGAGATAAGCACTTTCCACGCGGGCCTTCTTGCCGATATGGTCCATGTGCAGGTTGAAGAATAGAAATTCAAAGCCCGTATCTTTGCATTTGAAGTGTCCCCAACTGCAAATGCGGGGCAGGACTGCATCCCAGCCTTTACTCGGCACGTCCGGAGTCTCCGACAACCAGAAATCGCCTTTCTCTATCACATCAAATTTGTCGGTGCGGTAGAAGATAGCGGAGTGTTCCCCCTTCTCTTTGCCATCATCGCGGCCTACACCTATATAGTCATAACCGGGTAATGCTTCTTTCATGTCCTTCAGCTGGTGAATGAAACACTCCTGCGTTCCGAAAATATCGAAATCGTGGTATTGCACCATTTTGGCAATGACCGGATAGCGTTGTCCCCAACCGTTTCCTTTGGCAGAATCGGAGCCGTTGGCGTTTCTGAGATTATAGGAGGCAACGGTGATAGAGGTCGGTTGATAACTGTGGCAACTACAAAATACGACCGCAACGAGGGCAATGAGTAAAAGGTTTCTTAGCTTCATGTTTATTCAGTTAGTTTGGGTGGATAATTTATTGACTTCCAAAAGTACAATATTTTATCCAAACAAGTAAGTATGTAGGTACAAAAAAAGTCACCCCCGGAATAGACGAAGTAGGGGTGACTTTTTTGTAGTGTGCTTACTATTATTCAGCAGACTTTGTTCTGAGAGTTTTTGGTAAGGTTATTCCTTGACAGGCTCAGCCGGTTTGTCTTTGGATGCAGTGTCTTTGACTACTGTATCATTGACAAAAGCGGTTGGTGCACTCAGTTCTGTTTTCACAGGTTCGTCTTTTTTAGTTACAGTGTCTTTGACTACTGTATCATTAACGATAAGTGCGGCATTAACTTCTGACTGGGCTGTCGCAGCTTTTTCAGAGTTCTGAGCCTTTACAAGGAATGAACCACCACAAACAAACATAAACATTGCTACTACTAATACTAATTTTTTCATAATCGTTTGCTTTAATGATTATTAGACATATGTTTTCAATTCTCTTTTGTGTTAAGGAATCGGTTGTTGCTTTTGCATTAACGTCTAATTAAAGTTCAAAGCGTGTGCCAGAAATGCAAAGGATGTGATAAGTGGTTGAAAAATAAATGGTTGCGAATAATAAGACAAGCTGAACTAGTGGGGAATTGTGTGTGGGGTGTGTGGAAACTGTGGCGGGGAGTGTGGAATAATTCCACACTCCCCGCCACAGTTCTTTTTCTTTTCAACGGCTATTTCTTTTCATCCGGCCAGGGACAAGGTTGTCCGGTAGCCTTGAAAGTTGGTCGCTGTGCATCTACTTTTCGCAGATAGTTTCCCAATTCTTTAGAAAGCCTTTTCACGATGTCAGGATGCTGTGCACTTAAGTCGTTGCTTTCACCTATATCATTAGGGATATTGAATAACTCTTTCTTACCGGTTCCGTAATAATAAATCAACTTCCAGTCGCCATTGCGAACTGCACAGTTAAAATTGATTCCGGGACCGTCATTCCCCCAGTTATTGGGCATATTCCAGAAAAGACTGCGTCCTTTAGAAGGATTTCCCGTTTGCTTCAATAGGGGAATAAAACTGATCCCGTCTATCGGCTGGACTGTTTTATACTTCTTGATTCCTGCCATTTCGAGAATGCTAGGGTAGAAGTCTTCTATCAATAAGTAATTGTCACATTTGCTACCCGGCTTCACCACTCCCGGCCAACTGACAATCATCGGTTCACGAATACCTCCTTCGTAGGTAGAACCTTTGCCGCTATTCAAAGGATGATTCTGTGTATGTAACTTTCCGTCACGCCAGTAGGATTCGGCTGCAAGTCCTCCGTTGTCACTCATAAAAATAATAATTGTATTGTCTGCTTCATCATTTTTCTCCAGCCAGTTCATGAGGTCGCCAAGGCTTTTATCCATTCCTTCGATAAGGGTAGCATAAGCAGCTTCATGGTCGGTCATACCTTTCTTCTTGTATTTATCGTAGAAGCGCATATCTTTATTCAGAGGAACATGGATAGCATATTGAGCCATATACAGATAAAAAGGCTGATTGTATTTTTTGGCTTTGTTTAGTGCCTTGATAGCTTCCTGCGTTAATGCTTCGGTAACAAATGTTTCCGTACCCCAGTATTTTTCAAGTCCGGGGACAGCCATTAGTGAAACTGGTTTTCCGTCTTTGGTATGTCCGTAATTCTCTTCCCCGAGGTAACTGGCAAGTCCTCCGGCAGCGTGTCCGGCGATGTTTACCTCAAATCCCCAATGGTGCGGGTCTTCTCCCGGAGTGTCGATGGAACCGAAATGGGCTTTTCCGCAATGGATAGTATGATAGCCGTTGTCTTTTAGGATTTGTACAAAAGAAGTTCCTACAAAGGTGTTGTTAGTACCGGGTACCTGACTTACTCCGTTATAATTCCAATCAGGGACGGCAAGCTGTTTGTCTTTGCGGTCTGTCATGGTGTTTTTTTGTAGCGTCCAGTTGGTTACCCTGTGGCGTGCCGCATTCGTTCCGGTGATGAGGCTGCATCGGGTGGGAGAACTGATGCTACTGGCATACGCTTGAGTGAACATCATTCCCTGACGGGCCAGTCGTTCCATGTTCGGCGTTTCGTATAGTTCGTTGTAATGCGTTTTTTGTGTCCAGAAAGGAAGGGAAGTATCCTGCCAACCCATATCATCTACCATAAAGAGGATGATATTCGGGCGTTTGTCTGTACGCCCTGTCTGAATGTTGCTTTGTGCTTGCAGGCTGGTGGCTGCGAGTGGCACAAGTGCGAGTGGGAATAGTTTCTTTTTATTCATGGGGTAGTTATTAGGTGTTATTTGCAGATTTCTTCTTGTACTTTTTATTTAATGTAGTATGTGCTAAAATTGATAATGTCGGGCAATGCAACAGACTCGGGAATGGTTAGTCTTAATGCGGTTGCTTCTATCGGATCAAATTTCTCAATACGTTTATGCCCTACGGATTCTCCGGAACAGACAGACTGCCATTTCCCATTAACTTTTGCTTCTATCTTATATTGACGGATACGTTCTCCGTTTTTTATATTTTCCTGAATAATGCAGTAATTTACAGTTTGTTTCTTCCCGAGATTCAAAGTCAGGCTCTTTTTTTGCCCTAAAGTTTTCGCTATGGGGGAAGAAAAACGACGGTTTATTTCATCTCCCATTTCTTTCAGTCGTTGCGTATCTCCTATGGGAATCAATCCGGTCGGATCAGGCGTTAATCCGAGGATGAGAGTTGCATTTCTTCCTACTGATTTCTCGTATTTGTCCATTAGTGCATCCAATGGGTAGATGTTATTTTCATCATCCGGTTCCCAAAACCATTCGTGACGCCCGTTTGCTCCACGTAATGGAGTATCTGCCATAGCCGGTACCCAATATTTGCCGTCTTTATCGCCGTGTTTTAATAGTATGTTGTGGTTACGTGCGGGTTCGGTAGCATTACTGTGGCTGTATGGGTAGGGGAAGGTAGACCAACAAGGGTACTCTACTGTACCTGTTTCCGAACCACCCCAACGAAAGTCTGCGCGGTCAACGTTGTGATAAAAAAGACAGTCGGGCTGATATTTATTCACAATAGGTTCTACGTTAGGACCGTCACCGCGTGGATTATCAGCTCCGCCGTCAAACCATATCATATAGAGATCACCATAACGTGTACATAGCTCTGTTACCATGTTCTCGCACAAGCGTTTATACCACGCCTGGCGGTTACGGGCAAATTCTCCTTCGCCTTCAGCTTTGAAGTTATGGATACCCAACAGAGAATTCCAACGGATGCCTATATAAATGCCCGGTTGAAGGCCGTATTTACGGCAGGAATTTACAAAATCGCGGACTATATCTCCTTTGCCGTCTTTCCACTTGACAGCTTTCAGGCAATACGGATTGACATCACTTTGCCAAAGTCCGAATCCGGTTTCGTGGGTGGCTGTGAGTACGGCAAATTTGCATCCGGCAGCTTTGGCTGCTTGTACCCATTGATCAGTATTGAGTTCGGTTGGATTAAAAATGTTATAATCTTCAGTGGGGGTGATGCGGTTATTGCCTTGTCCGTAGCGGATACCATCGAATACATGCAAGTCGTAATGAAAGACTGCTCCCATTTCGGCTTCATGCCATTTCAGTTGATGAGGCTTGGGGACAGGAATACTCTGCTGTTGCGCAAAACTACAAATTGAATAGAGGATAGAAAGGCATATAAAATTAAACTTCTTCATAATATTGATTTGTATGGTGTTAATGTTTATGCAATGGCGCGATAATATTCGTAAGGCTTTTATATTGCAAAAGTACACAAATGTGTGCTTTTGCAATATGTCATTTCTTTCAATTTACGTATGTGTTTCATTCAATCGTTGTTTTGTGTGTTGTCTGAGGCTGACTTGAATTCTATAAATCAATGTTGTATAGCTTCAGTTTATTATATAACGTCTTCCGGTCAATATTCAACAGTTGTGCTGCCTTACTTTTATTATTCCCGGTTTGGCGTAATGCTTCCAATATATGTTCTTTTTCCGTCTCCTCATTGCGTAATGACATGCTTGTGGTACAAGTTGTAGTAGTATCCAGTAAGTCAGTACCTAATTCGAGCAATGTAATAAAACTGCCTTGCGCCAGTAAGGTTGCCCTTTTCACGATATTCTTCATTTGACGCAGGTTTCCCGGCCAATGATAACTCAATAAAGCTTGTGACGCTTTTGCGTCGAAACCAATCAGATGCTTGTCCAATTCCTTGTTTGCCTGATCAAGGAAGAAGTTGGCGAATAGCAGGATATCTTCTTTCCGTTCTTTCAAGTCAGGCATTCGCAGGGTAAATTCATTGATGCGATGATAAAGGTCTTCGCGAAATGTTCCCTTTTCGATTCCTTGTTCCAGATTTTCGTTGGTGGCCGATACCAGGCGGATATCCACGGATATTTCTTGTGTAGAACCGACCGGACGTATTTTTCTCTCTTGCAGGGCGCGGAGTAGTTGTATCTGCACCTCGTAGCTGAGATTTCCGATTTCATCCAGAAAGATAGTGCCACCGTTGGCTGCAACGAAAGCTCCCGTTTTATCCGTCAATGCTCCCGTAAACGAGCCTTTTACATGACCAAAGAATTCGGAGGCTGCCAATTCCTTAGGTATCGAACCGCAGTCTACGGCAATGAACGGTTTGTCGCTACGCTTGCTAAGTTGATGAATACGGTGTGCCACATATTCTTTACCTGTTCCGCTAGAACCGTTGATGAGTACGGACATATTAGTAGGAGCTACCAGGCCTACATAATTGTAGAGTTGCTTGGCAGCATCACTTTCTCCTTCCAGATAGGCACGACGAGTTTCTGTTGTCTCTTTGGATGAGGCGGGAGAGACTTTTTTCGAAGACATCTTGGCTGCGGAATGAGCTGTTGGCGTTCTCTCTGTTTGTAGAGCTTCTGATATTTTCTTTAATAATTCTTCCGGGTTGACAGGTTTTGCGATATAATCCCGTGCACCAAGTTTCATGGCCAATACCGCTGATTGAATATCCGCATAACCGGTCATGATAATCAGGGGAATATCCAGTCCCCGGTCATTCATCCATTTCAGCAAATCAATGCCTTCGTAATCGGGTAATCGTAAATCGGATAATACCAAGTCAACAGTCTGGCTTTCGATATGCTTTCGGGCACGTGCTATATTACTCACTGATGATACTTCAAATCCTTTTTTGCCTAACCAGGTTTTGAGCATCATTCCAAAAGTTATATCATCTTCGACTATTAATATGGCTTTCATTGTGTCAGGTTTTGATTCTTTTAAGTCACAAAGGTAAGATGATTTAGGCGAAAGTGGTATATTTGCAAACTTAAATTAAATAAAAGCGTTATGAAAAAGATTACATTGATATTATTAACTATATCGTTTTGCGGACTTACTGCCTGCAAAACCGGAACAAAAAAAGGAGGAGACATGGATAAAGAGACATTGGTAAAGATTGAAACAACAGCCGGAGATATCAAAGTGAAGTTGTATAATGAGACACCCAAGCATCGTGATAATTTTATCAAACTGGTGAAAGACGGAGTATATGAAGGAACATTATTTCATCGTGTCATCAAAGATTTTATGATTCAAGCTGGTGACCCGGATTCAAAGAATGCGCCGAAAGGGAAGATGTTGGGTGCCGGTGATGTCGGCTACACCGTACCGGCAGAATTTGTATATCCGAAGTATTTCCATAAGAAAGGAGCGTTGTCTGCAGCCCGTCAGGGAGACAATGTGAATCCGAAAAAAGAATCTTCCGGTTGTCAGTTCTATATCGTAACGGGTAAGGTTTACAATGATTCTACACTGTTGGGTATGGAAAGCCAGATGAATGAAAATAAGATCAATGTCATTTTCAATAAATTGGCGCAGAAACACATGAAAGAAATCTATAAGATGCGTAAGGCGAATGACGAAAACGGGCTTTATGACTTGCAGGAGAAATTGTTTGCGGAAGCACAGGAATTGTCGGCAAAAGAACCGGAATTCCATTTTACGCCGGAGCAGATAGAAGCATATACTACTGTGGGTGGTACTCCACATCTGGATGGCGAATATACAGTATTCGGCGAAGTAGTGGAGGGTATGGACGTCGTAGATAAAATCCAGAAGGTGAAGACGGACCGTAGCGACCGTCCCGAAGAAGATGTGAAGATAATAAAAGCGACTATACTTGACTAAATGATATGAAAATCAATAGGCACATTCTTGACAACGGGTTGCGGCTGGTACATTCGCGGGACGAAAGTACACAGATGGTGGCTCTAAATATATTATATAATGTGGGAGCTCGTGACGAACATCCCGAACATACCGGCTTCGCACATCTGTTTGAACACTTGATGTTCGGTGGATCGGTAAATATCCCCGATTATGATATGCCGCTTCAGCTAGCGGGTGGAGAGAATAATGCCTGGACGAACAATGATATCACCAATTACTACCTCACTGTGCCCCGGCAGAATGTGGAAACCGGCTTCTGGTTGGAGTCCGACCGTATGTTGAGCCTTGATTTCAGCGAACGGAGTCTGGAAGTACAGCGAGGGGTAGTAATGGAAGAATTCAAGCAACGCTGTCTGAACCAGCCTTATGGAGATGTGGGGCATCTTTTGCGCCCGTTGGCTTATCAGAAACATCCTTATCAATGGCCGACTATCGGAAAAGACCTGTCGCATGTCGCTAATGCAACATTAGAAGAGGTGAAAGCATTCTTTTTCCGTTTTTATGCTCCTAACAATGCGATACTGGCGGTGACCGGGAATATCTCTTTTGAGGAAGCAGTGGAATTGACGGAGAAATGGTTCGGATCTGTTCCCCGTCGGGAAGTTCCTGTACGGAATTTGCCACAGGAGCCGGAACAGACGGAAGAACGCAGGCTGACGGTAGAGAGAAATGTACCTCTTGATTCTCTGTTCATGGCTTATCACATGTGCGATCATCGTCACCCGGATTATTATGTGTTCGATATACTGTCGGATGTATTGAGTAACGGGCGTTCCAGTCGATTGAACCAACATCTGGTACAGGAAAAACAGCTATTCTCGAGCATTGATGCTTACATCTCAGGTAGTGTGGATGCAGGCTTGTTTCACATTGCCGGAAAACCTTCGGCGGGAGTTAGCCTCGAACGGGCGGAAGCGGCAGTGCGCGACGAACTCGATCGCCTGCAACAAGAATTGGTTGACGGACAGGAATTGGAGAAGGTGAAAAATAAGTTTGAGTCTACCCAGATATTCGGTAATATAAATTATTTGAATGTGGCTACCAATCTTGCCTGGTTCGAATTGCTCGGTAAAGCGGAAGATTTGGAGAAAGAAGTAGAACGTTATCGCTCTGTCACTGCTATGCAGTTGCGGGAAGTCGCTCAATCGGCTTTTCGGAAAGAGAACGGAGTTGTACTCTATTATAAAAGTAAATGAGAAATATATATAGAACATACAGAGAGCATTATAAAGCATTATTTTTTCTTGGTTTACCTATCGTTATCGGACAAATAGGAGTGATCGTGCTCGGGTTTGCCGATACCCTGATGATTGGACATCATAGTACGGTAGAATTGGGAGCAGCTTCTTTTGTAAATAACGTGTTCAATTTGGCTATCATTTTCAGTACCGGTTTTTCATACGGGCTAACTCCTGTTGTGGGAGGTCTATATGGAACACATCAGTTTGCACCTGCCGGACAGGCATTGCGTAACAGTTTGTTAGCGAATCTGATGGTCGCGTTATTATTAACGCTTTGTATGACTGTTCTTTATCTGAATATAGAGAATCTTGGCCAGCCGGAAGAACTGATTCCTTTGATTAAGCCTTATTATTTGGTGCTGCTGGCTTCATTGGTGTTTGTTATGCTTTTCAATGGATTCAAGCAGTTTACGGATGGAATCACGGATACCAAGACGGCCATGTGGATACTCTTGGGAGGAAATGTATTGAATATCATAGGAAATTATCTTTTGATTTACGGAAAGTTAGGTTTGCCCGAGTTGGGATTGTTGGGAGCCGGTATCAGCACATTGTTTTCACGTATTATGATGGTGCTCGTGTTTATCATTATCTTCTTGCGTAGTTCTCGTTTTATCCGTTACAAAGTCGGCTTCTTCCGTTTGGGGTGGTCACGGGCTATATTCGGTCGGTTGAACGGACTTGGTTGGCCGGTTGCTTTTCAAATGGGAATGGAAACAGCTTCTTTTAGTCTGAGTGCCATAATGATAGGTTGGTTGGGGACCATTGCACTGGCTTCGCATCAGGTTATGTTGGCTATTTCACAGTTTACGTTTATGATGTATTATGGCATGGGAGCTGCCGTAGCTGTTCGTGTCAGCAACTTCAAAGGTCAGAACGATATTTTGAACGTTCGTCGTTCGGCCTATGCCGGTTTTCATCTGATGATGACATTGGGCGTAGTGCTTTCTTTTATTGTCTTTCTTTGCCGTAACTATTTAGGAGGTTGGTTTACCGACAGTCCTGAGGTGGCGGCTATGGTAACTTCTCTCATTTTTCCTTTCCTCGTTTATCAGTTCGGGGACGGGTTACAGATTACTTTTGCTAATGCCTTGCGTGGCATTTCGGATGTAAAACTGATGATGCTCATCGCCTTTATCGCTTACTTTATCATCTCACTTCCCGTAGGTTATTTCTGCGGCTTCGTAATGGGCTGGGGGGTGGTAGGTGTCTGGATGGCGTTCCCTTTCGGTCTGACAAGTGCAGGATTAATGCTTTGGTGGCGTTTTCATTACATGACGAAACTCCCCACTCCCCAAGTGAATACTTGATACTTAAAACTTTACCGTATGGCTTCCTATCGTTCCACAAAGTTGAAAGTAACAATCGGTTATACGTTATTACTTGCAATTCTTCTTTTTTCTCTGGTATTTGTACATCGCGAAATGGAGACATTGTCGGCTGCCGATGACCAGGAGAATCTGCGGACAGACAGCCTGTTGACCCTGCTGCACGAGAAAGACCGGAATACGATACAGATGCTCCGGGTATTGAGCGAAGCGAATGACAGCTTACTTTCCGCTTCGGAGATTGAAGAAATAATTTCCGAACAAGATTCTGTCATTACTCAGCAACGGGTACAACACCGAGTTATCACTAAACGGGATTCTTTACTGACTACGCCTAAGAAGAAAGGTTTCTTTAAGAGATTGGCAGAAGTGTTTGTCCCAACTAAACAAGACAGTGCCGTGCTTGTTAATACCTCCATGGAGGTTGCTACGGATACTATTCTGGAACCGACCACTTCTAAAGATTCCCTTCAGCAAAAGATTCGTATGGCTACAGAGGAAAAACGGTTGCAGCGGCGAAAAACAATCCGGCGGACTAGTACAAAATATCAGCGTATGAATTCGCAGTTGACAGCAAGAATGGATAGCCTGATAAAACAATACGAGGAGGAAATGACCTTGCGTGCCCGCCAGGATGCAGAAATGCAACAGGAGGTAAGAATGCGTTCAGCACGCACCATTGGTGGAATAGCTATCGGAGCAGTGCTGCTCTCTGTCTTTTTCCTGATTTTGATAGTGCGTGACATATCCCGCAGCAATCGTTACCGCCGGCAATTGGAAGAAGCTAATAAACGGGCGGAAGACCTGCTTATTGCCCGTGAAAAGCTGATGCTCGCCATTACTCACGACTTTAAAGCACCGTTAGGCTCTATTATGGGATATACCGAATTACTTTCCCGACTGACGGAGGACGAACGGCAGCGCTTCTATCTTGACAATATGAAAAGTTCTTCGGAACATCTTTTGAAATTGGTCAGCGACTTGCTCGACTTTCATCGGCTCGACCTTAATAAAGCGGAAGTGAACCGCGTCACCTTCAATCCTTCGCAGTTATTCGAAGAAATCCATGTTAGCTTCGAACCATTGACAGCCGCCAAAGGATTAACCTTGCAATGCCATGTCGCTCAGGAATTAAATGGGAGATACATCAGCGACCCTTTACGGCTCCGGCAGATAGTGAATAATCTTTTGTCTAACGCAGTGAAGTTTACTCCGAAAGGCGAGATTGCATTAACGGCTAAATATGATTCTCCCAAGCTGACGATAGCGATTTCGGATACCGGAAAAGGTATGGCTACGGAAGACCGCGAACGGATTTTTCAGGAATTTACCCGTTTATCCGGTGCACAAGGAGAAGAAGGCTTCGGCTTGGGATTGTCTATTGTGAAGAAGTTGGTTGTTTTGCTTGAAGGTACGATTGATGTGCAGAGTAAGCTGGGGGAGGGAAGTTGCTTCACAGTCATTCTCCCTCTTTATCCGGTGGGAAAATCTGTGTCCGAAAGGGCATTGGAAGAAAAAACAATTTCGGCAGAAGACCCTGTCACGCTTCCCCCGATGAAAGTGATACGTGTACTGTTGATTGATGATGATAAAATTCAATTAAGCTTGACGGCAGCCATGTTAAAGCAACATGGAATTGACGCCGTTTGTTGTGAGCAACTGGAGGAGTTGATAGAACAGCTCCGTACCTCTGTTTTCGATGTATTGCTGACTGATATACAAATGCCTGCTATTAATGGCTTTGATTTGGTAAAACTCTTGCGCGCTTCCAATATTCCGCAGGCAAAGACAATTCCTGTGATTGCCGTAACTGCCCGCAGTGAAATGGATATAGATGCTTTACAAGAACACGGTTTTGCCGGTTGCCTGCACAAACCTTTTACGGTGAAAGAACTATTGCTCACAGTCAACGAAGGACAGCTTGCCGCTGACGAAGCACACATTACTGAGGATATGCAGACTGTAAGTTCCTTGAACTTTTCTGCATTAACAGCCTTTTCTGAAGACGATGCTGATGCCGCACATTCCATTATTCAGACCTTTATCGAAGAAACCGGAAAGAATGCCGATCGGATGCAACAAGCATTGGCAGGCAAGGAGGTGGACGGAATAGCGGCTATGGCTCACAAACTACTTCCGCTTTTCACTTTAATCGGGGCAATGGAAGCTGTGCCTTTATTGAACTGGCTGGAAACACAACGTGGGCAATGTTTTTCAGAGGAGATAGGTGAAAAAACGGCTTGTGTACTTCTGGAGATTCAGAAGGTTCTGGAAGAAGCTCGTAAGGTATAAGTAGCTTGAAGTAGTGACAAGAGCTCCGGTAAAGAAGGTGAAGAAAGAAAACCATAATGCTTGTATTTCTTTTGTGATTGAACATTTTGCTCCTAACGTCAACCTTTTTTCAGAATTAATTGTTTACTTTGTGTCACCTTTTAATACACTGGCACATTTTACATGAAACGAAAATGGATAAGAAGGGTGAGTTGGATATTGCTCACTCCTGTATTGCTTTTTGTAATACTAATGATATTACTTTATATACCTCCCGTTCAGAATCTTTTGCGTCGGGAGGTGACAGCATACGCTTCCAAAGCAACTGGTATGCAGATTCAGGTGGAACGAATCGACCTTCGTTTTCCGCTCAATCTGTTGGTTCGTGGTGTGGAAGTGATCCAGCAACCGGATACGCTGTTGTCTTTGGAAAGTCTGAACGTGCGTGTACAGGCATGGCCGCTCGTCAAGGGAAAGGTAGAGGTAGATGAAGTAACATTAAGTCAGGTAGCGTTCAATTCGGCTAATCTAATAGAAGGCATGAAGATAAAGGGGGTACTGGGACGTTTCTTTTTACAAAGTCATGGAGTTGATCTTTCTAATGAGCTGGCCGTTATCAACCAGACGGAATTATCGGACACTCACGTACAAATGTTGATGAACGATACTACGACTACGCCTAAAGACACAACAGCTTCTGCTCCTGTAAACTGGAAAGTGGATCTTCATAAACTGAAGTTGAAGAATGTGTCGTTCAGTATGCAACTTCCTGCTGACTCGATGCGAATGGCTGCTCATATCGGAGAAGCATTTATCAATGATGCACAAGCTGATCTGAAGAATCAGTTTTATGAACTGAAACAATTCCTGTTATCCGGAAGCTCTGCCAATTATGATACCGGAGCAGCCAAACCCGGAGAAGGTTTCGATGCGTCTCATATTGCCGTTCGTGATATCCGTATCGGTTTGGATTCCTTATTATATAAAAGTAGGGATATGAATGCTGTAATCCGTGAGTTTTCGATGAATGAACGTTCCGGATTGAGTATCACTTCATTGACGGGTAGGGCATTTTCTAACGACTCGATTATTCGTATTCCCGGCATAAAACTGCAAACCCCTCATTCCGAAATAGATTTATCCGCCCAGACATATTGGGAACTTGTCAATATTCCCACTACAGGACGTTTGTCCGCCGGTCTCAATGCTTATATCGGTAAAGAGGATGTTATGTTATTTGCCGGCGGTTTGCCGGATAGTTTCAAAGAGGCGTATCCCTTCCGTCCGCTTGTGGTTCGTGCCGGTACGGACGGAAATCTGAAACAAATGCAGATTTCTCGTTTCACAGTCGATCTCCCGGGAGCTTTTTCCATGAAAGGAGGCGGTATTCTTGAAAACTTGGCTGACAGCCTGACGCGTTCGGGGACTATCGGTCTGGATATGATTACTCAGAATCTAAACTTCCTGACTGCTTTAACGGGAGAAGCCCCCAACGGTACTATCGTAATCCCAGATAGCATGAATCTGAAGGCCCGTGTCGAGCTGAAAGGACCTGAATATAAGGCTAATCTTCACTTGAAACAGGGGCAAGGCTCTATGGGGGTGAATGCAGAACTTAATACCTCAACCGAGGCTTATGCAGCCGACTTGAAGATTGACAATCTACAACTCCATAATTTCCTTCCGAAAGACTCTATCTACGAACTTTCTCTTTCGGCAGATGCCAAAGGCCGTGGGCTGGACGTCATGTCTTATCGTGCTTTAGCCAAACTGAATCTTTCATTAGATCAACTACATTATGCACGTTACCAGCTTTCCAATGTTCATTTGACTGGAGCTTTGAAAGGTGCATTGGTGACGGCTAATCTGACAAGTGACAATGCGCTGTTGAAGATGACAACAGATGCAGAATACAATCTGGCACATCGTTATCCAGTTGGAAAAGTGACGGTTGACGTCACTCAGCTCGACTTACACGAACTGGGGTTGATGCCTCAACCGATGAAGCGCCCGCTCGCCTTTAATCTTTCTGCCGAAGCTCGTCAAAACAGGGTGTTCACACATCTAACATCCGGTGATATGAAACTCAACTTGAGTGCACGTTCCGGTGTTAATCCTTTGATAAGTCAGTCTACACACTTCATGGATGTCCTGATGAAGCAGATTGATGAAAAAGCCTTGAACCATGCCGAACTGCGTGAAGCGTTGCCGACAGCTATTTTATCTTTCTCCGCAGGAAAAGAGAATCCGTTAGCTTATTTTCTGGCTACTAAAAACATATCCTACCATGATGTTTCCATGAAGTTCGGTATGGCTCCCGATTGGGGAATCAATGGAAAAGCTGCGGTGCATGCATTGAAGATGGACACATTGCAACTGGATACAATCTTCTTTACTGTCAAACAGGATACTACTTTAATGAAACTACGTGCCGGTGTAATAAACGGACCGAAGAATCCGCAATTCTCTTTTGCTACTACTTTGACCGGAGAGATTCGCGACCGCGATGCGGAATTGCTGGTAGACTACAAAAACGGCAAAGGAGAAACAGGCGTATTGCTGGGGGTAAATGCCCGCCCTCTGTTCGAAGGACATGGCAAGGGGAACGGAATCGCTTTCACACTGATTCCGGAGAATCCGATTGTTGCCTTCCAAAGATTTCATTTCAACGAGAATCATAACTGGATTTACCTGCATAAAAATATGCGTGTATACGCGAACGTAGATATGTGGGATGAAGAAGGAATGGGATTCAGGGTACATTCCGTACCGGGCGATACGGTGTCTCTGCAGAATATAGATGTTGAAATACGTAGAATCCGTCTGCAAGAGATAACGAGTGTGTTGCCTTACTTCCCCGAAATAACCGGATTGTTCTCGTTGGAAGCTCATTACATACAGACAGAAAAGGATTTGCAACTCTCGGCTGAGGCGTCTGTTGATGAACTGACTTATGAACGTCAGCGTATCGGTGACGTTGCATTAGGGGCTACGTGGTTGCCGGGCGAACAGGGAAAACAATATCTGAATGCTTATCTGAATCACGAACAGGCAGAAGTGCTGGTGGCAGATGGGAAACTGGTTCCTACCCGCACAGGCAAAGATAGTTTGGAAGTGAATACAACATTGGAGCATTTTCCGCTGCGGGTGGCGAATGTGTTTATTCCTGACCAGATGGTCACTTTGTCCGGTGATATGGATGGTAATCTGAATATAACGGGCAGTACTGAACAACCTTTGATAAACGGCGAACTTGTATTGGATAGTGTTGCTGTCCTTTCCCGTCAATATGGTGCGCGTTTCATGTTTGACAATCGTCCTGTGCAAATAAAGAACAATCGGTTGGAATTTGATAAATTTGCTATTTACACAACATCGAAGAATCCGTTTACTATTGATGGCTATGTTGATTTCCGTGATATGAGCCGTCCAATGGCGAACCTGAATATGCTGGCACAAAATTATACGTTACTGGATGCTAAGCGTACCCGTGAAAGTCTGGTTTACGGCAAAGTATTTGCTGATTTCCGGGCGACGGTGAAAGGGCCTTTGGACGGGCTGAATATGCGTGGGAACGTGAGTCTGCTGGGGAACACCGATGTTTCGTATGTCTTGACCGATTCACCATTGACAGTGCAGGACCGTTTGGGAAGTTTGGTAACATTTACTTCATTTAGCGATACTACAACTGTTGTCCGGCAGGAAGTGCCGACTGTCTCTTTAGGCGGATTGGACATGGTAATGATGGTACATATCGATCCGTCCGTCCGAGTGAAAGTTGACCTGGATGCAAGTAATGATAACCGTATCGAACTGGAAGGCGGGGGTGACCTTTCCATGAAATACACTCCGCAAGGCGACCTGACTCTGACCGGACGTTATACGTTGAGTGGCGGCTTGATGAAATATGCTTTGCCGGTGATTGCAGCAAAGGAATTTGCCATTGATAACGGTAGTTACGTGGAATGGACGGGAAATCCGATGGACCCGATGTTGAACTTTAAGGCGACTGACCGTATCCGTGCGTCAGTTTCCGAAGGAGAGAATGGTGGAAGTCGTATGGTTAATTTCGATGTTTCCGTTGTAGTCAAGAACCGCTTGGATAATCTTTCGTTTGCATTCGATGTTGCGGCTCCCGAAGATGCGACCGTACAAAACGAGTTGACCGCTATGGGGGCGGAAGAACGAGGTAAACAGGCATTGTATATCATGGTGATGAAAACTTATCTCGGCACCGGACCGATTGGTGGGGGTGGCGGCGGACTCGGCAAGCTGAATATGGGATCTGCTCTGACTTCTGTATTGAGTAGTCAGATAAACTCCTTGATGGGTAACTTGAAGAATGCGAGTCTCTCTGTCGGTGTCGAAGACCACGACGATTCAGAGACGGGAAGTAAACGTACGGATTACAGTTTCCGTTATTCACAACGCTTGTTTAACAATCGTTTCCAGATTGTAATCGGTGGCAAGGTTTCTCAAGGTGAGAATGCGACGAATGACGCCGAATCCTTCATCGACAATATTTCTCTGGAATATCGTTTGGATAGAACCGGAACCCGGTATATCCGCCTGTTCTATGACAAGAACTACGAGAGTGTGCTCGAAGGTGAGATTACGGAAACCGGAGTCGGTATTGTGCTTCGCAAGAAGCTGGACAAACTTAGTGAACTGTTCATCTTTAAGAAAAAGAAGTAAGTATGAAAGAGATACATATAAATATATTGGCTGTTTGTCTGATAAGTGTAGTGTTACTGTCGGCTTGTTCGGTGACGAAACATCTTCCCGAAGGGGAGGTGCTTTACACCGGAAGCAAGACTGTCATATTGAATAAATCGACAACACCGGTAGGAGAGACGGCGCTGACGGAAATTGATGCTGCACTCGATAAGACACCTAGTACAAAGATGTTTGGCGGTATCCTTCCTATCCCTTTTAAAATGTGGATGTACAATGACTTCGTGAAATATAAGAAGGGATTCGGTAAATGGATGTTCAACCGTTTTGCGGCCAATCCTCCCGTATTTATTTCTACGGTCAACCCGGAGGTACGTGTGAAGGTAACGACTAATTTGCTTCGTGATTATGGCTATTTCAATGGGAAGGTAGCTTATGAAACGGTTGTTGATAAGAAAGACAGTCTGAAGGCGGGCATTATCTATACGGTGGATATGAAGAACCCTTATTTCATTGATACGGTTTACTATCAACGGTTCACTCCCCAGACTCTGCGGATTATGGAGCGCGGACGCCGGATGTCTTATATAAGTCCGGGTGAGCAGTTCAACGTGGTTGATTTGGACGAAGAACGCTCCCGTATCAGTACATTGTTGCGTAACCTCGGATATTTTTATTTCCGTCCCGACTATATGACTTACCAGGCGGATACGACTTTGGTACCCGGAGGGCATATCAGCCTTCGCCTGATTCCTGTGCCGGGATTGCCGGCTGCGGCACAGCGTCCTTATTACGTGGGTGATGCGTCTGTCTATCTGTTCGGAAAGAACGGAGAAGCGCCGAATGACAGTATGATGTATAAGAACTTGAATATCCACTATTACAATAAATTGCAGGTTCGTCCCAATATGCTTTATCGTTGGCTGAATTATCAACAGTTTGTACGGAACGCACAGATGCGTGCTTCCAACCGTACCCGGCTTTACAGCCAGTATCGGCAGGAACAGATACAGGAGAAACTCAGCCAGTTGGGAATATTTAGTTATATGGATATCCAATATGCCCCCAAAGATACAACAGCTGTTTGTGATACGTTGGACATCACGATGCAGGCTACTTTTGCCAAACCGTTGGACGCTGAACTGGAATTGAACGTAGTAACTAAAAGTAACGACCAGACCGGTCCGGGTGCTTCGTTCGGAGTTACACGGAATAATGTATTTGGTGGTGGAGAAAGTTGGAACGTGAAACTGAAAGGCTCTTATGAATGGCAGACCGGTGGCGGAGAGAAAAGTTCGTTGATGAACAGTTGGGAAATGGGAATATCTACTTCTCTGACTTTCCCTAGAGTGGTTTTCCCGCGTTGGGGGAAAAGGGAATTTGACTTTCCCGCTACGACTACTTTCCGTTTGTATATCGATCAGTTGAACCGGGCAAGATATTATAAACTGTTATCTTTCGGCGGAAACGCAACCTACGATTTCCAGCCGACGCGTACCAGTCGTCATAGTATCACACCTTTCAAACTGACATTCAACGTCTTGCAACACCAGTCGAAAGAGTTTATGGAGATTGCAGCCGACAATCCGGCACTATATGTCAGCTTAGACAACCAGTTCATCCCGGCTATGGAGTACACTTATACGTATGATAATGCCTCTGTGCGGAGAGTGAAGAATCCTATCTGGTGGCAATCTACCGTGACTTCTGCCGGAAATGTGACTGCCACTATTTATCGTGCTTTCGGCAAACCTTATAATGAGGAAGGGAAAAAACTTTTGGGGGCTCCGTTCTCGCAGTTTATGAAATTTAATACCGAGTTCCGCCATTTGTGGAACATGGACAAAAATAATAAAATAGCTTCCCGTGTAGCGTTAGGCGCTCTTTTTGCATACGGTAATGCTACGATTGCCCCATATAGTGAACAATTCTACGTTGGTGGTGCCAACAGTATCCGTGCTTTTACGGTGCGTAGTATTGGTCCCGGTGGCTATCACCCGAAAGACAGCAAGTATTCTTATCTCGACCAGACAGGTACGTTCCGTTTCGAAGCGAACGTAGAATATCGTTTCCGTATCTTCAAGAGCATTTGGGGAGCTACTTTCCTGGATGCGGGTAACGTCTGGCTGCTGCGCAAGGACGAGGCACGTCCTGATTCGCAACTTCGTCTGAAAACTTTCCCGAAACAAATAGCTTTGGGGACAGGCGTAGGCGTCCGTTACGACATGGATATTCTTGTGTTCCGTCTTGACTTCGGTATTCCTTTGCATCTGCCCTATGATACGGAACGAAGCGGATATTATAATGTTACCGGTGCCTTCTTCAAAAATCTGGGAATACATTTCGCTATCGGGTATCCGTTCTAACGTTCTTTCTTTGTCTCAAGACAAAAGAAAGGACATCACATAAGACAAAAGAAAGAAAGTTTTTGTACATTTGCACCAAAATCAGATGCCGTTGACATCACTAACCTTTTAATATTACACAATTTATGAAACCAACTTTATTCTTATTGGCAGCCGGTATGGGCAGCCGCTATGGAGGCTTGAAACAATTGGACGGACTGGGTCCTAATGGTGAAACGATCATGGACTATTCTATCTATGATGCTATCAATGCCGGATTTGGTAAACTTGTATTTGTAATCCGCAAAGACTTTGAACAGGATTTCCGTGATAAGATTATTTCTAAATACGAAGGTCACATTCCTTGTGAACTGGTTTTCCAAGCTTTGGATGCACTTCCTGAAGGCTTCACTTGTCCGGCAGACCGTACAAAACCTTGGGGTACCAACCATGCAGTAATGATGGGTGCTGATGTGATTAAAGAACCGTTCGCTGTAATTAACTGTGACGACTTTTATGGTCGTGATTCCTTCCAAGTAATGGGTAAATTCCTTTCTGCACTTCCTGCGGATTCTAAAAATGTTTATTCAATGGTAGGTTTCCGCGTAGGAAATACGCTGAGTGAAAGCGGTACGGTATCTCGTGGTATTTGTAGTACAGATGATAAAGGTCTGCTGACTTCAGTAGTGGAACGTACTAAGATCCAACGTCTGGATGGTGAAGTGAAATATATCGATGATAACGGCGAATGGACTGCAACTCCCGATACTACTCCGGTAAGTATGAACTTCTGGGGCTTCACTCCTGATTACTTCGCTTACAGTCAGGAATTCTTCAAGACTTTCTTGAGCGACCCGAAAAACATGGAAAACTTGAAGAGCGAATTCTTTATTCCATTGATGGTAGATAAATTGATTAATGACGGAACGGCTACTGTTGAAGTGCTGGATACTGCCAGCAAATGGTTCGGCGTTACTTATCCGGAAGACCGTCAAAGTGTAGTAGACAAGATTCAGGCATTGGTTGATGCCGGTGAATATCCTGCCAAGTTGTTCTAAAGAAGTACTATTGGTTAAAATAGAAAGCAGTCATTCTGATGAGTGGCTGCTTTTTTTGTTTTTCATAACGTGCCATACTACTCTGTATCCAATAAATATTCATTATCTTTGCAGTTCAAAATCGTATAAATCAGAGACAGAAGTGATTTCAGTAGAAGGATTATCAGTAGAATTTAATGCGACGCCGCTTTTTGAAGACGTCAGCTATGTTATAAATAAAAAAGACCGTATTGCACTGGTCGGCAAGAATGGTGCAGGTAAATCAACAATGTTGAAAATATTGGCAGGTTTGCAATCACCGACACATGGAGTAGTGGCTACTCCAAAAGATGTCATGATTGGATATTTGCCGCAGGTGATGATTCTCGCCGATAACCGGACGGTGATGGGAGAGGCGGAACTGGCATTCGAACATATTTTTGAACTTCAGGCGAGACTGGAACGGATGAACCGGGAACTGGCAGAACGGACAGACTATGAATCGGAAGAATATCACCAGTTAATAGACCGTTTTACGCATGAGAATGATCGCTTCCTGATGATGGGCGGTACAAACTATCAGGCGGAAATAGAACGGACGCTTCTAGGATTGGGCTTCAGCCGTGAGGACTTCGAACGCCCTACTTCGGAATTTTCCGGTGGTTGGCGTATGCGTATCGAACTTGCGAAGTTGCTGCTTCGCCGTCCGGACGTACTTCTGCTCGATGAGCCGACCAATCATCTTGATATTGAAAGTATTCAGTGGTTGGAGAACTTTTTGGCGACTCGTGCCAATGCTGTTGTACTGGTCAGTCACGACCGTGCCTTTCTTAATAATGTAACTACCCGTACGATTGAAATTACTTGCGGGCAGATTTATGACTATAAGGTGAAGTATGATGAGTTTGTCGTTCTCCGCAAAGAACGTCGCGAACAACAACTCCGTGCTTACGAGAATCAACAAAAACAAATACAGGATACGGAAGACTTTATCGAACGCTTCCGTTATAAAGCAACGAAGGCAGTACAAGTACAAAGCCGTATCAAGCAATTGGAAAAGATTGGCCGTATCGAAGTGGATGAGGAAGATAATTCGGCACTACGTTTGAAATTTCCTCCTGCCAGCCGTAGCGGTAATTATCCGGTGATTTGTGAGGATGTACGCAAAGCGTATGGCGACCATGTCGTTTTCCACGACGTCAATCTGACTATCAATCGGGGAGAGAAGGTCGCTTTTGTCGGCAAGAACGGTGAAGGTAAGTCTACCTTGGTGAAATGTATCATGGGTGAGATTGACTTCGACGGTAAGTTGACAATCGGGCATAATGTGCAAATCGGATATTTTGCCCAGAATCAGGCACAAATGTTGGACGAAAATCTGACGGTATTTGATACGATTGACCGTGTGGCAACGGGGGATATACGTTTGAAAATACGGGATATATTGGGAGCCTTCATGTTTGGCGGTGAAGCCTCGGATAAGAAAGTGAAAGTACTTTCCGGTGGAGAACGTACCCGTCTGGCGATGATTAAGCTTTTGCTTGAGCCTGTAAACTTCCTGATTCTCGATGAACCGACCAACCATTTGGATATGCGCTCGAAGGATGTGTTGAAAGAGGCGATCCGTGAGTTTGACGGTACTGTGATACTTGTCAGTCACGACCGTGATTTTCTGGACGGACTTGCGACTAAAGTATATGAGTTTGGTGGCGGGCATGTAAAAGAACATCTCAGCGGTATCTATGAGTTCCTTCAAAAGAAAAAGATAGAGAACCTGAATGAACTTCAGAAAGGAGCATCTTTATCTTCTTCGCCTACGGCTTCTGCCAAGGGAAGTGAGCAAGAGCCGGTACAACCTTCGGAGAATAAACTCTCTTATGAGGCACAGAAGGAGTTGAATAAAAAACTGAAGAAACTCGAACGCCAAGTGGCTGATTGTGAGGCTTCGATAGAAGAGACGGAAGCGGCAATATCTATTGTTGAAGCACAAATGGCAACTCCCGAAGGAGCCTCTGATATGCAACTCTATGAGCGGCATCAGAAATTGAAACAGCAGTTGGATGCTATCGTAGAAGAATGGGAACGTGTCTCGTTGGAGCTGGAAGACGCGAAAAAATGATAAATTATTATGTATGCAATATGAAAGTAACTAAGTATTTACCAATTCTTGCCGTATGCCTTATGACAACAGGATGTAACAGTAAGAAAGAGGCCGTGCTAACATCCGGTATCGACCTTGCTAATCTGGATACCACGGCTATGCCGGGTACAAGTTTTTATCAATACGCTTGTGGCGGTTGGGTTGCAGCTCATCCGCTGACTGACGAGTATTCACGTTTCGGAACATTTGATATGTTGCGTGAAAACAGCCGTGAGCAGTTGAAAACATTAATCGCCGAACTGGCTGCAAAGAAAGACAACGCACCGGGCAGTGCCGCTCAGAAAGTGGGTGATCTTTACAATATCGCCATGGATAGCGTGAAACTGAATCAGGAAGGGGTTGCTCCAATTAAAGCTGAACTGGAAGCGATCGACGCCCTCCAAGATAAAGGTGAAATTTATACGTACATCGCCGAAATTCAGAAGAAAGGAATTAATCCTTATTTTAGCCTCTATATCGGTGCTGATGATATGAACAGTTCGATGAATCTGGTTCAGACTTATCAGGGAGGTATTGGAATGGGACAACGCGATTATTATCTGGAGAATGACGAGCAAACAAAGAATATCCGTGATAAATATCAGGAACATATTGCCAAGATGTTTCAGTTGGCTGGTTATGATGAAGCTGCTGCACAAAAAGCTGTAAAAGCGGTGATGAATATCGAAACTCGTTTGGCCAAGTCAGCCCGTTCGCAGGTAGAGTTGCGCGACCCTCATGCTAATTACAATAAAATGGATATGGAGACGCTGAAAAAGAACTTCCCTACATTTGCCTGGGATGTTTACTTCACTACATCAGGCTTAAATGATCTGAAAGAAGTGAATGTTGGTCAGCCGGCAGCTATGAAAGAAGTGGCGGACGTTATTAATACAGTATCCCTCGATGAGCAAAAGCTATATCTTCAATGGAATCTGATTAACTCGGCAGCTTCTTACTTGAGTGATGACTTCGTAGCGCAGGATTTTGATTTCTACGGCAAGACAATGTCCGGCAAAAAAGAGATGCAACCTCGTTGGAAACGTGCTGTAAGTACGGTAGACGGTGCTCTCGGTGAAGTAGTAGGGCAGATGTATGTCGAGAAATACTTCCCGGCTGCTGCCAAAGAACGTATGGTAACGTTGGTGAAGAACTTACAGACTTCTTTGGGAGAACGCATCAATGCTCTTGAATGGATGAGCGAACCGACCAAAGCAAAGGCACAGGAGAAGCTGGCTACCTTCCATGTCAAGATCGGTTATCCCGATACCTGGAAAGATTACTCAGCCTTGGATATTAAAAACGATTCTTATTGGGCAAATATCGAACGTGCCAATGAATGGGGATATGCCGAGATGATTTCCAAAGCCGGCAAACCGGTAGATAAGGATGAATGGTTGATGACTCCTCAGACCGTTAATGCTTATTACAACCCGACAACCAATGAAATCTGCTTCCCGGCAGCTATCCTGCAACCTCCATTCTTTGATATGAATGCTGATGATGCAATGAATTACGGTGCTATCGGAGTTGTTATCGGTCATGAAATGACACATGGATTTGATGACCAGGGACGTCAGTATGACAAAGACGGAAACCTGAAAGACTGGTGGACGGAAGAAGATGCCAAGAAATTCGAGGAACGTGCTCAGGTAATGGTGAACTTCTTTGACAGTATTGAGGTCGCTCCGGGAGTACATGCAAACGGTAGCCTGACACTGGGAGAAAACATAGCAGACCATGGTGGACTGCAAGTTTCTTATCATGCTTTCAAGAAAGCAATGGAAACCGCACCGTTGGAAGTTGTTGACGGATTTACACCGGAACAACGCTTTTTCCTTGCTTATGCAAATGTGTGGGCGGGAAATATTCGTCCGGAAGAAATTCTCCGTTTGACGAAACTCGATCCTCACTCATTAGGAAAATGGCGCGTGGACGGTGCATTACCTCATATTGCCAACTGGTACGAAGCATTCAATATCACCGAACAAGATTCCATGTTTGTACCAAAAGAAAAACGAGTATCTATCTGGTAATAAATTCTGAATAGAAACTGTATGCACAAAGAAGCGTTGGCTTTTCCTCCGGAAGAGTCAACGCTTTTTTTTATTAATTCACACCTTATTATTACGTACGATAAACAATATTTCGTAACTTTGCGCGTCAAATACTTAATAAGCAATTCAATGTCAGAGTCTAAAAGAATAAAAACTGCACTGGTATCTGTATACCACAAGGAAGGTTTGGACGAAATTATTACCAAACTTCATGAAGAGGGAGTAGAGTTTCTGTCAACGGGGGGAACTCGTCAGTTTATTGAATCGTTGGGATATCCCTGTAAGGCGGTGGAAGATTTGACCACTTATCCTTCTATTTTGGGTGGTAGAGTGAAGACATTACATCCGAAGATCTTCGGAGGTATCCTTTGTCGTCGCGGTCTGGAACAAGATATGCAGCAGATTGAGAAATATGAGATCCCTGAAATAGATCTGGTAATTGTTGATTTGTATCCGTTTGAAGCAACTGTTGCTTCTGGTGCATCTGAAGCAGATATTATTGAAAAAATAGATATAGGCGGAATCTCTTTGATTCGTGCCGCAGCCAAGAATTACAACGATGTAATTATCGTAGCTTCTCAGGCTCAGTATAAGCCATTGCTGGATATGTTAATGGAGCACGGAGCCACTTCTTCACTCGAAGAACGCCGTTGGATGGCAAAAGAAGCGTTTGCCGTTTCTTCTCACTATGATTCGGCTATCTTCAATTATTTCGATGCCGGCGAAGGTTCTGCCTTCCGTTGTTCGGTGAACAGCCAGAAACAACTTCGTTACGGTGAAAATCCACATCAGAAAGGTTATTTCTACGGAAACCTGGAGGCAATGTTCGATCAGATTCACGGAAAAGAAATTTCTTATAACAATCTTCTTGATATCAACGCTGCTGTTGACTTGATCGACGAGTTCGAGGATCTTACTTTCGCTATCCTGAAACATAATAACGCTTGCGGCCTGGCTTCCCGTCCTACTGTGTTGGAGGCTTGGAAAGATGCATTGGCAGGTGATCCTGTATCTGCTTTCGGTGGTGTACTGATTACTAACGGTGTCATTGACAAGGCAGCAGCAGAAGAAATTAACAAGATTTTCTTCGAAGTGATTATCGCACCGGATTATGATGTGGATGCACTCGAAATCCTGGGACAGAAAAAGAACCGCATCATTCTTGTACGTAAGGAGGCCAAACTGCCGAAGAAGCAGTTCCGTGCTTTGTTGAACGGCGTATTGGTGCAGGATAAAGATACTAATATTGAAACGGTAGCCGACTTGAAAACAGTGACCGACAAGATTCCTACTCCGGAAGAAGTAGAGGATATGCTGTTTGCTAACAAGATTGTCAAGAATAGTAAATCAAACGCTATTGTACTGGCGAAGGGTAAACAACTGTTGGCAAGCGGTGTGGGACAGACTTCACGTGTGGATGCATTGAAGCAAGCGATTGAAAAAGCTAAATCATTCGGTTTCGACCTGAATGGTGCAGTAATGGCTTCGGATGCTTTCTTCCCGTTCCCTGACTGTGTGGAAATTGCCGATAAAGAAGGAATTACAGCTGTAATTCAGCCGGGTGGTTCAGTGAAAGATGATTTGTCTTTTGCTTACTGCAATGAACATGGCATGGCAATGGTGACTACCGGTATCCGTCATTTTAAACATTAAAAACAAGAATCAAGAATGGGATTATTCTCTTTTACACAAGAAATAGCAATGGACTTGGGTACAGCCAATACCATTATCATCACGAACGGGAAAATCGTGGTGGATGAGCCTTCGGTTGTAGCCTTGGACCGCCGTACGGATAAGATGATCGCCGTAGGAGAAAAGGCGAAGTTGATGCATGAAAAGACCCACGAAAATATACGTACAATTCGTCCGTTGAGAGACGGGGTAATCGCTGACTTCTATGCTTGCGAGCAGATGATGCGTGGTCTGATTAAGCAGGTAAACACCCGCAATCATCTTTTCTCACCCTCTCTCCGTATGGTGATCGGCGTACCGTCGGGAAGTACGGAAGTTGAACTCCGTGCTGTTCGCGACTCTGCCGAGCATGCTGGCGGACGTGATGTCTATCTGATTTTCGAACCGATGGCTGCAGCTATCGGTATCGGTATTGACGTGGAAGCTCCGGAAGGAAACATGATTGTTGATATAGGTGGTGGCTCTACGGAGATTGCCGTTATCTCTTTGGGAGGTATCGTTTCCAACAACTCTATCCGTATTGCCGGTGATGACTTGACTGCGGATATTCAAGAATATATGAGCCGTCAGCATAATGTGAAGGTCAGCGAGCGTATGGCGGAACGTATCAAAATTAATGTAGGTGCGGCTTTGACCGAACTGGGTGAAGACGCTCCGGAAGATTATATCGTTCACGGTCCGAACCGTATTACTGCCCTTCCTATGGAAGTACCGGTATGTTATCAGGAAGTGGCTCACTGTTTGGAGAAATCGATTTCCAAGATTGAAACGGCTATCTTGAGTGCATTGGAGAATACTCCTCCCGAACTTTATGCGGATATCGTTCATAATGGTATCTATCTGGCCGGTGGTGGTGCGTTACTCCGTGGTTTGGATAAGCGACTGACTGATAAGATAAATATCCCGTTCCATATTGCGGAAGATCCTTTACACGCTGTTGCCAAGGGGACAGGGGTAGCATTAAAGAATGTAGATCGTTTCTCTTTCCTAATGAGATAAAATCACGGACTCTGATTCATGCGGAATTTAATAAACTTCCTTTTGAAATACAATTACTGGTTCCTCTTTGTCATATTGGAGGTAGCCAGTTTTGTTTTGTTATTTCGGTTCAACAATTACCAGCAGAGTGCTTATTTCACTTCTGCCAATACAGTTGTGGGGGCGGTTTATGAAGTTTCGGGAGGTATATCTTCCTATTTCCACCTGAAATCGGTCAATGAAGACCTGCTGGACCGGAATATGTTATTGGAAGAGCAGATCAATAATTTGGAAAAAGCGTTGAAAGAACGTCAACTCGATTCTATCGCGGTGAACAGTATCCGGAAGATGCCTCAGAAAGATTATCAGCTGTTTAAGGCACGTGTGATTAAGAATAGTCTGAACCTGGCCGATAATTATATAACGCTTGATAAAGGTTCTTCTTCCGGCATTCATTCCGAAATGGGCGTGGTAGACGGAAACGGGATTGTGGGAATTGTTTACGAAACATCTCCTTCCTATTCGGTGGTGATTTCTGTACTGAATAGCAAATCAAACATCAGTTGCAAGATTGTAGGAAGCGATTATTTTGGTTATCTGAAGTGGGAACACGGAGATTCGCGATACGCTTATCTGAAAGATTTGCCTCGTCATGCCGAGTTTAATCTGGGAGATACCGTAGTGACAAGCGGTTTCTCGACTGTATTTCCCGAAGGAATTATGGTGGGGACGGTGGATGATATGTCCGACTCTCATGATGGATTATCCTATCTGCTGAAGATCAAGCTGGCTACCGATTTCGGCAAGCTTAGTGATGTGCGGGTGATAGCGCGGAACGGTCAGCAGGAGCAGAAAGAACTCGAAAACAAGACAACGAAACAATGATTATTACCTATATACATAGAATCGGTTGGTTTATCGGGTTGGTGCTTCTTCAGGTGCTAATTCTGAATAATGTGCATATAGCCGGATATGCTACGCCTTTTCTCTATATTTATTTTATTTTGAAGTTCAATTCCGGCACTTCCCGGAATGAACTGATGTTGTGGGCCTTCTTTTTCGGGCTTACCATTGACGTGTTTTCCGATACTCCGGGAATGAATGCAGCAGCAACCGTGTTGCTTGCTTTTCTTCGTCCTTCTTTATTGCGTTTGTTCACTCCCCGCGATAATCAGGACAATCTCGTACCTTCTTTCAAGAGTATGGGAATCACTCCTTTTCTGAAATATACTACTGCAAGTGTTTTTATACATAGTCTGGCTTTACTCTCTATTGAGTTCTTCTCGTTTTCCGGCATTTGGCTGTTGCTGCTGCGGGTGGCATTGTGTACCGTTCTGACTGTAACTTGTATTGTAGCTGTGGAAGGCATAAGGAGATAGCGATGGCAAAAGATTATAGACTGGAGAAACGGAAATTTGTTATTGGGGGAATTGCACTGTCTATTGTGCTGATTTATCTGATCCGTCTTTTTGTATTGCAGATTACTACCGATGATTATAAGAAGAACGCCGATAGCAATGCGTTCCTGAATAAAATTCAATATCCTTCGCGCGGAGCTATCTATGACCGTACAGGTAAGTTGCTGGTTTTTAACCAGCCTGCTTATGATATAACGATTGTCCCGAAAGAAGTAGAGAACTTGGATACACTCGACCTGTGCCAGTCGTTGAATATTACTCGTGCTCAATTCCTGAAAATCATGAGCGACATGAAAGACCGTCGCCGGAATCCGGGATATTCCAGATACACTAATCAATTGTTTATGTCGCAACTTTCGGCGGAAGAATGTGGCGTCTTTCAGGAGAAGTTGTTTAAATTCCGTGGCTTCTATATCCAGCGGCGTACGATTCGCCAATACTCTTATGATGCTGCCGCGCACGCCTTGGGTGATATTGGAGAAGTCTCGGCAAAAGAAATGGAAGCCGATGAAGAAGGCTACTACATTCGTGGCGATTATGTCGGCAAGTTGGGTGTAGAGAAATCGTATGAGAAGTATCTGCGTGGAGAGAAAGGCATTGAAATTCTGCTTCGTGATGCGCACGGACGTATTCAGGGGCATTATATGGACGGAGAATATGACCGTCCTTCCGTACCCGGAAAGAACTTGACACTCAGTTTGGATATTGACTTGCAGATGTTGGGTGAACGGTTACTGAAAAATAAGATCGGAAGTATTGTTGCTATTGAGCCGGAGACAGGAGAGATTCTTTGTCTGGTATCTTCGCCGAATTACGACCCGCATTTGATGATTGGCCGTCAGCGTGGAAAGAACCATCTGATGTTGCAGCGTGATAAGATGAAACCGCTTCTGAATCGTGCATTGATGGGAGTATATCCTCCGGGTTCTACTTTTAAGACGGCACAGGGATTAACTTTTTTGCAGGAAGGCATTGTGACTGAGCAGGCTCCTTCTTTCCCTTGTTCGCGCGGTTTCCATTACGGCAGGCTGACGGTGGGATGTCATGCCCACGGAGCACCGATACCACTTATTCCTGCTATTGCTACATCGTGCAACTCTTATTTTTGTTGGGGACTGTTCCGTATGTTCGGCGACCGTAAATACGGTTCACCGCAAAACGCAATTACAGTCTGGAAAGATCACATGGTTTCCCAAGGCTTCGGTTATAAGTTAGGTGTTGATTTGCCCGGAGAGAAACGTGGTTTGATTCCGAATGCACAGTTCTATGATAAGGCTTATCGCGGCCATTGGAATGGACTGACGGTAATCAGTATTTCGATCGGGCAGGGAGAAATTCTGGCTACTCCTCTCCAGATAGCCAATCTAGGTGCAACGATTGCCAATCGCGGATATTTTATCACACCGCATATTGTGAAGGAGATTCAAGATAATCAGTTGGATAGTATTTATCGTACGCCACGTTATACTACAATTGAGAAACGGCATTATGAATCGGTGGTGGAAGGGATGCGCGGAGCTGCCACAGGCGGAACTTGCCGTATGTTGTCGGTAATGGTTCCGGACTTGGAAGCTTGTGGAAAGACAGGTACGGCGCAGAACCGCGGACATGACCATTCTGTATTTATGGGCTTTGCGCCGATGAACAAGCCGAAGATAGCCATTGCCGTGTATGTGGAGAATGGAGGTTGGGGAGCTACATACGGAGTACCTTTCGGGGCATTGCTTATGGAGCAGTACTTGAAAGGCAAACTATCTCCCGAGAATGAATTGAGAGCAGAAGAATTTAGTAACAGAGTGATATTGTATGGTAACGAGGAACGATAGTTTGTGGAAATCACTGGATTGGGTAACGATTTGCATTTACCTGCTTCTGATTGTCGGCGGGTGGTTCAGTGTCTGTGGAGCCAGCTATGACTATGGTGATCGTGACTTCCTCGACTTCTCTACCCGTGCCGGCAAGCAATTTGTCTGGATTATCTGTTCCTTCGGTCTCGGTTTCGTGTTGTTGATGTTGGAAGACCGGATGTATGATATGTTCGCGTACATTATATATATAGGAATGATAATTTTGCTTATCGTTACTATTTTTATCGCGCCGGATACCAAAGGCTCCCGTTCTTGGTTGGTAATGGGGTCTGTCAGCCTGCAGCCAGCCGAGTTTGCCAAGTTTGCTACCGCATTGGCATTGGCCAAATATATAAACTCCTATTCATTCAGCATAAAGAAAGAGAAATGTGCTCTGGTACTGGGTTTTATTATCCTCCTTCCGATGTTGTTGATTATCGGTCAGCGGGAGACAGGTTCTGCCTTGGTCTATCTTGCTTTCTTCTTGGTGCTTTACCGGGAGGGAATGCCGGGTGTGGTACTTTTTTCGGGGGTATGTGCGGTCATCTACTTTGTGGTAGACATCCGCTTCGATGAAGTATTCATAGCCGATACACCGACTCCGTTGGGAGAGTTTATTGTGTTGCTGCTGATCTTATTATTTGCCGGTGGTATGGTGTGGGTATACCGCAAGCGGTGGGAACCTGCCCGGAATATTATCGGAGGAAGTTTGATTGTCTTGCTTATCGCTTATCTGATATCCGAATATTGGATCCATTTCAGTCTGGTCTGGGTGCAGTGGGGGCTTTGTGTCGTTGTGGTAGGTTATTTGATTTACTTGGCATTGAGCGAGCGTCAGCGCTCTTATTTCCTGATTGCTTTATTCTCAATCGGCTCCATTGGATTCTTATATTCCAGTAACTATGTCTTCGATAATATATTAGAGTCGCATCAGCAAATCCGTATTAAAGTAGTATTGGGTTTGGAAGAAGATTTAACCGGTGCCGGCTACAATGTAAACCAGTCCAAGATTGCTATCGGTTCCGGCGGATTGACAGGGAAAGGCTTTTTGAACGGAACGCAAACCAAATTGAAATACGTCCCTGAGCAGGATACCGACTTCATTTTCTGTACGGTGGGAGAGGAACAAGGGTTTGTAGGTTCGGCCGCGGTCTTGCTGGCTTTTCTTATTTTGATATTGAGATTGATATTCCTTTCCGAAAGGCAACCGTCTGCTTTCGGTCGCGTATATGGGTATTCGGTCGTGAGTATTTTCCTCTTTCACCTATTTATCAATATAGGGATGGTGTTAGGGCTGACTCCTGTAATTGGTATCCCATTACCCTTCTTTAGTTACGGAGGTTCTTCTTTATGGGGATTTACGATATTGCTGTTTATTTTCCTGCGGATAGATGCAGGGCGCGGCAGGAGACTCTAGTTCGTTTATTTTCTAATTCTCCTGTCTTTCAATTCGGATACCAATGTCATTGATTCCGGACAACTTCTCATCTTTCATCCCGTTCATAATTTTGAAGGTGTAATTAGCAGGATACAAAGGACGTACGGATTTGATAAAGACCGCTGATTGATAGATACTTCCCCAACCATTTCCGATCCACCTTCCCGTGGAATCAGCCAGGTTTATAGTAATAGTATCCGTCCGCCATACCGTAGAGTCTTGCAGGTTTTGACTGATAAATAGATGCAGGTTATGATAAGGGTAATCTGTTCTGTTGCGAACCTCCGCGAATAATCTGAGTATAGGCGGAATACTGTCGGTGACAGGAATCAGAAAAGAGAGTGTATCACTCTTTCCCCACCCTTCGTCGGGAAGGGACTGATAGGAGTGATACACGGTATTCTCATTGCAGGCAGCCATTAGGCAAATACCGAGCAGACAGAATAAACTATTCCTGAGAAGGTTTTTCATTATTTTGCGGTTTCGCTTGATTTGGGTTTCTTTCCGGTCTGGGTTCTGGTCTTGCAGGGCGTTCACGTTCCTGACCTTGCGGGCGTTCCTGGTTTTGTGGCCGTTCCTGTCTTCTCTCCGGACGTCTGTTCTCATTATTCCGTCCCTGGTTTTGTCCTCTGTTCCGGTTGTTATTATTATTTCTTGGTCTGTTTTCCCGATCTCCTCTGTTTCCGTTTTCCGCAGGTTGTGGACGACCCTCGTTTTCCCGTTGCGGTTGCTGCGGACGATTAGTCCCTTCTACTTGTTGTTGCGGTCGGTTGTTGGGAGTTCCTTTTTTCTTTTTCTTGTTTCGGTTGGCGTTATTGCCTTCCTTACTGTTATTACGGCTACGGTCGAAACGGGTTACACTTTCCTGTTCCAACAAGTCTATCGGTTTCTTCGGCTCCGCTTTCCTTTCTTCTTCAAGCAGGCTGTCCGGTTTCATACCCTTCTTATTCATGCCGATCACTTCAAAAGCACGTTTCCCGCTAATAGTGACTAAGTTGGCAGGGAAGTTCTTATCTGTAGAATAAGAAACTTGGTTGCTGAGGATGTCGGCCTTGAAGAAATAGAAAGTACCATCCTTGGTTTCCAGCTCAATCTCTTTAGAAGGCAGACGTTTCTGTGCTTCTACGTAACAGTCTACTTCGTAGTTCAGGCAGCATTTCAGTTTTGCACACTGTCCGGCAAGTTTCTGGGGGTTGAGTGAGATATCCTGGAAACGTGCGGCGCTGGTAGATACGGAAACAAAACTCGTCATCCAGGTAGCACAACAAAGTTCACGTCCGCAAGGACCGATTCCACCGATACGTCCGGCTTCCTGACGGGCACCGATCTGCTTCATCTCGATGCGTACTCGGAAAGCTTCGGCTAATACCTTAATCAGTTGGCGGAAGTCTACCCGTTCGTCGGCGATGTAATAGAAGATAGCCTTGTTACCGTCTCCTTGATATTCCACATCTCCGATTTTCATGTTCAGATTCAAGTTCAATGCAATCTGGCGTGCACGGATCATGGTAGCGTGTTCTTTATCTTTTGCTTCGTTGAACTTCTCCATGTCCACCGGTTTGGCTTTCCGGTAGATTCGTTTGATTTCCGCATCCGCTTTGAAGTTGGCTTTCTTCATTTGCAGGGGGACAAGTCTGCCGGTAAGGGTTACTACGCCAATGTCATGTCCGGGGGCAGCTTCAACGGCAACAATGTCTCCCTTTTCCAGTTTGATTTTATTGCTGTTGCGATAATACCCTTTGCGGGTATTTTTGAATTGTACCTCTACCATATCACTTTCTTCCGCATTGCCCGGTATGTCTGCCAGCCAATCGTAGGTGTTCAGCTTTTTATCTTGGCGGGAGCATCCTTTGCAACAAAGGCTGCCGCTCCCATTATGAAGTTTATATTCCATAGTTTATATATTTATTATTGCTTCAACAGTACGATCATCTTCAATGAGAAGTCGAAAAATACCATTTTAGCATTTACATTCTGTTCAATATGCAGTTGTGCTTCGCTTAGCTCGTCCATGATACCCATGACGTTACGTTCGTTGACGAAAGGAGCAAAGCGGATTGCAAAATTCTGTTCGTTGATAGTCATATAAGTAAGGTCGCGTTGATGCAGGTTGAAGATAAAGTTCTCCCGAATCATGCGCTGGCAATATTCCAGAAAGTTCTTCTGCCGTTCGCGTCCCATACCTGCCACTTGCTCGCTCCACATCTTCATCTCCCTGATTTTCCGTTGATAAGACAACCGCATCAGGCTGACGAATAAATCAAAGAACTGTTGGTTCTCCTCGTTCAGATGAATTGTTTCAAGCGCTTTTATAAAATTACCGTTTGCCAGGTGGGCAATGGAAAGACTGTCGGCAGGCTGAATGCTATATTTTGACTGTAATATCCGGTCGATACTGGCTTCGTCAATCTTCCGAACATTCATACGCTGTGTACGGCTCAGAATAGTCGGCAGAATCATATCCGGCGCTTCCGATACAAGCAGGAAAACCGTCTTCTCGGGTGGTTCTTCCAGTAATTTCAGCAATTTATTGGCACATACCGGGTGCATTTTTTCCGGTAGCCATACAATCGTAATCTTAAATCCGCCTTCACTGGATTTCAGACTGAGCTTCTTCAATATCTCGTCACTCTCTTTGGCATAAATCAATGCTTGCGAGTTTTCGGCGTCCATTTCGTTCAGCCAGTGATTGAGATTGAAATAGGGATTGTTGATAACAAACGGCCGCCAGTCGGCGATATAATCATCGCATACCTCCTTTTTCCCCTTCGCACTTTTGACGATCGGGAAAACAAAATGTACGTCCGGATGTACCAGCTTATTGAATTTTACGCAGGACGGACAGACGCCGCAAGCATCAGTCTCGCCCCGGTTGGTGCAGCTGATATAACGTGCGTAAGCAATAGCTAACGGCATTTTTCCGACTCCTTCCGGGCCGCAGATGAGCTGGGCGTGCGGAATCCGTCCCTCTCTCACTTCCTGAATGAGCCGTCGCTTGATTTCTTCTTGTCCGATTACGTCTCTAAAAAACATATCAATAAATGATTTTGGCTACTTCTTTGATACTGTCTACTGCTCCGATAGAGTAGAAATGAATACTTGGGGCTCCGTGGGACATCAATTCCTTGCATTGTGTCACGCACCATTCGATACCGACCCGTTCGGCTTCAGCATCGTTTTTGCATTTTAAGGCCTCCTTTACTAAATCTTCCGGCAAGTCCACTTTAAATGTCTTAGGAATCATGCTTAATTGGGATAGTTTTTTGAAAGGTTTGATTCCCGGAATGATAGGGATGTTGATACCCGCCGCCTTTGCCTGTTCCACAAATTCGAAATATTTCTTATTATCATAAAATAGTTGCGTCACGGCATATTCTGCACCTGCTTCCACTTTCTTTTTCAGCCAATAGAGGTCGGATTCTATATTGGGAGCTTCTTCATGCTTCTCCGGATAACAAGCTACGCCATAAGAGAACGGACTGGCGGTGACTTTCATCTCCGAACCGTCTACAAAGATTCCCTTATTGAAGTTGTTGATTTGCTCCTGCAATTCAATGGCGTGGTGGTATCCGTCGCCTTCCGGAGTAAATACAGACTCATGCTTCGCCTTGTCTCCGCGCAGCACCAACAAGTCGGTGATATTCAGAAACTGGAGATCAAGCAGTACATATTCAGTTTCTTCGCGTGTGAAACCGCTGCACAGAATATGCGGAACTACGGTGATATTATATTTGTTCTGAATGGCAGCAGCCACAGCGACAGTTCCCGGACGTCTTCTCAAACGGTTCCGTTGAAACAGGCCGTTGCCGAGGTCTTTATATACGTATTCGCTGCGATGCGTGGTGATATTGATATATTTCGGGTCAAATTCCCGGAGCGTATCGACTGTTTGATATAACTTTTCAATCCCCGTACCCTTCAGTGGAGGGAGGATTTCGAAAGAAAAGGCTGTTTTTTTGCTGTTATTTATTAAATCAATTACTTTCATTCTCTTCGCAAATGTTCGTTACCTATTTGGATTAAACGTGCATATTGGGACAAAAATACGAAAAAAGAAAGATTTCTTCCTGATTTACTCTAAAATAGTTTTGTTTTTATCGTACTATATACATAAAAGAGGGTATATCCTGTAAATGGATGCCCCTCTCTTACCTAATCATTATTAAATTAGAATTTACTTTTCGAGAAATGATTTCTTCATTCTGACAATATCCGTCAGATAATCCTGCAAATCCTGTTCATGTTCTTCTTCTTCAGCAAGAATATGTTTTGCGATGTCACAGGTGGTAAAATCTTTCCCGTTAGTAAAGTCGGCGATTTCTTGGTAACGAATGATTGCACAACGTTCGGAAGCCACATTGTCTTTCAATAAACTTACTGAATCAAACTCTTGCGGAGCATCATATTTGCATCTGGCTAGTTCGAACCATTTTTGAGGGTCCAGTACCGGAACTCCTTCTAACTCGATGATACGGTTGGCGAGTAGTTGTGCATGGCGGCGTTCCTCCTCGGCATGTTCCTCGAACTCACTTTGTACATCGGCACGCATAGCGCCTTCCACTACTAATGCACCTACCCAATACTGGTAGTATGCTAACCATTCCTCAGCTAATGCTGCGTTCAACTGTGAAATCAAACTTTCTACATCCAATTTCCCTTGTAGGATTTTTACACTTTCTCTAGCCATAATTTTTATGTTTAGGTTAATATGTTTAAGTTGCCTATGTAACAGCCGGGGGATATTTTTGTTTATCGCTTGTGGAGGTTTTAACAGAAAGAATAATTCTTTGGTTTCTCGTCTGATTCATGTAGTAAAGGTTCTTTTTCAGATTTGGTGGCAAAATTAATTAGGAAAATAATAATTTGATAATCGATAGTATTCTCCATTCTCCTCCTTCGGGAAGGAGGAGTCCCCGTAGGGGGAGGTGGTAGGTGAATGCGTAAGTCTGTTATTATCAGCATTGTGTATCTACTTACCACCCCGGCTTTCAGCCACTCCCCGAAGGAGGGGAATAGAGATACCACCGACTGGTTAAATTACCACCAAATTTGAAGAAGAACCGAATTTATCAAATTCATTTCTCATATTCTCATACTTTCGGGATAACTTGTTTATTATCAGATAAATGATGTATGAGAAATAAAATAACACAGAGGTATTTCTCATAGTTTTTCTGTTGTTTTCCCTCATAATTCAGTCATTTCTCATACTCTTTCTTCTTTATTTCTCATAGCCCCCCCCGTTCTTTTTCTCACTACTCCATATTGTTCTCCTGATATATGCTTCTTTTTCTGAAGTCTTCCCTTTACATACCATATTCTATCCTAATGCCCTTGTTATATTATGCCTTTATCCTTGTGAATTTCTACTATTATCTCTTTTGTTCCACTTCAGTGCACAGGCTTTTTCACTCTAGTAGCCGGTTCTTGCTACTAGAGTGCGCAGAACTATTCACTGTAGTGGAACGAATTATATGTCTTATCGATTATCTGTTATAAATAGGTGAAAAGTCTCTAACTATAAGGTATTTACCATTTATTTAACAGTCTATATTCTACAATTTAATATTAGTTCAAATGTGTCGTATATTGAAATTTGATTTATGAAGCTATATGAGAACACAACGAATTCTATGAGAAATAATCCCGAATACTATGAGAAATGGCTGTCTGTTATTTTATTTCTCATACATCATTTATCTGATAATAAACGCGTTATTCCGAAAGTATGAGAATATGAGAAATGAATTTGATGAATCAGTTTTTCTTCCAATTTGTTTGTAAGTTGAATCTGTAAAATAATGATTTGCTAGTTTATAGTCGATAGTATCCTCTATTCTCCTCCTTCTGGAAGGAGGAGTCCCCGTAGGGGGAGGTGGTAGGTGAATGCCAGAATCGGTTATTATCAACTTTATGTATCAGCATTGTTTTTTGAGAAACCGAATAAATTTGCTTACAGTACTTATTTCTTTTCTACAGTCTCATTTCCTTCCCTTCCTCTCGCGTGTGAATATAATAATGTGTAGTCATTCTACATGGGTTCTCCCTGCAGTAAAATTTATGTTCTACAACATCCTTGTCAATCAGCGTGTTACAAAAAAAGTTTCAAAAAAGATTAGAAAAATAGTCATATATATTTGGATGTTATGGATAAGTTGTCTACTTTTGCACCCGCTTTGCTAGAGAGACAGAGCCTAATGATTGACATTCTGCTAATGATAAAGGGTTCGGAAAATAAAAACAAAAAACTTCGAAAAAAGTTTGGATGTTATCTGAAAAAGTCCTTATCTTTGCATCCGCTTTCGTAAAGAAAGCAGTGCGGCGAAGGCCACATTAGTTCTTTGAAATATTGATAAACAATACAAGTAGTACAAGAAAAGATAGAACCGT
>ERZ827492.407-NODE-407-length-41701-cov-4.606253_pt1 | contig 41701 bp, 35 predicted proteins | sample MGYA00519704_ERZ827492 | MGnify/ENA primary metagenome ERZ827492 (study PRJEB31778, sample SAMEA3449325) | human gut metagenome | biome: human gut; feature: human-associated habitat; material: faeces | place: United Kingdom | collected 2010/2012 ... | reverse complement strand
GAGGTCATTGACCGTATTGCGCATCTCAAGCCGGCGGCAAAGGATTTCCTGCTCATGTGGGACAACGCCTACTGTATCCACGAGTTTGACGGAGAATTCCGCCCCTTTAGGGATATTCTGACGCTGTGCAGCGAGGCCGGCAATCCGGATATGGTATTTGAATTCGCTTCCACGTCCAAGATAACCTTCCCAGGAAGCGGTGTTGCGTGCTTTGCGTGCAGCGAGGCGAATATGGCGTATATGAAGAAGATGATATCAGTTCAGACCATAAGCTTCGATAAGATAAACCAGCTGCGTCACGTGCTGTTCCTGAAGGATAGAGCAAGCACTCTGGTGCACATGAAGAAGCACGCTGAGTTCCTCAAGCCCAAGTTCGACATAGTCCTCGAATATCTTGAGCGCGAAATAAAGCCTTTGGATATAGGCAGATGGCATACGCCTAAGGGCGGTTATTTTGTCAGCTTTTTCACAATTCCTGGCTGCGCCAAGCGCACCAACCAGCTCGCCAAGGAGGCCGGAGTGGTCATGACAGCCGCAGGTGCAACGTATCCTTACGGTATAGATCCCGAGGATTCAAATCTGCGCATAGCGCCGAGCTATCCGCCTGTAGAAGAACTCAAGGAAGCAATGTCGGTGTTTTGCACATGTGTAAAGCTGGCTGCTGCTGAGAAGCTGCTGGCGGAAAAATAATGTAAAAATTAAGACGATTAAACAGCCACAGTAGCTGCTCTGCTGTGGCTGTTCTTATGCTTTATTCTGTCGCATGATAGTATAAGACAAAACAGAAAATCGGAATTAGCATACAGGGCAGCAATGTCTAATTGAAGCAATGCGGCATTTCTCGCTTTGTGTCGTGTTGAAATGAAAAAGCCGGTGCTATACTAACGGCGAAAGGAGGGTATCTGATGGATCAGATCAAGATAGGAATATTTCTGAAAGAGCTCCGAAAAGAAAAAAAACTGACGCAGGAGCAGTTGGCAGAGAAGTTAAATGTATCCGGCAGGACGGTATCTCGTTGGGAAACGGGAAGCAATATGCCTGATATCGGTATGCTGGTCGAGATGGCTGATTTTTTTGATGTGAGCATACCTGAAATCGTTAGCGGAGAAAGGAAAAGCGAGAATATGAATAAAGAAACGAGAGATACTGCCGTAGCCATGGCAGAGTACGGTCGAAATGCCGTAAAGAAAGGAAAGCAAAAAGCAATTGGTATTCTGATGTCGGCATTCGGCATGTTCATCATTGTGTCGGCGTTGTCAATATTTCCAAGTGATAGCAGTTGGGGAAGCATTTACTCGGTTTTGGGAAGTATTTTTCTGGTTGCAGGCATATATCTCATTATCAGGCCGGTGGTGGCTAAACGAGGCTTGCGCATACTGACGGTCCTCGGATGCGTTTGCCTGTTATTTGGAGCTTTTGCGCTATCCGATTATATTGCGGTTAAGCAGTTCAGCCAGGTGCCAAGGTTCCGGTATGCGACAAGTTATGATTCACGGTATCCCGATCAATTAGTGCATAAAACCATATTTTTTACAGCGGTTCAGAAAAATCCCGGAACAGAGAATGAGAAAGTCTTTATTGTAAAATAAGTTTTTATGAGGTAATGCGGATTCCAGTGCAGTTATACCTTAAATAATATCTTTTTTACTACTAACTATTCGTTAAACTTGTGTTTAACGAATAGTTTGGTGTATAATATATATGTATAAAAAAGAGCTTTGGAGGGACTTCCCTATGGGCGAAAATTATGCCGGGAGCCAATATATAGCATATACTACGAAAATCAGAGCTGTTTTAAAGGAACTGCCGAGCTTTGCGGGAGATTTTTTCCGCGGCATAGAAAATGATACGCTGGTACGTACAAGATACGCCTATGCGGTGGATATGCGGACATTCTTCAAATATCTGGTGCTGCAGCCGGAGTTTTCAGATAAGGCCATTACCGAGCTCACCCTTGCCGACCTTGACCGTGTCACGACTTCTACTGTTGAGGATTTCTTGAGCTATGTTTCATATTATACTGATGACGGCGACCACGAGCAGATAAATGGTGAGCGTGCCAAGGCGCGAAAGCTTTCCACCCTTCGTGCCTTCTATAAGTATTTTTATCGGAAGGAACGGATAAAGAACAATCCCCCTTCCCTAGTCGACCAGCCTTCCATACATGATAAGTCCATAATACGCCTTGAACCTGACGAGGTTGCGCGGCTGCTGGACGCAGTACAGTCGGGCGAAGGGCTGACTGAAAAGGAAAAGCAGTACCATAAGCGCACGCAGGCCCGAGATCTAGCCATACTTACGCTATTTTTAGGTACAGGCATACGAATCAGCGAGCTGGTCGGCATCAATATGGAAGATATCAATTTCTCAGCTAACGAATTTTCCGTTATACGCAAGGGCGGCAATCAGGACATATTGGTGTTCGGCGACGAGGCTCGCTCTGCCCTGCTCAACTACATGCTGGAGCGTGAGCAGGTTGACGCCTGCCCAGGCCATGAGGACGCGCTGTTTCTCTCTCTGCAAAAGAAGCGAATAACCGTTCGCGCCGTGGAAAATCTGGTGCACAAGTACGCCGTCATAGTAACGCCACAAAAGAAAATATCCCCTCACAAGCTCAGGAGCACCTACGGCACAAACCTTTACCGCGAAACCGGGGACATATATCTTGTGGCCGACGTATTAGGCCATAAGGATGTGAACACCACCAGAAAGCACTACGCTGCGGTATCTCAGGATAACCGCCGCCTCGCAGCAAAGGTGGTAAAGCTCAGGGACGATTAACGCTTCTTTCTTACGCCCTTGAGGCCCTGTATCTTTTGCTGTGCGTCCTCTATTTCAGCGGCGCGGAGCTTCTGTTCCCATTCTGCCATGAGCTTAGGGTCTATATCCAGTGGAGCAACGTTGTGCGGGTCAAAGGAATATTCATCATCGTCGTCAAACAGATCGTCGTCAAAGGGCAGTTCCATTATCTCGTCAAGGGTCGATATGCTGTCCGTGAGCTCAATCTGAAAATCCTCATAGTCCTTGCCGCTATCTATGCACTTGCAGCAGTTGTCGCATATCTTGGTGGGATCCAGGTCGCAGTAGTCAAGTTCTGTACCCCGTTCTTTTTCGTCCTGCATAAAACCTCCGCTTTATTCTACGCTGAATGCTGCACAGAACGTTTGTTTGTTGCAAACATTTGTGCGCCATGCTATAATTTAGAAAAATATTGTGTAATGCCCAAAAGCATTGCCTTATATCGATATTATACCACGTTCATACGGTTTAATGGAGGAATATTATAAAATGAAGGAACTTACCCGCCAGCAGCAGGCAGTATATGACTTTGTAAAGAGCTATATCGAAGAAAAGTCCTATCCTCCTACAATACGCGAAATAGGCGCGGCGGTGGGTCTGAGCTCAACCTCTACCGTCCATTCACACGTCAAGACGCTTATAGATAAGGGATATCTCGTTTCCAGCCCATCAACCCAGAGGACTATCGCCTTGGCCATGCCCGAGAATAAACAGCGCCACGTCATGGACGTACCATGCGTGGGCACGGTTGCCGCAGGCACACCCATACTTGCCTTTGATGACGTGACCGAAAGTCTGCCTCTCCCCACCTCTCTGCTTCATGGGGCGAAGAAGGGCGAAGCTTTCATACTTGAAGTAAAGGGCGAGAGCATGATAGAGGCCGGCATAAACAGCGGCGACATGATAGTTGTAAACAGCGGCCTTGGCGCGGAAAACGGAGATATAGTAGTTGCACGTGTATGTGGCGATACTGCCACGGTAAAGCGCATATTCTATGAGAATCCAAAGATAAGGCTCCAGCCGGAAAACTCAGGCATGGAGCCCATATATGCGGATTATGATAATGTTGAGGTATTAGGCAAGGTAGTCGCTCTTCTCAGGCGCTACTAAGGTTTATTATATGCTTACCTCGCCGTTTTTGATAAGATCGTCCAATGCCAGCATAACGCCTATACGTCCGTGGGCGTGGGTCAGACCGCCCTGCACATAGGCCGTATAAGGCTCCACTATTGGCGCGTCAGCGCTGAGCTCGATAGACGATCCCTGTACGAAGGCGCCTGCCGCCATTATTACCTGGCTGGTATAGCCGGGCATGTCCCACGGTTCCGGCTGGACAAAGCTGTCCACTGGAGCCGCTTTTTGTATGCTGCGGCAGAAGGAAATCAGCGCATCTGCGGTATTAAAGCGCAGAGACTGGACTATATCGGAACGCACTGCATCGCTCTTTGGCATGCTTATCATGCCTACGCTCTCGAACACCTTGGCGAATAGCACGGCGTTTTTCAGCGCCTGTGCCGTCACGTGGGGCGACAGGAATATACCCTGGAAGAACGGTGCGTAGCTGCCGTAATAGGAGCCCACTTCCCTGCCCATTCCGGGCACTGTCAACCGCATCTCGATGCGTTCCAAGGCCTTCTTTGAACCTGCTATATAGCCGCCGGTAGGTGCTATGCCGCTGCCGATGTTCTTTATAAGAGAGCCTATCATTACATCAGCGCCGTAATAGGCCGGCTCATGGGGTCGAGTAAACTCACCGTAGCAGTTGTCCACTACGACAAACGCATTTGGGGCAAGCTTTTTCGCCATATCGAACACCGGCGCCATCTCTTCCGGCGTCAGCGCGTTGCGCCAGGAGTAGCCGCGGGAACGCTGGAAGTATATCACCTTTTCGCTGCCGGTAATGGCTGCTTTCGCGGCATCAATATCTATATGTCCGTCGGCGGTCAGATCCACCTGACGGTATATGACGCCCATGCGCTTTAATGAACAGTATTCATCGCCGCTTATGCCTATGGCCTTCTCCAGCGTGTCGTATGGCTTGCCCGTAAGGGAAAGCATTACGTCCCCGGGCTCCAGCAGGCCTGACAGCGCCGTGAATATCGCCTGTGTACCAGAGGATATCTGTGGGCGAACCAGCGCGTCCTCCGCCTCCAGAGCACAAGCAAATACCGCGCCAAGCGCCTCGCGGCCTATGTCGTCATAGCCGTAGCCGCTGGTGGGCGCAAAGTGCCTCAGCGCTATACAGTTGTCCTGAAATGCCTTGAGCACCCTCGCCTGTGTGTATGCCTCATTCGCCTCTATGCCTTCATAGATATTTCCGAGAGAATTTTCGCAGGATTTTACAAAATCATAGGTTTTCTGCGATATTCCGAGCAGTTTAAGTTCCGGATTCATTTATTCTTCCTTTTGCTCCTGATTGTTTATTGTTATTCTGGTGCTTGGAGTAACGGTGGATATGGCGTGCTTGTATATCATCATCTGCTCATTTCCGACTTCTGCCGTCACGACAAAGCTGTCGTAACCTGTTATTACGGCGTTCTTTATCTGGTATCCGTTTGTGACGTGGATAGTCACGGGCACCTTTGCCTTGCGCGCGCTGTTCAAAAATGCGTCCTGTAAATTCATTGGCTTATTCATCTATCACATCCCCCGTGTACATATGCGGCAGACCTCCTCGCCCAGAGCCTCTGCGCTTTCAAAGGTGCTTACGTCCAGCCATGTTATTCGTCTGTCGCGCCTGAACCAGGTAAGCTGGCGCTTGGCAAAGCGGCGTGTCTCCTGCTTTATGGCTTCTATACCTTCAGATAGTGTGTATTCACCGTCGAATACCCTAAAAAGCTGCTTATACCCAAGGCCCTGAAGTGCGGGTAGGCTTCGGTCGTAATTCCTGTCGTATATCGCCCGCGCCTCTTCCACAAGGCCCTGCTCCAGCATAATATCCACCCGCCTGTTTATGCGGTCGTACAGCATTGCCCTCGGCATCGTCAGGCCTATCATAACTGGATTATACGGTATCTCCGCACCTGCCTTGTTTGAAAAGTCTCCGCCATGGGCATCTATTGGCTTTCCAGTCAGTCTCAGCACCTCAAGTGCGCGTATTATGCGCTTTGTATCATTTGGGTGCAGCCGGGCAGCCGATTCTGGGTCTTCTTCCTGCAGCATGGCGTGGAGCGTACCCCTTCCCTGCCTTTCTTCTATTTCTGATAGCTCGGACCTAAGTTTTTCATCTGACTGTACCTCTGTAAAGTTCAGCGGAAATACCAGGGAATTAATGTAAAGTCCCGTTCCGCCGACTACGATAGGCTGTTTTCCTCTACCTGCTATGTCCTCTATTGCCTCCCCTGCCATCTTGCGGAATTCCGCTACACTGAACTTGGGGGAGTTTATGTCTATGGCGTCCATCAGGTGATGGGGTATTCCCTGCCGTTCTTGCATGGTAGGCTTGGCTGAGCCTATGTCCATGCCCTTATATACCTGTATGGAGTCTGCCGAAACTATCTCGCCGTTGAGCTTGATTGCCGCATATATCGAAGCGGCGGTCTTGCCGCTTGCCGTCGGGCCTACGATGAGTATAAGCTTAAGCTCTTCCATATCACTGTACCCGCTTGAATAGCTTTTCAAACTCGGCCTTTGTCATGCGCACCATTATAGGGCGGCCATGGGGGCAGGTCATGGGAACCCCGTCGCCTTCGAATTCCTTCAAAAGCGCCTCTATTTCCTCTTTGGAAAGCAGCGCCCCCGCCTTTATGGCATGCTTGCAGGAATACTGTATAAGTGCGCTGCGCTTCAAGTCTTTTGTGCTGAGCCTGTTTTTTGCCTCAAGCCTGCCTATCGCTTCGTGGAGGAAGCTTGCCGTCTCGGGCGCATTAAGTATGGCGGGCACGGCGCGTACGCTTACCGTCAGCGCACCAAATTCCTCTATTTCAAACCCAAGCTCCTCAAACAGAGGCAGATTATCCATCAGCGTCTGGTATTCCTCGGGCATGAGCTTCTCTATTACCGGCATGAGCAGCATCTGTGAATCTGGCTCTAAGGGCTTATTCATTATGCGCTCATAAAGCCTGCGCTCGTGGGCTGCGTGCTGATCGATAAAGAATACGCTCTCGCCCTGCTGAACTATCCAGTAACAGCTGAAAAGCTGGCCTATGATGTCGTAATGCGACTGGCCGAATTCAGCCTGCTGAGGCTTTTCTTTTAATAGGGTTTCAGGCTCTGCTGACGGCACGGGCACATCAGACTGAGTTGGTTCGGGGAGCATGAGCTCCTTCTTTGCGATATCTTCGGCAGCTGAAACAGGCTGTACCTCAGGCTTTGTTTCAGCCCTCGCATTCTTCGGCCCCACGACCGATTCTCCATAGCGCTGACGAAGCAGCTCAATGACGGATGCCGAATCGTATTTGAACCCCATACCGGAGCGTATGCTTGCAGTTGGCACTGCGCCGGGCTCCTTTAGTTTTAGCGGCGATTTGTCCGCCGGTTTGAAAAGCTCGCTGTATGAAAGCTGTTTATCAGGCTTTTTACTATCGGTCGGTTGTACGATTTCCTGCCGAACAGTCGCATTCAGGGCATTTATAGAGCCGAATGCCGTTTTTTTCGTAATAATGTCTTCCCGGCGTATAGTGGGAGCCACGGGATCCCCAAGGGCCATGCGCGTAGCTATGGTAGCCGCCCTTACAGCCCCCTGTTCGTCTTTGAAGCGCACCTCCATCTTGTTTGGGTGTACGTTTACGTCCACGTCCTCGTAATTCACGCCTATGTCCAGCACGTAAAACGGAAACTTGCCCACCATGATACGGGTATCGAAGGCCCGCTGTACGCCGTAGGAGATCTGCTGAGAACGCACATAGCGGGAGTTTATATACAGCGACTGCTGCTGCCGGTTTGGGCGGGATATGCTCTCGGTGCCTACATATCCGGTTATCCTGAACCTGCCGTCGTCGTAGTCTACTTCTTTAATATGCGGCAGAACCTCTCCGCCGTATATGCAGAATATTGCAGAACGCAGCTGCCCGTCACCGGGGCTGTGGTATATTACCTTGCCGTTGTTCAATAGCTTTATTGATACGCCCGGATTGCCCATAATGGCGCGGGCGGCGTAATCGGATATGGCTGCGCCTTCCGCACGCTGGGATTTCAGGAACTTAAGCCGCGCGGGAACATTATAAAATACATTGCGGACTTCGATGGCAGTACCTTCGGCACAGCCGCACTCGGCGCATTCCTTTATATCTCCGCCCTCGATATGAATTTGGGTGCCGGATTCCGAATCTTTAGTGCGTGTGCGCATGGTAAGCTGGGATACCGCGGCTATGGAAGATAGCGCTTCGCCGCGAAAGCCCAGCGTGGATATATGGCCCAGATCGTCAGCTGAGGATATTTTGCTGGTAGCGTGGCGCAGGAATGCCGTAGGCACGTCTTCAGCCAGAATGCCGGAGCCATTGTCGGTTATTTTTATATAATCTATTCCACCGCCGTTGATCTCGATGGTAATGGCGGTACTGCCTGCGTCTATGGAGTTTTCCACCAGCTCCTTAACTATGGAAGCCGGCCTTTCCACTACCTCGCCTGCTGCTATCTGGTTTGCGGTGTGCTTCGAGAGCACCTGTATTCTCTTTGCTGTCTGCATTATTTGCAATGCTTCTCCTTATGCTACCTAAGCTTCGCGCGAAGGTGCAGGTCGTATATCATGTTCAGTGCCTCCATGGGCGTGATGCTGTTTACGTCCACGTTTCTCAACTCCTGCATTATGTCGTCGGGCGACGCGGGGCCGAACAGCGTTATCTGTTGTGGTGCGCCGGCGTTGGCCTTGTCCAGAATGCTGTCGTGATCGATATTTATATCAGAGGCTTCCAGCTCGTGCAGTATATCCTTGGCTCTCTTTATCACTTCCTGAGGCAGTCCCGCAAGCCTCGCCACCTGTATGCCGAAGCTCTTGTCTGCGCCGCCGCGGACTATCTTGCGCAGGAAGATTATGTCGTCTCCGACTTCCTTTACGGATATCCTGTAGTTCTTTATGCCCTGCAGCTTGCCCTCAAGCTCCGTAAGCTCATGGTAGTGGGTCGCGAACAGCGTCTTCGCGCCGCACCGTTCCTTATCTGCGATGTACTCGAGCACCGCCCATGCTATGCTGAGGCCGTCGAAGGTGCTGGTGCCGCGGCCTATCTCGTCGATTATGAGCAGGCTGTTTGGGGTGGCATTATTAAGAATGTTGCTCATCTCGCTCATCTCCACCATGAAGGTGCTCTGGCCGGAGGCGAGACTGTCGGACGCGCCAACACGGGCAAATATTTTGTCCGTAATGGTTATGCTCGCGGCGGAGGCGGGAACAAAGCTGCCTATGTGGGCCATGAGTACGATGAGCGCCACCTGCCGCATGTATGTGCTCTTACCAGCCATATTGGGGCCGGTAAGTATTATCAGCCTGTCGTCCCTTGCGTTCATCATGGTGTTGTTGGGCACAAAGCCCTCCTTCACGTTTTTTTCCACAACAGGGTGACGGCCGTCCGTTATCTCTATCTTGCCGTTTGTAAGTATCTTTGGCCTGCAATAGTTGTTTTCGAAGGCCACCTGGGCCATGGAGCAATATACGTCCAGCGACGCGATGAGCGCAGCATCGTTCTGAAGCCGCTCTATGCAGCCGAGGAGCATTGAGCGCAGCTCGGAGAAAAGCTTATATTCGAGAGTAACACAGTTCTCCTCAGCGCCGAGAATTGTGTTTTCCAGCTCCTTAAGCTCGTCGGTTATGTACCTTTCGCAATTTGCGAGTGTCTGTTTGCGCTGATAGTTGTAAGGCACGAGGTGCTGATACGCCTTCGTGACCTCGATATAATAGCCGAAGACCTTGTTGTAGCTTATGCGAAGGTTCTTTATGCCTGTCTTCTCCCTCTCCTCCGCTTCCATGCGGGCAAGCCACGTTTTGCCGTTTTTCGCGGCGTCACGGTATTTGTCTAGCTCCTCGTTGTAGCCGTCGCGGATTATGCCGCCGTCTTTTACGCTCAGGGGCGGATTGTCTATTATGGCGGAGGTGAGCAGGGCGCATATATCGTCCATCGGGTCAAGAGCGCCGTGTATGCGCTGGAATTCGTTGGCCTTGAGCCCTTGGAGCGTAGTTATGACTCCGGGCAGCTTTTCCAATGAATGCCGGAGGCAATCGCAGTCCCGTGCGTGTACCGTGGAATAGGCTATGCGGCTGCAAAGACGCTCTATGTCGTATATGGCGTCGAGAGCCGTCATCAGCTCCTGCCGCTGTATAGGCTTTGACAAAAGCTCGTCTACGGCGTTGAGCCTTGCGTCTATATCGCCGGGATCCTGCAAAGGCTGGTCTATCCATGTGCGAAGCAGCCTTCCTCCCATGGCGGTGCCGGTCTTGTCCAATAGATACAGAAGCGTGTTCTTCTTGCTGCCGTCAGCCCTCAGCGGCTGTGTAAGCTCAAGATTGCGCCGGGAGTTTGCATCTATGTGCATGTACTTTGTGCGCTGCATCACCCGTATGCGCTTAATATGGCACAAGGAGTTCTTCTGTGTATCCTCAAGGTATGCGATCAGCGCCCCCGCGGCGGATATGGCACAGGGCATATCGTCACAGCCGAAGCCGGACAGGGTAGATACCCCAAAGTGGTTAAGAAGCCGCTGCTTTGCGCCTGTATACTCGTATGCCCAGTTGCCGTAGCACTGGGTGTAGTACTCCGACTGAAGCTTGCGTGTGAGCAGCTCGTTGAGGAATATTGCGTCGTTTGCCACTATTTCGGTAGGCTGTATGCGGCACAGCTCGTCCATAAGCTCGGCTGTATACTTTTCCCCGCTGTATTCGTATACGTAAAATGCTCCCGTAGAAACATCGCAGTAAGCGAGGCCTAGATCGCTGTCGCGCAGGAAGACGGATACGATATAGTTATTCTTCCGCTCGGACAGCATGCTTTCCTCTATGACCGTTCCGGGAGTCATCACTCTTATGACCTCCCTCTCCACAAGGCCCTTGGATTCCTTGGGATCAGTCATCTGCTCGCAGATAGCTACTTTATAACCCTTTTCAATAAGCTTGCTGGCATATATCTCTACCGCATGGTAGGGCACGCCGCACATGGGTGCGCGTTCCTCAAGGCCGCAGTCGCGCCCGGTGAGAACTATTTCAAGCTCACGGGAGGCCAGAAGAGCGTCCTCAAAAAACATTTCGTAAAAGTCGCCAAGACGGTAAAAGAGTATACAGTCCTTGTATTTCTCCTTTACCTCCATATACTGGCGCATCATTGGGGTAAGCTCTGCGGGCATATATGCTTTGCTCCTGAGAAATTCTCGCTAAATTTAAACGGTATCAGTGTACGCAGCCGGAACAGCCGGAGCAGTTTCCAGAGCAGCCGGAACTGCTGTTTTCCTCGGTGTTCATACCTATATAGGCGCCGATAGTCCTGTTGACTTCGTTCATAAGGTTGGCGAAACAGTGCTGCGCCTCCATCATCTCTTCAAATACGGGGTTTTCCACAAGCTCGGTCTGTATATCGTCTATCTCCTTGGCGATGGCGGATACCTCGATGCCCTCTGAATCCGCGTTTTCCAGCATGGAAACCATCTTGTCCTGCTTTTGGGTGTATTGCTCCATAAGCTCGTTTACGTGCTTATCGGCGTCCATGGCGGCCTTTGCTGCCTGGAGCCTGCGGAACTCATCGGAGTTTGAAAGAGCCATGCCCAGTTCTGTTGCTTTTTCGATTATCATTGAATATGCCTTTCCGCCTTAAACAAGTTCGCCTATGAGGGAGTTGTTCTGGCTGCCGGTTATTTTTACGTTTCTCATGCTGCCCACAAGACTATCATCCCCAGGGAAGTACACCATCTTGAAGTTGCTCAATTTGCCGTAGGCCATGGGCTCTGATCTGTGGTCGCATCCCTCGACCAGTACCTCGCCGTAAGTGCCTATATATTTCATGTTGCCATTGCGGAGCACCCTGCTCTGGACTTCGTTCAGTCTTTCCAGCCTGTCATGCTTTACCTCGTCGGGTATCTGATCGGGCATTGTGGCAGCTGCGGTGCCTTTACGGGGAGAATACATGAAAGTATACGCCGCAGAGTAGCCAACCTGCTCCACGAGGCTCAACGTTTCTTTAAAGTCCGCTTCCGTTTCGCCTGGGAAGCCAACTATTATATCCGTGGTCAGTTCTATCTCAGGCACCTTTTCCCTGAGCTGCTGTACTTCTTCTATATATTTTTCCCTCGTATAGCAGCGGTTCATGAGCTTGAGTATCCTGCTGCTGCCGGACTGGACCGGAAGATGTATGTGCTTGCACACCCTTGGCAATTCCGCCATAGCGTCTATAAGCCCTGACGAAAGGTCCTTTGGGTGGGAGGTCATGAAGCGTATCCTCTTAAGCTCGGGAACCTGATCGTGTACCATGCGCAAAAGCGCCGGAAAGTCAGTAGTCTCGCCATCCCCCTTGTAGGAATTGACATTCTGGCCAAGGAGCGTCACTTCCTTAAATCCGGCCAAAGCAAGGCCCTTTACCTCGTTCACTATATCCGCAGAGTTTCTGGAGCGCTCACGTCCTCTTACATACGGCACTATGCAGTAAGAGCAAAAGTTGTTGCAGCCGTAGGTTATATTTGTGAAGGTGGAAAATGTGCTGTTCCTGCAAACCGGCAGCCCCTCCGCTATCTCGCCGTCCATGTCGCGAACCTGCAACGTGCGCTCTCCGTGATATGCTTCCTCAAATAGCAACGGGAACCGATGCAGTTCATTAGTGCCAAAGACTATATCTACAAATGGAAAGCGCTTGAAGAGCTTCCTGCCGGCGTCCTTTTGCTGCATCATGCAGCCGCATACGCCTATCATGAGCTTCGGATTCTCGTCCTTGCGCTTTTTCAGCGCGCCGATATTGCCGTATACCCTCTGCTCAGCGTGCTCGCGAATGCAGCAGGTATTGAATATTATAAAGTCGGCCTTGGACTTGTCCTCAGCTTTGGCGTAACCCATTTCCTCCATCATGCCGGCTATTTTTTCCGAGTCGTGCTCGTTCATTTGGCAGCCGTAGGATTCTATATGGTAAGTAAGGCCGAGGTCATAAACTTCGTCTTTTACTCGCTTTGCCGCGGCCTTGGAAGCTGCTATCTCTGCCGGAGAAACAAATACTGGTTCTTTCATCAAAATACCTCTACATAACTAATCACATTAATTATATCTTTTTTAGGGTGTCAGTTCAAGCATATAACCCCTATCGGAACCTCAAAACAGATCATATATGGGTACTTTTATGGGCTTTGCCACAATATACATTATTTTTTAAAAAATATAGTTGACATTTACCACAAAATAAAGTATCATAATCAACGTCGTCGCGGTGCGAATTGAATCGGGGTGTAGCGCAGTTTGGTAGCGCATCTGGTTTGGGACCAGAGGGCCGCAGGTTCAAATCCTGTCACCCCGACCACTTGAATAACGGCCCCTTGGTCAAGCGGTTAAGACACCACCCTTTCACGGTGGTAACGGGAGTTCGATTCTCCCAGGGGTCACCATTAATAAGGGCCTTTAGCTCAGTTGGTCAGAGCGGTCGGCTCATAACCGATTGGTCCGGGGTTCGAGTCCCTGAAGGCCCACCAACTTTTTTAAAAACGAATAATAATGTGGTCCGGTAGTTCAGTTGGTTAGAATGCCAGCCTGTCACGCTGGAGGTCAGGGGTTCGAGCCCCCTTCGGATCGCCATTTTTCCCAGCTGGTGTAGCTCAATGGCAGAGCAACTGATTTGTAATCAGTAGGTTGTAGGTTCGACTCCTATCACCAGCTCCACCATAACACCTTATATTTTATCCTGGATGGGTTCCCGAGTGGCCAAAGGGAGCAGACTGTAAATCTGCCGTCGCAGACTTCGGTGGTTCGAATCCACCCCCATCCACCACTTTAAGCGGGAATGGCGGAATTGGCAGACGCGCACGGTTCAGGTCCGTGTGCTGGTGACAGCATGCAGGTTCAAGTCCTGTTTCCCGCACCATTAAGGAGCTGAAAATCAGCTCCTTTTTGATTATGTTTTGGAGGCTGCAAAGGCTGCGCCCCCCTGCCCGTTTGCTATTTTACTGTTTTATGAAATCTCCATATAAGACGTTTGGCGGCCGCGAATTCCGACGATTTTGAGGAATAATTAATTTTTTCTATCTTATTCTGACACATTTATTATGGCATACCGGAAAGGAAAATGTGTTAATAATCATTGAACTATTTTGTTTTACAATTTTTACGGATACCGTTCAACAAAAATAAATATGCATAAAAGGTGTTGACATCTCATTTCTGTGGTGCTATGATAATCATCGTTCGGTGAACAATATCTGGGTGTGGCGCAGTTTGGTAGCGTGCTTGAATGGGGTTCAAGAGGCCGGAAGTTCAAATCTTCTCACCCAGACCAAAAAACAGCTCATAGTAAGTATGGGCTGTTTTTTTATGCTCTTTCTTATGTTATATCCTGCTACAGCATTATGCATATCAGGCCGTTGCAGCCCTCGTTCACCATGCGTTCAATGGTGCTTTGCAGCTTTTGCTGTACGTTTTCCGGCATTCTGCTCACCTTTGACGCCATGCCCTCCTTGGCCATCTCATATAGCGACTTTCCGAATATATCCATATCCCATATCTTACCGGGGTCCTTCTCAAAGGTGCTGGTCAGGTAATCCGCAAACTCCTCGCTCTGTTCCTCGGTACCCACCAGCGGCGATACCTCTGACTCTATATTTACCTTTATGAGGTGCAGTCCAGAGGCATGAGCGCGAAGCTTTACGCCGAACCTGCCGCCCCGCTGAACTATCTCCGGCTCGTCAAGTTCCATATCCTCTATGTCCGGAGGAACGGTGCCGTAGCCTGTGGCCGCCGCCTGTTCAAGGGCGGAACGTATCCTGTCGTATTCCTTCTTGGCTACTATAAACTCCTTCAGGGAAGCTATCAGATGGGCGTCATCCCGTATTTCGTAGCCGCATTCTTCACTTATTACGGAATAGAACATCCCGTCGTCCGGGGCCAAGCCGACCGTCATCTCTCCGCTGGCGAGGTCGAGGCAGGAAAGCGTGGGGGCTGAGTAACCCTCGATCCCACTTAAAGCTTCAAGGAGGGCATTGCTGTCTCCCATTCGCTCCATGCTTCCGACGGCATTCAAAAGGGGCTCTGTCACCCGCCTTGCAAGCCAGTGATCCGGTCCCAGCGCATTTACCCATGAAGGTATTGCTACGTTTACCGAACGTATCGGGAAAGCCATGAGCATTGAGCTTAAAAGCTCCTCAAATTGAGCCTGCTCCATTGTCATTGCGTTTGCCGGCATGGCTATAACACCGTATTTTTCAGAAAGGGCCGCCGCAAGCTCCGTGGCTTCTGCGCCGCAGGGATCGGTGCTGTTTACAAGCACAATAAAGGGCCGGCCGGTATTTTTCAGCTCGGCTATTACCCTCTCCTCCGCGTCCACATAAGCCGGGCGCTTAATGTCGGTTATGCTGCCGTCGGTCGTCACCATTATGCCTATGGTAGAATGCTCGGTGATGACCTTGTTAGTACCTATTTCCGCAGCGTCCTCGAAGGGTATGTCGTAGTCGAACCACGGCGTGCGCACCATTCTGGGGGCGTTGTTCTCGACATGGCCTACGGCCCCTTCCACCATGTACCCAACGCAGTCAGCCATGCGTATCTTTATCCGCATGCTCTCTATCTCAAGTGTCGCCGCCTCATTGGGTATGAAGCGGGGTTGGGTAGTCATTATGGTCCTTCCTGCGGCACTCTGAGGCAGCTCGTCTGTTAGCCGCGCCCTGACGTTTTCGTCCTGTATGCTGGGTATCACCATAACGTCCATAAAGCGCTTGATGAAGGTCGACTTGCCGGTACGTACCGGCCCTACCACGCCTATGTATATTTCTCCGTTTGTGCGCCGGGCTATATCCCTGTAAAGCTCATTTTTATCCATAAGGCACCTCCTGTAATGTGTGCAATAGATTTATATGTGCAAAGCATGCGGTTCATGCGGGATAAAAACAAAACCACCGGATATCCGATGGTTTTTATTTTATGTGAATCCTATGCCTTATCGTTCAGCCTGTCGTTCTTGCCGCGCTGGCGTACTTTAATTCTTATGGGCGTTGCATCCAGCGAGAAGGACTTTCTTATGTAATTTTCAAGATAACGCTGGTATGAGAAATGCATTATCTTGGGGTCGTTCACCACTATGGCAAATGTAGGCGGGTTGGTGGCGAACTGCACGGCATAGTATATCTTCAGCTGCCTGCCCTTATCGGAGGGAGGGGCGGTTACCGTTACAGCTTCGGATATAACGTCGTTCAGTGTGCCTGTGGATATGCGCATACTGTTCTGGGTATAGGCATATTTTGCCGTTTCCAGCACCTTGTTGACCCTCTGCCCCGTCTTTGCGGAGATAAACAGCATGGGAACATAGCTCATGAAGGCCAGATCTGTTGTAAGCTCCTTCTTGAACTTGTTCATGGTGTTGGTGTCCTTCTCGATGACGTCCCACTTGTTGACTATAACCACGGAAGCTTTGCCCTCCTCATGTACATAGCCAGCTATGCGCACGTCCTGCTCGCTAAGTCCCTCTGCGGCGTCTATGACGATAAGCACAACGTCCGCCCGCCGTATAGCGCCAAGGGAACGTATGACGCTGTAGCGCTCAACCGTTTCGTCCTCAATGGCACGCTTGCGCCGGATGCCTGCGGTGTCCACCAGCACAAAGTCATCGCCGTTCCATGTGAATGGAGTATCTATGGCGTCGCGTGTGGTGCCGGATATGCTGCTCACTATTGTGCGCTCATAACCCAGCAGCGCGTTTACCAGGCTGGATTTGCCCACATTTGGTTTGCCCACTATGGCGATATTTATGGCCTCGTGCTCCAGCTCCTTCTCGCACTTGGGGAAATACGATATCACCTCGTCCAGCAGATCGCCTATGCCCAGGCCCTGCTCGGCGGATATCGTTATGGGATTGCCTATGCCCAAAGCATAAAAGTCGTATGCCGAGTCCTCATACTTCGGGTGATCCACTTTATTTACTGCAAGCACTATGGGCTTCTTGGAGCGGCGCAGTAAATCCGCCACGTCCTCATCGGCGGCGGTTATGCCCTCACGGCCGTCTACCATGAATATGATGACGTCGGCTGTATCTATGGCAAGCTCGGCCTGGCGGCGCATCTGAGTGCTTATTATATCGTCCTTCATGGGCTCGATACCGCCTGTGTCCACCAACGCGAAATGGTGATCCAGCCATTCCGCGTCGCCGTAGATTCGGTCGCGGGTGATGCCCGGCGTATCCTCTACTATGGCGATGCGCTTGCCGACTACCTTATTGAAGAAGGTGGATTTTCCAACGTTCGGGCGGCCTACTACCGCCACAAGTGGCTTTGACATATTATATAACCTCTCCTGATTGCATTTGTAAGTAAGGCGGTGTACTTCCACAAAATACACCATTTTTAATTGTAAAGCATTTTTATCTAAATGTCTACGGTCTTGTTTCTCAGCCGCTTTTCGAGTATAATATAGGCAAATCTTCACAAACAGAGAAAGGCGAATATGAACTAAAGAGATAGTATGACACTGAAAAAATTGACCCAGGCGGCAAAGAGAGACTTTCGTGAGGTATTCACATTTCGGAGGCTTCTTTTTATTTTGCTCGGTACTGCGATATGCTCCTTCGGCATATACAACGTACACGATCAATCCGGCATAACCGAAGGGGGCGCCCTCGGCCTTGTGCTGCTGCTCAATCACTGGTTCGACATCCCATCCTCCCTTGCGACCCCGATAATAGACATCGTATGCTATGTCCTCGCATTCAGGGCGCTGGGAAGAAAATTCTTAGAGGTATCTGCCATATCGACGCTGAGCATGGCCATGTTTTTCAGAATTTGGGAGCACTTCCCCCCTGTCCTTCCCAGCCTTGCAGATAAGCCCCTTTTAGCGGCTCTCTTGGGCGCGCTGTTTATAGGCGTAGGAGTGGGCATAGTGGTCAAAAACGGCGGTTCCTGCGGCGGAGACGATGCCCTGGCGCTGTTCATTCACAAGGTTTCCGGCTGGCGGTTATCTCGAGCCTACCTCATAAGCGATCTTACCGTACTGGCACTATCCCTCACCTACATACCCTTTAAAAAGATATTCTTCTCCCTCATCACTGTCACCATCTCCTCCTACATACTCGAGGCAGTACAGGGAAAGAAAAAGGAGCAGGAAGGGACGGAAGGCGTAAGAACATAACGAAATATCCAAAGCCCGAGGCAGCGCTTCGGGCTTTTCTGCGCAGAAAAACAAAAGGTGCTGAAAGCAATAATGCTTTCAGCACCTTTTATCTGGTCGGGGCGACGTGATTTGAACACGCGACCTTTTGGTCCCGAACCAAACGCGCTACCAAGCTGCGCTACGCCCCGATGGAGCCAACGAGGGGATTCGAACCCCTGACCTGCTGATTACGAATCAGCTGCTCTACCGACTGAGCCACGTTGGCATTGCCGGTGAACCGGCTCAGTTAATAATTATAGCACAGTTGCCTTTTTATGTCTACTGACAAAAATCAATAAAGTTTAGCCAGCGACTTTATACTTTTGAGCTCATCGCTGGAGGTAATCGGCGTCAGATGAAATTCCTGTATGTGCAGAGTGCTGTCCTGCTGTATCCATATGGAGCGGCCCTGCTCACGGGGCAGGATAGGCGCGCTCTCAGTAGTGTTTTCGTATATCATCTTTGCTATGTCAGGGTGTACCTGGAGCAGATAGCCCGTACAGCTTTCGGTAGCAAAACTGCGCATTATCTTCTTTCGCACCTTGAGAAGCATCGTCTCAGCAGATATCACCCTGCCGCTCCCGTTGCAGTAAGGGCATGTGGTCTGCAATACGTTGCTTATACACTTTCTGGACTTCTTGCGGGTCATTTCCACAAGGCCGAGCTGTGTTATGCCGAGCACGTTGGACTTGGTGCGGTCCTTGCGCAGCTCCTCCTTGAGGGTTTCTATGACCTTTTCCTTATCCCCGGATTCGTCCATATCTATGAAGTCGATTATTATTATGCCGCTTATATCGCGCAGGCGAAGCTGCCGGGCTATCTCCTTGGCGGCTTCGCAATTGGTTGCGGTAATGGTTTCCTGAAGGTTGTCCGTCCCAACGTATTTGCCGGTATTGACGTCAATGGTGGTCAGCGCTTCGGTCTGATCGATTATTATATACGCGCCGTTTTTTATCCATACCTTGCGGCAGAGAGCCTTGTCTATGGCCCCTTCGAGGCCGAGGGCGTCGAACCTGTCGGGAAGCTCATCCTGCAATACCACCCGATCCTTGAGCGCGGGAGAGATTATGCCTGCTACCACCTGTACCTTTTCATAAAACTCGCGGTCGTTTATGGTTAGCCTGTCTATATCGGGGGTAAAAAGATCCCTTATGGTACGGAATACCAACGGTTCCTCCCCATGTATGAGCCGGGGAGCGGTGAGCATCTGACTTTTTTTCTGTATGCGCTCCCAAAGACGGGTGAGAAACCTCATATCCGCCTCGAACTCCTCAATGCTCTTGTCCAGCGCGGCTGTGCGTACTATCACTCCCATGTTATCCGGTTTTACCTTGGATATGGTTTCCTTCAGTCGGGCACGCTCCCGCTCGTCCTCTATCCTTCTGGATACGCCTATGTAGTTCACCATCGGCATGAGAACCAGCGTCCGTCCCGGCAAGGTTATGTGGGTAGTGACTCTTACGCCCTTTGTGCCCACGGGCTCTTTCAGCACCTGCACCAGTATTTCCTGGCCCGGCTTGACTATATCCTTTATATTTGGCACTTCCTGATGCAGCTCCGGGGCTTCGCCGAACTGGAAGTCGCTGCTGTCCGGCAATACATCCCCAGCGTATAGAAACGCATTGCGTTCAAGCCCAACGTCCACAAATGCCGCCTGCATGCCGGGCAGTACGTTCTGTACCCTGCCCTTATATATGTTTCCTACCAACCGCTCCTTGCCCCGCTGTTCGATATATATCTCGCTGGGTGAACCGTTGTCCATAAGGACTACTCTCGTCTGGTACGGGTTTATGTCTACTACTATTTCCTTGCCCATTATTTCAGGACCTCCAAAAACTTACGTTGACAAAATACAATAAAGAATTAATATTTTCCATGTTAATATAATACCATTTCTGTCACACACGGTCAATGAAGGGGAGCACTTCCCTGATTTTTTTATCGCAGCCGTACATGGCCGCAAGCTCGTTCAGACAGCCGCTGTCCAGCCTGCCCGTTTCGCGCATGTCGCCGTCAAGGGCAGTAATTACGGTATACTTTCCTCCGCCTGAATAGGAGATCGCTTCCGACAGCGTAGCATTTTCGCTTAGCGCTATGTGCCTGACACGTATAGGCCGGCAAGAGGCCAGAGCTCCCGCTCTTCTGAGATAGTTCGAAGCTTTTTTTTCCTCCGTCCCTTTCAGCGACAGCAGCAAAAAAACGCCAAATACTGTAACCGTAGGATTCTCGGCCATACAGCCGAGGAATATAAGGACTATGGATAATGCGATATTCAGTACGGTATTGGCCCAGTACGGAAGTCTTATATCCACTATTTCCAGCGCCGCGCCAAATGCCCTGCCGCCGTCCAGAGGGTATACCGGCAGCATATTCACCAGGGCGATGTACATATTGGCGTCAGATAATTCCTTTAGGCTTTCAAGTCCCGCTACCTCTGTGCCCATATATGCGATAAGGCTGAATACAGGTCCCGCAAGGGCTATCATCAATTCGTCCGAATGGCTGACAATGCCGACTATCTCTGCGCGGCAGCCGTATGGCATAAGTTCTATGGAGCATACTTCGTAGCCCAGCATATTTGCCATAACGCAATGAGCGCACTCGTGCGAGATCACTGCGAGCATGTATATAAGAAAAGTCGTTATATTGCAGCTTGCAATGCAAAGCAGACACAGCAGCGCAAAAAAGGGGTTGCTTTTTATCCTTGGAATCATGCGGGGATATTCGCGTCGACATCAAATAATTTCTCGGCTTCCATAGGCCGTCCGCCCTTGTATACGCGGATGCTCAGGCTGTCGCTGCCGCTACCAAGCGTATCACCCCGGCTTACCGGCTGCCCCTCCTCTACCCAAAGCTCGTTGAAGCCATCAACGCTTATCATTATGTCCCCATCCGTCCAAAGCTCCACCGCGCCTTTTCCGCTTGCATCGGTAGATACGTTTTTTATTTTGCCGTTGCCGGGCGACTGTACGGTCTTATCTGCCGTATTGGATACTGTCAGCAGCATGCCGTCATCGCTGCTTTGATATGTGGCGCCGCTTATGTTGAGACTGAGCCGCGAGTCACGGGAAAATACCTGCATTATACCGGGCAACTCTACAAAACGCAGCTTGCCGAGGTATTCGCCGCCTATATTCTCTGCCTTTTCAGTAAGGTTTGCGGCAGTCTGCGCAAGATCCTCCCCCTTGTAAACTGTTTTTGCCACCAGCGCCAGTCCGCATAGAAGCAGGCATATGCCCATTTTTACCAGCATAGAACCTCCGGCGCTATAATCCTCATACCTCTCCGCGGCCCTTCTGTACCGTCTCTCCGGGCGGCTGAAATACCGCATAGTATACTTGCGATTTCTTCCTCTGCCGTATTCGTATGATCTGAAATCCTTATGATCGATTCTTTCAGCCATAAAAAAACCTCCTCTTTAATGCACATTTGATTATATGTGCGAAAAGGGAGGAAAATTTACTTAATATGCTCGTCCGTCATCGCTTCTTGCTTTGGCGCCGCATCCATACGTTCTCCACAATGCCCACACCTATAAGGTTCGTTAATAGATTTGAGCCTCCGTAGCTTATGAATGGAAGCGGTATGCCGGTAACAGGCATAAGGCCTATAGTCATGCCGATATTCTCAAATACGTGGGCCGTAAACATGCCTGCAACGCCTACTACGAGGCATGTGCCGAAGGAGTCTTTAGTTCGCATGGCAATATATATCCAACGGAATATCAGCGCAAAGAACAGGCAGATTATTATTGTGCCTCCCACAAACCCAAGACCTTCAACTATTCCCGCAAAAATGAAGTCGGTATGCCTCTCCGGAACGAACCTCAGCTGAGCAAGGGTTCCTTCGGAGAAAAATCCCTTTCCCGTAAGCTGACCCGATCCTATGGCTATTTTGGACTGGGCCACGTTGTAGCCGGAGTTTTGCAGATCGGACTCCGGGTTGATGAAAACGTCGATGCGCTCGCGCTGCGAATCGCTCAAAACGAAGTAATATGCCAGCGGCATACACACCGCCAGTCCGCCTGCCGCGGTGAGTATGTATCCCCAGGATATCCTGCCTATGAAGTATATAAATACCATTATGCAGATAAAAACGAAGGCCGTGCCGAAGTCAGGCTGCATCATTACAAGGACCGTAGGAACAGCACAGTACATAGTGGTCTTTATTATATACCCCAATCCCCTGAATTTGCCTTCTTTGTCCATGCAGTCGCTAACGTACTTTGAAAGCGTGACTATTATGCTTATTTTGCACAACTCGCCGGGCTGTAACGCCCTGTCGATGAAATCCAGCTTGAACCAGCCTGCTATACCGCGGGTTTTGCCTGCGGCGAATATCATGATGAGCAGCACCAGGTTTGCTGCGTAGACGTATTTGATAAGAAACTTAAATACTTTATAGTCCACTACCATGAAAACCAGCATGGCGGCGAAACCTATCATGAAGTTAACCAGCTGCTTTTTGACGTAGTACAGGTTAAGCTTGTCCAGATAGTCGGCTATGCTGGCTTCAGTGCCGTCAAAGGGGTCGGCCATGATGCTGGCGATGCTTGTAAGCCCTATGATAAACAGGGTCAGGACCAACAGTATGGTTATCCAGTCTATTTTTTTGAGCAGGTCTTTATCGAACATTTACTCTACGTCAAACAGCTCCTTGACTTCGTTATATATGGCTTTGTACTTGTCGATGGTATCGCCGTATGCGATGGGACGGTTTACTGTTACCTTTTTTGCGGTATCCTCGCCCTGCATGAGCCTGTCCAGCATCATGGTTGCGGTAGCAGCCGCATCGTAATACGGCTCTATACAAAGGCCGTATATGTCGTTATCCTTAAACAGCTCCAGGTTTTCATCACTTAGGCCGCAGCCGAATGCCGTTATGGATATCTGCTTGAGCAGCGCCGGATTTGGCGTGGGCTTGGCAGAGTCCGCTGACGGTTCCGACGTAGGTGTGGATTCCGGCTCTTTTTTTTTCGTTTCCTTCTCAGAGGCCTTTTCGGCAGCCTCTATATCTTTAAATGCGGCTATTGCCTTACTGCGCGCCTTAACGGCGACCGGTACAGAGGATTCATCGCAGGCGTAAAGCCCCTTTATGTCGCGGTTGTTCAGAAGATAATCCGAAAGCTCGTCTATTGCTCCAACGTCACCTAATCCGGGCGTCCTATTAAAGCTTACAGTATCAAACTGAGGATAGTATTCCTTCACAGCAGCGTCAAATGCCGGGAAACAACTGCCGGTATCGCTTCCGTATACCAGTATCCTGCCCGACTTTAACCCGCGCTCAGTCATTCTTTCCGCTATGCCGCGGGCCAGTTCCTCGATGTACTCAGAAACGTCCGCCACTACGTTAACATCCGCCTCGTCTCCGTTGTAAGCCTCATATGGGCATACGACGTACAGACCGGCGTCGTGGGCGCGCCTTACCGCCTCGGTGTAGCTTCCGGGTATGAGCAGCCCGGTGCAGCCGTCATCGACCGCCTTTTGCACCGTAGCCGATGCATCGCCCTTCACCCTATAAAGCTTTGCGGGATAGCCGAGGTTTTCTACCGTATGCAAAAAGCCGTGCATCATCATGTACCCGCTCATGCTGCCATCGTCCTGTATTATCATGCCCATGAGCTTTATTCCGCCGTCATTGGCGGATTCGGCAGCATTTTCAGTGCCTGCGCTTTCAGGCGGAGATGAAACCTGTTGGGGTTCTTCCTTGCCGCAGCCCCATAGGAGCAGCATCAGCACGAGCATTACCGGAAATAATCTTTTCACTTAAACGCACTCCTTTCAGCCGCGGCAAACAGTCGCGAACCGCGCACGTCTAATTTTACATTAAAACTGACGCATCGTCAGCAAAAACGCGGCTTTGTTCACAAAAACGTCAGATTATGTAGCGCGCTTCCTTTTTGGGCGCGGCGTCCAGCTCCTTCTTTTTCTCATCGTAGCCGTGCTTGCCAAGAAGCGCATAGGTGGCGTTCTTGCCCTCTTCAACGCCAGGCTGATCGAAGGCATTGATACCTAACAGCTCACCCGCAAAGGCGGTCTCAAGCTGGAATAAGAATAGCAGCTGACCAACAGTGAAAGCGTTCACCTCCGGCAGCGTCACCGTGCAGTTCATGTGCCCGCTCTTCTGTACTGCGTATTCCGTTGCGAACTGTTCGCATTTGATAAGCTCATTGAAGGTATGGCCGCTTAAAAAAGCGACGTCGGGTATGTTGTCGTAGGCATGGGGTATCTCTACGGTGCTCCTGTACTTATCTACCCCTATGAAGGTTATTACCTTATCGAAGGGGCCTTCGGTATAGAGCTGCACCTGAGAATGCTGGTCTGTGACGCCGAGAGACTTAACGGGGGTCTGGCCGGTATGGGCGGCGCTGCCGTCAGTGTGTACAGCCTTGCCAAGGGACTCTGCCCAGAGCTGTGCGAACCAGTCAGCCATATACTTAAGAGAATCGGCATAGGGCATCATGACGTTTATGTTGCAGCCCTTTTCAACTGCCTTCATTTGCAATGCGGCCATCATGTAGGCGGGATTATGCCATATGTCGTGCGTGCGGCACAGCTCATCCATATAGGCGGCGCCGGCAAGGAGCTCCTCGATATCTATGCCGCATACCGCGGCGGCCAGGAGGCCCACGGGACAAAGCTCGCTGAACCTTCCGCCTACTCCATCAGGCACATAGAATGTATCGAGGCCGAATTCCTTTGATATCTTTATGAGATTGCCCTTGCTGTGGTCGGTGGTAGCTACAACATGCTCAGTCCAGCCGTCCCCCAGCTTTTCTCTCAGTATGTTTGTAGCCAGTAAGAGCTGGGCCATGGTTTCAGAGGTGCTGCCGGACTTGGTTATAACGTTGAACATGGTATGCTCTATGTCTATGACTTCGAACAGAGACTCCATTCTTTCGGGATCTATGTTGTCCTCTATAAAGAGCCTTGGGCCTCCGCGCCTCTCCCTGGGAAGGTCGTTGTAGCGGAGATGGCACAGGGCCTGATGGACGGCTATGGGACCAAGGGCGCTTCCGCCTATGCCCAGCACTACGAAATCGTCGAAGTTATCACGGATATCCTTCGCCTTAGCGTTTATGGCCTTAATTACTTCGTCCTGATTGAAGGGCAGCTCTCTCCACTTCATGCTTCCGCGCTTTTCATCCATGCCCTTTGCCGCAGCCTCATATGCCGCTGCGTTTGCCTCGAGCTCCTCAGGGGTTATGCCGCCCTTGACGAAGCCGCTCATCATATTGTTGAAATCCACACGAAGTCTCATTTCCTTTTTAAAGGCCTCACAAGCAAAGCGCTTCATAAAAAATACCTCCATATGTAAAAATATAATTGCATACAAATATAACAAACTTATTTTAATTATAACACATAATTGCCGGACGCGCGCATAAATTTAAGCTGCGGGGTGGCTGATTTGATAATTAAGCATAAAAAAGGCGATATATTTCCAATATTTGCTGTGTTGCTCGGAATTTTCGGAGCCGGGGCGTTCTTTCTGAGCAGTATGGGAATGCAAAACCGGGGCGGCCTGAGCATTCGCGTCGTAGACGCTTACAATCTTACGCCGGTAAAAAACGCCGACATAATAATACCCTCTGCGGATATATTTGCAGAGACTGACTCATCAGGTCTTGCGGCAGTGACGCTTCCCATAATAAAAAACGGCCCCCAGGAAAAGGCGCTGGGCCAGTCGTGGGGCGAGTGTACCATTATCGCCGGCTGCTCCGGCTACCGGCCTACAGTGATGCTGTATGCGCACGTATACAAGGATAAGCTGCGCAGAGCCGTTATATACCTTTTTCCCGAGGATAAGGACGGAGAGGAGATAATAACCGTCGTAGAACCTCCCGATGAAGAATGGATAAAGGCGTTGGTTGAGAAATACCTGAACTGATGCTATAATCCCTGTATGATTGCTAAGAAAAAGAGCCCCAAGGGCATTAAGAGATCCATATTAGTCAAGCTGCCGTTTCTGCTGCTCATACCTCTGGGCCTGTGGTTTCCTTCGCTGGCCTCAAGGCACCCGCTGACCGTGGAGAGGTTGTACAGTCGCGGCATATACCCCTATATAAGCAGAGCACTGGGAGGCTTCACGTCGCTGCTCGGCTTTTCCGTCGCGGAGTTTTTTGTGTATTTTGTTATACTCGGTGTGCTCATAGCGGTAATAGCAAACGTCGTAGGGCTTATAAGGCGGAAAAAGTCACCTGCCGCTTTTCTGTCTTTCCTGCTTTCCCTCGCCATATTTGCAGGCGTGATGCTGAACCTGTTTTATATTCTTTGGGGCTTTAACTATTCCCGGCCTACGCTTTACCAGCTTGCGGGCCTCGAGGTAAAGGCCAGGCCGGATGAGGAGCTTCAAGCGCTTTGCTATAAGCTCTCGGCAGACGCAAACGAGCTCAGGAGAAGCGTTCCAGAGGACGAAAACCGCGTATTCCACATAGCGGATTACGGGAAGTATTTCGATAAAATACCGGCCGCATATGAAAGGCTCAGTCAGAGCAATCCCCTTTTTGCAGGCAGGGTTTATCCCGCAAAGGGAGTGATGGCCTCCGAAGGAATGTCATGGGCGGGGATATGCGGCATTTTCATGCCGTTTACCGCAGAGGCGAATGTAAACACACATCAGCCCTCGCTCCTGCTCCTTTCCAGCGCGGCTCACGAAAACGCCCATTCCTTAGGCTTTGCCCGCGAGGACGAGGCTAACTTCATAGCCTATCTCGCCTGCATCAGCTCGGAGGATTCTTCTATAAGATATTCCGGAGCGATGCTCGCGCTGATAAACTGCGGCAACGCTCTGTATAAAAGCTCCCCGGACAAGGCGGCGGCGCTGAGGGAGACTTACAGCGACGCTGTGCTGCGTGATATTGCGGCATATAATCAATACTGGGAGGGATACGAAGGTCAGGTCGAGGAGGCGTTCGACAGTATAAACGACAGCTATCTTAAGTTCAACCTTCAGGAAAACGGCGTAAAGAGCTATGGCATGATGGTAGACCTCATGCTCGCCTACTATGACATTCGACCAGATCAGTAGCCCAGTTTTATGGCCTTTTTGAGCAGCTGCCCTGCAAGGGGAGCCGCTGCGCTTGCACCGCCGCCTGCCTGCTCAAGTATCACCGTAACGGCAAGAGGGTGCTCGTCATCAGCAACAAAGCCCGTAAACCAGGAGTGGGTCTTTACGCTCTTGTTTGAGGATACCTCGGCGCTTCCCGTCTTGCCGCCCACCTGATAGCTCTCCAGCGCGGCTTTTCTGCCGGTACCGTGATTTACGGTATCGAACATGGCATTTTGCATTATTTCGGATTCTGCGGCCGTGAGCACAGTCTTATAGACCCTGCTCCCGGCTGTTAATTTTACCCTGTTGTTGCCATCCGCTACCCTGCTCAAAAGCCTCGGCTCCATCATTACGCCGCCATTGGCTATTGCCGCGGTCAGCATACATGTCTGCATGGGGGTCATAAGGTCCTTATACTGGCCTATGCCCGACCATGCCACCTCCAGATCCGTACTGCCCTTCTCAAATGAGCTTGAATAAAGCATCATATCGTTGAACAGGAATTCGTCGCCTATGCCCAGCTCCTTTGCGACTGTGGCGAGCCGTGCCGGCCCCAGCTCCATCGCAAGCTTTGCGAAGGTGTTGTTGCAGGATTTTGCAAAGGCGGTATATATGTCTATCTCGCCGTGGTATTCGCTGTGCGAGTCCCTCACTATACTGTATAGCTCGCTGGCAGCAGGTTCCGCGCCCACGTCCTCCGCCCCCTCCTGATCCCTGTCATACTTTATGTTTTCGCTGGCGGCGACGAATTCTTCATCGTCAACGTGTATGTTTGGCAGATACTTGCCGGTCTTTTTATCAAATACAAGAGCGCCGTCGCAGTTGAAAGTGCGGTTCTCTATGCCTGGAAGATAACGCAGCGCTGCTATCATCGTGACTATTTTGAATGTGGAGCCGGGAGTATAGCGCCCCATAGTCACCCGGTTCACCATTGCGCTGGCGGCAAGATCCTTCTCTCCGTTCAGGTAATCCTCCATATATTTGGGATCAAACGTGGGCTGGCTGACAGAGGCAAGTATTTCGCCTGTCTTGTAATTCATCAGAACCACCGCGCCCCAGTAATCGTCCATCAGCTTGTAGGCGTACTCGCAAAGCTCGGAATCCACAGTAAGCAGCACGCTGGACCCTACCTTCTGCTGGGTGCCTATGAGCTGCTCGAATTCATCGGTCAGTCGGCTGTCAAAGCCCAAAAGATACTTTGCGAACATGGATTCCGCGCCGAATGTCTGGCCGTATGTGTCTCCTATCACGTGGCTCATGGAGCGCCGCAGGGATTTTACGTCCACGTATTTGCGCTTGCCCTCGCTGTTGGTATAGGCGAGCCTTACGCCGTTTCTGTCCAGCAGCATACCGGCGGCGATGGTTCCCTTTCTGTTTGCTACCCTTGTATTATAGGGGCTTGCGAACCAGCGGTTGCCGTATACGTTTACTATGTAGCCAAGGTAGACACTCAGCACTATGAACATAACGCAAAACAGCGCCAGCATGGCCTTTATATGATTTCTTGTGCTGTTCTTTCGTTCCTTTTTCATATAATATCTTCCTTAAGCGTTTTCCTCACCGGCTTCGTACATTGCGTCCTGAAGCATCTCTCCGTTTTGTATGGATACGCCCTCGAGTATGCCGAGCAGCATCATGCAGGCTATCATCGAGCTGCCGCCATAGCTTACGAAGGGCATGGTTATGCCGGTCAGCGGTATGAGCTTTATCACGCCCGCTATTATTATAAAGCTTTGCAGGGTTATGAGCACCGTGCAGCCAAAGGCTACGAGCATAAGATACCTGCTTCTGGCGTTTAGCGCTATGAGCGCGCCCCGGATTATGAACACCAGATAAAGAGCAATAACGGCTATACCGAATACAATGCCGAACTCCTCGCAGATGACTGCAAATATGTAGTCGGTATTGTATGCGGGTATGCTCTTGGGAAGTCCTTTGGTAAGGCCAAGGCCCCACAAGCCGCCCGAGGCTATTGCCATGAGGCCCTGGGCAATCTGGTAGCCGCTGGTGGAATAGGTAGCCCAGGGGTTGAGCCATATAGCAACGCGCGCTTTAACGTGGTCGAACATATAATAGCTGGCCACGGCACCGGCAGCGCCGGCTCCAAGGCCGACCAGCGTAGTGCCTACCTTGCCGGTCGCGGTGTAAAACATTATAAGATACGTCCCGCATATCAGCAGCGCGGCGCCAAGGTCGCGCTCCGCAACCAGAAGCCCCGCCACGATTATCGCAAATATTGCCGACGGCAGCCAGTCCCAGGTCCTTTTTACCTTTGTAAAGTGGTTGGCCATGACGAACACAAGCGCCACCTTAACGAATTCCGAGGGCTGGACGCTTATGCCGCCCAGCTTTATCCAGTTTTTTGCGCCGCCGTTTTCGGTGCCTATCACCAGCAGCACCCCCAGCATGGCGATGCTTAGCGCCATGAGCGGGATATCCATGGTCTTGAAGAATTTCGGCGCCCGCATGAGCAGCACACAAACTATCATGGCAACTATACCTATGCCGAACCATACCAGCTGCTTAAAGGCCACCTCGTATGAAAGCCTGTACTGAACTATCATGCCTATGCCCGCAAGAAGATTGGCTATGACGAGTATGAACCTGTCGGCGTATTTGGATATCCACAGTATGATTATATACTGCAAGAGCAGCACCACGATAAGGCCGCCTGCAAAGGCCAGCGCCTTGTAGTCAAAGCTCTCGTCCCTTAAGGAGAGCAGCGCAAAGGCCGCAAGTTCGAATATCATAACTATGCCCAGAAGCCCCGCCGCGCTCAGCTGCCTAACCCTGTTCACTTTCTACCTCCTCGCAGCGCACCCGCTTCATCCTGTAATAGAACCTGACCTCGCCCAGCTGTACGAGATCGCCTTCCGCCAGTTCCTCCGTTTTGTGCTCCATGGGCTCGCCGTTTATGAGAATATTGGCCCTGCCGTAACGCCGGATATATACAAAGCCGCCCTTTTCGTATATCTTGGCGTGCTTGCGGCGCACCGAGCCATCGTCAATGCATATATCGCATTTCCTGCCCCGGCCTATTATATTGCTCTTTGCAAGTATGAACCCTTCCTCGTTGGTATCAAAGGGCGGAAGGAACTCTATATGCCTTGCATAGCCCTTTTCCAGCCAGTTCTTTACCCGGCGCAGTTCATTGTACTCGCATACAGAGTGGTACACTATCCTGAATAATATATAAACTATGGCAGCGACAAAGAAGTATCTCATACCGGATACAAGCAGTGAATATATGTCGGACCGCACGTCATCGCCTCCAGTGTATTTTATATCAGTATTTATTATAGCACAGAATCGCGTCATATCTGTGTCCTGTTTATCAACAATGATGGATTTCGCCGCAAAAATACAAAAAGAGCCTCAAATTAGAGGCTCGTGGCTGCCTGCCTTTGCTTCTATATCGCCGGGCAGTGCGTTTTCTATGTGGTGCATCCTCAGTCGCTGGCGGCCTGAAAATCATCCTCGGGTAGAGCTCCCATCTTGTCGTCAAAGTTTTTGAGAAGCTCCTCCATCGTCGTTCTGTATTTCTCACAGTCCGCCCTGTATTCCACGATTTTTTTTGCGCAGTCAACGGCAAATTCTTCATAAGACTTTATATCCCACTTTTCATTTGGGGGCAACTGCTCAAAGGTAAGGTATGTCTCATATTCGGCATTGACCTCGTCCAGCACCTTCTGATAAGCCTCATAATCAATGCCCTTCTCCCGGCAGCCCAATAACGCCAACAAAAGCATTATCAGTAAGCAGCATAAAACCGACCTTTTCATAATCCGCATCTGCCTTTCCGAACATATGCTCAAAAGAACCACCTCAATACTTGAAATTTAAGCAGATTTTAATATTCAATTTACCAGCCCAACCCGTCTTTATAATTCAAGTTTACATACAGAGAAATATATTCGTCAATAATACTATTGTAAATAAAGCATTAACATATAATATACTTGCGCCGTCCGCCAAAAACATAGGGCCGCGGTTTCGCGGCCCATGGTGCTCTTTTGAATCAATCAGTAAAGAAGTGGGGATTTCAGAAGCAGGTTCTTTGTGCGCTGCAAGTGCGTCCTGAGTATCGCCGTGGCGAGCTCGGTATCCTTGCTTTCGCAGGCGGAAATAATCTGGCTGTGCTCATCAACGGTATACAGTTCTGCCGATACCTCTTCTTTCCCGAAAAACGGAGTGATATACCTATCCACATTGGCGTGCATCTGGTCTATGAGGGCAAGCAGAGTCTGATTGTCGCAGGGGTCATAGAGCGAAAAATGCAGCTTCAGGTTAAGCTCCGCGCCCTTTATGGGATCCTTTTCCTTGGAAAAAAGCTCTAATAGCTCCCTGGCTCTCGCCAAATCTTCCTCCGTGATATGGGGCAGGGCCAAGCGAAGCGCGCCTACTTCCAGCAGTATGCGGGTATCCATGACGTCGCTGAGCTCTTTACAGGACAGTTTGGTGACTACAGCGCCTCTGTTGGGATATATCCTGACAAGGCCCTGCGCTTCCAGCTGGCGAAAAGCCTCCCTAACCGGTATATGGCTGACGCTTAACGCAGTGGATATCTCGTCCTGCCTTAGAGGCATATCTCCCGGAAGCTCGCCGCGCACTATGGCCGTGCGTATCACCTGAAAGACCCAATCCCGTGCTGCCATGGACCGAGGCTGCATTTCTTCGGCGATTTTTTTAAGATCCATATATATTGCCGTCACTTTCAATAATAATATTATATGATATATTTTATCTGAATTGCGGCAATAGTCAATACATCAGTCGCATATGTCCGCCGTTGACGCACAGCTTATTCATTTATGGATGAGCTGCTTGTACCAAGCCCGGCCGGCACAAACGCGTATCTGGTAGTCAGCCCTTCTACCGGCTCATCGCCTATCAGCAGCTCCTCATGCTTTACCGTCACCCTGTACCTGTAACCCTTTCCTGGCTTGACTGCAGCGTCGATGTACTCTATGTGCCCTTCACGGCCGTTCCATGTCATGAGCGGCTTTTCCGCCTTGCCGGCTTCGCTGCGCCACAGGGTATACATTCCGAAATCATCCGGACAATCGAAAGATACCATAACGCCTCCTTCTTCGCGCACCGCCAGAAGGTTCTGTGCCGATCCCGGCACTGCCCAGTAGCCCGATACGTCCTCCGGCGCTGTTTCTTCCGTAAAGTATTCGGTAACTCGGCTGCTTTGGGGCGTCATGGCGTTGGCAAGAACTGCCTTGTGCTGCTTTTTCAGCGTCTTTGCGTCTATGGAATACTGCTTCACGCTTTCAGGCTTTTCAAAATCTCCGCTCCTGCCATTGGGATATATGTGGTTAAAAAGCTCATACAGCATCAGCGCAGGATAAGTGCCGCCGGTGGCGGAGGACGGCAGCAGCCCCAGCCTGTCGCTATCGTACCCCTGCCATACGACGGCGGTATATTCAGGCGTGTACCCCGCCATCCACGCATCCCTGTTGCCGTTTGCCAAGCCAACTGTGCCCGTCTTGCCGGCTATGGGTATATCAAGCGTATTCAGCCGATGGCCCGTTCCTTCGGTCACCACGCTTTTGAGCATACTGGTAAGGATATAGGCGTTTGCCTCGCTCATTACTCTCCGGCTGTCCTGCCTGTATTCATATACCGTCAGGCCGTTCCTGTCGGTTATCTTCTTTATCAACGTTGGGGTATTGTATATACCGCCTGAGGCAAAACAGGAATATGCCCCTGCGATCTGTAAAGGAGATACGCCATAGGTAAAGCCGCCGAGAGCAAGTGCCAGACTGTCGTCCTTATCGTCAAACTCTATACCGCACCTTTTTGCGAAATCCTTTGCCCTGTATACCCCTACTGCCGATAGCGTCTTTACCGCAGGCACGTTGAGTGACTTGGTTACGGCTTCCCGCACAGTTACCCAGCCGTAATATTTATTTCCGTAATTTGACGGCGTATAATCGGCAAAAGTCGTCTCCTCGTCCAGTATCATATCTGCCGCAGTATAGTTTAGATATTCAAATGCCGGTGCATATGCTATAACAGGCTTTATTACGGAACCGGGCTGACGCCGTATATCGGTCGCCCGGTTGAAGGATATGCCGCCCGTGTAGCTGCGCCCGCCCACCATTGCGACTACCATGCCTGTGGAGGGCTCCAGTACCACTATTGCAGCCTCTGAATCCTCTGCCGGGAACAGCTCTCCGTTTTTGAACATCTCCTCGCAGTAATGCTGTATATCGCTGTCCATGGCGGAATAAATGCTGTAACCGCCCCGTATCAGCTCGTCTACGGTAATTCCCATCAGCGCAGCAGCGCTCTTTGTAACGGCGTCTGTATAGTAGCCGCTGTACTCCTCACGCTTGTCGTGCAGTATGGTAGGGCGCCCGGCTGAGGCCTGCTTTTTTTCATCGTCGGTTATATAGCCGTAATCCCGCATAAGCCTGAGTATATTGTTGCGTCTGTTTATTGAAGCCGCATAGTTTATATGTGGCGCGTAGCCCGACGGGGACTTGAGTATCCCTGCAAGCATGGCGCTCTGATCCAGAGTAAGGTCGGATGCGTGTACTCCAAAATAGCCCTCGGCTGCCGCCTCGATACCGTAATACCCGCCGCCGAAGTAAACGTAATTCAGGTACATCTCAAGGATATCCTCCTTGCTGTACTGCCGCTCCATCTCATAGGCAAGGGCTGCCTCCTCAGCCTTTCTGGATATGGTTTTTTCGGAGGTGAGGTGGCTGAGCTTTATGAGCTGCTGGCTTATGGTGGAGGCTCCCTGAACGTAGCTGCCGGCCTTTATGTCTGCCACGATAGCACCGGCGATGCGTATGACGTCTACTCCCTCGTGCTCAAAAAATCGCGCGTCTTCGGCGGAGATAAAAGCATACACAGTGCTTGGCTGTAGTTCACTGATGCTCACCCATGTCCTGTCCTGAACTCCGTGTAAGCGGGTAACCACATCGCTTTGCCCATCGTATATTATTGAGGTCCTGTCGCAGCCTGTTATTCTGTATACGTCGAAATCCACCCACCTGTCCATACCAAGGGTCTTGACCGCGCCGCAAAGCAAAAACAAAACTGCCGCGGCAGTAACGGCCAGCAGCAGTATCTTTAATCCTCTGAACCTCATTTTCCTTATCCCTCCATCGTATTCCTGACATTAGTATCGCCAGAGCGGCAGAAGAATAAAATCCAAATCGGCGTAAAAATATTAAGTTTTTCTTATTTATATATCAGCAGCAGAAAATATAGGGCATACCGCCCATTGAGCTGCAGCACAGCATACTGGCGCAGAGCGGGCAGGGGCTGCAATTGTAGGAGCCGTAGTTGCCCGTGCTTCTGGTATAAGCGCCGCCGCTGTTTTTTATCGAACTGTACGCCGCGGCGTACTCCGGGTTGTGGGGCTCCTGCTGATAGGCTATCGTCAGGTATTCCCGGGCCTTATCGTACCAGCCCTGGCGCAGGTATATTATGCCGTAGAGATAGTACCATTCGGCGTTGCGGGTGGATATGGCGTCCAGCACCGCCTTGGCGGCCTGAAGGTTATTCTGGTTGATGAAAGCCCTCGCCCTGTTGAATTCCTGAGCATTCGGGCCGGAATATGAGCTTCCGGAGCCGGTATATCCGCCGCTGTAGGAGTCATAGGTGCCATTGCCGTTTCTGTTGGCGTAGCTTGAGCTCTGACCGTTTTTCTTTGTCAGCATCTCATAGGCTTCGTTGACCTCCACCAGTTTTTCGTTTGCAAGCTCCTTCAGATCGGAATCGGTATACTTGTCCGGGTGGTACTTCTTGACGAGTTTAAGGTACGCAGACCTTATCTCCTCCTGCGAAGCACCCTCGTTTACTCCAAGTACCTTATAAGGGTTATTCATCTTTTCCTCCAAGAACCTCTCTGTTTTTTGCAGGGCAGCCGTCAAGGATTATATTATCCAGCAGTCCCTCATGAGATAGTAAGTTCAAAAGCTGATAAGCATTTATCGCCTCATTAAGGGAACAGTTCAGCAGGAACTCCGCCCTGTCCTTATCTGCGCCTGACGCGATGAACGGATTGTAGCTGCCTTTCCTTTTATCCTTATCCCTGTCGTCCCAGGCATCTATTAAATATACCCAGCGGCCGAGGTGATACAGCGTGTGTGCGAGGGCTATCCTGTCTCCCCGGTTCTCAATGGGCGCAGAAAGGCCTACGGATTTCATCATTCGGGCAAAAGCGTCTGCCGGGGCATCCAGCTCGGAGCAGTTCGCTTTTTCAAGCTCGCCAAGCTCCTTCAGGCCCCGGGATATGGCACGATCCATTTCAGGCTGCCTGTTTGCCGCCTTTTTCATGGCGCCGCCAAGGGCAGCTTTTGCACAGACAGCCGCGGGATTTTTGTCGTCCCGCCAGTCGTCTTCCAGCTTGTAATACGCCAGCAGCACATCCATATCAGCGGCAAAGCGCAGCATATCGTCGGCGGCTGCGGCAAGGCGCGGCTTTGATAAAGGCTTATATACACAGCGGCGCTTTTGCACATCGTCAGTACCGGCGAGGCCGGAAAGCAAGAGAGCTATAAAAGTACAGTCGTAGCTCAGAACGCTCCGCGCTATTTCGCCGTATTCGGCGCTGAGACATTTACACAGCCCGCAGTAATACGCCCTGTATTCGGTATATTCTCTTATTCTGAGCTCGTCCTGATTCGGCTGGATGTATCCGTACATGGCTATACCTCATTATTTCTTGCAATATTGTATCATCAATTAGCTGCATCTCCAAATATTATTTGCGCCAAACTGGAGCAAAAATATGAAAAACAGGAAAAAAGCTTGCGGCACGCCGGATTTTATTATGTTGTGACACATATTTCACATTATGATAGCTGAATTATATTTGAAATAGTACAATGTATTTGTTATAATGTAAACATCAATGCGGCAAACAAAAATACAGCTGCATAATTTTAAGGAGGAAACTTATACATGAAGAAGTTCATTGCTATTGTTATGGTAGCCATGTTCGCTCTGTCTATGGTAGCTTGCTCTCAGCCTGCTGCCGAGGAGACTCCCGCAACCGAGAAGACTCCCGCAACCGAAGAGACCGCTGCTCCCGAAGCCACCACTGAGGCTGCTTCCGAGTACAAGGTCGCTATGATCACCGACTACGGCGATATCACCGACCAGTCCTTCAACCAGACCACCTACGAAGCCTGCAAGGCTTTCTGTGAGGAAAAGGGTATTGACTTCAACTACTTCAAGCCCGCCGGCGACTCCGATGCAGAGCGCGTTGCTATGATCGAGTCCTCTATCGACGAAGGCTACAACGTAGTCGTAATGCCCGGCTATGCCTTTGCCGGCGCCATCAAGGAGACCGCAGGCACCTATTCCGATGTTACCTTCATCGCTCTGGATGTAGGCGCCGCTGACCTGGGCGACGATTATCAGCTTCCCTCCAACCTGTATTGCGCGGTATACCAGGAAGAGCTCTGCGGCTATATGGCAGGCTACGCTGCCGTAAAGCTGGGCTATAAGAACCTGGGCTTCCTGGGCGGCATGGCCGTTCCCGCTGTTGTGCGTTACGGCTACGGCTTCGTACAGGGCGTTGACGCCGCTGCGGCTGCTCTGGGTCTCACCGACGTTAAGCTGAACTACGTCTACGGCGGTCAGTTCTACGGTGATTCCGACATCACTGCCGTTATGGATACCTGGTATACCAACGGCACCGAGGTCGTATTTGCCTGCGGCGGCGGTATCTACACCTCTGCTGCTGAGGCTGCTGCCAAGGTCGGCGGCAAGGTAATCGGCGTTGACGTTGACCAGGCTGCCATCATCGACGGCGCTTATGGCGAGGGCATGACTGTTACCTCCGCTATGAAGGGCCTCGCCCCCACCGTAAAGACCATGCTGAGCGAAGTAGTTGCGGGCAATTTCGCAAACTATGGCGGCAAGATCGACACTCTGGGTCTGGTATCCGACAACCCCGAGGACAACTACGTACAGCTCCCCATGAGCTCCACTCAGTTTGCAGACGGCAAGTTCACTGTTGACGATTACAAGGCTCTGGTAGCCGATATGTTCGCCGGCAAGATCACCGTTTCCAACGATACAACCAAGGCTGCCTCTGACTTCGCCACCGTTATCACCGTTGACGATCAGGGCGCTATCAAGTAATTCAGCTTGAGCCTTACAGGAGGGCCGCTTCGGCGGCTCTCTTTTTTTGTGTATAAAATTTGTCGAAAGCGCTAAATTTTCTTTGCTTTATACATACAAATATAGTAAACTTTACTTATATGTATATGGTTTCCGTCCCCGTGAAACAAGTAGCGCCCGGGCCATAAAAACGGAAGGAGGGACAGTGACTTGGAAAATCAGTATGCTATAGAAATGCTGAATATTACCAAGAAGTTTCCTGGCATAATCGCCAACGACAACATCACGCTTCAACTCAGAAAGGGCGAAATACATGCCCTGCTCGGCGAAAACGGAGCCGGCAAATCAACCCTTATGAGCGTACTTTTCGGTCTGTATCAGCCTGAGGAGGGCGAGATACACAAGGACGGCCGCAAGGTCGAGATCAAGGATCCTAATGACGCCAACGCCCTTGGCATAGGCATGGTTCACCAGCACTTCAAGCTGGTGGAATGCTTCTCTGTTCTGGACAACATCATACTTGGCGTCGAGCCCAACAACCACGGCTTTCTGCAAAAGCAGGACGCCCGAAAAAAGGTTATGGAGCTTTCCGAAAAATACGGTCTTGCCGTTGACCCTGATGCTCTCATAGAGGATATCACCGTAGGCATGCAGCAGCGCACAGAGATACTCAAGATGCTGTATCGCGACAATGACATACTTATATTCGATGAGCCTACGGCTGTGCTTACCCCTCAGGAAATAGACGAGCTGATGCAGATCATCAAAAACCTCGCCGCCGAGGGCAAGAGCATACTGTTCATATCTCATAAGCTAAATGAAATAATGGCGGTGGCAGATCGCTGCACCGTCCTTCGCAAGGGCAAGTATATAGGCACCGTGGAAACCGCTAATACCACCATGGAGGAGCTCTCCTCAATGATGGTAGGCCGCAACGTCAGCTTTCACGTTGAAAAGGGCCCGTCCAATCCCGGCGACGTTATCCTTTCTGTAGAAGATCTTACCGTAGCCTCCAAGGTACACAAGAACAACGCCGTAAAGAACGCATCCTTGAAGGTGCGCGCAGGCGAGATAGTCTGCATAGCGGGCATTGACGGAAACGGCCAGACCGAATTCGTCCATGCCCTTACCGGCCTTGAGCCCGCCGTATCCGGCAAGATCACGCTCTCCGGCAGGGATATAACCAACGTTCCCATACGTCAGCGCAGCATAATGGGCATGAGCCACATACCTGAGGACCGCCACAAGCACGGACTGATATTGGATTACACACTGGAGGACAACCTTGTGCTCCAGCGCTACTTTGAGCCCGAATTCACCGACAAGGCGGGCTTCCTCCGCAGGAACAATATCCGCTCCTACGCGGAAAAGCTGATCGGCCAGTACGACATCCGTTCCGGTCAGGGTCCCATCACCATTGCCAGAAGTATGTCCGGCGGCAATCAGCAGAAGGCCATAGTCGCCCGCGAGATAGACAAAAACCCTGAGCTGCTGGTAGCCGTCCAGCCCACCCGAGGCCTTGACGTAGGCGCGATCGAGTACATTCACAAACAGCTTGTAGCCCAGCGTGACGCCGGCAAGGCAGTACTTCTGGTATCCCTTGAGCTGGATGAAGTGATGGACGTTCCGGATCGCATACTGGTAATGTACGAGGGCGAGATAGTCGGCGAGCTTGACCCAAAGGCCACCACTCAGGAAGAGCTGGGCCTCTACATGGCAGGCGCAAAGAGAGACGAGGTGAAAGCATGAAAAAGAATCTGCTGAAAAATAACGGTGTGCAGTCGCTTATAGCGTCCCTCGTATGCATCGTGCTGGGACTGTTTATAGGCTATATTGTGCTGCTGTTCATTAATCCTACCGGCGCAGGCAATGCCATAGTTACCATAGTAAAGAACTTCATGACCTACAACAGGCCCCAGGCACAGCTAAAGTATATGGGCAATACGCTGGTAAAGACGGCTCCTCTGCTCCTCTGCTCCCTGTCAATACTATTTTCCTATAAAGTAGGCCTGTTCAACATAGGCGCCGCCGGTCAGTACTGTGCCGGCGTGGCTCTGGCGCTTTACACGGCGCTTGGCCTGGGCTGGAGCTGGCTCCCCTGCCTCGTATTCGCAATGCTGGCGGGCGCGCTGCTCGGCTGCATAAGCGGTGTGCTAAAGTCATACCGCAACGTAAACGAAGTCATATCCGGCATAATGCTCAACTGGATAACCCTCTACCTCACAAATATGCTGCTCACCAAGGTAAAGGAAGAGACCAGCCCATACACTCTGGTGCTAAACACCACCAATCCCAATGCGGTGCTGCCCTCCCTAGGCTTAGGCAAGTTGTTCAACAACAACCAGTACGTAGGCCTCGCCATTCCCCTTGCCATAATCATCGCCATAGTGGTGCTGATAGTACTGGAAAAGACCCGCTTCGGCTACGAACTGCGCGCTACCGGCTACAATAAAAACGCAGCCAAGTACTGCGGCATGGCTGAAAAGCGCAACATAATCCTCTCCCTCGGCATCTCCGGCGCACTGGCAGGACTGGGTGCGGCTATGCTTTACCTCACCGGCTACGAGCAGTGGCAGTGCTCCACTTCCTCCGTCCCCGGCATGGGCTTCAACGGCATAGCGGCCGCATTCTTAGGCGGACTGAACCCCATAGGTTCGATATTCTCATCCTTCTTCATTCAACACATAACCGCCGGTGGCGCATATGTGGATAAGTCCATGTACTGCTCTCAGATATCAGACCTTATCTCCGCCATAATCATCTACCTTTGCAGCTTCGTGCTGTTCTTTAAAACGGTGATGAACCGCGGTATTGCAAAGAGCGAGGAAAAAAAGGCCCGGCTGGAAAAGCAGGCAGCTCTCTGCGCAAATACTGAGAAAGGAGGCGACAATTAATGGTACTGCTGATACAATACACCCTGCTGTTCGCTTCTGTTCTGCTGCTGGTGGCCCTTGGCGGCTGCTTCTCCGAGCATTCCGGCGTAATCAACCTGGGCCTTGAAGGTATAATGGTAATGGGTGCTCTGGGCGGCGCACTGATGATGCGCTACCTGCCTGACGGCACTCCAGCTGCCCTTATGGTACTGCTGGTAATACTCACCAGCATCATAGCAGGCATGCTCTACTCCTGCCTTCTGGCTATATCCGCCATTCACTGCAACGCTGACCAGACCATCGTCGGCACCGCCATGAACATACTTGGCACTGCGGCGGCCACCGTTATCGTAAAGGCTATAAACACCGCAGCTAATCCCGATGACGTATCCTCTACCATACAGTACGTCAGCGCCAAGAAGGCCTTCCTTGTGAACATAGGCTCCTTTGAGTTCAACTGGTTCATGCTGGTCGCAGTGATAGCACTGGTGCTGTCCTATATCACCCTATACAAGACCAAGTTCGGCCTTAGGCTCATGGCCTGCGGCGAGCATCCTCAGGCAGCCGACAGCGTAGGCATAAACGTATTCAAGATGCGCTGGGCAGGTGTGCTGATCTCCGGCCTTCTGGGCGGTCTCGGCGGCATAGTGTACATCACCTGCGGCGTAAGCGAATGGAAGTTCGAATACGGCGTCGCGGGCTTTGGCTTCCTCTCCCTCGCCGTTATGATATTTGGCCAGTGGAAGCCCACAAAGATAGCACTTGCAGCTCTGCTGTTCGGATTCTTCAGGGCGCTGTCGAATGTATACTTCGGCTTCGATTTCCTCAAAAACCTGAATATACCCAGCGGCATATACAATATGCTGCCTTACATCATCTCCCTTGTGGTATTGGCCTTCACCTCCAAGAAGTCCAGAGCGCCTAAGGCGGAGGGTATCCCCTATGATAAGAGCCTGAGGTAAAACCCATGGCAAAGCTGTATTTCCGCTACGGAGCGATGAGCTCAAGCAAGACCGCCAATGCCCTCATGGTAAAATACAACTACGGCGAGCGGGGTCAGAATGCCCTCCTGGTCAAGCCTGCCATAGACGTACGGGACGGCGTGCGCACGGTAAAGTCCCGCTGCGGCCTCTCTTCCGAGTGCGTACTGTTCCATGAGATGGACATAGCCGCCATAAAGCGCGGAGACTACGACTGCATAATCGTGGATGAGGCGCAGTTTCTTTCAAAGGACGAGGTGCAGCTTCTGACTGATATAGTGGACGAATACAACGTTCCCGTCATCTGCTACGGCCTACGCACCGACTTTCAGGGCAACTTCTTCGAAGGCAGTCACTGGCTTATGGCCTGGGCCGATACTATCGAGGAAATAAAGACCATCTGCTGGTGCGGCCGCAAGGCCATATGCAACGCCCGCCTCGACGGCAAAGGAGGCATAACTAAGGTTGGCGAGCAGGTAGTTCTCGGTGCAAACGACAAATACATCGGCCTTTGCAGAAAACACTGGCGGCTTGGAGATCCCGGTCCAGACTTTAGGAATTAACAGATATACAGATATGTTGAAGGCGCGTGCCATACGGTACGCGCCTTAGAGTGTCAAAAAAGTGGCTGAATGCCACTTTTTTGAGTTTTACGGGTTTTGCCT
>ERZ827492.404-NODE-404-length-41876-cov-98.455824_pt1 | contig 41876 bp, 40 predicted proteins | sample MGYA00519704_ERZ827492 | MGnify/ENA primary metagenome ERZ827492 (study PRJEB31778, sample SAMEA3449325) | human gut metagenome | biome: human gut; feature: human-associated habitat; material: faeces | place: United Kingdom | collected 2010/2012 ... | reverse complement strand
ACCTGCTGCACGATGGTGCCGTCGTCGGCCCTGAACTCCGAGGTGACGTACTGCTTCGTTTCGAGGTCATAGAACGCCCAATAGGACCTGCTGTCCACCTCCACGATCTTGGGCGGATTATTAGCAAGGGCCCGTACCCGGGCGGCTTCGTCCTCCGCTTTTCGGGTCGCCTCCTCGCTGTTCCGGATCGCCTCGGCCGTATTCTCCTCGCGCTTCGTCTCCGCCGTCAGGCGTCCCGCCTCGGCCGTCTGGCGAGCCGACTCATTCGTCACCCGCGTCTGCTCGGCCAGGGTCCGCTGCTGTTCTGCCGCGACGCGCTCCTGCTCGGCCGTGGCTCGGGTTCGTTCCGACGCCTCCCGGCCCTGCTCGGCCTGCTCGCGGAGCCGCTCGGCCTGCTTCACCACGGCATCCGTCTCCTCGAGCTGCTCGACCATCGCCAGCGCAACCCCCGCCGCCTGGACAGGCGCCTCGGCATACTCCTCCTCGGTCAGTTTCGAATCGGGATTGTACTTCTTGAAAAGTTCGTAAGCAGATAATCCGTCCTTGCCTGGCATACCTGTTTGCAGGTTAGCCGTGCCGAGGTTCACGGTGGAAATATCGAGATCTCCCGGCGCATGATCGGTTTCCTCGCACGTCGTTGCGACCAGCTCAAAAGCATCGCAACAGTCCACGGCGGTCTGTCCGTCCTTGCCAAAGTTTTCCCACAAGGTGAGCCGATACTTTCCGGTAGATCTATGTTCCACACCGCGGAAATGAGCCACGATCATTTCGGCATCACTTTCTGATATATTGAACGGCAAAGGCATATCACCCAAATATGTGTGATGCATTACCAATCGCAAATCCCTGCCTAAAAGAGGCCGTCTCTCGCCATTCGTGGTGACAGACCATTTGATCTCTATGTCCTTGCCTATTCTTATGCGTTTCATGTTGCGTATATGTTACTCTAATCTATTGAATATTCAACGGCAAACTGTCGATGAATGCCGGAGACATGTTTTCCGCAAACTCCCGGAGCAGACGCTCGTCGGCTTCATCAAGATCGACGGGGCCATCGGAGCGAAAGATCCGCAAGGCAAGGTCATGCATGCGGATTCCGCGTCCCGAAAGATAAAGGGCGTCGGCCAGCGACTCGCGGACATCGAAGGTTCGGGTCTCGCGGTGAGAGATGCCTGTGTAGATTTGAAACTCCTTGAAATTGATCTTTGCCATGATGCTATATGATTTTACGCTTGATAACTTAGACTCAAAATCCACAACCCTAAAGACTGAATATAGGTCAATGTTCCGGTTCGACGGCCGGTCCATGTAACTTGAGTACGTCTGGTATCTTCTCCGGTAGGCTGAATGTACTTGCCGCCGGAGGAGTTCACAACCACAGTTTTCACAGCATACATTTTGTGGATCTCAATTCTCTGGTTGGGCTCAGGAGAAGATGGCAGATTTACGGTAACATTTCCGCTTGTGGTGTTGCAGACGATAAAATGGTCGTCATTGGTTGCGGTATATGTGGTTGTCCCTGTCAGGACACGAGATACAGGCCGGAATCCCACAAAAGATCCCTTTGCAACCTGGATGGCTACGTTCTTTGCTCCGCCGGACACGCTCACATGGATTCCATAGCGATTCCTGGTATCCGAGGATCCGCTGTTTTCGATCCGCAACGGACAGATGGAGTTCGGGAAGGCCGATGGCGGCAAAGAGTTCACTCCCAACCAGGCCGCAGTCCCTTCAGCCGAAGAGAGAAAGCGGATGGTACTGTACGACAACTGCAACTCGGACTGGTAGGTGCCTCCGTCCGGAGCTTTCGCCACAAGGTCCCGGTCTGACACGGTGAAGCCTCCGATTTTGCCGCCATCGGCATACAAGGACTTCGTGAACAACGCCCCGTCGCCATATATCCTTGTTGCGGCCTTATCAATGCTTTGGATGTTCTCGGCCCCGGCAAACATCATCAGAATGCCGTGCGTCGGGTCTTTGAATCCCGCGTTGTTCAGGGATTCAACCCCTCCGCCATACAATCCGGCCACCACGGCTGCAGCAGCCTCCGCAGAGTCCTTCACGGCCATCAGCCGCGAGAGGAACACACCGTTGTTGTCCACGACATTGTTCGGGAAGACCGACTTCAGGTAATCGAGGGCCGCGACGCCGTCGGCAAGCTCTTTCCACTCGCCCATGGCGGAAAGGCCTTTCGATCCGGGGCCGAACAGCACATCGCCCTGGATCAGCAGGCGGCGCCGGTCCGTCCCCTCCTGTTTCCGGTATGCGATCCACGAAGCATCTGCAGCCGAGAGGTCCCTGTCTCCGAACAGCACATCGCCGTGGGCATAGAGATAGGCCTCGCCGGTCCGGGAATCCGCTCCCATCCCGACGAAGTTCTTCTCCGAAAGCGAGTAGCTGTCCAGAAGGGCATATACCTCGACGGATCCATTGAGCGGATTGATGACAATGGCCCGTTGGCGGGCAGGGTCCGTACGGTTACCGAACTGTGCGATCTCGTCTCCTTCCAGGGGAATCCCGTCGCCGTCGGCATCCTCTTTCGAGAGATCCACATAGTCGTCGCCCACAGCCACCACAAGGCGCCAGTAATACGTGACGACCGAGTGTTGTGCGGCGTCGTAGCGCTGGCACCGAACCTGGTCGTTTACCACCAGGCCGCAGAGTCTGCGCCCCTCCTTCGTGTCATAGTAGCAGCGGTAGATATCGCCGAGATCCTCGACGCGCGCGATTTCACAGCCGCCGTTTGAGAAGACCGTGGCCCCAACCTGGAAGGTCACCTGATTGATGACCGCCGTATTGAATACGGCCTTCCTGCGTGCCCGCAATATGTCCACCTCGGCCACCGCATTGCCGTTCTCGTCCCGATAGAGGCCGAATCCAGCCCCTGAGAAATCTCCCCGGCGGAAATCTTTGGAGGCGATGGCTCCGCCAACTGTTACGTCCTTGTCGAAGATGACATTCTCCTCGACGGCCCCTCCCCGCCGCCTGTTGAGGAACTCCCGTTCGCTCTTGCGCGACGAGTAGATCGTCGTGTCGCTGGCAGGTGTCTCCTCCCATGAGCGGATCAAGTCGGGGAATTCCGACGAAACCTGTTTGGTCAGCCGCTCGACCGAGGCGATGTTGCTCTCGATGCGGTTGATGCGGCCGGTTGATAGCACGTCGCTCATCTTGAGCGTCATGCTTCCGGGACGGACGAGCGGGCGCGAGATCGACACGATGCGTGTATCGCGGTATCCCGTATCGGGGAAGAGCCCGGCACTTTCGATCCGAACCCGCTGGCCGGGCCGCAGATCAAGGCCTCGGCGTTTGATGACCGTGAAGTCGGTCGAGGCCGTAAACTCGGACAGATCCTTTCGGTTGTCGGCCATGAACTGATCCACAGCCATCCTGTACTCCTGTTCCGCGGCCGGGTAGTAGCTCTCGGGCATGCGGATGTTCCAGAGGATGTACTCGTCTCCCGGAGCCGGAACCAGCGGTTCGGACGGCAGTTGCATCGCGTCGTCATAGGGCCACTGGGTGATGATCTCGAACTCCTTCCGATCCGCATCGTAGTTCACCTCGAACTCGCGGCCGCGCAGCTCGCCCGACTGGAAGGTTACCCGCTTGACCAGTCCGCCGATCTCGTACTGATTGGGGTCGAACGGGATGTCGGGGTCGGTGAAGTACCAAATCGTGAAGGGCTCACCGTCGTCACCCGTTGCCTCCTCGTGGCGCACCGTGCCTACCTGTCCGACACGCCGGGGATAGATCCCCTCGAAGGCTGCCTGCTCGTAGTGCTCAACGATGCCGAGGTGCACATCCTGCTCGACGTACGTCGCCCCGTCGGGCAGCTGCAGACGTGTATGGCCGTAGTCGTCGGGGTCGATGTTGCGCGACGAGCCCACCGGGAAGAGCCGCGTGAAGAACTTCACACCGTCGGCCGTCGTGCGCGAAATGCCGCCCAGCAGCCCGTTGCCGTACGACAACGGGATGGGCTCGCCGAACTCGCAGCGCGAGATGTTGAGCGTCATGCCGTCGAACCACCACTCGGTCCCGGCTGCCCCAGAGAGCTCGGAGAGGGCGTCGGAAGCGTATTTGCCCGTGTAGTCGATGTCGATGTACTCCGAGACGACCACCTCGCCGACCTTCCAGTCGGTCGTCCCCATCCGGCGGTTCAGGTTCGCCACGATCAGCGCCGCGTGTTCCCGGGCCGGCGCCGACAGGATCAGCACCGGGTTGTCTCCGTCGTCCGGATTGACCATCAGCGTCTGGGCAGCCAGTCCCTCGACACCGGACAGTCTGACCGAATAGGCCCACTCCCGGCGGGCGTTCATCGTCGGGACGTAGCGTTCGGTCACCCAGTAGCGCCGTCCCAGGAACTCCGCATAGTCGTAGACTTCGAGCGTGACGCATGCAAATGCGGTGAAGGAGAGCGACAGAGTGCTCTCTTCCTGAATGCCGAGCGACTCGGCATTGCTGCTCTCGGGAGCGACGGTCAGCTTGAGCCGTCCGTCTTTCGAATAGATATCGAGTTTCATTCGCAGGGTGTTTGAACGTTATTCATCGGGTTGAGGGGCGAGCTCTAAGGCGGGCTGTGGCTCATGGAACTTCACCGTGAAGGAGGCTGCGACCTCGCCCCGGCCGAAGGGTACAAGTTGCGAATAACCAGGCGAAGAGACCATGTATACCCGGAACTGCAGCCCCACGTCCGTCAGGCGGAGTGTCAGCCACCCGTCGTCGCCTTCCTTCAGGAAGCGCATGAAGGCAAAATAGCGCGTGAGGAATGTCCGGGCATCGGGTGCTGCAATGGCGAACTGCAGCGTGATGTCGCGCGCCTCGTATGCCTGTGCGACCACATCGGGAGTCCGTTCTCCATCCTCATCCTGAAGCGACACCTTCGGTTGCTCCTTGAGGCCAGGGAACTGAAGCAGCGAGTCATAGTTGTCGTTGCCGTCCTCCTCTTTCTCCGCAAGGAAGGCTCCATACTGTGTATATATGTCTGTCCCGTTGATCAGGAACAGCCCTGCAAGCACCTTTTCCATATCATTTCACCTTTATGCCCTCGCGGTCGAACTTCGCGAGCATCTCATACATCAGCGGCAGCGTATCGGTATTGATTCTTATCCGGTTCAGCGCTTCGAGCGATCTGCCGAGAACCGGGACAATCCCCTCCTCGACGGCCCTGTCCACATTCGCCTCATGGATCTGTATCGATGTAACAAGGCCCTCGACGCGCGAGAAGGCCTCCTGCGTTACGGTATTTACCGCTCCGGCCTTGCCGCTCTGGGAGGTTCCCTGTATGTCGTCGATGGAGAGTCCGGCCTCGGCCGCGATACGGCGGAACTCGGCCCATAACCTGTTGAAGTCATCCTGCTGCCCCATGGCATCGGAGACCAGCTGCTGCATGGCGTCCGACCATTTTGCAAATCGTTCTTCATCCGACAGACCATTCTCCCGGTTGATCTCGTCGAAACGCCGCTGAGCATCTTCGAAGGCCTGCCCGATGGTATTCGAATAGATCATGTCCTTGGCCAGCTTCCGCATGGCATGGCCCACGCTCTCCACGAACGATTCGGCCGCATCCGTACCGTTTTCGAACGCATCAACCAAGGCGTCGGTCAGCGTATTTCCCAGATCGCCGAATATATCCTGCAGATAATCGTTTACTGCACCGATCGCCTCCTCGTATGTCTCCCAATCGTCGACCAGAGACTGCAGCAGCTTTCGATTCGCATCCGACAGATGCTTGAAGGTGTCTCCGCCGTTCTCGACAAACTCCTTGAGCGCCTCCATGTTGAGCTCTCCATCGTCGAACAGCTCCGGGACAAGACTTCCCAGCGACTTGTATTTGGCTGAACGGAACCAGGTCGAGTGGCGGGTCTGCACCCGCATGTTGTAGACCGAGTCTGCAACCGTTTCCCAGGTCTTTGCCACCTTGTCGAGATTGGCCAGACCCGTAGAACCCTTGCTGAACGAATCGAAGACCTCCTTGCCTCGGGTCATGATCTGTTCCTGCGTTTCACTTAACCCGTCGAGGGCGGTCCGCACGGCCTCGACGTTCTGTTTATAGCGGTCGTAGAGCCGATCCCCGAAAATCGAATCGTAGGCATCCGAGTCGATCTTCGAACGCTCCTTCATGATGCGCAGTTCCTCGTTAAACTCCCGGGCCAGGCGAAGGTTCCGCTCCATGGAGCTTTCCTGGTCGCTGAACAACCCGGCAACGGCCGTGATAACCTGTACGGCAGCCGCAATGATTGTCAGTATCACCGAAGCCTTTTCGACATTCGATATGGAGATTGCAGCGGCATTGGCCATGGTTTGGATTCCTCCGATCATGGTGATGATGGAGGTGGATATTTGTCCGGCCAGTTGAAGGATTTCGCCACCCGTACCTCCCACCTGATTGCCGATCTGTTCGAACTCATTGCTCGCGTCGCGTAGTACCTCCTGAAGATCCTGCCACTTCTTGATCGACTGGTCGTCGGGAGCAAGCGGATCTTCGTTCCCGGATTTTTCCAGTTTGGATTTCAACTCCACCACCTTGGCCCGAGCGACAGCCACGGCACCATTGTTGGCCGTCGGATCATTCTCCAGGGCCTCCAATTCTGCCTGTGCTTCGGACAGCAGCATCTTCAATTTTTCGACCGAAGCGGCAACAATGCGGTCGGCCCAGGCCTCGAACTGCGGAAACTGCGAGGCGAACTTCACATCGAACTCATCGAGGGCTTTTTGCTTGGCCTGTTGTGCCACTTCCTGGTTCTGGGGGGCTGCGGCGAGTTTTGCAATGTCGGCATCGTATTTTTGAGCAAGGCGCAGACGGCCTTGCTGGTAGGTTTCATATTTCTGAAGCAGCTTCTCATAGGTTGCCTCCTCCTTCTTGTCGACTTCTGCCAGCTGCTTGTCCCGGAGTTGTGCTGCGGAGGATGTGGCTGCGGCCGAAAACGCCATCACCTGTTTCTCTGCTCCAGGATCGACATCGGCTCCCGATGCCCGCAGCTTCTTGATAAGCGCGAGCATCTTACGCTCCTCATCCTCATATTGCTGTCGTTTTTTCTCGTATTCGAGCCGTATCTGTGCCCGTTCCTTATCGGCTCCCTCCTGCATTGCAGCAACCGACAGTTCACTGAGTTCCTGCCGCTGCTTCAATACGGCAGCTTGGTATTGTTCGCCAAGTTGGTCTACGGAATCCGTATTCTTGGATTGTTTTTTTTCACTGGTTGGGTTGTCGTTCAGCTGGGCTTTTTCCGCTATGGCGGCCAGTTTGGTCCGCTGCTCGGCTATGAACTGCAGGAACGCTCCGAGGTTGCCGTCAAAGCGCTCCTTGATCTCATCGATGACCTCCTCGCCACCATCATACTTCTTGACCTCTTCGAAAATCTGCTTCTGCAGATCCTCCATCTCTCTACGGGCGTTCAGCAACAACACCTCCGCCCAGGTAAGATCCTTATATGGCTTCGAGGCATTTCCCCGCTGTGCCCAGGGGGTCGCCTCATAGATCTTGCGTTTGGCTGCAACATCTTCCTGGAATTTGAGGTATTTATCATAGGCTCTCTTATACTGGTCGATGTTCGCCGTCGTATCGAACATCTGTCCCTGCTGCTCCAGATCGACCATGCTCTTGAATGCCGCCTGGGCTTTGGCGTATTCATAGATGTTTGCAACGAGCGACTTGTAGGCATCGCTGGCTTTCCCGACCATGATCTGCTCGTCCGAAAGATTCTTGAAATAATCGGGATATTCGTCCTTGAGCCTTTTCGTTGCTTCGAGCCGCTCATCCATGGCCCGGGCATTGTCCGTCGCCGCCCGATACAACAGATTCAGTTTGACAACCTCACTTTGAGCATTCCTGTTGCCTTCGAGCATCGTAGCATGAAACGCTTCGGCCGAACGGGCCGCCGCATCGAAGGCGTTCTTTCCCAGGAACAGGCTCGACACGAAGTTCCCGATCTCTTTGCCATAGACGACGGCCAGGGTAATGCCCACGGCCATCAGGGTCTGGAAGGATCCGATCGACGAAAGCACCTGCTTCCATACGGGTGTGGCTTTCTGCCCGCTCGCCGTGAGCAGTTCATACTCCCTGCGGGCACGGGCCAGGTCATCGGTAAAGATCGGCCAGTTGTTCGAGATGGCCATGAAGAACATCTGCAGACCCATGGTCAGCGACGGCAGCTCGCGGGCCATCTGCTGGATCGACATGTTCAACCCGTTGTAGGTGCGTTGGACGGCCGGCGCATTCACGGGCATCAGGTCGGTCTTCTTCGCTGTGTTCTGCAACGCCTGAATCTCCCGCTGCAACGTCTCGATCTGCCGGATATTCTCCGTCTGATTCATCTTTGGCGTCTCGGCCATGACCTTGTGCAGTCGCGCAATCTCCGCTTCAAGCGCCTGAATGCGCTTCTGTGCGGCCGATGCACTCTTCTCCACACCCTCAATCCCGCCGGAGACTCCGGAGAGTCCCTGGCGGGTATTGTTCTTCACGAGAAACTCGATCTCGACGGGTTTTATCATATCTTCAACTTCGATTGAAAGATTTGTTCGGTTGTCATTCCTCCGGACTGCTTGTCGTCGGAGAACTCATAGTGCGGCGCATCGGCCAGCATCAGGGTAAGCGTCTGGAAGTTCACCCGCCACAGGATGTAGTGCACGGACCATCCTGTTGCCGAGGCGATCTGCCAGATGATTCCGAACGGGCTATGGGAGCCTTCCTGAACAGCTCTTAACTCCCGCTTATCGGACTTTTTTGGCTCGCGGCGGGCCGAAACGGATTGAGTGTTTCGGCCGAGGCGATAATATTGGTAAAATCCCGGGTACCGCGCAGCTTCTGAAACCATCGCTGCGCCTCGATCAGGTATTCGGGCGGCACCTTCCACCGGATCAGCCAGGCCACGACCGGAGCAAGAATCAGCCCCGAGAGATAGCCCCGGCAAACGGCGAAGGCCGCCATCATCGAGAGTTCGTGGAGGTGTTCGACGAAAAAGGCCCGCTCCTGGTCATCGGTGAACCGTTCTGCCTGCCGGGCGGTGATACCGAGCTTCAGGAACTGACGTGCGATACGCATCTGCGATCCCAGGCAGGGCCGACGCATGACCACCCTCCATGTCCACTCCTTGCCCCAAGTCCGGATACGGAAAAGAGGCAGCGAAATCCCCACATCGAGCAGGGCTTCCGCCGCCTCCAGTTCGACGGATCTCTTCATGGCTTATGCGTTGGGCTGCGTGAGCGTTACCGTCGCCTCCTGTTCGGGATCCGACTCAAGGATGAACTTCAGTTCACCGCTGCGCTCGCCGCCCGAATCGTTGTCGGAAGCAATCACCGTCACTCGGCCGTTGACGATCTCCACGGAGAATCCTTCGGGAACGGCTCCGACAGAGAACGGCCCGGACGCCTCGATGTTCACGGTCTTGCTTCCGCCGGCCTTTTCGAAGGTGAGCGACGTGGGATCGGCCGTGATGAACGGATCCGTCGGCTTGATCGATCCGGGCGAAGAACCGTCCAGCGGGGCAAGCACCTTCAGCCCGAACTCGATGCCCAGGGTATTCTCGCCGCCGAGACCTCCGCGAATCTTGGAAGCCCGCAGGGAGGCCCGTTTGATCAGGATCGTCTGGCCCGTACCGGTCAGGATCTTCAACTCTCCCTCGACACGGATCGAGCTGGCCGGCATCTGCCACTCGTCTCCCACGGCCTTACCGCCCATGATGTTGACACAGTTCTCCGGGACAAGTTCGATCATCTTTCCGGTGATCTCGTTCGTCGCGGCCCTGGTCTCGATGTCGAGAACGGGATTGTTGCGAACCTGGGCAGCCCACAGCTCCACGGTCTGGGCATCTTCGCCGCCCCAGTCGAGACCGTCTTCGGAGATGTAGCCGATACGTTTCCCCGCGAAGTAGATCGCATCGAGAAGCATCAGGTATCCCTGGTTGTTCGTTGTTACCTTTGACATAGTCAGAAAATTTTAATGAGTTTGTGTATAATGTCTGTCTTGTAGGCCCACCAGCCCCCGATGGCTCCGAGGAGCATGCCAAGGAGCATCCATCCTCCCCGATGGGCGGGTGAGCGCGTCCGCTCGTCGAGCGTCTGCACCTGTTCGGCCGAAGCGGTCTCGGCCAGCAGATCGTATGCTTCGCGGGCCTGCGTTAGGCACCGCTCCAGGGAGTCCACCTGCCGGGATTGCCTCACCGATGTCGCTTCGTAATATTCGATGCGCCGCGCCAGCGAATCGCACCACGCTGTAATGCGGAAGATCTCCCCTTCGCGTCGGGCTTCGAGTGTCAGCGACCCGTCGCGTGCGGTGTAGGCCGCGCCTTCGGGGAGGTTACGGAGGTTCTCCTCCGTTACCGTCACCGAGGCCGTCCGCGGAGGTATCACCTCCGAGCGCACACCCCGCTGTACCGAGATCTCCTCCGACTGCGAGGTCGTCGCTGCCTGCATCGTCCGCTCGGCGGCGTCTTGAGCGAGGCGATGCTCGTGCCGGGCGGTGTCGGCCCGGATGCCCGTTTCGGTCGAGACCGAGCTCTTCATCGGTGCGCAGCTCGCCAGAAGCGCGACGAGCAGCACTGAAAAGTGTATTGTCTTCATAAGAGGTTCGTTTCCCGATGGCCTTGCGGAGTCGCTCGACCTCCTTGGTCAACCGGTCGATGCGTACAAGCATCTCCTCCTGGTTGGCCTTGAGGTCGATGTTCTCCCGGCGCAGCTGGATGTTCTCCTCGAGGATCTTCTTGTTCTCTCCCGAGAGCAGATTGATCGAGCTTTGCAACTCCACGAGAAAATCGTTGTTCTGTTTGCGGCGCGAGAAGATCCAGGTGAACACGCCGCCGAGGAATCCCCCGGGAAGTGCGAAGGTGAGCAGTTGCATCCAGATGCTGTCCATGGTTCAATCGGTGTTTGAAAAGTGTTTACACGCGTTCGATCATGCGAGCGATGTCCGAGATCAGGTTAGCGTATTCCGTTGCATCGGCCGTACAGTAGCCGGCCTTGGCGATCTCGTAGGCGAAGCGGGTTACATCGTTGCGATAGGCCCAGGCAGCCGTATAGCGCTTGGCCGAAAGGACCTTTGCGTGATCGCGGATGCCATCCTCCAGCGTATCGTAGTCCCGGAACTCTCGGTCAACCTCGTACCGGAAGCGTCCGTTCGAGGCCCGGGTGATCGAATAGACCCGCTCGAAGCGGCCGCCTTGCTGGTCGTCCGCGAAATATTCGAACGTCCGTACGGTCTGCCGTTTCCCCGTCCATTTGTCGCCAGCCGCGATACCGAAGAGGTTGTTGCCGATGGCCGAGTCACCCCATCCGCTCTCGAGCGCGGCCTGTGCCGCCACGAACAGGGGATTCAGCCCCGTCTCGGCGCAGACCCGCTCGATGGCCGGATAGTATTGGCGTTTGAACTCCGCAGGCTTCATGGCGTTACTCGGTTGCGGCACCCACCAGCGCCATTACACCCGCATTGTCGTTGCGCATGATGTGGCCACCGGCACGAACGAGGAAGGAGTAGAGATCCCCGTAGTAGTCGGGAGCCTTCTCCTGCTCGAAGGCTTTGACCTCTCCCAAAGCGCGGCATACCGACTGATCGTGCCAGGCGAGGGCGGCAGCGAGGTCCGTGGCTTCACCGCTTTCGCTCCACGCCTTCGGGGCTTTTGCCGTGGTGTAGAGTGCGGAGCGTGAGCGCATCATAACGTTGAACGAGAAGAGCTTTCCAAGGACGCCGTTCTGTGCATCCGCCGAGGCGAGGAACGCCGAGTTCTCGTTGGCCGTGAGGCTGTTGAGCAACTGCGAGTACATCATCGCATCGAGCAGCAGGTAGCGACCCTCCTGGGGGATGTTCTCGTTGTTGAACTTCGTCATAAGCGTCAGCACGTCACCCTTGACGATCGCCTTGCGCTTGCCCGTAGCCGACGGCGTATAGGCATCGACTGCCTCACCCGTGGTTTCGATCACACGCTCCGATCCGGGACTCCAGGAAAAGATGAAGTCCTTGGCCACGGCATCATACAGGGCGAGTTTGTCCTGACGCAGCACCGACTCGCGCTTGTCATACGACAGCTCGACCTTCTCGGCATCGTCGATCAGGACGGGATCGGTAGTGAACTTGTTCAACTCGAACGATACATCCGTATCGGTGCGCTGTTTTACGGTGGCCGGCAGCGTCGTGCGATTCTTTACAACGTTCGAGGCGACCCCGGCCTGCGGGATATGCACGATCTTGCCCGCCTCGACGTACTCGTCGGCGTTGAACGCCTTGGAGAGGAAGCTGTTGGAAGCGAAGAGACCTTCGACGATCGCCCGCGTCCAGATTTCTTTCTGAATTGCCATAGTGTTGTCTGTTTTTGATGAGTGCTACATGTTGGGTTCGGTGCCGAACTCGGCCTTGAACTTCTCGCGGTAGAGTTCCGGGGCCTTGTCCTTGAGCTCGACCAGGCGTCCGGCCTTGTCAAGCTCATTCCACGACTTGCCGGCCAGGTCGGAGAGTTCTGTCGCCTGCTGCCGTTCGCCTTCGCGGATACGCCCGGTGACGGACTGGCGGCGCGGAATGGCGTCGAGCGTGGCCCGCGTGTTCTCGAAGTCCGCATCGAAGAGCTTCAGGTACGCCTCCTTGCCTGCGGCATGGATCCGTCCGTCGGCAATGGCGGCATCCACGAGCCGGACGGCTTCGGCACGGCGGGCCTCCTTGCGCTCGGTCTCCGCACGTGCTGCGGCCTCTTTGAGTTCCTGGTTTTCACGGTCCAGCCGGTCGTGATTCTCGATCAGCTGCTTCACGGCGCCGATCACCTCGGCGTCCTGTGCGGAGTCCTTCAGTTTGAGGATCTCCTTCAAGGTGTTGTCCATATTCGAATCGTTTTTTGAGTGATTGAGTCTGTCCATAAGCCGGATGACGGTCGAGGCATCCGTCAGGTCGAGGGGCTTCCCCGTCTGACGGTCAAAGAGCACCAGGGCGTTGTGGTTGGCGCCGATCGTCACGATGGAGGCCTCGCGGGCCGTCCAGCGCGTTACGGTCGGAAGCGTCTGCCCGGGAAGTTTCAGCTCCTCGGCATCGCTTACCTCCTCGGGCGGCCAGGCGCCCATGGAGGCCATGCGCAGGAATCCGCCTTCGACCTTGCCGGCAATCTTCACCGCGATGTCGTCCTTTTCGTCGAAGAGGGCATCGGCAAGGATCTGCGTACCCTCGATGCGGATGTTCTCCCAGCGACCGATCGGCAGCTCCCAGTCCTTATGGTTGAGCAGGATCACGGGATTCTTGCGGAACTCCTCGAGGTTGGCACCGCTAGTGAGCATGCGGAACCCGTAGGTGTTGACCGTCTCGTCGTGCAGCACGAATGTGGGTTGTTTCATAAAAAGCCATCATTTTTCGGCAAAATTGGATCGAAAACCGGCCCCTTGCAAATTGCATTGTATTGGTTTACATTCTATTGCAGTTTAACTACACTTTGCCGGCAGACCATTTATCCGCGATTCGCTCCGTTCGGGCCGAGGCCTTACCTTTGGGGTGTAAAACCGATACTTTCATGGCGCAGGAATTGGACAACAAGCAGAAAAAGGAGTGGGCAAAACTGCTCTTCCTCACAACGGACCTCACGCAGGCGGAGATCGCCGCGAAGGTCGGCGTTTCGCGGATCACCATCGTCCGGTGGGCCAAGGAGTGGGAAGGCCTCAAGCTGAACTTCCTCCAGACCCGGGAGGCGCGGATCAAATCGACACTCATGCAGCTCAACGAGCTCGACGAGAGCATTGCGTCGCGTGAGCAGGGAGCACGCTATCCGACGGCCAAGGAGGCAGACATCCGACGTAAGCTCACGGCCGATCTGGAGGCGCTCGAACAGGAGGCTTCCGTGCGGGACATCGTCAACGTGTCGCGGGGTATTCTCGACTACATCCGCGCTCTCGACCTGGAGAAGGCCAAGGTGCTCTCGGACTATTTCGATTCATACATACAGGAGCGGCTGAAATGGGTAAAGTAGACGACATGCGCGCCTGGAACGAATGGCGTGAATATTATCGGGCTCTGAAGCGCGACAAGGCGGTAGACAACCTCTCTCCCGTGGAGCGGAAGCAGCGGCTTGCAAAGCTCGAAAAGGATCCAGTGGCGTGGATGCTCTTCTTCTTTGCAGAGTATGCCCGGTATCCCTTCACGTCCTTTCAGAAGAAGGCCATCCGGCGGATCACCTCCAATTCCGAGTGGTACGAGGTGTTATCCTGGTCGCGTGAGTTGGCCAAATCGACCATCGTCTTCATGTGCATCATGTATCTGGTGCTGACGAAGCGCAAGCGCAACGTGCTGCTTGTATCGAACAGCCACGAGAATGCCACGCGCCTGCTCGAACCTTACAAGAAGGCCTTCGAGCAGAACGCGCTGCTGAAGGCCTACTATGGCGACCTGCGGGAAGCCGGCAACTGGACCGCCGACGAGTTCTCGCTGACCTCGGGAGCGGCATTCCGGGCGCTTGGCGCGCTCGAATCGCCGCGAGGCACCCGCAAGGATGCTTTCCGTCCGGACACGATCCTCCCGGACGACTTCGATACGGATGCCGATTGCCGCAATCCCGACATCGTGAAGAAAAAGTGGCAATGGTTCGAGGAGGCGCTGATCCCGACCCGATCGGTCAGCGGCGACCTGCTGGTCGTTTTCTGCGGCAACGTCATTGCCAGGGACTGCTGCGTAACGCGGGCCGGTGCCAAGGCCGATCACTGGGACATCGTGAACATCCGCAACGCCGAAGGCCGTTCGACCTGGCCCGAGAAGAACTCCGAAGAGCGCATCCGCCGCATCGAGCAGACGATCTCCACCAAGGCCTTCCAGCAGGAGTACATGAACAACCCGCTCTCCGAGGGCGAGGTGATCAAAGAGGTGGTTTGGGGGAAGTGCCCGCCGCTCGCACGGCTCCAGTTCGCGGTGGCCTATGCCGACCCGGCGCCGTCGAACGCCCGCAACAAGGCGTCGAGCTTCAAGGCAAATTTCCTGCTCGGCTACTGCGACGGGAAGTTCTATGTCTACACGGGCTTCCTCGACCACGTCACCAACGACGAGTTCGTGGAGTGGTTCTACAACCTGCGTGACTATGCGGGCGAGCGGGTGCAGGTCTATTACTTCATCGAGAACAACACGCTGCAGGATCCCTTTTACGAGCAGGTGTTCCTTCCGATGTTCGCGGCGCACGCCCGTGAACGGGGATTCATCGGCATCACGCCCGACGTGCGGTGCAAACCGCCGAAATTCGAGCGTATCGAGGGCAACCTTGAACCGCTGATCCGCCAGAGCCGCCTGGTGCTGAACGCCGACGAACGCGAGAACCCGCACATGAAACGCCTCGAAGAGCAGTTCCTGCTGCTCAACCGGCAAATGAAATCCCCAGCCGACGGACCCGACTGCATCGAGGGCGGCGTCTGGATCATCAACCAGAAGATCTCCACGCTCAGCGAAGGCTCCTATACCATCGGCCGGAGACATCACGCTTCAAAACGTTTCTGATATGGCTTTTCTAACACCTGAAGAGTTGCAGACGCACCTCTACAAAGAGAACATCGAGACCATCTCCCGGGAGGATGATGCGATCGTGGCGGCGGCCATCGATGCCGCCATCGAGGAGGCCTGGGGCTATCTCGGGGCCTATGACCGGGAGAAGATCTTCGGCGCCGTGGGCGACCAGCGCAACGCGCTGCTACTGATCTTCGTCAAGGACATCGCCGTGTGGCACTTCGTCAACCTGTGCAATGCCGGAACGGATCTCCAGCTTCGGCAGGACCGCTACGAACGGGCCGTTGCCTGGTTGAAGTCCGTACAACGCTCGGATACCAAACCCAACCTTCCCGTCGTGGAGGATGCCGACGGCGACGGCAAACCCGACCCCACCGTCGGAGAGTATATTTTCGGGTCGAACCCCAAACGATCGCAACATTTCTGACCATGGCACAGACTGGCAACAAAACATCTGCCCGAAAGGGCTCCGGCTCGAAAGCCTCGAAGCCGATTGTGGTGCAGCAGATTGTCGTACAGGCGCCGCAGCGCCGCGTCTACGACATCGGAGACTGGCGTACAGCCCTTCGGGCGGCCGACAACGGACAGCCCAAATATATCTACAACCTCTTTGAGGATATCCTGATCGACGGCGTCCTTTCCGATGCGATCAACAAGCGCATCGAGGCCGTGCTGAATGCCGAGGTGGTCTTCATGAATGGTCAGGGAAAGGAGGAACCCGCCATCAGCTCGATCATTGACTCGACGGCCTGGGAGACGCTCATCCGCGAGATCATGCACCGGCTGTTCTACGGACGGGCGGGTGTGGAGATCTTCTTCAACGGCAGCTTCTGCGTCGAACCCATCAAACCCAAGTACATCGACCTGAACAACCACCAGATCCTGCTCAATGACGTGGGCGACCGCTCGGTGCCGTATGACGAGGATCCCAATCTGCTGGTCATCGGCCGCCCCGGAGACTACGGGCTGCTGCTCAAGGCTGCGCCCTATGCCATCTGGAAGCGCGGCGGATTCGGCGATTATGCCCAGTGGATCGAACTGTTCGGCATGCCGCAGCGCATCGGCAAGTACAACACCTTCGACCCGCAGAGCCGGGAGTTGCTCAAGAAGGCGCTGGAGGAGGCCGGGTCTGCGCCTTACCTGGTTATTCCGAAAGAGGCGGATATCGAAACCAAAGAGGGGAACTCCGGCTCCGGATCGTCGTTCAACGAATTCCGTCAGGCATCAAACGAGGAGATGCTCATCACGATCCTCGGGCAGACGCTGACCACCATCCAGGGCGAACGCGGCGCCCGTTCGCTCGGGGAGGTGCACCTGCAGGTCGAGGATGCAAAGCACAAGAGCGATCTGCGCTTCGTGCAGCGCACGCTCAACGAACGGCTGCTTCCCATCCTGGAGGCCTACGGCCTGCCTGCGAGCGGCGGCCGGTTCGTCTATCCGAAGGCGGCCGACCCGCTCTCGGTGGACGATATCGTGAAGCTCGCGACGATTATCGACATCCCCGCAGCGTTCATCCACGACAAGTATTCGATCCCAATGCCGGACAAGGGAGAGGCGATTGCGGGCGAGAAGATACAATCGACTGTCGCTCCTCGTTCTGAAGAAGATCCGGACGATGGGATCCGGAATGCCGACAGCCGCAGCTTTTGGCACCGTCTCCGGGATTTTTTCGTCGCAGCCCCGCAGGGCGGGGCGATCGATGGCACAACCCTCATGCGGATGCAGGACAGTAATGCGCTCGACGAGCGGCTGATGGGACGCGTGGCCGCCTCGCAGCCCTCGTTCGACACGGAGCTCTTTCTATTCCTCTCCGAAGACCTTTTGAAGGCCGTTCAACCGGGAGCCGACAGCATCGGGAATGCCGATGTCGGGGTTGCGTACGGCGTGCGCGACGATGCCTTGCAGACGGCCATGGAGATCAACCTGTTTCAGTTCTCGGCCGCCAAGACCCTGGCCGAGCTGCAGGAACTCAACCGCCTCTTCCGCGAGAGCGGCAGCTTTGCGGATTTCGAACGCAAGGCCCGCAAGGTCTGCACGGCATTCAACCGCGACTGGCAGCGCACCGAGTACGACACGGCGCTGCTCACGTCCGAGGCGGCCAGCACCTACCGCCGGCTGATGGGCAAGACGAAGCTATTTCCCTACTGGGAGTACCGGACCGTCGGCGATGACCGGGTGCGTCCGTCCCACCGTCGGCTTGAAGGAGTTGTCCTTCCCTACAACGACTCCCGGTGGAAGAAGATCTTTCCGCCGAACGACTGGCGGTGCCGCTGTCGGGTTGTACCGCGGATGGCCCACGAGGTTAAGAAGGAAGAGATCGAGGCCTCGCAGCAACGCGTGGACGAGTTCTTCGGGACGGCGACCTGGAAGAAGGCCGCAGCACAGGGCTGGGGCGTGAACCGCGCCCTCACCGGTGAGGTGTTCACGCAGAACCAGTTCTACATCCGCCGCTTCCAGGACAAGGCCTCGAAGCTGCTTGGCCGGCTCTACTACAACGACTGGGGGCTCGACTCCTTTGCCAAACGCCTGGCAGCGGCCACGGAGCAGATGCCCGAATACAGCGGTACGGCCGCCGAGTGGTACGATACGCACAAAACACTGCGCGACTACAAGGGCCGAGAGGTTGTCATGGACGAGAAGGTGTTCCGCAGGCATACGACTGAGACCTACGAAAAGATGCGGGTACCGCTGTTGGCCTGCATCGAAGAGGTGCTGAAAAACCCCGACGAGGTGTGGTTGAATGATTACCAAAAGTTGTTCAGGAATCTGAACTTTATCAAGTTCTATCAGGAGAAGGTAATCAATGTGATTTGTGAAGTGGATGAGAATCTCGAATATCGGATCACGACCTGGTTTGAGATCGTTCAGTCTCCGAACTTGAAACAGAAAACGCGAAGCAGCCACCATATAGATCCACGATGGAGATATCGGCGAGGATTGCTCATAAAAAAGTCGTAGCGGCATGTCTTTGCGTCCGGACGTACTGTTGTCTACCCGGGGAACTCGTCCCGCAGATATCCGCAACGCCTTGGATAGCCAGTGCCATACCGCTGCTTCGGGTTAACGTACTCATCCGCTGTATCAAGCCCAGTCTTTGGTCCAGTGCCCCCATCACCCGCGAGGGATAGCAGAATTCAATTCACCCCCGGAATCATACGCTTCGGGACAAATATAGTGAATTTTTATGAAAATAGAAATCGACAAACTCTTCGAAAACTGCATGGAGGAGATCATGCAGGGGACAGCCCAGATCGTCGCCGAGACATCCGTCGAATATTTCCAGAATACCTTTCGGACCAAGAAGTTCGACGGGAATCCCTGGGCACCGCCTCGGGTACCCAAGCGGTCAGGGTCGCTGCTCGTGCAGTCCGGAGCGCTGCTCAACAGTATCCGGCCCGTCCTGGTCTCGCCCGAGCGGATCGTCATTGCAGCCGGCAACGAGAAGGTCGACTACGCCCAAGTGCACAACGAGGGTTTCACGGGGACGGTGACCGTCCCGGCCCATATCCGGCACACACGGCGCGGCGACCAAGTCGTCCGACAACACACCCGGAGGGTGAACATCCCCCAGCGGCAGTTTATCGGCGCCGCCCAGGAACTCGAAAACGATCTGCAAGAACGGATCGAGGCTTATGTAAAATCCGTATTAAATAACTGACTATGGAAAAAGAACTCTTCATTGCCCTGTGCGACCAGCTGAAAAGCAAGGTCCCCGAGTTGAAATGGGTCGATGCCGACCAAGGCCAGCTCAACACATCCGAACGTCCGCCCGTGGCATTTCCCTGCTGCCTGGTGGAGATGAGCTACCCGCAGTGCGTGAACCACACGATCTGGGCGCAACGCAACAAGGTGCGGTTCCAACTGCGGGTGGCATTCAACGTCTGTGCGCCGACGAACGCCTCCGCACCGATCGAGGTCCGCGAGAAGGCCCTTGCACAATACGATACGCTGAAACGGATCCACAAGAACCTCCAGGGATGGAGCTGCAATAACAGCATCAATCCTCTGGCTCGTGCATCGGTGACCCCAGAGAGCCGTTCGGATGGTTTGAAGGTATATCGAATGATCTATGAATCGGCCTTCATGGATTAACTCCAGTCCCAGCCGGGGAACATCCGCCGCAACTGACGCTTGGTCGTCCGCTGGCGGATCAGCGTGTTGTAGAACTCATCCTCGGCGACCAGGGCGTTGCTGATCGTGCGGTCCTCGACGAAGAATTCATTGTCGGCGAGGATCTTCAGCACATCGTCGAAACGCCGCCGTTCAAGCTCCGTCCAGTAGTAGTAGCGGGCCGTCAGGATACGGTTGCGCTTGGCAATCCGCTCCCGGCGCGAGGTGATGTTTCCATCCCCCGAACGGGCCAGCGAACGCGTACGCCTCCGGTTCCCGGCCTTCTCGATGGTCGGGCAGTGAAACAATTCCTGTGAGTTGATGTTCGCCATGACACAAAGATAGGGATTACTGCCGGAATTCGGGATGCCAGGCAGATAAAAATCCGCCGGAATCGAATGACTCCGACGGATTTTTCGTCTGGTCCGAATCGTCCGGCTATTTATGTGTCAGTTTCCGGTCGGCCTGGAACAGTTCCCTGTACTCGTCGTAGGGGATCTCGAAATAGAACTTGTCCATGCCGACGGGTTCGTCCATGTTGATATACGCCGGAAAGACTTGGAACCGGATGACGTCCTTGCCGTCGCTGGTGGTGCGCAGTACCGCCAGCATGAACTTGTCGGGATATTCCTTTTGCCAGTAGGCCGCTGCCGCATCGGCACCGTACTCCTTCTCGTAGCTGTTGTAGAGCGTACGTGCCGAGGAGTAAAGCAGACGTGTCATGTCCAGGAATCCGGGGAACGAGTATTGTGCGTTTTTGCGAGACTCGTTGGTATAGTGCGACACTACGCTGACCTGCTGCCCCGGAGCGATTGCTTTCAACACATCGTAGTCTGCCTCCTCGAGGAGACCTGCACAGATCGTTCTGAAGTAGCGCCAATCCATCTCCAGATTCGGATAGAGATATGCTCCCTTGTCGTATTCGATGAAGAGGAAACGCATCGTATCGATGCACCCGATGAACAGAGACCGGAAATTATCGTACTGGACACCCGACTGAAAACGGATCTCCGTATTGTAGCGGCTTTTCCATTTGCCATCAACTTGCTCCCAATAGAGAGCCTTCTTGATCTCTCTGGATTTGTAGGACAGCATGGTGGCCGGTTGATCCACCCGATCCTGCGCCGACAGACTACCCGAGCAGAACAGCGTTAGCAGACAAAATATGAGGAGTTTTTTCATAGTTGTGGTATTACGAAGGGTTTGTTTGTTCGAAGATACGAATTTTCCCGGCAAAACACAGGATCCCGATGCATTTTCCTCGGCATCGGGATCCTTGCTTATCGGAGACCGGGAGAAGACTCCGCCTGGTAGATAAAATCGACATTCACGCGGCGGAAAACGGTCAGCTCCATGGTGAAGTCCAGGAATCGGGCGTCCTCCTTCTGAAGCCGGTTTCGGATGAACTCCGTGCACTCCCGCTTCATCTCCGCCACCGGCATGCCTTCCCGTCTCGGAATATAGAACCCACTCAGGTAGCGCTTCCGGTATCCAGGCCGCTGGATGATGAACTGCACCCGATACATAGCCTAATCCATGGCCGCCATCGAGAGCGGCAGCGTGTGCTTGACGCCTCGTTCGTCCTTCCACGAGGCCGAGATGAACTGGCAGGTCTCCTCGGGCCGGTAGGCGCCCTGGATGATGTCGGTCGCCTCGATAAGTTCGGAGTATCCGGACTTTCGGGCAATCTCCCGGAGTTGCAATACCCGGCTCGCTTTCAGATTGCCCTTGCGATCCTTGGTCAGCAGACTCATTACCATCTCTGCCAAAGCCGCCGATTCGGTATCCTTGGCCAACGACTTGATGAACTCCTTGACCTTGGCGACACCGACCTCGACCGTGTCATCCCATCCGTCGTTCGTGCGATTGCCCAGCGCCAGCGTGATGCGACCATCGGAAGTGGTGAACTGATCGCTGTGTCGGTCGGATTTCGTTTTGAACAGCTCCTCTTTGAGCTTGATCAACGTATCAGCCTCAGCGAACACCTCGTCCTTGAGACGCCGCATCTCTTCGCTCATAGCCTTGAGCCGGGAGAACTTCAACCGGCAGAACTCGTCCACGGCGGACTTGTAGGCTGCAACATCGTCTTCGCGTTTCTGTTTCTCGGCACGCTCTTCGGCCTCAAGCTGCGCCTTCAGTTCGGCGCGTTGCGCTGCTGTCATTTTCGTGATGTCCATGGTTAATTGTTGTATAAAAACAAGTTCTGTATTTTACATATTGGTTCATAATTCATCCAAATACACTCCTGCATCAGCGTGCCCGATCCATTCACTATACCGCTGCGTATATTGTTCCGTTTGAACGGGAATTTAACCTTGTGCCAATCAGCATAGAGGCGATTTGTCAATTCACAGTCATAACTGCTGACCATAGCCCGGCCTTCAATATGGTGAAGCCGCTCCGCGAGCCGTTCGTGATCCTCGACCGAGAACTCGTAGCGGTAATCGTTTCGAGAGTTACGGCACTCTTGCGGATAAGGAGGATCGCAGTAGAAGAAGGCTCCCGGGAAATCGATCCTTTCGATTGCCGTCATATAGTCGCAGTTCATAATTTGGAAATTATTGCGAATCTCGACTGCCACATCGTACAACTTCTCGACGGCATTTTTCCAACGAGATACACCCTCACCGGCCTGTGCTCTGACCTGTTGTTTGGCCATGTGCCAGCCTTTTTTTTGCCGTTGCGCGCCAAGTCCGAAAAATGATTGCCGAACCCGAACATAGAAGCGGCGAGCCCGCTCCAGGTCGGATATCCCGGCGTTGTCATCCACCCAACTATTGTCGAATTCGGCCTCCGAATAAGGGGTCAGCCTTAAAGCCCGAACAAGTTCCTCTTCGTGATCACGAAGTTGTGCAAAGAAGTTGGTGATTTCGCCGTTGATCTCGTTTGCCGTACGGATGACGTTGCCGTGGTAATTGATCGACACAACCATCGACCCGGCGAACAGATCAACGAGGTGCGTGAATCCCGCAGGAAAATTCGCATACAGGTACTCGAGCCATGTGAATTTACCTCCAAAATAATTGAAGGCGATTTTCTTATTCTTGTTCCCTGACATATTTAAAACTTCATTTTCGGGTTCTGCTTTTCTTCCATCACTTTGTTAACGCGCTCGATCTCGGCGTCGATCTCCTGCTCCAACCTTTTGCTGTCGGAAAGTGCCCGGCCAGAGCGCGTTCGGAAATACTCCTTCTGCGCCTTGCGCATCCGGGATACCTTGTCGAAAAACTCTTTGGGGGTCATATTAGCGGATGTGCGGAATCAGATCTATCATTGTCTCTCTCGCTATTCTATCAGCCTCGCGTGATACGGTTTCCAACAGCGAATCTCGGCGATTTCGGGGAATGAATCGCGGCGCTGATGGGCGCACTTCCCGGCCAACTGACAAATAGCTGCATCTCGCTGTATAGGGGACTTCCACAAATACGATCGTCTTTCGACAAGAGCAGCACCCAGTCATAAGCAGGGCGCAGACACCCAAAATGATCCGTTTCATAGGTTATTTATTAGATGAAAGTTCGATGAAATACTCAAGCAGCGATACTTTCTCCTCTGTTTCACAGCGGCGGTTCTCTTGCCGCTCGGTGGCTTCTCCAGACTCATGGATGTCGTCCAGTCGTTCAAGACGTTTTCGGAGCTCCTTCAACGGCTTTTGAAGGATCCTTGCCAGCAACGCTGCCTCCCTCTTGTCGAGGGCGAGCATCTGCTCGTAATACCCGGTAAGCGGGATAGGTTCTTTGATCCACTGCATAGATTCTGATCTTTACGGCTCATTTCGTATTCAGTTCGATTATATTGTCCAGCCTGTAGTCTGTGATGTTCGCGCACGCGATCAAGGCCGGAATCCGGTACAGAGGTTTTGCCGGAGCGAAGTCGTAACGGCCCGAGATCCGGCCGTTGTACTTCTCGATCAACCGGCACAGCGACACAACGATGTTGTAGGATTTCTCCGGCTCGGGCAGCAGGATGCAGGCCGAGATTCTGCCATACATCCGGTCAAGCTCGTCATTGTACTGCCGCGAGGCCGCAGGATTGACCGAGTGCAGCATATTGAAGGCTGTTCCGTGCGCGTATTCCGTCATGTGGCGAATTTGGCCCATCCGCAGTTTGACCTGATGGCGAAGTTTCCCGGCATCGGCAAGTGCCGCCTCGAGGTCGAGAACCGCGTATCCCATACAAGCGACCATCGTAAGCATGCGAACCGCAATCGGCACATATTTCGCGTCGGCCTCACTCGGGCCCCGATCGAGAATCTGAAGGTTCATCCAGGCCGTGCGCCGGATCAACTGCATTTGTTTGTATGTCATATCCAGTAGCATTACGATTGTTCACTTGTCAACTTGTCAACTTGGCAGCTGGCCTTCGCGTAGAATGAGCGGGATCATCACCTTTCGAGGTCGGGAGTATCCCTTTCGGCTCATTGCTTCGAGCTTCGAGATCATTATCTCGAGTTCTGCGAGCGAAAGCCGGGCGAATTCCTTCCCTGCGATTCGATTGCTCAAACAGAAGGCATCGACCACATCCCAATCCGAGGTATCAATACCCAGACGTTGCATTCGGTGCAGGACTGCGGATCGCAGACGTTTCCGTTCGCGATGGAACTCCTCGACGCTTAATCCCGGGTGCTCGATCTCTGCTTCTAGGGCTGTACACATGGCCTCGTATTCCACCTGCTTCATCTCCCGCAGAGAACTCGTCCGGCCCTGGGTAAACCGCATTACAAGGGCCTCCTTTATTTGCTCCCTGTCGCCGGGCATCCGATTGAGTAGTGCGTAAAAGCGAGCATAGCTTGTAGGTTTCCGCTTCATCATTTTGCGTTTTTCGAGAATGGTTTCGGTTTGTTGGGGTCTCCCCAGTATTCCTCGGCTTTTTCGCGCCATATCGTATATTCTCCCGTAGGCCCGAAGAAGCGGCCGTTTGTAAAGGCTTTGTATCCCTCGACCCATATCTTCAATCCGGCATCGTACATTACCGATCGAGCGGCCCGACCTGCCGGTTGTTTTCCGTCGGCATGACTCACGAAGATGAGCATCTTGTCCGGATGTCGTTCCTTGAATGCGATGTACTGACGGTAGTCGAGTTGCGTGTACTGGAATGAATCGATGATGACGAAATCCGGAGACTTGCGCTTCGACAGCCGTTCGTCGAGATCTTCCATGGATTCTCCGGCCACCACATGGAACCGGCGGCCGCAGTCCTGCATGGCATGACGCCGCAGCGCGTTCAGGAATGAAACGGAGAGACCCTCCTCGAGCGAATTGTAAAGAACGCGACCAAATCGGGCCAGTTCCTTGCCGAACGATAATACCGCCGAGGTCTTGCCGTTGCCTGATTTTCCCCAGAAGAACACGACGCCCGTACGGTCGATTTCGCCGACACAGTCGCCCCATCCTCCTTCAAGGCGGAGCGTGGACCGACGGATCGACAACGCCTGGGACACGGAGAGAGATTTTGCCATTACCGTATGATTGAATAGTGATTGAACAGTGTTATTTCTCGGTTATTGCCGCCAGTCGCTTCTGCTTGTGCACCTCGCGCCGCACCCGCCTCAGATCGAACTCGCATCCGGCAGCATCCTTTACCACGACATTGACCGTCCGGTCGTCTGTGATGCCGTTGGCGCGAGCGATGGCTGCCACCTCGTAGGACGAAGCGGGCGTCAGTTCAATGAATTTGCGGCAGATGCGCGAATGGATCTCGTCATATCCCTTCTTGTTGTAGGCAAGGCCGATCTCCATACGACGTTTGATATATTTGGTGGAAATAAAGATGATGCCGCAGTAGTTCTCCAGGCGGTTGTAGATGGTGATGAAGTAGTAGAAAACCGTATCGGAGAGCTTGTCGCCCTCGTCGAAGATGAGCAACGGTCGGTCGAGCGTCAACAGGTGGCGCGTGATCCGTTCGAGCAACTCATGCATGCTGCGATCCGAGATGCCAATGCCCAGGGCACGGGACATCTCCCGGATGAAGTCGATACGGTGCATATCCTCCGAACAGGGGATCACGAAAACGTTTTCGTGTTGCGACGCATAGTCGCGTGCCGTTGTCGTTTTTCCCGAACCGGCCGGAGCGATGGCCCATGCGACGTTCTGGAATTGCTGTGCATCGGAGAACAGCTCGGAGAGCTCCTGGTACATCCTTGTCCGGCAGAGTTGCCACCCTTCGGCCCGCTGTCCGGAGATATGCGCCCGTAGCTTCACAAACATCTCGTCGCTGATAGACTCGTACCGGCCATTGAGGATCGCCGACACCGTGCTGGCGGAGATTCCGGTCAGGGAGTTGGCGGCCTTGTTCTGGCTCGGATAGCGGCTCACATAGGCCTGCAGCATCTCGCGGATCTCGTTTTTCTGTTCGTTGGTAAGTTTCATATCCTAAAATTTGCTTATAAGTGATACTTCGTCGAAAGTCATATTGCTGATCTGCTTCTCAACCTGGCCGACGGCAATCGGCTCGCATCGTTCCTCCTGCGGCGGACAGTCCGAAAGAGCTGCATCCGCATAGCGGTCAAGCAGCCGCTCCTGTGCCCGTGATGAGAGCCCCTGCAGGCGCGGCGTACGCAGCCCGTGCTGCTCGGGAGCGACCCCGTGTGCCACCTCCAGCTCGTAGCCCTCCATCTGTCGGAGGATGCGTTCCCGCTTGTTGGCTTCGAGCGTTTCGCGCAGGAATGCCTGCTCCTCGGGAGTCTGCTCCTGGATGGCACGGTGAACGACCGCATAGGGGACAGCCGGCACTACCATCCGCAGGCCGCCGACGGCCGGCTTTGTGCAGAGCCATACGCGCGTCATGTCGTCCGGATCGTAGCGGACGAAGAACTTGCGCGTGGTGTTCGAGCGGCGGAACTCCATGTCGGGATGCCCCTCGGCGTCGAGTACCTCGTAGCTGTACCGTTGTCCCGCGACCTGGATGGTGATACCCGAGGAGGTGAATTCGCTCGGGCGCTCCGTGACGCTCCAGAACATCTCCATATAGTCGTATCGCGAGAGGGCCGGGGCTTCGGGGTTCTGCGAACGCAGATACATCTCCCGGCGGCTCATCTTCGATTCGGGGTGGCGCAGGTCGTTCCATCGCTGGCGGTAGTCGGCATAGGCCGCACACATCTCCTCGAAGGTGTATAGGTTGTCCACGTTGGCCCCGATGAACTCGGAGTTAGGCCTGGAATCACGGCTTGTCGCCGTGATATTCTGTCCCGTGAAGCGCCAGTCGGCATGGAGAACTTCGCGCTGGAACCGGCCAAACACAGACTCGATGCTCTTGGCCTGCGGCGTATGGGGTGCCGTCTTGCGCGTGATATGGCAGATCCGCGACATGAAACTCAGCGAATCGGTTGTTTTCTGTCCGCCCTGGTTGTCAGTAACGATCTCGAAGGGCTTGTGCCCGGCCGTTTCGATGGCCATGCGGAAGGCGCGGCGCTGCAACTCGGCATTCTCGGTCTCTCCAATGCTGTATCCCAGCAGCATCTCGCTGTAGGCATCGATCACTTCGTAGACCATGACCGTCTTCTTGACCAGGCATCCATCCTTGTCGCGCCCCTTGTAGTAGAGATTCAGCTTCGTACCGTCGCCATACCACAGCGCATCGCGCACTCCGGGGAGAATCGTCTGCTGCTTGCGGTCGAACTTCTGACGGGCGGAGAGCTCTCCGTACACCGCAGCCCACCATTTCGGCGCGACATCCGGCCGCTCCAGGTAGGAGGTAACCGAGTTCATCGATTCGAGCGTCTTCCACCTCTTGCGCTCGGCACGCCGGTTGTACTCGTCGAAGATCTGGCGCAGGGTATATACCGGCACACGGCTCCGGCGCAGGGCGATGAGCAGCCGGCCGCCCTCGGGGGTGATCTTCGTCTTGTTCGCGTTGCAGAACTTCTTTGAGACGAGGCAGATGAATCCCTCGCGCTCATAGGTGCGCACCTTGTCTTTCAATCTGGCCTCGTTGTTTGGCAGCGTATGGTGAAAATCCGCCCGCAGACGCTCGGCCGAAGCCAGAATATTCTCCCAGATGATGCGCGTAGATTGTTTGAGGCGGTTGCGGCCGAGGCGTTGTTTCTCGACCTCGGCATGCAGCACATCGAGTACCGAGGCATTCAGCGTGTACTCCTCGACCTTGTCGTCGGGGAGCGTCTCTCCGTTCGGGAGTCGGAATGTTCCCGGCTCAATACCGGCAAAGAAGCGGCGAGCCTCGGCATTGATCACCAGTGCCGGCTTGTCCTGGCGCAGCAACTCCTCCGGATCGCCGTACTTGGCCTCGAACCGTCGGCGGAACCGCTCCGGCAGCGATGAATACTCGATCTGAACGCGACGACCAAGTCCTCCTCCGGAATCGATCTTATTGAGGCGTTTGCGACTGGCTAATTTTTCATAAGTCGTATAAGTCATAACCGCCTCCCCGTCATCACTGCGCGTCAGATCCTCCACCGTGACTGCTATTGTTTGACCGTATCGTTGCATGATGTTGTCTCGTTTATTTGGCTCCCGTGCCGGTATCGCTCCGGACAACCCCTGCGGGTTCACGGGAGAATCGCTATATTTGTGCTGTCAACTACAAACTTTTAGCGATTATGGATAATTTGCAGTCTATTTTTGAGCAAATAGAAAGACTGTCTCGTGAGGCAGAAGCCAAAGAATCTTCGTTTTTACAACATATTCTTCTTGTAACTTCAAGTACCCTCGGCATACTGGTTTCCCTCCATCCATCAGCTCCAGAACACCGATACAGTCGCTGGGTATTTGTTCTGTCAGTGGTAGCACTCGGAATGGCTGTTCTATGCAATACATTCTCCTTATATGCTCGGACCAGACTTGTGCGGCGCGCTCAGAAAGAGCTGTCCGATGAATGTAGTAAAGCCATTCGAGAGAACAGACCGATGAATCCGGTTTGCGTCGGGTGGGAAAAATACCATGTATTCTGCGAGAGAGCAACCTATATATTGCTTGTAGTCGCATTGATAAGCCTCTGTTCATATGCGGTATGTAATGCGTTCGGTGTATAGTCTCACGCCATTACCTTCAGCGTGTCCTCGATATACTGCTTGTCCTCATCCCACAGCGGCAGGTCCATGCGCAGCTTCGTAAGTGTTACCTCCCGTTGGCCGATCAGCCGCACGGCTTCCCTATATAGGTCGGTGTCCTGGTATGCGCAAGCCTTGCCGATGAGGATCTCGGCCAGCTCCGCATGTTTCCTCTTCGTTTCCCGCTTCAGGAAGTTGAGTTCCGCATCCATCGTTCCGACGCGTTTGCCCAGTTCCTTCAGGCATCGGCGAATCTCAATACGATCGTTGGCGCCGTCATAGGCACACATGATCCGGATCTCTTTGCAGAACTCCACTTTGTCCATTTCTCCTGCGGCCATATACAGGTTTTCAATCAGCCGGTAATCCTCCGGTGCGATGATGCGTTTTGTCAGATTTTCGAACTCTTTGCGTGTCATGGTTTATCGTTTTTGGATTTGCTTTGCTTCGTGCCACAATGCCCAGCTTACCGAACCGCTGGCAATAATCGTAAACAGGTGGATCAGGTTCCCGGCGCATACTCCGAAGATGCCACCGAACGCCAGGATCCCGAATATCACCGATCCGACGTAGTTCTCGCGGATAATCCACTGCTCGTTCATAGCTGTGTCGGATTTTGGGTCGGTTTGAAGACGCCACCTCGGTCAAGGGCCACCTTGCGGATCTTCTTTGCGAGATCCGTATTCGTCTCGCACGACAGCGCCCGGCGGATCGTACGCTGGCTTACCTTGAAGAGCTCGCCGAGCACCTTGCGCTCTCCATACTCAAGAATGATTTTTGCCATAATTCGCTTTTTTACTATATTTGTCCGTGAGTTACATATTCGGAACTCGATGCAAATATGGGGATAATTATCCCCGATTCCAAATTTTGTGGGGATAATTTTCAACGATTATGAATAAAATCTTGCCTCGAATTGAAAGTATTGCTAATAATGAAGGCATTACGATAGGTGCTCTGGAACGAAAAATCGGGGCAAGTAAAGGGGTATTATCGAGAGCTATTGCCAATGGAACCGATATACAATCGAAATGGATACAGGCAATAGTTGAAAATTATCCCAGCTATTCGGCTGAATGGCTACTATCCGGCAAAGGTGAGATGATCCGAGAAGAAGCCACGCAACGGGCTACACCAACCGTTCAGGCACAATTCTCGCTCCGCACGGATCATCCTGTCGAAATGCAAAATGTCCCCCTTTACGAACTCGATGCCTCGGCGGGGTTGGTTGCTCTATTCGCTGACCAGAACCGTCGTACTCCCATATCTCACATCCAAATTCCAGATTTACCTCCATGCGATGGGGCAGTCTACGTCCGAGGTGATTCGATGTATCCGTTACTGAAGAGTGGCGACATTGTATTATACAAGGAGATTCCCAATGGGTCAAGAGGTATTCTGTGGGGAGAGATGTATCTTTTGTCATTCACTATCGACGGCGAGAGCTATATCTCGATCAAATACATTCAGAAGGCAGACGACGATCGTTTTGTCCGACTCGTCAGCCACAACCCGCACCACTCCCCGAAAGATATTCCCGCAGACTCAATCCAGGCGCTGGCGTTAATCAAAGCAAGTATCCGGTTCAATACGATGGGATAAGCTCAACGAACCATCGCACACACGCTTTTCGGGGTGGCTATTTTGATCAGCTACCCCGAATTGTTTATGTATTAGCAGATTATATTTATATATATCGTTCGAGTATATGTATTATCCCCACCTTTATACACAATATTTCACACAATTTAACATCGCTGATGATATGATAGCTGTCTGAATAGATTCTATAATACACAAAAAATGTCCGCCCAAATGTCCGTCCAAATGATACTTTTCGATTTTTGTATACAATTTGCGATGTCCGTCCAAGTGTCCGTCCAAATGTCCGTCCAAATAGAAAAAAGACCATATTGGTGCACCTACCAATATGGTCATTTGAAAGAGGATTACGATGCGATTGAACAGTGTTTTGAATGGTTGAACGTTTTGCTGTAATACCATCTGATCGCTCATAACGAAACCCCGCCAGAATTGCCGTTTTATCGGGTTCTGACGGGGTTTTGCATAGGTTGTGCCCGCATTCTGCATGCCTTGTTTGGGGCCGTTTTTCGGGCGTATTATGTGGCAAGTAACATTTCCTATCCGAACGGGCCGTTCAAAAGCCCTGTGAAGTAACACGAAAGTATCACCAAAGTCGCATTTCGATCGAGCGGCCTCCCGGGGAGGCTTCGCACTTATCTCTCTGTATTACATTGCATTTACGGGTTTACTGCTCTCTTCTGCTTTGTCACATTTCGTTTTTACCCCCGTACAGGAACTCGAGGTATTGCGGCCGGAAATAGTAGTAGCCCCGGTTGCGGAGGATGCCGGCGATGCGGTTGCGCTCCCCGGTGAGCGAGTCGAGGTTGTACTGTGCTCCGGTGCGGAGCGGGGAGGTGGCCCGCAGGCTGTCGATCAGCGGGGCGAGGCTCCCCGTAGCGGGCGGGTATTCGATCGTGCCGTAGCGGTAGGGAGGGGCGATGCGCAGCGTGTAGTCCACTTTGGCCTTGAGCCCCCGCTTGCGGTAACGGAGCTCGTTCGAGACTTCGGAGCCGAAGTAGCCGTGGTTGGCGAGCGCCTGTTCGGCGACCTGGGTGCGCAGGTCGGGGCGGACCTTCGAGATGAGTACGGGCTCCTTGGCCAGCCGCTTGTAGAACCAGTATTTGAAGCCCCGCTCCCTGGGTGTGTAGAGGTAGTTGTAGGCCCACAGCCCGATGGGCAGCGGGGTGCGCACGAAGGGGCTGTAGAGCGGGTTGTTCGGGGCGACCGAGAGGGGCTGCCGGGCTGCCGAGGCTGCGGCATCGGTGAGCGTGACCCCCGAGTCGGGCTCGATGCGGATCTTCCGGACCCCGGTGTAGAGTACCTCGCCTTCGCCGAGCCGCCGGGTCGTGGAGCAGGCCGCGCAGAGGAGGAGTGCGCAGAGCACGAGCGTGCGGCGTATGTCAGTGCGTGTCGGATTCATGGCGGTTGCGTTTTTTCCCGGTACGGTCGGCCGACCGGAAGAGGTCGAGCAGGCGGGCCATCTTCTTGCGGATGATGAAGCCCACGCCGGTCTCGGTGATCTCGCCTTCGAGGATACTCTCGTAGCCCGTGTGGCGGAACAGGCGGAGGAACATGTTCCCGCGCCGGGTGAGGACGTACTCCAGCGAGATGTCGTCGATCATGTTCTCCTTGAGGTTCTCGGTCGGGTCGGTGTCGGTGCTGAACTTGCCGCCGATGATCACCCGGAACCGGTTGCCGAAGAGGTTCTTCGAAAGGCGGTACGAGTAGTCGGTGCGGGCGCCGTTCGGGTCGGTCTCGTCGTAGGAGTCGATGCCGAAACTCAGGTCCACGCCCTTGAGCGAGTTTTGCGCCCACTGGTTCAGCTCCTTCTGTACGAAGGCGTTGAGCGGGTTCTCCGCATTGGCCTTGGCTGTGGTGCCGGGGCCGGTGTAGGTGTTGTAGATCAGCAGGTTCATGGCCTGTTGGGCGCGTTGCTCGTCGGTGAGCGACTGCAGCTGGTTCTGCATCGTGAGGTCCTCGGGCGCCGAGAGCCCGAACGAAACCGCCAGGTCCTCGAGCGAGTTGCGGACCTGTACCGAGATGTCGAAATTCACCGGCCGCGACTCTCCGCCGTCGGTCGATACGCTGGCCCGCACGGTCTCCGTGGCCGTGATGTCGAAGTGCGGGTCGGCGGGGTTGCCCGTCCATTCGACATAGCTGCCCGGGCGGATGGCGAAGACCTTCTGTGCGATGACGGGCGGGTTGTAGCGCACGCTTCCTCCCGTGAGCTGGTAGCGTCCCGAAAGGGCCATGTCGCCCAGCGGGTTCATCGAGAAGGTGAGGTCGCCGCCGCCGCGGAGGTCGATGCGGTTGTTGCCGTCCGGGGAGAGGTCCACACCGGCCTTCACCTCGTCGTTGATGTCGATCTCCAGCTGCAGGTCCATGCCTCCGATCCGCACGGGTGCGGCCTCGGTTTCGGGAGCGGGCTCCTGCGTTTCGTCCCGGAACGAGACGAACGTCACGACATCCTGCGACTCGTTGCGGATTTCGGTCGGGGAGTCCTGCATCACGTAGGTGAGCTCCGTGCCGCGGAGCAGCGCAAGCCTGCCGCGCACGGTGAGTGCGTCGAGCGGGCCGCGCACCGAGGCGTTCAGGTCAAGGTATCCGGTGCCGTAGACTGCCGTGCGCTGTTTGCGGGCCACGTCGAGGAACTGGAAGTCGGAGGCGCGCAGCTGCAGGTCGGCGGTCGTGCGGGCGAGGTCCGTGAGGTCCACCGTCCCGTCGATCGTGAATGGCCGGCCGTTGGGCGCCAGGAGGGTGAAGCGTTCGAAGGCGACGCGCCGTCCGTCGAGGCGGACCGTGTCGCCGGCCAGGCGGAAGGTGGTGCCGATCATCGGAACGCGGAACTGTGCCTGCGCGAAGGAGATGCCGCCGTCGAAGCGCGGGGCTTCGGGCTCTCCGTACATCCGGATGCGGCCGTGGAGCGTGCCCGCAAGGCGGAGCAGGTCGGCCGGCAGGAGGGGGTCGAGGCGCTGCAGCGGCAGTCCCGGGATCGTGCATTCGGCCTCGAGCGGCTCCCCGCCGCCGTAGCGGGCGCGGGCCGTCAGGAGCGTGTCGGCGTCGAGTGTCAGGAGGGCGTCGGCCTGCCGGATGCTTCCCTGGGCATAGGAGGCGCCGATCCCGACATTGCCGAAGCGGGCTCCGTCGTAGGTTACCCCGGCAGCCGTCACCGAGCCCTGTACCGAGAGGCTGTCGGACGACAGTCCGAGCTCCACGCGGGTTGCGAGCGTGCCGCCTACGGGCGGAGCTTCGGAGAGCAGCTGCAGCGTGCGGGCGATGTCGATTCCCGCGATGTCGAGCCGCACGCCGTCGGTGAATCCCGGGGCCGGCACGGTGTGCAGGGCGAGCCGCTGGTCGCCGCGTGTGAGCTCCAGGTCGGCCGTGACCCGGCGTCCGCGGCCATAGGCGATGCGGTTGTCCGCATTGACGTGCCATGTCCCGAGGTCGGGAAGGATGCGTCCCTCGATCAGGCTGTCGCTCCAGACGACGGCGAACCCCAGGCGGGTCGGCTGTTCGTTGGGGGCCTGCCGGCGCAGGAAGGCCCGGAGTTCCCGCCCTTCGATCCTGCCCGAGAGGGAGGTGTGTGCCAGCGAGTCGCTCCGCGGCGGGGGGTTGGCGATGTGCAGCTCGTAGTCCAGGGCATGTCCGTCGCCGGCGAGTTCGGCCGAGAGCGTGTCGAGGCGGACGCCTCCGGCCGTCAGCCCCTCGATCCGCATCCGGAGTGCTGCGGGGAGCGAGTCGCGGTTGCCGCCCCGGATCTCCAGCGCCTCGAACGATGCGCCTTTCGTGCGGAGGAAGTTGTTCAGTATGTTCTCCCGGCCGGCTGCGGCGAGCAGGCGGAACCTGGGCAGCAGGGGCTGCAGCGACCGCATGTCGATCCCCTCGGTGCGGAGACCGCAGCGCAGCGTGTCGGCACTGCGGGCGAGGGCTGCGGTCAGCGAGTCGAGCGGCGAGGGGCTGTCGAAGACCATCGAGAGGTCGCCCGAGCGGATGCCGCTGCGGGTACCCGCCGGCCCCGTCGCGAAGGTCAGTTGCGTGGGGCGGATGTCGCTCTCGCCGGCCGGGCCGTGGAGGCGGATGCTGTCGAACGAGATACGGGCCGATAGCCCGTCGGCTTCGGAGTGTGCGGCCGAGGCGTCGAGGCGGAACCTGCCGCCGATCGAGTCGGGTGTCAGTCCGAGCGCCGCGAGGTCGAACGACGCGACGTCGCCCGCGATGCGGAGCCGCTGTCCGGCCTGGGAGAGCGCTCCGTCGAGCCGCCATGCAAGCCGGAGTGCTTTGTTGTGCGAGGCGAGAAGCCCTGCGAGGCGGCACTCCTCCAGCCGGGCCTCGAGCGAGATGCCTCCGAGGTTGCGCCCGCGGTACTCCGCCCGGGCGAGGTCGCTCCGAAGGGTGGCTCGCATCGTTTCGTCCAGCGGGTCGAACCCCCGGCCGCCGGCCTCGATGTTCAGGTCAAGTCGGCCGAGCGAGTCGGCCGGCAGGAAGCGGCCGAGCGGGAAACTGTCGCAGCGCAGCACGGCCTCATACTCCTTGCGTGCGGCGTCGAACGTTCCCGAGAGGGAGAGCCGTCCCGTGCCTACCCCGAGTGCCGTCGAGGCGGTGATCCGCCCCTGTTGCCAGCGGCCGTCGCCCCGGAGCGTGATGCGCCCGGGGATGGCGATCCGGCGCTGCAGTGCCGTGTCGGGAAGCAGCGCACGGAGGAAGTCCATCTGCCGGAGCGTACCGTCGAGCCGCACCGCGAGCTCCGCGCGGCCCGGGTCGAGCAGCTGTTTGGCGGCTCCGTCGGCCTGCAGGTCGAGGTGCCCGGGCGAGGTGACGCCCAGATGCAGGCGGCGGATGTCGGCAAGGGTCCCGGCGAGTTGCAGCGATGCGCCGATCCGCTTGTCGCGCAGCACGGCGCGGTCGAGGCCGGGAACAAACCGTGCGGCGTCACGCATCCCGACATCGGCCGTCAGGTCGGCCGTCAGCGGGGCGTCCGGGGCCAGGGCGAGGATGCCCGCCCCGGCTTTCACATCGGCCCGGAGGCTCGACTGCGTGGTGGCGATCTTCAGGCCGGTGAGCTCCGCGCCGTCGGGGGAGAGGGCGAGCGATCCGCACAACTTCTCGACGGTGAATCCCGACCGTTCGGCGAAACGCATGCTGCGGATCTGTACGGCCAGTTGCGCCCCGTACGAACGGAGCGAGTCGATTTCGGTGTCGAAACCCGTAACGGCGATGGCCGCAGGGTCGAATCCCGCTGTGGGGCGGTGGTCCGCAATGGCATATTGTGCGCGGTTGTCGTGCAGTTCGATCCGGTCGATGCGGATCTCCCACGGTCCGGCAGCCGGAGCGTCGGCGGCCTCCGGGGCGGCTCCGGCCGTGCGGCGGGCCTCCGGCGACGGACCTTCGGCCGCAGGGCCCGTTTCGTGTTGTGCGTCGTGCCCGGCCGCAGGCATGAGGCAGGCGTAGGATCCTCCGTCGAGACGAACCGAGCGGACCGAAACGGCTAAGTTTCCGAGGTCGATGCGGGCAGCCTCGGCCCTGCCGTCGTCGAGGCGTATGTCGAGCAGCAAGGGACCCGGCTCGTTCCGCAGGCGGAAGGCGGCGTCGGCGAGGCGGAGGCTGCCGATGTCGATCCGCCACGGCGCTGCGGCCGTATCCGTAGGGGGCTCCTCCCGTTTCGGGGCGGGGCGCATCGTGAGCGCGGCATCGCCCCCGGCCAGACGCGCCGATCCGACGGAGATCGCCCTCGTGCGGAGGTCGATCATCCCGTCGAGCGAGAACGAGCCGATTGCCGCCCGGAGGCTCGTGCCTGCGAGCGAGTCGCCGTAGTCGATGCGTGTGTCGTCGAGCTGGAGGCGGCGGATGTCAATCCGGCGGCGCAGCAGCGGTCCCGGACTGACGTCGAGGGCCAGACGTCCGCACGAGAGCAGCGTGTCGCCCCGCTCCACGAGCCGGGTTTCGGTGACGGTGAGGCGGAGCGGAAAGGCCAGGCGGATGCGGCCGATCGAGAGCTCCATGCCCAGGGTGCGGGCGGCCTGTCGCTCGGCCTCCCGGCGGATGAGCTCCTGAATGCCCGGGATGTAGCACAGTGCGGGGAGGAGCAACAGCAGAAGAAGCACGGCAAGCAGGGCCCGGCGCGTGTATTTGAGGATCTTTTTCAGCATGTGGATGCGGTCCGGGTCCGCCTCTCCGTGCGGTCTGCCCACCGGGCGGCGCCGTACGGGTTCTGCCGCGGACGGCGGAATCCGATCGAAAGGTACAAAAAATCTTCCAAATCCGGAGCATCGCTCCGCCCGGCGGGGCGTGCGGTCCGCCGGCGCGATAAACGCGATGGATCGGTACGTCGGAGCGGCTGCCCCGCCGGGCGGCCGCATGGCGGGTGAAAATTCGGACCGGGCGGCTTGGCGCATTCGCTCCGGGGTGTTACCTTTGCGGAACGATCCCCGAACGAATGCGTATGAAACTCCGAAATCTGATCTTTGCCGGCGGCCGGGCGGCGCAGGGTGTTCCGTTGCGCGAGGCGGCGCAGCGGACGGTCTATCCGATCCTGCTGATGGCCTGCGCGGCGCACCTGCTCAACGACATGATGCAGTCGGTCATCCCGGCCGTCTATCCGCTGCTCAAGGAGAAGTTCGGCTTTTCGTTCGCCCAGATCGGACTCATCACGCTGGTCTTCCAGATGACTTCGTCCGTCCTGCAGCCCTTTGTCGGGCTGCATGCCGACCGCCATCCGCAGCCCTATTCGCTTGCCGTGGGCATGTGCTTCACGCTGGTGGGGCTGCTGTTGCTCGCCGTGGCTCCGGGGTTTGTGTGGATCCTCCTGTCGGTCAGCCTGATCGGATGGGGGTCGTCGGTCTTCCATCCCGAGTCGTCGCGTGTGGCCCAACTGGCTTCGGGCGGCCGCAAGGGGTTGGCGCAGTCGATCTTCCAGGTAGGCGGGAATGCCGGCAATGCGCTGGGCCCGCTGCTGGCCGCCCTGGTGGTGATTCCCTTCGGCCAGCACTCGATCGGATGGTTCGCTCTGGCCGCCGTTGCGGCCATCGTCATCCTGCTGCGGGTCGGCGCGTGGTACCGCGACCGGTTGCGAACGGTCTCGGGGCCGCTCTTTCCCGGAGCTTCGGATGCCGTGAGCGGCCTTTCGCCGCGGCGGATCCGCCGGGCGCTGCTGATCCTGACGGTGCTGGTCTTCTCGAAATACTTCTACATGGCCTGCATGACCAACTTCTTCACCTTCTTCCTCATGGAGCGGTTCGGCATTTCGGTGCAGGCGTCGCAGTACTGTCTCTTCGCCTTCCTCGCTGCGGCCGCAGCCGGTACGGTCATCGGCGGGCCGGTAGGCGACCGCATCGGCCGCAAGTACGTGATCTGGGTCTCAATCCTCGGAGCGGCGCCCTTCGCCCTGCTGCTTCCCTATGCCGGCCTGGCGGGGACGATCGTACTGGCCGTTGTCGTGGGACTGGTCATCTCGTCGGCCTTCTCGGCCATCGTCGTCTATGCGACCGACCTCATGCCGGGCAAGGTGGGCATGATTGCGGGGCTCTTCTTCGGTTTGATGTTCGGACTGGGCGGCATCGGGTCGGCCTTCTTCGGGTGGCTGGCCGACCGCACGAGCCTTGAGTTCATCTTCAGGGCCAGTTCGCTGCTTCCGCTGCTGGGGATCATCACGGGCCTGCTTCCCGATGTCGAGGCCCGCAAAACAAGGTGAGGATGGATTGTGTCTGGAGATACCGCTCGCCGCTGGGCGACATGACCCTCTCCTCCGACGGGGAGGCGCTGACCGGCCTCTGGTTCGACGGGCAACTGCATTTCGGGCGAACCCTCGCCCCGCAGTACGGATCGTGCGCGTTGCCGGTCTTCGAACGGGCGGCGGCGTGGCTCGATTGCTATTTCGGCGGCGGCCGTCCCGATTTCGAGGTGCCGCTGCGGTGGCGCGACACGCCCTTCCGCGAGGTGGTCTGGGCGTTGTTGCGGACGATTCCCTACGGCGAAGTGGTGACCTACGGCGAGATGGCCCGTGAACTGGCCCGCCGGCAGGGCGTTGCGACCCTCTCGGCGCAGGCCGTGGGCGGGGCCGTGGGGTACAATCCGATCTCGATCCTTGTCCCGTGCCACCGGGTGGTGGGGAGCGGCGGCCGCCTGACGGGTTACGCGGGCGGTCTGGAACGCAAGGCGGCGCTCCTGCGGCTCGAAGGGGCCGACCTCCTGCGTCCTTACAGGATCAATTCATAATCGACGACATCGAGCCAGCGGCCGAATTTCCGGCCGACCTCCCTGAAGTGCGAGACGGCCTGGAATCCGAGCGCCTCGTGCAGCGCCGTGCTGGCCCGGTTGCCGCCCGTGATGCAGGCGATCAGGACGTGGATGCCGCGTCGGCGGCACGCCTCGATCAGTTGCAGCATCAGGGCGCGGCCGATGCCCTTCCCGGTATGCCCGGGGGCCAGGTAGACGGTCGTTTCGAGCGTGAGGCCGTAGGCCGGGCGCGCTTTCCACGGGTGAGCGAAGCAGTAGCCGACCACCTCGCCCTCCTCTTCGCAGACGAAATAGGGACAGGCTGCGGCGATGGCGGCGATGCGTTGGCGCATCGTCTCCCCGTCGGTGGGTTCGGTGTCGAACGATGCGTCGCTGTGCATCACGTAGTGGTTGTTGATGGCGGCGATGGCCGCGGCATCCTCCTGCCGTACTTCCCGGATCATGTGTCTCTCTCTGTTTTGGATCGGGGCAAAGATACGCATTTGCGGCGGATCGGTTGCACCGGGCGACGGATTATTCGACCAGCAGCCGTGTCGGGCGCCACTGCCGCATGAGCTGCACGAGCAGGAAGCTCACGGCGAAGGCCATGCAGGCGGCGAGCAGGATCCGCACCGGATCCGGCAGGGCCGCGAGGGGCTGCGTCCGGCAGACCAGGTCGTAGGCCCCCTGCACGAAGACGAAGTGGCAGAGGTAGATGCCGAAGGTGGCGCCGGCCAGCCGCGACAGCCACGGACGGGGTTTTACGGCGAGTTTCTGCACGGTGAGGAATACGGGTACGGTCATCAGGAAGACGTTGAGCCCCGAGAAGTACCAGATGATCTCCAGGTAGGCGTAGTTGCCCGGGAAGTGTTCCTGCAGGAAAACGAAGCCGAACGACGTGATGAGGTATCCGACGAGGAATGCGGGGATGCAGCAGGCGGCCAGGCGGCGCCAGCTCCATGCGGGCGGGTATTTCGTGAGGTAGTGGGCCAGCAGGAGGTAGCCGGCGAATCCCGAGACGTAGTGAAAGGTGCCGAACTCGTTCCAGTCGCAGATGCCGTAGAGTCCCATGTTGCCGTAGTTGCCCGCATAGCCGGCCAGCGGGGCGAGCAGCCGTAGGTAGGGCAGCAGGAGCGTGAGGCCCCAGACGCCGAGCAGCAGCCTCAACTCACGCTTCGAGGCGCGTTCGAGCCAGGGGCTTATCACGGGCATGATCAGGTAGAGCCCGACGAGCATGTAGAGGTACCACAGCGGCGTGGTCTCGTAGTTGAAGTTGAAGACGAAGTTCCATAGCCGGGGCAGCGTTGCGTCCCACGTGTAGTTCTCCGCCGCGAGCGACGTGGCGTCGCCGGCCGCCTGCACGTAGAGGAAGTAGAGGAGTGGCAGCGCGACGGACCAGAAGACGAGCGCCAGCACCACACGCCCGATGCGCCGGCGGTAGAATGCGGCGGTGTCGGTGCGCACCGGGAGCAGGAGCACGGCGGTCATCATGACGAACAGCGGGACGCTGCAGCGGACCAGACTGCCCGAGAAGACGCCGGAGAGGAAGGCCGTGCGGTCGGTGTCGAATGCGGCGACGTAGGGGTCGCAGCAGTGGGCGAATACGACCAGGAAGCAGGCCAGCACCCGCAGCAGGTCGATCCACCCGATCCGCTCCCGGCGGTCGGGTGTGGGGGTTCGAAGCGTGTTTTCCATCTTGGATCGGTTTGTTGTCGGCGAAGTTACGAAAAAAAGCGGGATCGGCCATTGGTGCCGGTCCCGTTTCTCGTGTGTGGCCGTCCGTGCCTTTCGGCCTGCTGTCTCTGCTCTTCTCTTCCGAAAATGACCGTTATCCGTTCGGTTGCGGCTCCCCTGCTTGTCAGCGGCTCCGGGGCGGGGTTCGCCGGACTGCCGCGTCGGGTTCGCTCATCCGGCTGCGGGCGATCAGGCAGGCCCCGAGCACGGCGGCGTCGGCACCGCTGGGGTGGGTGATGATCGGGACGTTCTGGCTCATCAGCTTGAGCGAGTATTTCCGTACGGCCAGTTCGATGGGTTGCAGGAAGTAGCACGGCTCGGCCTGCGCGAGGTTGCCGCCGATGACGATCACTTCGGGGTTGAAGAGGTTGATCAGCCCTGCAATGTGGTGCCCCAGTTCGCTGCCGGCCTGCATGACGAGCTCGATGCAGAGCGGGTCCTCGCGCTCCACGGCCTCGATGATGTCGGCCGTGGTGACGGTCTCCCCGCTGCGGACCTTCGGCGCGAGCAGCGAGGCCTCGCCGGAGTGGATCCGCTCGATGAGTTTGCGCTGGATGGCGCGGCCCGAGACCTCGGTTTCGATACAGCCCGTCTTTCCGCAGTGACAGAGGATGTTGTTGTTGTACATGTGGATGTGGCCGAACTCGCCCGAGTAGCCGTCCTTGCCGTGGCAGAGTTTGCCGTCGATGACGATGCCCAGTCCCAGCCCCCATCCGATGTTGATGTAGAGCAGGTTGTCGTACTGCCTGTTGAGCCCCGACATGTAGGCGCCGTAGGCCATGGCCTTGGTGTCGTTCTCGATGAAGACCCGCATCCCGAGCCGCTCGCTCAGGATGTCGGTCAGCGGCGTATCGACCGTCTCCTCGAAATTGAAGGTCGTGGCGCTTGTTCCCGTGCGGCTGTTCACGCGCCCCGGAACGTTGATGTTGATGCCGGCGATGCGTTCCGGAGCGATGCCGTCGAGCGTGGCGACGAACCGTTGGATGCGGCGGCACACCTCGTCGAGCGTGTCGCGGGTGTTCTCGAGCCGGAAATCCATGTGCCGTTCGATCCGCACGGGTTGCCCGACGAAATCCACCAGTCCGATGTTGAGTTCGAAGGCCCGCATGTCCACCCCCATGAAGCAGGGGCAGGCTTCGGGCCGTACGCCGTAGCGTACGGTGCGGCGTCCCTTGGCGTGCAGACAGATGCGGTCCGTCTCGACGATCTGCCCTGCGGCGAGCATTTCGGAGACGTACTTGGCCACGGTGGTCAGGCTGAATCCCGTGGCCGTGGCGATTTCGGGGACCATGAACGAGCCGTTCTGCATGATGTGCTGCATGATGCTGCTGCGGACCGTTCCGCCGACGCTCCGTTCAGACGGGCAGAAGAGGTGTTCTTTTGTCATGTATCGGGTGTCCTTTTGTTACAAATTTACGATTTATTCGGCGGAAAGACAAATCGGATGTTTGAAAAATCACTTTCATATCCCATATGTTTGATAATATATCCCTCTTTATGAAAATTATGCTTGATAATTGATTGCGGCTGATTTGTGGGGCTTCGGATGGGTGTTTTGTGGGTTTAATTATTGTTTGTCAGTTGTTTATATTAAAAATGATATTTGCGTTGTGTCTTTTTGTTTAAAAAACTTGACTTTTTATTTCATTTTAATTAAAAAACATTTTGTGTTATTTGAAACATTACATAGCTTTGTATAGACCGATATCCGAACGTCATTCAAATTACCTATATATTATGGGACACTTGCAAACTTCCGTGGCATAATGTGACATAAACATATACTTGAAGGTA